>Ga0181520_10001955_pt1 | contig 40293 bp, 31 predicted proteins | sample PEATcosm2014_Bin_29_FD_132451 | JGI IMG/M metagenome (GOLD analysis project Ga0181520, IMG submission 132451) | Peatland microbial communities from MTU Mesocosm Facility, Houghton, MI, USA - PEATcosm2014_Bin02_30_metaG | ecosystem: Environmental > Terrestrial > Soil > Wetlands > Peat | place... | reverse complement strand
TAGGTGGTAAGAAGAATCCTGCAGACTAGCGTGCCCATCTCCAGCCCAGAGACGGTTGAGGAACAGAGCTGTCTGCCGTTGATCCAGCCCCCACACAAAAGCGGGAACGTGCTTGTCGGCAGACTTCTCACCATAGATGCCCCACCCTAATAGCTTAACCTTGACTGGGTTATCCTCTTGGCCATCACGTACAAAGTTAAGCTGCCAATTGAGACCAGCAGCTACATCTCTATCATGTGGCGTGTACACAACGCCCACTTCATGACAGCAGTCTATGAAGTCACATAGTAATTCACCCTCATTCTGCGTAAAAGACGGAGTTCCACAAGTTGAACCCTCAGCCACCATGCATGCAGCTATGGTGATCCAGGCGTCACTCTCTACGGATACCCCAGTGAACTCCCCAGCTCTACGAACCACAGCTATATGTTCGTGCTCTGACAGACCACCAGCAGCTACCCATACTTTCCATTGTCGCATAGGATGGGTCAGTGCGACGGTCACACTGTGCCCCTGCCTAGTCTTGATCTTTACACACGGCTTTCTGTACTTACTTGATTTCCAAGTAACTCTCCCTACAGCAGTGTGTGCACCATCGGGCGCTAGACCAACCACTTCATCATTGACAACAACATCTTCGAGATTTCGTACACCACCGTCAACCATAGATATCTTAGATTTGACACATAGTGTCTTTTCCACCTGACGACCGCACTGAAGGAGCACCTTATTAGCAGGAGTATCATAAATACGTTTGAGATACTCACGACCCAAAAAGGAGAAGTCTGAAACACGACCTGCTTCAGGAACTCTGATGGCTGTCTCCGCAAACTCAGAAGGGGATACGCCTACTAACTCTTCCATCAAGTTAACGGCTTCAGTAGCGTCTTCTGGTTCAAGATCTATTTGAAAATCTTGAGCCTCTCCTTCTTCATTGTAGTCAAAGTAAGGCTCTCCATTGCCCTCTATGAAGTACGTAAGAGGTATAGCCCTCGAAGACTCGAGCAGTGCAGCTTCATCTAATCTGATTGTTGCCATTGAAAATCCAGTACCATACTGTGGTATAAGTAATTTGGTTGAAGGAGATGTTACCTCTGATCAACTTCACACTGCTTATGGCAGCTAGTAGGTCTACACGAAAGTGAAGGACCGACTAATAGCCATAATGCAAGACCGGCGAAAGCCGGTCCAGTTACTTAGTTTTCTTTCACTATGCCAAGTTTGGCACCAAGATGGTCAGCAAACTTCTCAATGAATGCTTGAGACCACAGTGGCCCCGCTTCCAGAGATACTGACCAACTATCGACTTCTTGATAGTAGTTCATTCTACCGGCAGAACCCTTAAAGTATTCAGTAAGTGCCTCGGTAAGTTTTACACCAAACTCAGGCCACCATGGAATCTTCTCAAATTCGATGTTTGCTGCCACAGCTAGAGCATTCTTGTCTGCATCTTTTGTGAGAGCTTTAAGAGCCGCCTCAGTTCTATCAAACAGGTTCTTTCGATCTACTTTATAGATGTGGTAGATAAGCGTACCGTCCTCCAGTCGCCACTGTACCAGTAGATTATTTTTAGCCACCTCATTGAACTTCGGCACCGCATTCAACAGATCGGTCAAGGGTACGGTATCTGTAGGTAGTGTGTCTACTGTTTGGTGCTCTAACTCAGTTGCAAAAAACGGTACGATCTCAGCCATCTTTATCCTCCTCTAACATTGCATCTTGAAGCAGCCTATTATCAGTTCCGGCTCCTGACTTGCTGAAGTTTGTTCCTGCAAGCTCTTCAATAGAAAGCGTTCTACCAGTGTCCTTCTTCATTCTGAACTTCTCAAATGCCTGGAGAACTTCCTTCAAAGCTACATCGCTCTGACGCATTTCATTCTCGGCAGCAGTGATGACGTCCATGTAGTTCTTCATCATCTTGGAGTGAATGATAGAAGCTGGTTGTCTTTCAATCTCCAAGACTTTCATGAAGGCTACGTCACGCATACGACGGGCCACCACACCAGTATTGATGTTTGGTGGAGGTCCCGACATACCCGCCAACCATGGCACCACCATCTCCTGAACATCTGGAGAGGCAGTAAGAGTGGTAATGCGATCATAGGCATTAGGCTTATGGTCCATGAAAGCTATCCACTCACTCATGGATAACAATCTACGGTTCCAGAAGTAATGCTGGAAAGAGGCTAAGCCATCGACAGTAAGACTGGTATTATGGTATTTGTTGATCTTAGCTACGATCTCTTCAAATCTAAGTGAAGAGAGAATGAGCTGCTCGACGTTTTCTCTTAGCCTTGGTTCTCCAAGTATCCTAAATGCCTCTTGTACCGCAGCAGTAGGAAACCACAGATCATGGATGTTCTGCTTACGCAGATATGCCATGGTCTCTTCATACCCCTCAGCTTCTGGGGAGATAGCCCAAGGATCTGGGAATGGTTCCATCTTCTCCTGAAGTTCCTCCAAATAACGCCTACCTACAGACGCCATTTGATGGTCTTCAAGAATAGTCATAAGCGTACCTACTTCATGCTCCCTTCTACTTATAAGGAAACGAATGAAGTATTCCGCTGGTGATCTGCGAATGTCTGCCACGGGACACCTCTCGTGGACTTAGGCCTGTGGTGCAGAATCTAGTGTCTTCAATCCTGCAACTACCTTATCAAGGTGTACGAGTGCTCTTTGCAGAGCCCCCTCATCTACAGTATGCAGGCCCATTCTAGTAGCTACCAACAACTCTGCCAGTTTACGAATGACTGATTCAAACTCTGGAATGTATCCAGCAAAGATCGAAACATTCTCTGGATTGATGAAACCTACTGACAGTACTTTGTCCACTGCAGTCGGGTCCTCGAGCATAGCTGCTTCCTTCAGTAAGTACGCTCTCAATGGAGGTAGCTTGTCTACGAAGGCAGCAGAAGCAATCTTAGCCTTCTCATACCGATCACGCATCAGCGTAACAGGCTTAGCAGAGAACCACAGCTCATGACTAGCCTTCTTCTGCATGCTCACGAGATCTTGTGCAAACTGTACTGGCTCCTGTCCTAATACTGCCCCCAGGAATACAGCTTCATCTTTGTCAATGAACTGTGTGGGTGTAACATGAGCAATCTTATCGATCACTTGTCCTTGGAATGTATACTCTGTACCATTCGTAATTACACGAACAGCTTGAGCTACAGCCAATGCCTGTCCAGTCTTAGTGAACTCATCAGGAGAGGAAGCTAGATCTATTGGCTGATTGAGAGAAACGAAACCACACTCTTCTGGTATGCCATAGTGACCTTCTTCGATCATGGCTGGCATCTTGAGACCAGGTACTTTAGTGATCAGGATTTTCTCACCAAGTGTTGTCTCACAGTGGAAAGCAATACCTTCAGGTGTATCCTCACATGCTGTAACACTTACTGGTGTAAAGGCTAAGGCTCCATCTGGAGCAGCATGATAGAAACATCCCAATCCCTCAGGATCTGAATCGATCAAATCACTGGTCTTTGCCACTGCAACACCAGCAATGTTTTCCTGCACAGCAGACTCACTACCATTAGTAAATACAGACATTGGAAGTAGGGTTCCGTCAAAGTCCATGACCTTCGGAAATACCCAACCCACTAACTCTCTGTTCTCATTCTGTGTCTTGACCTTATACATACCAAACTTGTTGACTACTTCGATCACCAAGTCCACAAGAGTCTTCTTCACAGCTGGTTCTGTAGTAATGGTAGTAGTGCCATCAGCCTCCACCTTAGACACCATATCTCCACCCAAGGCCCCAACTGCTGCTTGACGAGGAATATCTTGTGCATCTGGAATGAATGCTTCTGGATTAGCTGTCTTGATACGGAATCCATCATCAAGTCTTTTGATCTGAATAACAGTGGGTTTGACAGCCCCAGCAATCTTCCTGAGGTAATCATCTCCAGTAGATACATTATTACGTGCTACCTCAGACAGCTTCTTGATGATGCCCATAGCCGCAGCATTCTTAGTGAGTGCTCCAGATAGGCTCCACGCCTCATCTGTCTCATTCCCTACTCTACTAAGAACGTCGTTAGCTTGATCTCTTGTGATGGTAGGTAGAATAGCATCAAACAGAGTTGTATATGCACTACCCTCCTTACCCATGCCACCAGAAGCACCAACGTCTGCCATCATAGGACCACGAGCACCACCATACTGTCTGTGCGGTGGATAGAGCTGTTCGATCAAAGATATATCACCAGGACGCTCACGAATTGCTTCGAACAAGTTGGGACGGAACAAAGCCTTACGCAGACGTTCGTCAGTTAGTGGTTCTACCTTTCCATCATAGACCAAAGTATCTAGCTGCTTCAGCTTACCATCCTGGATAATGACAGGGACAATAGCCTTCTGCCTACCCTTCAAAGAAGCAGGGGTGTCATCATCACGTGGATTGATCGCCATCTTATTGAGAAGCTCAATCTGACCTAGACCATATCTACGATCTGAATCCACCACCCTGAGCACCACCTTTGGGGCGTACTCACTGGTGTATGGAACCTGACGATACAGCTCATCCAAAATCTGCTGTGGCCAATCGTTAGCATCTTCACTAAGCAGACATTCCATACCTAGCTTCTCGATATGAACTGGGTTTTGATCTAGAAAAAGGTTCATCGGGTTTCTCCTACTCAATCATTCCAGCAGTCAAAGGTCCACCGGCTGTTCCTGGAGGGCATATACCCGTCACGAGAGCCATGGATTTCAAATGTGCTACTACCGCCTGTGCCACAGCATCAGCAATTACCTGAGCCATTGGATCTGCCATGTACGTCGGTTTCATTATCACAGATATAGTAGTACTGCTTGTACCATCAGGATTTTGAACCATATTTACCGTAGACTCTGGAGACATACCAATAGGCATCGTTGTCAAAAGCGAATGTATACTGGCAGAAAGTACTGTTGGATCAAGAGGCATGTTCTACTTCAAATAAACGATCTTAGCTAAAATGTTAACCAATGCCGCCGTTTGAATCGGAGGCCCATTGGGTATGTGTGTATGCGTTGCAAGCCACTGTAATAACTGTAACCCAAGAACGCCCGGTTCGGAAGCGTCTGTACCGCCTAATTTGACTGCAGTAGCAGTAATTGACTTGATCTTGGCCCAAGTCTCCGCACTTCCTTCATCTCCAGTAATGGTATGGTCACCTGTGATGTTCTCAGTCAGTTTACCCTGCACTGTAAGATCACGGTCGCCTGTTATAGTAATGCTCTGATCTTTGTCTACTACAAGGGTATCTGTACCAGTGACCTTAACACTACGATCAGCTTGCATTGTATAGGTAGTGCCATCTCTACCTATACGAAGAATGAATGATTCACTTTGGGTAGTTCCATCCGTTGGATCTACGTTATCTGGAGCAACTACCACTTCTATAAAAGGAAGAGCACCACTAGGTAAAGCATCGCTCTTGATTAAAGAACCGACACTTATCTTAACTGAAGCCATCTTATCCTGAGCGAACTCCCTAGCAACCAACATAAACTCAGTAGGAGCATTCGCATCAGGTGTAGTCTCCGAGGGATACACCACCCAACTCATAGTGCCTGATGCTGTATTCAGCTCCCAATCCTCACAGAAATCACGTATGTAGTTGCCTACAGGTATGTAAGCTCGCTGACATATATTCGTAGAACCGATCTGTAGAACGCCACCTCTGCGCAGCACTACGAAATTTTCATCCCGCCCCTGCCACAACATGTCTCCTGGGTTTAGAACCGGTCTATTGGCTCTATAGCTAGCATCTGAAACCCTTTCCTGGGTGGTTCCGCCTGAGGTAGAGACTTTAGGAGTAGATGCTAATGTAGCTGCTGCAGTCTCCTGGTCTTCTGTAGGGTCTACATTCCCAGTATCTACAGATGCTGCTTCAGGGGCGGTTATGAAGCCCATAATGAAAGGTGACTCTTCATCTGACGGCCAGCACAACACACATATTGAACCAACCTCTGGAACAACAGTAAACCCCTCACCATTATTATAGTTGATGTAGGGAGCCATGATCTGTACACCAGGCACCTGTCTACCAGAGTGCTGAGAGACCCAGTCCACAGTCATATTCTGTACGTTCACACTAGAAATGATGCCGGTCTCACATCTAAACGTGCACTTACCGTCACCTACTGGAGAATTCTTGAAGGCCACTAGTAGCCAACCTTTCCTTCTGGCCCCTTACCTATTTCAGCGCCATAAACAATTGCAGGGATCGGATGGACACTGTGAATATTACTAGTCCATCCCTTTTGTGCTGCTGAAATGATAGTTTCGGATAGGTTCTCATGATTGAGTTTTGCTATCCAATCTTCCTGCATCTCAAGGGGCAAGACATTGACGCCCTTTAAGATCGGTTCATGCACTATAGGATGTAATCCTTTAGCCATATTTCGGTTAATGCTAGATACATGAGAAGTAGACGCAAAGTCACCACGAATATACCCAGAAGAGTCTCCTGGGTCTTTGATCTTAGTGAGATTGGTCAGTGCCTTTACTACAACTTCATGATTCCTTCTGCGAATACCTGCATCAGCAAAGGCATGATGTAGTTCCTTCGCTAAGTGAAGTTGAACAGGCTCTATGCCTGTTAGAGAAAGCATTTCGTGAGGGTTTACTAGCCCGTCTGATATAGGGCTACCCTTTTTGACTTCCATACCTACTGTTAGTGGCTGTCCATTGTAGCTTGGAGCACCAACAGCATGGGGAATATAGTGAGTGTGCCCTTCTACAGTGACTTCATAACCACCAGCTGCTGATGGAGCAACTTTAGTAACCTTGCCGTTCACCTCACTCAAAGTAGCAGACCCAGGCAATACCTTGGGGAAAGCCAAGAGATTTTTGACGTTCTCAAAGTCGTCAACTAATGCACTCTTAGATGATGCAGTACCACCAGTATTATGATGCTTGATGCCACTGACATATAAAGTACCTGTCTCAGTAGTTGCATCGTACACGTATTCGTCAGTGTACATAGTATCTTTGATCACGCTTACCAGTCTATGCCCTGTGAGCTCAGGTGACCTAGTGGGGCTAACTCCAATTGTCTTTCTCACTTTTTCCGAAGCACGAAGTAGTTCCTTTGCCTCCTTGGTCATACGAATACGAACAGCAAAACCTTGGTGTCTTGTTAATTTTTTGATCGTAGTAGAGACGATAGAAGAGGTCAACCCCAGTCTTGTACACAGTAGGACTACCTGCTGTACCAACGCAAAACTAGTAGAGTCTATATTTATGGCATCAGGTCCATCACTTTGCGGTAGCACAGTACCATCGCCATCGATCAAACCTATCAACATCTCTACTAACCAGTCGGTCGGATACCCCAAGAAGTCAAAAGGAAGGTGCTTGTTACTAGAGTACCTACCAAACGTGTTACTAAAGAATACACCTAGTTTCAGACTATCCATTTCTATGTAACGCTTATGACGACGAGGACGCCAGCCAGCCTTACGTAATTTGAGCATGATCTTATCCTGAATAGGCCCGCTCTTCTGAGATATCTGTACTTGATAAGGCTTCTCCACAGCACGCTTACTAGACTTCTTCCAGGCCGTACTCCCCTCTGCCAAGAACATACCAGCTATGTACGCATCTACGTTTGGAGTTGTAGCAGCTCTAACATACATGATTGGAGAGATGTCTCTATGTAGGTAGACATCGTTTCGTAGAAGGTCTGATGGCGGCAAAAAGGTAAGCTCTCCCATCTTCTCGAGAGGTACTTCCTGTGGAGAACCACAACGCCTACAATACTGTCTTGACTTCTTATGTGGATCTTTGAACTTGCGATAGTCACACCTCGTACACCGTACTTTGTTCTCCCACACACCTATAGGATGATTATCTTGACAGATCGTAACCAAGCCACCGTCACCAACTAACTTCATGGGTCTAGATGGCGGATGTCTCCTAACATGAGTGAGATTTACCCACTCCGAGTCCCATACCTGCCAACCAGACACACTCTTTACTTCCTCTGTTCCGCTCATATAGATCGGAGACTCAATAAGATCAAACAATGCCTCTAGTGTAATTGGAAGTACCCCAGTGTGCGTACCACGAACAAACACTATAGACTTTGCGTGACTGCAGTGGAATGCTTTAAGAGCAAGCTGAGTAGTGCGTTCTCCGAGTGCTTGTCCTGCAAGGACACCTACATTAAGTCCCTTCTCTGGAAGCACACCATTCTCAGTAAGGCCAAAACAGTTGTGTGTATGTAGTCCATTAGCTGTGAACTTACGACTAGTCGTTGTAACGTCATATACATACTTGCAGTGTATACGGTCACTCACATCCTTTACTTGCAGAACAGTTGCGTACTTCTTGTTAAGATCATACTTACCATTACATGCAGACAGGCCTAGCATCTTCTGTGATCTCTTTAGCCTACTTAAGACAAGATCATTTGCAGAAAATGTAAGGTGGAAAAAGTCTCTCCTAGTCTTGACAATATCTCCCGGCTTCGGAGTATGTGTCTTACAAGACAGGTCTGCACGAACACCGTGTCTGGCTAACCAATCCTGTACCTGAACCAGCAACGTGTACGACGTAGAACCTATCAGTACTTCATGCGTTCCATTGTCTCGTTCTCTGGCATGACCGTCACCATCTATCAAACCAGACACCACATCTCCGATGTATCTATCATCCCAGAATAACCACGTAGTAGGCAGAACCTTTCTATCACACAGTTCTAGGCTGCCCAGCACCATGACAAGTTCTCTGACTAGGGCAGCATCATTGATGACAATGCTGCTCTCTGTGGCGTGTGGTTCATTTTTTGTAACCGCAGTACACGCCTTAATCATGCCAGGACGCCACTTATTATCTTGCTGGGCAATGTTCACTGTCCTCGGGTAATCCCTATTTCTATCCGTAGATCCTTCAGCTAAATACAGCCCCAGCCAATACGGATCAAGTGATGGTGTCGCTGGTTTCTCACCGTGAAACTGTGTCAAAAATGGATAGTACTCTATCCTGTCTCCAGGCATTACCTGTTCTGCTGGTATCTCTAGTCGCTCAGCAAACTCCCACGCCTCCCTATCTACTGTCCAGTTTCTCTTACAGTCCCTACAATACAGGTAAGCCTTAGTGTCTGGACTTCTATTGTCTATGGATATACGTAGTGACCCACATACGCAGGAAGTAGGTCTCCACACGATAGCAGTATGATCTTCAGTTAAGTGTTGGGTGCGCCCATGTGTAGTTCGCACTTCCAACATAGCCTTATTCAGCTCACGTGCGTGTCGTACAACTCTCTCTAACCCAACCCATTCGCCGCTATCAGAAATCTCCCACCCTACAGGCATCTTCATCTCTACACCACAATCAGAAACATCTATAGGTGCGGATACTAGATCAAACAATGCCTCTAGAGACAAATTATGGATGACACCGTCATGCTTTGCCGTCACTACTGTCTCTGGGAGCATGGATTTTTGACAGATACCTGGTCCATGTAGACAACGTAGTGGTGATCTAACTACTACTTTACCTACGTTGTTGTTTCGTAGTGTATTACGTACTTCAGGTGTGATCAACGTACCTGATTTGAATACATGACTACCAGCCTTGATATCTGCAGCTGTATACCTATCCAGAATGTCTTTCTCATCTACAGGCAGAGCTATACCCTTATCTGTACCACAGTCATGATCTACTATCAGATTATTCATGACTGAGTTCATAACCTGCTTACTAATGTAACCAGGCTCTTGAACAGACTGAACTTTTTGAATGATGCCCTTACGAGAACCACTGATAGCTGTCCAGTAGTCAGCAACATCTAGTCCTTCTGAATAGGACCTACGAACTGGAATAGGTATGATCTCCCCTTTGTGATTACTCATAAGCATAGGCGCAGCACGTATCTGTCTGAGAGTATCGGTGCCACCCTTCATACCTACATTGTGCAGGAGCATAAGATTATTATCAGTCTCAGACACAGACCTGAGATGTTTATTCATCTCATCGGTGGCCTTAGCATAAATATCAATCTGCTTTTGATCTTTATGTGGTCCGGTTAGTTTATGCACTTGAGCATCAGCCTCTGCTAATATTCGATCTCTCATCTGACGCTCAGGAGCTATATCCTTCATGCCTATAGAGAAAGCTGTATTAGTAGCCCACATATTTCCCAGATCTTTTAGCTTGTTGGCTACTTCACCGTAATCGCCTTTGTGCTCCTTACCTATCTTAGTAAATAGAGCCTCTTGTGCCTTCTTATCCAGAGGTTCTTTACCTTCAAGTAAAGCTCTGCGCATAGACTCTGGTAATGCACCAGCAACCATGAATCTTCCTACAGTAGCCTTAATACCGCCAATGTCTACTTGATCTGTAAGTTTTACATCACCTTTTCGTGCAGCAGCTTCCATATCCTGCATGTTGGTAAACTTATGTGCCGTTATCTTACCTGGCTGCATGATTCCATAAAGACCAAGCCTGCTCTCATTCGTAGGAGCGTACATGATCTCACCAGTAGAAGGACTGAATAGATTCCTTGAAGGTAACATCTTGTGTGCTTCAGCTACAGCGTCCACACTCACCGGAACGAAAGCACCCATAGCATCACCATCGAAATCAGCATTGAAACCACTGGTAACTAGAGGATGCACCTGCACAGCCTTACCGCCAACTATACGAGGCTTGAAAGCTTGTACACCGTACTTATGAAGAACCGGGTCTCTCTTGAGTAGAATAGGGCGATTGGAAATAACCCTATCAAGAGCACGGTCTACTGTCTCTCCCCCCTGATCTAGAAGCTTTTGTGCCTGTAGTGGTGTTACGCCGAGTATATTCTTTAGCTCACGTACAACGAATGGCTTGTACACTTCTATGGCTGCAGATCTAGGTAGCCCTACCTCATCCAACCCCAAGGAGGGTTCAGGAATGATGGTACCACGCATTGACATATCCTGTTTGCGTTCAACTAACTGATCTTGGAAGAAGCCTTCTTTAGGAGAGCCACCCTTAGCGCCAGTATTGAAATCAATAACCTTTTTGCCATGAATATAGTCAAGAATACCTCTGCGTACTTGCTTCGGATAGCCACCAATACCAGCTAGAGCACTCAAGCCATCGTATATTTCGTTACGTACATCTACTTTAGACGGATCGTCATCAGGAATTAACGGGGACATCTTGGCATAACGAGAAGCCGACAAATGTAGATTCTTGTACAGACCGTTCAAGTCTTCTTCGCTAATAGTACCGTTAGGTAGAACAGGAAGAGGACGCATAGAAGGAGGCAAGATAGGAATAGTCTTGGCTAGATACGCCTCTTTTGGAGTCATACCTACTTTATCCAGTGCCTGCAGCAATTTCACTTTACTATTAGCATGATCTAAGTAAGACCCCTTTAACGTAGGCTTTTCCAAAGCTTGCTTAGCAGCAGCCAGATCTTTTTTAACATCGATCTTGCCAAGCATATGCTCAAAAGCCAAACCACCAACCAACCCACCTTTTACTTTTTCTGATGGACCTATTTTACCTGTAACTGGATCTACTGCTAAAGTACCACCGACCAACCCGCTGAATTCTTTTTGCTTGATGCCAAGAAGACGAATAATGGCACTCTCAAAAACTGGATTAGGAAAAGCTTCTGGTAAGTTGTAGTGGCTCCATTTTGTACCTTCTAGACCACCAGTAACTTTAGGATCAAAGAGGCCACCGGACTCAGGCTTCATGTTCTTAGCTGTTACCCAGAGAGCAGGATTTACAGTTTCACCATTACTCTGCTCAATGATCTGCTTGTCAGTCATGGGTAGAAGGGTAAGATTGTTACCGGTTTTCTGTACATTTACTCCAAGTCCTCTTATGTACCCTAAGAACTTGTTGTAGGCAAAAGTCGGCTTAGGAGTAGGTAGCATCTCTCCAGCCTGAATAGCAGACCAGAATTGATCTCCTTGTGATGCATCACTATTTCCTACTAACATATAGTTAGCAAAGTAGTTGTGATTCTCCTCTACCTCTAGGTCATATAAGTAGGGCCCATCCCACTGCTGAAAATTAGTTTGACGTACTGAGTGTACCTCAACTGGTGTCAAAACAAATTGAGCGACACTTCTGTCACTCACTTCGGCTAGTTTTTCACCACAAGCCTGATCATCCACTTTGTAAGAGAGACAGGAATGTACGTACGGACGCACTATGTCTAGAAACTTGTCAATACCGGCACGAGTACCTACTCTTAGAAATCTTTGAATAGATGGCCGACCATTGTAAGTAGTCTCTGTAGTACCTACTGTAAACTGAACCCCAGTCAATTTAAGTATGGCGTCTACCAGAAGATCACAGTCTGTGGTGTTAAATAGTCCCACATGCAGTCGCAGTATTCTCTGTCTATTACCATGCGTCAGTGAGCCGTCATCTTGATACCAAATAGCCAGTGACAGTGGAGTCAGCAGGTCCACTATGTCAGTAGGTACTCTCTTTATGCCGTCACAGTAAAATGATTTATACAGAGGAACAAACTCTGGTTGAGCCAAAGTAGCCCACTCACACATAGTCTGCCCAGTATTGAAACCGTCCTCACCAGCATTGTATGGTGTAACGATCCTATCTGAGAAATCAGACAACACATCAGCTTTGAAGGCCAGGTATTCTTGTTGTGCTAAACAGTGCCTTTCTACGAATGCCGGAAATGGACCATTTTGCACGCCCATACTACCATCACCAAGTAATGATCCAACTAATACATCTAGCTGATATTGATTGGGTTTTAGGGCTGGTACTAGTACGTTTTTTCCAGCTACGTCTTTAGCAGCTGTCTTTATTCCGCCCTCTATGTACACTTTATGATCTGGCGTACACCTTTGATAATGCTTTGTAAAGACTCCTCGTTCTCCGTGTGCATGATATTCAATCTCTACCAACTTGTCGTCACCAGCAGGTCTCTTCCAGTAATTCAGTATTGGTCTGTATTCAGTGCTGCCAGTAACCGGGTTCCACGATAAAACTCGTACGTCTAGTTTTTGATTGACGATTTTACCGATTTGTATCTGCCCTTGATCTGTGAATATACGAGTTCCCCACGTGAAGCACTTTAGAGTCTGCATCTCTCTTAGGTTAGCTACCGCACCATGAGCAAGCATAGAATACAGACCAAGAGTACCTAAGGACTTTGCGCCCTGTGGACCGCCACCCTTAGGAATCATGTTCTTGTCATAAGCATAACCAGTTCCACCAGCACGTGAACTCAGTTTCTTTTCTACCTGGTGGTGCAACTTGAGTACGTGCATGGGCCCAACAAGCACATCACCCATAGTCTTACCAGTAGACGGATCAATTACTTCTTCTTTATCAGTAAGACCACTCTTCTCCAAATCTGCTGTAACTTGTGCATGTAGGTCTGTACCAGGAGCAAAATTCTTTACTGTGTATACCTTCCCAGTCTTTTCTGCAATTTTACCGGCAGCCACCTCTAGTACTTGGCCTAGGTTGGTTCTACCAGTAACACCGAGAGGATTCAGTAGTATTTCAATTGGTCTGCCGTCCTTAGTATGTGGCATATCATGATCTTGCACAATATATGTCACGATCCCTTTATTACCATGACGACCAGTATTACCAGACCAGTGTACTTTACCTTTTCTACGTGTGTAGAGAACATGGTTTCTAGGTAAAGCTACACAGTATACTTTACCTGTATACTTCGTAATCTGCTCCTCTTGTCCATTCTGTTTCTTTGCATGACCGTGATTGATCGTAGGCTCAAGTTTAGACTTGATTACCTGTACCCTGTATCTAGTCTTAAAATCGTATTCTACTCCCTTTATGCTGCCTCGATAACCAGGCTCTGTGATTACTCTACCAGCAAGACCAAGATGTAAAAGCAGTCTCTGTATGTCATCAGCTAATTGAGAAGAGACGCTAGTATACCTATCCACACTACCTTTCTCGTAACCATCCCCCCACATTAACCATTTATAGAGTACACGTAGCCTCTTCGGTGGAAGTTGGAACACCCAATCTGGCACATATTTGTTGGGAGCATGTCCAAACTGAACAAAGTATTCATACAGCTGCTTTCCGTGTATACGTAGCTTTTCGGGAGTATTGGTAAAGCCGATACCGGCACTGTGCAGTGCCTCCTCTGCATGACTACGACTAGGCTGTTTGATCTGACAAATCTCTATGTAATGATCTCCGTTGCCGCTGTAGACGTTGCCCTCAGAAAGGAACATGCCCAGTAGCATTAAGAACGTATCCATAGGCATGTCTATGGCTGGAAGCCACCTAGTGCCTCTGCCACCCTGACCAGCTTTTACCTGCAAAGCAGGAAACGTAAACACTGATGCATCTGTACCAGTCCACTTGCCATGCATCTTTAATCGATAGCGCTTACCCTTGATACTACTTACTGGCAATAGCTCATGTCTGGCGCTACTACGCAACTTCGCATAAGTCTTGTGCTCCATAGTCACAGCCATGGAAACCTGAGTAGTATCTAACACATATAGATCATCATCTATACAGTCATAAGACACTACTTTTGCTGGTGGTAAATATTCAATCTCGTCTGTTTCCGGGTTAAGAGAGCATATGAGATCAGTGATTACTACGTCTTTCACCCCTTTCCAACCAGTGGATGTGAGTAGCTCGTGATCTTCGGCGTAACAAAGCTTGTCACCAATCTCTAAAGGCTCTTCTGTTTTTACGTGAACAGACACGTTCTTACCTACCTTCACAACCTCCTTCACTATCCCAGGATAATCACTGTCCCACTTTATACTAGAGTCTTTATACGGTCTGACTATAGACTTGTGAAGCTTTGAAAGCTCTATGTCTTCTTTTCTCTCAGGATCGTTAGAAGCACGAAGAGCAGCAATTAAAGTATCACCAGGCATAATTACAGTACCTGGTAGTACAACACCTTCCTCGTCTAACTTATCATACTGAGCCTTGTTCATAGCTGTAGGCATGTACGCCTGGAACTTTTTCTTGTCTAGAATGTGAGCTATGTCCCGCTCCAAAGAATGCCTGTGTAAGTGTTCGGACGTAAGCTTTTTAGCTGCACTCTCACTGACTACTATACCGTCGTCAAAGTTGTAGCCCTTGTATGGCATAAAACCAGCGCGTAAATTCGTACCAATAGCTAGCGTACCGCCCTTAGTGTAGTTAGTGTCAGCTACAGTCTGACCTTTTACTACGCGATCACCAACCTTCACAATAGGTTCTGCATGCAAAAATGCTTTATCCTCATTCAATGGAAAGTGATCATAAGTATAGATCTCGTGCTTCTCACCTTTGTCATTCTTGATCACTATAGAATCTGGCTTGATCTTATGTACTACGCCATCTTCTAGAGTTCTATGACTGGCGAAGATACCAACCAATTTATCAAAAGTCTGCTTACCGGCCAAACTCTGTACAAGCGGTACCTCTCTATGCTTCAAAGAGATTGCTTGCTCCATTTGACGACCAGCCATCGTACTACGATTAGGATGGTCTGCTTGCATGAATGGGATCATATTAGAAGAGACTGAAAACATCTGTAATGGATCTGTCATTACATAGTCTGCATCCTTCAGAGTACCCTCATAAATCTCATTGCCAGGACCACTGATCTTAACTATTTTTCCAGCAGCCTTAGGTACCTTACCATCCCAGTATACTTGATCTGGAAGTGCTACGTGAGACTTATACGCTAGTGCTGGATTAACGTGCTCCATCTTTTTAGTCTTAGTGTTGTACATATTAACTGCAACATCATGACCAAACTTCTCCACACCAAGAGGTAAGCGTAATGTAATTCCAGTAGCATGACCTTCTGGAGTATGTATAGGATCTAAGAAACCCAAGTGAGATGGATCAATAAGCTTAGCATCATCACTGATCTGATGCTCAGACTTAACACCACCCTCGCCCATGATGGTTGTTTTCATCTGAGATGACATCATCTCTAGTGGATTAGTTTGATCAGTAACAATAGCTAAAGAGTTTTTACCGAACATCTGTTTGATAGGACGGTTAAATATCTCAGGAGCTATGATGTCTCTCACCTTAGCTTTACGATCAATGTTATTGCTGACTTTTTTGAGGATTTCTCGAGAACCTTTAACGATACGTTCTGCTGCAAAATCTTCAATAGAGTGCAAGTCTTTGAACATAAGTGCGTCTCTAGGATCTGGCTGTGTCTCACCTCTAGAGATCTGAAGTAGCTTGTGAGAAGCATCTAATAGCAAAGGCCCAGTCACTGTGGAGTACTCCTTACCTAAAGTGAATTTGTTCACTTCTGGTCGTAGTACGGTCTTTCCCATGACCTCCCATAAATGAGCTTTTGCTTCATCAGGAGTTGGTCTTGTGGTCTTATCTCCAGTAGACGCTCTATAGAACTTAGCTAACTCCTTTGTGGCGTCAGCATGATTGACATCTACTATGTCTTTACCCCACGCCTTTTCTATCTCTTCCTCAGATACACCCATGGCATGAAGGAATGGTTTCAATGGCATATTTGAGTTGCCATAGTTCAGAGAAAACTCTTTTGACTTAGGATCAAAGTGAATCTTGAAGCCACCAACAGCATTTATGTGAGACTCAAGCTGACCGTCTGCCTTAACCATGTTGTAGACACCAGGCTTTAACCTCCACTGGTTATCTATCTGGTACTCCTGCCCATCCACAATATGACTGTACCTACTGGTTACCTTAGGCAAGTTCATAAGGTTCATTTTCTGTCTGTCGATCACATTGCCTGTAGCGTTATCCTTCAGAACAATGGTGGCTTCAACAGGCACAGACCAAGTGCGACCACTCAACTTAGCTTGTTTCTGCGATCTAAGATCATCGATACTCAGATTATCTTTAACCGCTACATCATGAAGCTCTAGCGTGTTCTTCCTACCAATAATGGGGAAGAGCCCGCTGACTGCCTTTTGTACTCGGTCTTTGAGGAGGTCAAACCCCTCTTCCGGTGCAAGACGTGCCAAGGATTCCTCGCTTGTTTATGTGTGAGTATGTCAAAGGTACCAGAAGTATAGGGTTTTGGACATGAAATTATGAGGCGCAAAGCGGTATAAGTAATATGTAAAGGGAACAGACATTCGCCCTTTATGAAACCCAGATGCAAGGAGCCACTTGATGAGCATGTCCCCTGAAGATGACCGACAATCCTCCCTTGATGCGTTTAGAGACGACATTTTTGAAGAGATGGACAAGGGTACAGAAGACGGTAATGAAGACAAAGTAGAAGAAGCAGATACAGACACAAGCACTGGAGCAGAAACTGAGTGATCATCTTCCTCTCTAGTTTCTTTGTTAGTTTGTTGGCTATCGTAGCCAGCAGAGGCTCTCGTGATTCCGAACATAGGACCTAGTACCTCTTGTGGTGGTCTGTGTAGTGATTTACTTGCAGACCACCAGTTGACGGTAATTGAAAGTGGTTTCATGACGCCCATGCTAAAGGACCCGAGATTCTTCAGATTCACAGCATGGGCAGAGATACCGGTAGATGAAAGACCTGATGATGCCATCAACATCAGAATCTTTGTCCACCAATGGTGCTTCCAGAGCAATCTGGGTGAGCTTGACGAAGAACTGGTATTAGGAGACTCGAAGCACTGTGATCTGTGTCGAAGAAAATTCGATACATATCACCGAGTATTTCGAGTAACCGAGTGGTCTCCTATGCCAGATACAAGTATAGAGAATGGACGTCCTGAATTTGTTCAAGACGCTTCAGTAGACAGTGTTCTTCTTTGCCCGAGCTGCCTAAAACGCATCTTTGGCGAAGGAGATGAAGAAGAAGGAGACGCACTCATCAGTGAGTGGATTCGTCTCGATTAACAGAAAGGAGAGACTAAATGGGCACTCTATCTACTGTAGTACTAGGTAAGAAAGAGGCACCACTGAAAGTATACGACGGTAAGTTGTGTATTTTCGTGAAGGGAAAAGCATTGAACTTATACCTCTGGGACAACCAAACGAAGTATAAGATCGAAGCAGTGCGAACAAGGGGAGGAAGCAATAGAGTCTGGTGGACCAATCCAAACAGTGTTCAGCTAGCAGAAGCTTCCTACCACGAACGAAACACAGAGAGTGCTAAGCACATACAGTATGTGCTGCCACTAGAAGTGCAGTTCGATAGGTATATTCACTACCTGCGAACACAGCAAGAGAAGCGTGGAGAACAGGTCGATGGCTGTGAAGAATGCTAGACCTGGGCTGCTTCAGGGCCTCTGCGAGGTGTACGTTGCAACGGTAACGGCCTCGCAGCGGCCTGTGATGCAGCAGTGGGACCGTTACCACCGCTCATCATTAGCCCAACAACGGTATCGTGTAGAGCTGGATTGTACTTCTGCAACCTACTCAACATTACTGGCTTCTCTCCAGGATTAAGTCTAGAGAACTTATCCGCCAATTTCCTTGCCATGAACAACAGGTCTACATTCATGCCACCAGCAATATCCTCATTGGTAGCAGAAGGTGGATGCCTCTGAACACTCTGCAAAGAGAGTGGTGAATTGATCTCCTTTGGCCCAGCAATCAGTGATGGATTCCTTGGAGTAGGTGTCATGTCTGGGCTCTTTGGTGGAGGCGCTTGACCGGTTTGTGCTGCAACCTGGTCTTGCAGCATACCCTGTTGCATCTCTGCCTGAAATGCCATTTGATCTTTAGCTCCCTCACCAGCAATAGCAGTCTGATCTGCCAGTGCCTTAGCTTGAGCCTTGTTAATCCACTTCTGTTGGACTAACTGAGCCTCACCTTCCATCTCTGCCTGGAGTAAACGCTGCTTCTTCATCGCACCGATACGACGAGTAGCTTCATTCTCCATGATCTTATCTTCTTTGGCAGAGTCATAGTCTGCATCAGAACAAAGCGACTCATCTGATATCTTTCCAGCTTGATTAAGCTGAAACAAATAAGCCTTCCTCTGTAAATCATCTGCCATCTTGAATGGCTTGAATCTTGCCCCAACCTCAGACCAACCAAGGTATGAAGCAGTACGCTTGATTACCCAACGAAGAAGAGCAAGTTGATCAGAGAGATAGCCAAGAAACATATTCTCTAGCATACGCAAAGATACGTTAGAGCCTGAGTAGCTAAGTCCACCAAAAATGAGCTCTGTAGGTACGCCCATACCCGCAATGATGTGCTCAGACCATACTCTAATCTCCTGGCTCAAGAGTAGAGCTCTTCCATCACCACCAATGGTCTGTTGCCCAATCGGTAAAGGAAGAATAGGTATGTAGTTGTTATCGCTGTTATGCGTCGCAACTCCCCATGTACAAAAGGTGCTGTCTCCTTCCATTTGAAATGCCACTACTGTATCCACCTCTACCTTTGTCACCTCCTCAATTCGGAACCAGGCGAAGCCGTCTCGGAATAGACCTATTCGACTGAAAGTTGATCCAGAATACACCTCACCTGCTAATACAGCAGATAGTTGCTTGTGTGCATCCCCAGATACTTGAACAAGGTAACAACCATTACCTCTAGTCTTTTTTCCACAAATAGTAATGTCTTGCCCCTTTACAAAAGATATGCCTGGTAGTATCTGCCAAGATAACAGTAGCTGGCGTGCATCTTCTGCTAACTGCCTACTAGATACTCCCAGCACTGTCTTATCTTCGTAGTAGGAACCATCACCATCTAATACTCCACGTAACGCAGCAGCTGCTATATCATCTGGAGCACATTTAATTACATCTGGTAAGCTCTTATTGATCGCAGTACCTGGAATCAATGCATGGAACAACTGAGCAGCTACTACGCTTGGGTAAGCAATCTGAATTCCATTCTCCGACTTATCTCCACCCGTTCTAGAGGCACCAAAACGGAGTGCAAAAAAGCTGTCCAATCTATCCACAAATGCTGTCTCGTCCTTGTGAAGTGAGAAAAATACTCCTTTAGCAGTGGTGTTGCCTTCAGCAGCGTATAGTCCCAAAACATACGCCAGCTCTTGATCTAGGTACAAGTATCTAGGTACCCTTCTAAGCACACGCCCTTCTCTGATTGCAGCCTGTGCGCATTTGTAGGAATTCAATCCCCAACCATGCTCTTCAAGCAGCTCCTTACGGGAATCTATTTCACCGTGTGTAGATAGATACTCAAAAATCTCCGGTACGTCTTGATCAGTGTGGTCTATATAAACCCAATCTGCCGTAACAGCCCTATCTACATACTCTGCTAGATCAAGTCTTTCTACCTTGTTGATATTGCGTGCTGTTGGATAACCAACATAATCTCCAGGTGATAACTCAGCAACTGGGATAAAGTCTGCTGTACCGAGCTTGTGTCCATTACCGTTATTGATCTTTTTAGCAGCCCATATAGGGTGCTCTTCAGAATACACGGTATCTACAGCATGTTGTCCTCGTACCTTCAATCTATATGCGCACTCCCCAGCATCCATTGCCCTATCATGCCGCTTGGTCACACGCTCAAATTTACCGTGTCTATTCTTTAGGTAATCCCCAACACCAACATTACCAGCTTGGCGCAGACCTTCACGTGTTTCTACAAAGGACTCTGGAGTAATACATCTCCACCGACGCAGCTCTCCTGCGATCTGATCATGCCAGTCCATCAAATTGACAGAGGTATTATGTGTGGCACAAGCAGGTACGCAGAAACTCTTATCCCCATCAACCTGGAAGCCATACACAAACTCCACACCTTGAATCTCTTCCTTCTTCTGAATGCGAAAGAAAGCATAGTCCCCAAGGATGAAGGACCTAGTGCAATCCTTCTTGACCGGCAGTGCTGGTACTTTCCAACCCAGCATAGTCCACAGCTTGACTGCTTCGGCTCCGTTGATTTTTACGCGATGGACAGGGAGATTGGGGCCAGTAGCGTAAGTGGTTGTGTGTACTCGCCCTATCACTCTCAAGTACAGTAAAAGCTCACGGAGTTTGAAAGATAGGTCTCTGGATGTGCTGGTGAAAGTAACAGCAGATGTGCGACAAGGATTACCTGTACCATTGTCTCTGTACCCTTGTTCAGCACCCCCATCTCCATTGATCAGGCAACGCACAATCTCCTGCAAGATTTCATCGGGTAGGTGCACTACCTCCTTCGGCAACCTCTTATTTGGTGCAAGGTGCCCCAAGAAATTGGTAAGGAATTCAGCAAAGATCGAATCATTCATCTCATACGTGAGACCATTCTCGCCCTTGGGCCTTCTAGCACCTACGTGCCCAAGAATGGCCATGAAAGCAGCATCTAGCTCATCACAAATCCAATCCTCACTGGCGTTGAGTGAGAAGATAATATGATCTCCGCAGCTTCCCTCAGCTAGATAGTACCCAACTATCGTAGCTAGCTCTTTGGACCACTTGATAAACCTTGGCAACCTGGATGTCCTATGGCCTCGCCTGTAGCGACTAGCAGCCGTCTGAAGAGTAGACACAGACCAACCATACTTGGCAACAGTACTCTGCAGCTCTCCTCCTGCAAAGGCTCTCTGCTCTCGCTGCTCTACATACTCATAGACCTTTGCCCCTTCCTGTGTAATCTGACGATAGACCCAATCTTCCGTAGCCACATACGACTTCAGATACTGGGCAATATCTACTTGCAAGTCTTTTTTGATCTCGCGTGAAAGAGGGTAGGCAACATAGTCACCTACCTGCAGGTCTTTGACAGGTACCCAGTCTGGTCTCCAGTCCTTGACCAAAGCTTTCCTCTTACCACTAGACTTCACAACAAAGAATGGGTGGTCCTCTGAGGGCTCTACAGGAGCAGCAGACATGCCACAAACACCAATTCTGTAGACCTTCTCACCATTGCGTACCCGTCTCTTTTTCACGGCAGTTACAGGTTCATACTTTCCAGTAACTGTCTTTATCAAGTCCCCTACTTTGATCTTGCCAGCATCCTCATAGCCCAAATTGGCTTCTACTATAGAGGATGACGCAAGGCAGTATGGGTCCGAGGTCGCTGACCCAGCTTGTGGGAATAACACACGCAAAGGAACAATGTGCTCTAACGCTATACTATTTTTCGTCGCTGTTCCAGGTGTGCAGAACGTAGTATCTTCTTTGATCTTGAAATCAATGTACTGCTCTTCTTCCGACTCCTCAATCACATGAATTCTGGATGCAAAGTATTCTTTCCAGAAGAAGCCACTCTTACCTGATGTTATCTCCTCGCACTTTACACCTGCAAGCAAAGATACAAACCTATCCCTGGATGCGTGGCAAGCAGTCGTGTGATAATGTGCTCCACCCTTGATCACTCTACCAGAATCCAACACGTGATCTGGAGTTTCGTGTTGATTTATTGATGCAATACAACCAAAGTGCAATAGAAGTCTGTACACATCATAAGCTTGATCTTTGCTAGCTGTAGACAGCGTTGCTCTGGTTAGGTCAAAAGAACCATCTGCTTCCCACAAACCTCGAAGATAAGCCAGCTTCACAGCGTCAGTACCATTCAAAACTTCTTGTGGTGCTTTCTTGTGTCTAGCTGTTCCAGGAATCAAACCTTTGATTAAATGCCTAACTATGACATCTGATAAGACAATCGTATCTATGGACTCACCTACTTCGACAGTAGCTTCTACACCAAACTCTCTTCTGATCGCCTCTTTCAGCGGATTTGAATCATCATCCTTCCCTAGAGAAAACATCACAGACCTGGAACCACAGCTTCCATCTCCGGCATACCAACCTAATATGTAAGCAAGGTCCTCTGTCATAGGTCTAATTGCTTCCATCCGTTTTGGTGTACGACCCTCTTTCAGAGACCGTTTAGCTGCTCTACTAGCATTGTCATGCTGAACATGCTTACCATGTTCTAGTGATTCAAAAGCTTGTGCTGTCTCTTCACAGACACCGCTATATACCCAGTCTCCTGTACATGTCAGACCTGTGTACTTTGCTGCATCTACAGTAGTTTGTCCTACTGGCAGGTACCGAGGATACAAGACATATTCACCTACATGAAGCTGCTCTGCGGGACAGAGCACTTCCTCATACAGGTGTGGGTTACGAAGGATAACGGACGATACTTGAGCATCTTTAGAATCAGATCTTCTGCTCTCCTCCGTCCTACGAATACTTAGTATTGGGTGATGTGGAGAATAGGTACTTGAGAGTGGTCGAAGGCCCGACAGTGTAATCTTTTTGCCGACCTCTTCTTCTCGGGCATTCCTATACCACTTCTTTTCTACCAGCTGCCACTTACCTGTGTGAGTACGTACCAGTTCCCCAACACGTACTTCATTAGCATCAACCAAACCATTGATTGTTTCGATCTGAGTAGTTAGACTGACACACTCTTGTGCCTTGCGGAGAACCTGAAGATAGAATGTATCCTTCAGAACAGGCAGGATCATCGGAGTACCCCAACCTCTATCTTTTCCGGCCAATGTTGGCCGCTTGAAGTGATAGATGTTGTCCCGTGAAAACACTACGGCTTTTCTTAGCCTTAAAGCATCAATGAAGAGCTGTGGCATAGTCTCCACAGTAGATTTCTTCCCCATGATGATGTCATTTTTGATCTGAACTGGAATTGTATAGTAGTATTCTGACTCACCAGTGATGTCGTTGTATCTAGTATCAATGTCCTCAGGATTCCACCGAAGCAAACGGATACCCTTTGGAGCCTTAATGTAATGATCACGCACTAAGGCTATGTCAGCGTGATTACATTTAGTGCACTCCCAGTGGAACTCAAAATTCTGAAATCGGTATGTAGCATCAGAAGCCTGCTTTTCGTGACCGCAGCGCTTACATCTGAGCATCTTTACGAATGGATAAAAGATACTAACCAGAGCATTTCCGTAGGCATAGTAGTCCAAACCTAGTTCGATCTGAAATGGACGGTACCTAAGCTGTGCATTCAAGAAATGGTACCACTTGTCCTTCAGATCTGGTTTCTCTGTATCCAGAATGATGTCAGTGACTGGGTAGTCAGCCATCTTAGCTACCACTGCATTGATCAATGGATTGACTAAGAAGTAGTAACGGCACCATCTAAACATCTGCTTGATGGTAGCTGGTAAGTAAGTCTGTCCAATATCAAAAAATGGACTAGGGTACTGCAGACCGTAATCTGCAGAGCTGCCAGTACGACCTCGAGATCTAGCGAATCTAAGAGCAGAAGAGTCTGCGCCACCTAAACCTACAGACATTATACAGCTCCCTCATAGGTGGGGTTATAGACTTTGGCCTGTTCTGGGTTATGGCCCATCAAACGATCACCAACACGGCCAATTCGCTGACCAGCTTTACCCGTCCAACCACCCAGCAACAGACCAGGTATCATACCAGCTGGACCAGCAGTGAATCCTAGTGCTCCAGCAGCATTGCCCAGCGTTTTCTCTAGTCTCCCTGGACCATTCGGATCTGGTCTCTGTAGTAAGTCTGAAGCTGCTGTAACACCAGCTACACCAGTCAATCCCTTACCTAAGGCATCCATTCGATTCCAAGAATTCTTGAGCACAGCGCCTGGCTTTGTAACCAAACCATGGATAGATCCTGGAAGAGATAACCAATCATGCTTGAGAGCTTCCTGTGCAGCAGCATCTTGCGCTAGCACTTTTGGGGAAGCATCTGCCTCCAACTTGGGAAGCAATCCTATCTCTCTCGCCTTAGCCACACGCTCTGGATGAGTGCCCTCAATCCCTTTACTCGTGAACTGATACTTCTGCCTATTCCAGAAGTCCCCTATACCTTTACCAGCTGCTTCTCTACCACTCTTTGTAGCAAGATGACCTAGACCAACAGCTCCAGCACCGGCTAAACCGCCTAGCACTCCTCTGTGCAATTGATCTCCTTCGTCCCCAGTAGCCGCCCCAATACCAGCACCCACTGCACCACCAGCCAGCATCTGACCGGTTCTAGACTGAATGCTAGGAAGATTTTTTAGCAAAGGAGCAGCAGATAAGTATTTAACACCCTTGCTCAAAACATTCGCCACACCAGCCTCTTTCTGAAGCTCAGAGAGCATAGCTGCCATATGATCTTCTGTGATGTGTTTCATGTGAGTAGCAGCAGCTGTTCCTTCAACTGCCTTCCTCTCAAAGCTTGATAGTCCCATGCTACCTTCAGTTTGGCTACCTGTATATCTACAACAGTCTCTTCAAGAGAAATACCGGACGTCTTGATGACCTCTCTGTACTTTCTCTGTACTTCTGCTTCGATATCTGAGTATTTGATACCTCTATCTGTCAGATAACGATTGATCTCATCTTGACAAAACGAAATAGGATGAGGTGCATACAACACTCCTTCATCCAGCATACTTGCTGCCACGAAGCTACATACCTCAAGAGCAAATACCTCACCCTTACGAACCATCTCTGCAATATCCACACTACTCATAAGCTGAGCCAAAGATGGCTTCTGTAGAATATGCCAATCTGGGATATTGTTATTCAGTGCCTGGGTGATCCAACAAAATGTCTCCCAGTTTTTCCAATACATCTCTCCAATATGGAGAGTTCGTACTGCTTGTATTTTAGCTTTAGCATGATCAGAGATAGAAGGAACCCTAAAGTCCTCCTTGATCTCTTTCCACAAAGTTTCAGGCTGCCACTCAAACCAGTCTGCGTTGTACTTCTTCAACAGAACTATATCAAACACCACAGGATGAGTGTCATGGTGTACAAACAGATTCTTATTTGTGACAGGGGTAGTAGCCCTTGTATTCAGCTCTGGCACCTGTAGAGGTGGAGGAGCATAGGGCTCAGGCAGGTTTACCTTATAGCGATCTGTAGTAGGTACAACTGTCTTAGCATCGAGGACAGCTGAATCATCGTCACTCGGAGTAGATGGTATCTGCTGGCCGACTTGTTGAAGTACAGCCAGCAGATTTGACTCGTAGTCAACCATCCTGTCTTACTTAGGAGTGGCCAGATGCTCCAGTACCACCCGTGCCACCGGTACCACCAGTTGGTCCTGTTGGACCAGTTGGGCCTGTAGCTCCAGTGACACCAGTAGCACCAGCTGTTCCACCACCAAGCTGGATGGTTAGTGGTGCAGTCCTTACTCCATTGGACTCGATAACAGCAGCCACTTTGTCACCAGTAGAGTGTGCCGGTGTAGTGGTAGTCAAATTTGGAGACGTTACTGTGATCAGTGTATCCGACCAAGCAGCAGCACCAGTTGCACCAGTTGTGTTCTTTGGAAGAGCAGCTACACCACTGAAGGTAACTGCATTACCATCATAATTTCCAACGCCACCTTTAAGTGGTGTCGAAGCTACAGGTCCACTAAACACAGTACCATCACCAACTACAATGGTTGCCCAGAGAATACCCTGGCATCCAGCTCCATTAGCATTGATCAGCGTAGCAAGAGCAGAAGCAGAGCTTCCACCAGCGGCAGGCTGAATGATAAGTACTCTACCGTTAACTAGTGGCGTAGGTGCTACTACAGTGTTGACTGTTCCACCCGTACCTACACTTGCAGTAACCAAAGCTGCAATGGTTGGATTAGCCGCAAGAGCAGCAACGATGTTATCAGCAGTACTACCAGCAGCAGCAGGCGTAATAGTGATCAGGTTACCAACTTTGGCATAAGACACAGACAAGGTTCCCTGAGGAGCCAAGATCTGAACCTGTATACCAGAAGGTCCAGGAGCTACCGCCACAAAGTTGATCACAGCACCATTAGAGGTCAAAGATGCCGAATCATATTCAGAGTAGGCAACAGAAGCAGCTCCAGCAGCAGCATTCATTACCACCTTGATGCCGCTGTTACCTGGCTTCATGGCGGTGATGACAAGCTGAGCAGTACTCGAGCTCAATGTGAGAGCATCAAAAGTCTGCTTCTGATTGAGATTGCGACCACGGAATACAACCGTAGCGCCAGAGGCTGCAGGCTCTGCTCCTACAAGCCAATCAAGCTCAGGGAAGCCAACACGACCTTCAGAATTCTGAAAGCCTTGATCGACATCCAAGCGGAGATCATAAATCTCTCCTGCAAGTCCATCTTTTCCCTCAGTCAAGTGAGGGATTTTCTCGTTCTGTGCACCGAATGATATACTGGACATGGTCTCTTCTCCTTATTGAGTATCGTTGAGAATCCTGGCAATGATACGTTTCGAATCCAATGGTAGAGAGTCGAATACCGTATTCGGGTTCTCTACGATCTCACTAGCCAGTTCTTTTCCAAACAAGGCGCAAATTTCGTGAATCTTCTTTCCGTCCCGGACTCCCCGTGTAAGCGACTCCTCTGTTAGTCTATCGGCACCTTGTGTCCAAGTCCACTCAGCTTGCTTGGTCATTCCAAAGGTAGAAGCAATAGGGTCAATCACATAGTCATCCCAATACTGATCGAGACCGTGATCAACATCAAACTTTGTAAGTTCTGCACAAAAGGCTTCTGGCTTAGCACTGGCATACTTATCTAGCATGCCATTAAGAGCATCACGCTCTGGAGCATCGCTCTGCCAGAACTGCATGCGTGTACTAACAGCCGCTCTAACTTCCATCTCTGGAGCAAAGCCCTTGCTTGCATATTTTCTGATCGTACTGGTTACCTGAATACCCAAGCTGTCTGCTCTTGCCGCCAACTTGGTGCAGTATTCTTGACGGTCGGTAGGGTGCAGTGTTTTGCCGTTCTCTTCGAACCACCGGTTTGCCTCTAGCACATCACCATAAGAGTCGAGAGGAAATCTTCCTTGCCCATACTTGTGGAGGGCATAGTTGGAGTGAGCCTGCTTCACAAACTTTGGAGCTGGTTCTTTACCAGTTACATCCACATAGAGGCCAGCCGTTTTACTGGCATTGAGCTGGCTGTCCACATCATCAGCCTTGTTTGGATTAGATTGAATGGGTTTGATATCGCCAGGATCTGAAGTGAATGGTTCAATCTGAGAACCAGTCATGACACTCAACTTTTGTAGCTTAGTTGGATCTGATTGAAGAGGCATGATCTGAGATCCAGTCACATCCGCTAGCTTTTTTAGACCATTAGGTGGTTCTATCCCAAAAGCGAGACAGTACGCACACAAATTTGCCGCAGCAGTCTTCTGTGCTTCTTCGGGGAGCTTGTCCTTGTTCTCCATAAAGTAGAGAGTAGACAAGGCCGTGTTCCCTTTATCCACACAAGCAAACTTTCTCATGGCCTTACCATTATCCACCATGATCAAAGCAAAGGCATCGTCTGGCAGTGCTGCCAGTTTCTCTTCTGTCTGATAGGTTGCCCCTCTGACATAGTCGGGTAATTGAGCGTGAGCCACTTTAGTTTTAAGAACCGACCCCATCGGGTCGTCATAGAAATCAATGATGGTGCCAGTTTGCATAGAGGTCTCCTGCTTAGGTACCTATGGATGATAGTACGTTCTCTCTACAAGTCATGTCAACAACGCTGTAACGCTGTAAAAATAATCGAAAATCAAGGGTATAAGCATTTAACTTATGACCCCCCAATCTCGCCACTAAACGAGAACCTGTGGGAAACCCTTGAAAGGAAGTGCCGATGGCTTATGCCGACCGTGTCAATGTAAACGAAAAACCAGCCTGTTGGGGAGATGGCGACTCCTACGATTCAAGAGATGCAGACTGTTCTGCCTGTAACTTTCAACACACCTGTCGTACTGAAATATCTAGAGTATCCGCAGCAGCCATGGGGCCACCAAGAATGGCATCATCTTATGTCCCAACATCAACTAACCCGCTGAGGACCTATCAACCTTATCAGCCATACCGTCCACAAGGCGCATATCAACAAAGTCAAAGTTACAGATCACAGAGTGGAGTAGAGTTCAGTAGCTGGGCCCCTGGTCCGATCAGTGAAAATGATAATCCAGTATCACGATTCTTCAAAGATGGTGTAGCCGGAGCAGCTCGTGGAGGTCTGTATGAGTTCTATAGATTCTTCACAGTGTTCAGACTCAAGTAAGGAGAGAGATGGAGATCAACCTAGTCCGTAAGGACCCAGACAACGGATATTTTGGAAGACAACTCTGGATACCAAAGAAACATGTCAACGTCCGCTCTATCAAAGCAGGACTCGAGTTTCCGGTCCTGGGTGAGACTGGGATCGAGTTCCTGCAGCTGTGGGAGGAGAATGATACACACATTCTTGTTCCACGAGAATTCATTCCTAGAAGCCAGTACAAAGATGCTCCATTTCCGATCATCTATGTTGGCCCCACTCACTATAACAAAGTCAATTTCAACAGCCGAATAGTACTGGATGCTATTGAGCCAGACAAAGACATTCAGCGCAGAGCCTTCAAGGCTATGTGTGAGGCCAAGTGCGGACTACTGAATCTATCATGTCTGTCTGGAGACACTAAGATCGGACTCAATAGGGCCGGTAAGGGGTTCAGCACTACAATAAAAGAAGCATTCTACAAGCACAAGGATACCTTAGGCAGAGAACATCATCCGTGGGACCTGTCTATACCTACATACATAAGAGCCAATAAGAATGGTCAAATAGGACTGCAGAAGATACTGAGAATTCTGTACCAAAGGAAGAAACAGACTTACACGCTTACACTTCAAGACGGTAAGCAGCTGAGACTGACAAACGATCATGGAGTACAGGTTCCATCTGGAGAGTTTGTACCACTAGCCAAACTGAAAGAGGGGATGGAGGTTCTGGTAGATGCTAACCGACCTAAATCGATCAGAAAACCTAGGGTGTCCTACAGACGCTTATGCTGGTATGAAAAGCACCCATTTGTAAGAAGAGAGCTACAGCACGGAAAGTGGGTCAAGTATGTGATCGAAGAGCATCGACTCGTAGCTGAGTGCACACTCAATGGCATACCAAGCATCCAGGCATATAGAGAGATATTCAAAAGTGGGAGGATCTCTTGGCTCAAATTCATTGATCCAAAAGTGTACCACGTACACCATAAGGACGAAAACACAAAGAACAATAGCCCAGACAATCTAGAAGTACTCCTAAAAGAAAAGCATCTAGGCGGTCACAGGCCAGGAGACAGAGCCTTTGGCTATGGAATACCTACACCAGTAAAGATCAAGTCAATCATTCCTCACAAAGTAGAGGACGTATACGACATCATGTGTGACGACCCACACCACAACTTTGTGGCCAATGGGATCATTGTGACGAACTGCGGCAAAGGCAAAACACAAATAGCTCTACAACACATGGCTCATAAGCAAGTACCAGCTCTAGTGATCGTAAACAATACCACACTCATAGATCAGTGGAAGGCTCGCATAGAAACATTCATGAATGTAGATGGAGGTATTGGATTAGTACAAGGAGACCCAGCAGAATGGGACTGGGAAGATAGAGGAATAGTTCTGGCAATGATCCACTCATTGTCCCTTCGCTATGAGGAAATACCAACAGGCTTTGATAGATACTTTGGTAACATCTATTATGACGAAGTACATCATCTATCGGCTCCACTGTTTGTCCACACAGCTCCGATGTTCTATGGAGATCGCTGGGGATTGACAGCCACAGTGAACCGAGAAGACGGTCTTGAGCCAATCTATCAGTACCATATTGGGCCCACCTTCTTCCGGGACTTGTCTCAGGAAGTGAAGCCTCGTATCTACATACAAGAAGTACCTGTCAGCATAGACACTCGAGACCCTGATGTAGAAAGCAAAGTTTATGCTGGTGGTAAGATCAATGTACCAAAGCTGAGAACATACTTGGGTGCACTCCCAGCCAACAATGATTTCATAGCAGAGAAACTACAACTACCCATCAGCAAAAAGAGAAAGATTCTAGTACTGAGCCACAGTGTAGATCAACTACGGCTTCTCCATGACAGATTTCCAGACTCTGGTCTGTGCACTGGTCGTGAAAAGCCAGCGGCTAGAATAGAGACCTTGAGAACCAGACAGATAACCTTTGGGACTCTTCAGTTAGTGAAAGAAGCCCTGGATGAAAAGACCCTAGACACTATCTTCTTCCTCACTCCATTCGGTAGTGGAGCAGTAGAGGACGGTGGAAAGAATACTCTGCAACAAGGCATGGGTAGAATTCTTGGGTATCGTGGTGGTGGAAATCATCCAGTAGTTGTAATCATGGATCATGTGTTCATACCAAAATTCCACAAAGCATGCAGACAACTGAAGAAGCTAATCAATGAATGGCCTGCTGATGAGGGTGGGCCATTAGAATACACAATTCTCAGACCATTTGACGAACAGGAGCGATACAAGAAATGAATCCAAAAAATGTAACTGTAAAGACAATGAGACTGAAACTCCCTATGATCCAGTTTGGAGACACGCCAGAGTCCTGTGTCACTACTGGAAGAGCTCTAGCAGGAGCACTTGGTATATCGTATGCCACATTAGGAAGAGCTACCCGATATATCAATTCAGCGAATATTTTGTCTGTCAATGAATTGGCGGATAAAATATCCGCCAATTCTATATCCGACTATCCAGAAGCCATAAGTTTCTTTCAAGCCAATAGAGAAGTTTTTGGCCTCCCATATGTTAGAGGAAACATGCACCTATACACTCTCAAAATGTGTCTACTGATTGCGCTACACAGCAACTCTAAGGTAGCTGGGGAGTTCCAACTAGATATGGTAGATATGGCTATGAACCAAGCCGTGATCAACACTGTACCATATGAGCAACACCAAGAACTAGTACAGAAGAATCTAGCCACTGAGGAGAGACTAACTAAGGCAGAACAAAGAGCAGCACAAGTAGAGGAAAGACTGAGCACGGTTGAAGGGGCTCTAGGTCTGGCAAACAGTAACGCCGGAAAGACCTTACGGACGCAGAGAACCATCAAGGAAATGAACTGATGATAAGGCAGTCGATAAAAATTGCATCCCTATTGGGGAGTCAAAATGTCCTCCCACTTATGGCCGACTACTCAGAAACTAATAAACTAATGAGAACTGAGAATTGCATGTCTATTAGACAGTCAATTGAGGACTTCAAAAAGAACAGAGTAAAACTGGGACTCAAATATGTACGAGACACAGCTGCTAGTGCCGCAGGAAAAGCTTTGCGAGTACAAAGGGGAATTAACTGATGAGAACTGTAATCTTAGGAGACAGTAATCCAAACTACATGTACATCGGACAGACTGACATGGATGATCGAGAGCTTCTAAACTATATGCAGCACGGTATCCCAATAAAACTGACAAACACTAGAATCTTCCAACATCAGATCATGACTGTAATGACTCCACAGGGACCAAATACCATGGCGTCCACCAAGGTATACCCATTTCCGATGTCCAACTCAGGAGCAGAGATTCGAATCAGAGCAACTAGCTACATTGATGTGGAGACTTCTCACGAACTGTCGGCAAATTTGAAGCAGCTGATGGCAGGTTGTCTAGACCTAGAACAGAAGCTCAGAGTCCAGCAATCTGGCCTAGTGATAGCTCACGATATACCAAAAAGCTAGATCATTGATAACGCAGTTGGTAATACTCGGCACCGTGCCGAGTATTACCGTATGTGTCAAAGAAAAGGAGATCAATGAAGGTAAAAGTAATACAGCACATAGGCTGGTGTGACTCCGGCTGTCACGGTTATCAAATCTTGCGTCCACCTATAGAGATTCCAGGATGGGATTTACCACCAGGAACTGAACTACAAGTAGACACCATCGTAACAGTACTGAAGCGTGCAAAGCCGACCAAAAAACGATGTGAGAATCCGTGGCCGTCTCAAACATGTAATGATGGGATACACTGCGGAGCTTTTGGTAAACACAAAGTACCCAGGAAGAAGCATGAACAAAGCAGAAAAACTCGCTGAGCTACAAGCAAAGTGGGAAGGGTGTACCAGATGCCCACTCCACAAAACCAGACGGAACATAGTATTTGGTGAAGGCAATCCGAACGCAGATCTAATGCTGATAGGCACAGGTCCTGGTGATGATGAAGATAAACTAGGTAGGCCCTACCGGGGTAAATCTGGATATGTCCTGAACCAGTTCCTTGACGGCGCTCGATTAAGTAGAACTGAAGATGTCTACATAACCAACATTGTGTGTTGCTATCCGCAGCTCATCAAAGAAGATGAACGAACCGGTAAGAAGTTTGTTGGCCACAGAGACCCGAAGAAAGAGGAGAGGCTGGCCTGTAGTGATCGCCTGATGGAGACCATTTACATAGTAGACCCTCTACTAATAGTGGCCTTTGGTAAACCGGCCATGCAAGCATTGACTGGCAAAGGAACACAGACAGCTCGGTTGCATGGAGAAATACAGACCATGCACATGATGGGGCGCAAGACTGAAGTAAGATATCCAGTGTTCCCTACATATGAACTCGGTCAACTAGCTGATAGTTCTGACCACACTTCTCCAACAGCATTGTGGGAACCAACTGTTCAAGACTTCAGTAACATAGTCAACATTCTCGACTACCTAAGAGAGAAATACTACGGAGTAGTACCACCAGATGCAGAGGATGAACCATCACCTAAACCAAGAAAGGTCCAAGACGGTGTCGAAGAAGAAGAAGAAGACCAAGACAGAGAAGACTGAGCACAAAGTATTTAGGATAGGTGAGATGGTAACAGTGTTCTATAAAAAGAACTGGTATGTAGGAAAATACTATTGTTGGGATATTCAATATCATGGAGTCAGATTTCCTATACATGGTCCCTATGGGCCACGCCTAGAAATATTTTGGGTAAAAGACGGACCAAAGATAAACACCTATTTCAATAGGAGGCGTCAATGAAAAAGGTAAAAACCACAACTGAGACGCCGCCAGAGAGCACAGCTCAACGAAACGCTAGACTCTTCAAAGAAGCAGATGAGGAGCTTCGAGCCTTCATGAAGGACCCGGCCTACAGACCCATGCTTGAAGAGTTCTACAACCTAGTAGAACAAAGAAACCTCGCACTAGACACTGCAGTACGAGAAGTGAAAGCAGAGCTACAGAGATCTGATAGGAACCAGCTTGTCTACAATGGAATAGGTGCACAGAAGAGAGTTGATCGGTACTATGATACCGACTTCCTATCAGAGCACCTACCAGTGGGACAAGCAGACCTGGTTCTAACCAGGAAAATTTCCTATGAGCTGAACAAACCTCTGCTCGAGCAGATGCTTAGGCAGGGAGAGGTAGACCCACTCATAGTGAGGGATGCCTATCACGAAGATGCACAGAATCCTGCATCTATGCCTGGAACACCAAAACCATTCAATCTACCTGCACTACCAAGAGACTGAGTATGACCAGTGACTTAGATTGTGAAGATCTGTTTGGCTGTGACCATGAGCCAGAAACTCCAATAATAGAGAATGGCACGATCACTAGTTGGTTATGCCGATGCGGACAACAAGTAAAATCAAAGGAAGAACATGCCAAAGAGCCTGATACCAGGACTAAACATACCAGCTAGTGCTTCTGTAAGAGGTAAGGCAACAGAGAAGGTTAAAACAGATGGTAATCGTATTCGTCAAGAAAAGGACTTAGATCAGCAGTTCGAGATGCCGTTTCCCGTAGGAGATGGTCTCAGTAATATCACTGTCACTCGTGGCTTCAAGAACTGGTTCAGTACTCGTGATGCTGGGCTAACTGTCGAATCCACAGTAACAGTCAGTGTGGCATGTAACCAAGACGTCCACTCAATCATGGAAGCCATTCATCAAGCAGGAATAGTGGCAGAAGAAAAAGCCAAGCAGGGAGCTGAAGAGATGGGAGCCTATCTCAAGAGCTTTGATAGGAACAACGGATGAGAGCCTGTGAAGCGGAGAGTAGAATCAATGCACTACAAGTGACTGAAATAACAGTCACCAACTTCCCAGACTCAGGTACCGTAATGAACGCTGTGTATGCTCTAGTGGAATATGACCACAAATTAACTCGTGTAGTTGGAACACACGGTAAGTGCACAGCCAATCCAAAGAACTGGTCGGAAGACACACTACAGCTTATGAAAGAGCTTATTGCTTCGATGGAAGAAGATCTAATACCAAGACACTTTGCAACACAACTGAACCCAAACACGGAGAAAAATGACAATGACAAGAGGACTGAGGCTAGAGGACTCGAAGAAGCTGATCAAGTTTGACCTAGTACGACAAGAGATAGCAGAAGAGCACGATCTGAAGAACCCAGACATCGTAGTCAAGATGTCTGATGTTCGAGTGAACAATGACCTGAATATGGACATCCCGAACCTGGGCTCCTTTGTTATGACAGACTGGTCAAAGCATCAGCTTGGGCAAAAATTGGGTATCCAGTGGGATAAGTGGTTCAATACTAAGTGGGTAAACCCGGCCCAGATACAAGAGGAGCTGCAACGGCGGTTCACTTACAGTGGTGAGAGCTGTAAGATCAGAACCAAGCGATACCGCAAGGGTGCCCCTGGTCTAAAGGTGGCCGATGGGTACATGAGAGCAGTACTGTCCCCTACCTATGAACCAATTGATGACGAGAAAATCTTTGACCGGTGTGAACAGAAGTTCTCCCGTCAGTTGGATACTCTCGGCTTCATGAAGGACCACCACAATAAGCATGCTGTGTGGGGTAATGACCACTGCAACTATTACACCTTGGTGGCCAAGGAACCTATCAACCTTGGTCCCATCGACCGTATGCATTCCAACCCTGATGTTCGCCGCATCTACGACATCGCAGAGCGGTCAGGGAACCTACCAGAAGCTGACTATGTATACCCAGGTCTTACCATGCGTAACTCCGAAGTCGGTTATACTGCAGTCATCATAGATGAATTCAACTTCCGTTTGGTCTGTCTGAACGGAATGATCATTAGTGTTGGTGAAAGCCGCCTTCTCTACAGACAGCACCGCCCCATCGAAGAAGCAGCTCTGGATAAACAACTAGGAGACGTATTCAACAGTCTCGATGCTCGTTGGCTCGCAACCAGAACTAAAATGCAGCTCCTCTCCAGCATCAAGATCAATGATGCTAACAAGGAGATTGAGATGCAACTAACCAAGCTTGAGGCAACCAAAGTATTCATCAAGGCTGCACAAGATGCCTTCAAGCTGGAGCCACTGGACAATATGTACGGTGTTCTCCAAGCAATCACACGTGCTGCACAAGACGTAAATGAGGACATGGACAAGAGGGTAGAACTGGAAGAGATGGCTGGTCGCCTACTCTCCAAGGCACCCACTTTGACTGCTCTCGCTGCCGCAGCGTAACCACAACCTATTGTGGGGGAGTGAAGTCTGCGCCACTAACTGTGGTGTAGGTCAAGAATTGTTTGACTTGCACTACAGCCAGGCGCAGCCTTACTCCCCCTCGTTTCTCGAAAGGAGTCACATGAGACCAAGCGACACAGCCGTACTTGAAAGCAAGGTAAGGCAACTCGAGAAGAACGTCAATGAGCTCAAAGACCTGCTCAATGTCCACGAGAACTGGAATAGTGAGATCAAGAAGATGTATGGCAAGAAAGTAGACGTTACTACTAGCACAAGCACTCTACATAGAGGTGAGCTGGTGTGGTCAGATCGCTACTGTATCTGCATATATCATGATCTGAGAAAGTGTAGGGTCATTCTTAACAAAGGAGGGATCATATCCATAGAACTAGCCAAGTGAAAGGAGTATTCCCATGGCCGCAAACAAAGATCTAAAGCTTGTCGCAAAAATAGCTGATGTCGGCCCTACAGGGATGAGAGCAGCACTAGACGCATGTATTCGTCCTGATCATATAGCAGACTTAGACGCTCGATTGATATTCGATTTCTTGTTAGGGTATTACCATAATGCAAAGACTGGTGGTGATGTTCCGACACGAGAAATGATCGAACATGAGTTCTCTTCAGTAGACCTTCCTCCACCAGATCGCATGAAGATGTCCTCTGTCATAGAGGACTTCAAAAAGCATGATGCTAGTGCAAGGCTAGCTAAGCTATCTGCCTATCTCAATGATTGGCAAGACAGACCCGATGAAGCACTTGTTCATCTTGAGCGTGAGCTTCAGGAGATAGGTAAACAGAGAAGAGGCAGCACAGATATCATTGTCGCTGACTCTATCGCTGCAGTGAAGTACATCTACGAAGAGAATAAGAATAGAGGAGTACTCAAAGGCGTACCTTACCCTTGGAAGATCTTAAATGAAGAGACCAGAGGTATGCAGGATGGGGAGTACATCATCTTCTACGGCAGGCCAAAGAGTCAAAAAACGTGGGTAGCACTAAACATCTGTATGTATGCTTATGATTATGCCAGTAGAAAGGTGTTGATCTACACTAGAGAGATGTCTCCTGAGCAGATGATGGAAAGATGTGTCTGCTTATTGATTGGAGCAGCCTATGACGATTGGAAGCATGGTCGACTAAGTTCCATTCCTCATCCGCATGGTGGCTCAATGGAGCAACACTTCTACGCCATGATGGACAGCATGAAGCAAGATGAGGCTACCTGTAGATTAGAGACAGGTAGTAATAAAAGTATAGTCATCACTAGTGACAGGCAAGACCGTAAATATGGTGGTGGTGTACGCGGACTACGCAATAAGATCGAAGACTTCCAGCCAGACATGGTATTCGCAGATGCTGTGTACCTGATGAGGAATGATAGAGAACAAGGAGCCAGATCACTGAAATGGAATGATCAAGCGGCTATATCACAAGACCTGAAAGACCTAGCACAAGACATAAAACGTCCGATCCTTGCTACTCTCCAGGCAAATCGAGCCAGTGAGAAGGAAGACCAACAAGGCAAGTCAGCAGTCAACATGTCCTTCTCAGATTCGTACGCGCAAGACACAGATCTAGCCATCGAGATCATAAAGAAACGGATAAACAGATTCCATAACGAACTGGCTTTATCTATCACAGCTTCCCGTGAAGCAAACATTGCTGGTTTTGCCATTAACGGAGACCCAGCTACCAACTATACACAGCTGTATAGACAAGTAACTGATGACATTGGTCCTAAGTTTTTGGACAAACAACCTGTCATGGCACCTTTGATCTTTAATGACGCCAGAGATATTAAAGAGGTGTTCTGGACTAACTACATTCCAGAACACATGCCTAACTACGATATAGAACCAGATAAGAAGGCAAAAGGGCTGCCAAAGAATGCCATCAACATACAAAGAAAAGGAGCTAAAGGCCGTGGCGATGTCTGATGTGGTGCTTGAAGCTGCACAGAAATATCTACGATTCATAAAGCCCTCCGGTAATCTCAATATCGGAGGGCCATGCCCTTTTCACAAATCAGGTATGGAGAAAACCCCATCCTTCTACATCAATCTGAATAATGGTCTGTACTACTGCCACGCCTGTGGAGAGAAGGGTACGTTTGCTCAGTTCCTAAAGGCCATGGGAGAGAGCTCAGCAAAAGTAGATCTCATCTTACAGTTGTCAAGAGAAGCCAGAATAAAGGCTCCACCAAAAACATACGATCTACATGGCAAACACTTCTTGAAAGAGAGCCTGCTTGGTGTGTTCGATTACTGTCCGATCAAGTTAGTGGAGGACGGTTTTGATGAAGCTCTTTTACAGAAGATGGACATAGGCTTCGACAAAGAATATGAACGGATCACCTTTCCAATTAGAGACACCTATGGTGACTTGGTAGGCATCTCTGGCCGTACAGTCACTGGCGCTTTTCCAAGATACAAGGTGTACAAGAAGGAAGACCTGATTCGATTTGCTTCAGATGATCCTATTGAGAGAGCCAAGTATGCTCAGTATGAGATCAAGAACCACCACTTTTTGTGGAACATGTGCAATGTGTATCCAAAACTGTTTTACACAGATCTGGATGCGGTAATCCTAGTAGAAGGCTACAAAGCATGCCTGTGGATGCTACAACAAGGATTTGACAACACAGTAGCCTTACAAGGTAGTAGAATGAGCATCGTTCAAGAGGCCACACTAGCGAAGCATGATGGCTGGGTTATCATCTTCCTAGACAATAACAAGGCCGGAAAGGAAGGATCAGCAGACGCAGGAGACAGACTCATTGCAAGAGGACAGCGCGTCCTAGTATGTAATTACCCAGAAGAATACGAAGACAATGCGCAACCAGACAATCTAAATAAGATCGAAATTCAAACAGTACTCGACACAGCACTACCACTGAACGTATGGAAGGAAAAACATGGAATACTCACCAAATCGAAGTCTCTCAACAGCCCAGAGAATGCATGGTTACATCACGAGTAGAACAAGCTCTGGAAACGGAGGTAAGAGTAGAGGTTCTTCTCTCAGTATCCGATGGGGTAATAAATGGGCACCACCAAAGGTAACACCCACAGAAGTGCGGTTGCTGCCAGGTGCGTACATGTCCAAAGACGGAGAAGAAGGACACTACTATCAGTACATCTCCTTTTACAGTGCTCGAACCAATAAGAGCTTTATCACCTCTGCAGAGTGGACTCTGGTCAATGGACGTCCTGAACGCACTGGTGGAGAGTGCTTAGGCTGGGATGAGTTTGATAGAGAAACAGCGGAAGGTGTGGAACAGTCTCACCGCACTGTATCTCGCAGACTTATGCATGCCTTCAACGGCATACACCTAGACTGGTATCATGATGTACCTGTAGAAAGAGATGGCAAGGTTCTCGTTTATGAGAACGGCCCACACAAGGGTGAACAAATCACCAATAAGCAACAATGCACTGGTCGCAAGTGTGATTACTGTGCAGCCAAGCTACCCAAGAGCTTCGGTAAGAAGATCCATTGGAGCATGGGGCTGGGTCACTTGAACAATCTAGTCGGAGCCATAGACGAGATTGAAAAAGACTGTGCAAACTGTGGTGGAATAGGAACAATAGAAAAGATCACTTGTGACTGTGAAGAATGCGGTCAACCAGTGATCTCAGTTTCTGATTTCGACCTATCCAATGAAAAACAGGCAGCCGAATACTACCGGATTACCGGTTCTCCATATAAGTGCAGGTGTGGACATGTTGGCTGGTTACTCACCCAACTTGAGTGCAGTAACACAGCAGCAAAATGCAAAGACCCAAAACCACGGTCTCTGTTTGACTGTGATATCGAAGTGAAACGACAAGGGGAAGGTGCTAGCTCAACCGTTCAGGTTGTTCGCTGGACACCAACAGTTCTCTCAGAAGATCTGATGGAGATGGCAAAGCCATACAACTTCTCTGAGATCTTTTCTCCTGATCCAATGAACATCCAAGCCGAAATCCTTGGAATCAGAAATCCTCAAAAGGATGACCGTCCCCAGGCCCGTGAATACGGGAAAGCTAACTTCAACAAGTAGAACCTAGAGCCTCACCCTCTTTGGAGGGTGGGGTTTCTTTTTACTCGATAACCTGCCACAGGAGGGCCGTGCATTGCCTGGAGTAATACAAGAACTACCGCCAGTAATCTGGGTGGACAACCCAGAAGCTATGATGAAGTTTGTAAAACACGTTCGAGACACCGGAGAAGCAGCTATAGATACTGAAACTACTGGACTCAATCGCTGGAAAGATCACGTAGTTGTTTGGTCTGCTTGCCC
>Ga0181520_10001954_pt1 | contig 40312 bp, 41 predicted proteins | sample PEATcosm2014_Bin_29_FD_132451 | JGI IMG/M metagenome (GOLD analysis project Ga0181520, IMG submission 132451) | Peatland microbial communities from MTU Mesocosm Facility, Houghton, MI, USA - PEATcosm2014_Bin02_30_metaG | ecosystem: Environmental > Terrestrial > Soil > Wetlands > Peat | place... | reverse complement strand
GCGGTTCTTCGACTTGCGGTCGCCGCCATGGAGAGGCAGTCCCGCCAGGATCTGCCCTATCCGGCGTTCGCAGCGGAGTTGAACTTCCGCAGCCTTGTTCAGAAGGTCCAGACCGAAAGCTGCAGCCTTGATGCAGTGGCGAACGGTCTCGGCCTGGTCTCGCAGGTCGCGGATCTCTTTCGGGTCCCTGGACTGCTCCAGGGCGCGGCGGATTTCTTCCAGGATGATCATGGCGTTCGAGGAGGTGATGATTGGGGGCATGGGGGCGACTCCGGGTAAAACTGGGACTCCACCTATCTAATTGCGGTTCTTGCCGCAGAATCGGCGCGGAAAATTCCCGCCGGCGGAAATTTTTTCTCCGCACGCCGACAACGCCCTGGGCGGGAATCAAGATTGCACGATGCCCTGTTGATCACCGTGAATTGGGCCGCGGTATGGGTCAAGGGGCGCAGACGTACCGGCGGTCACCTCATTACCTGATCGAAGTCGTTTACGGCACGGTCTTTGCGTCCAGAGAGCCTCGCCGGGCAGTCGGCTTCGGGCTGCTCTTCCGCCAGCCTTGGGGGCCGGGTAACGAAGGATCGCCAGAATCAGGATTGCCCGTTCCGATCTCGATTCGGAAAGTCTTGAGACCTTGGCTGATGGCCCGACGACTGGTCGCGTTTCGATTGGTGTTGGTAAAATTGCGGTAGCGATTTCAACTAGCCACAATGGGGGATGGTCGCTCCTATCCCAGACGCTTTCACACGCATCGCTCCGGTCACTCGTCGGAATGGTAAGGATCCTTACCATGCAGATCCATCCACCACCGCCGCTGAACTTGCTGGGTTGCCTTACTGTTCATCGCCTCACCGTATCGCAAGCCAAGCCTGGAACCCCTGCCATTTGGGATTTCGCCCCAAATGTCTGGAAGCTTGCGAACCGGGCATCCCTGAATCAACTGAGCCGCGCGCTGCCTTGATCCTCGCCGAAAAACGCCTGCCCCGCTTGCTGCTTCACCTGGCTGCTCGCCATCTCATCTTCCTGCTCGTGCTTCTCCGGTCTTTCTGAGACTGGAAGCCGATGGCGGCCTCTGCTTTCAGATCGTATCACCTCGTCGGTTCTATCGATCATTCCACGCCGCTGCTTCCAGCAGCACCAGTGGTCTCGATGTGCTGCCCGGACGGCGTTCTGCTCCCGCATGCCCGCCACTACGGCTTCGCGGCTGCCGCCTTCTCCGTGATCTGCCGTCTTCATCTCTTTGCCGGTCCAGGACGATCCTGGCCGTGATCTTCCGTGGATTTCCGGTAGTCTCATCCTCCTGCCGCCTTGTCTCGGCATCTCATATCCTTTGTATCCTCGATCTCGATCATCTTAGGCGGCTGACCGGGCTGTCCGTTCCTTTGTTGCGCCGTTGTCCCGCCCGGCGCCACTTTCCGCCTGGGATATCCTGGCACACCGGTCCCGCTGCGGTCCCCAAGCCCCGTCGTTCGGCACAGGACGCGACACGTTGGCCGTGTGGCCCCGAACTCGTCCTGGGCGGGAAAGACATAGCCCAGCCGCCTGATCGCCACGTTACGGCGACGTGGCGGCCACAGCGGGCAACGTCGGGCGGAGGTAGGCCCCCTCCATCGACCGCCTGGCACCGGGCCGGTTTTCGGGTCGCTGACGATATTTGAGGCGGTGTGGTACAGTCAGGACGGTGTTTTAAGGTATACCCCAGCAAAGAAAGCCAAGATCGCCGGACGTCATATTGACTAAGGCATCTCGGCCTGCACGCCGCTGAAAACGTCCGTTTTCAGCTAGGGCTGCCGACGTTCCCCGTCCACGTCCGCCCTGGCCGCCACCGGCCTCCCTGGGACCGCGTGGCGAGCACACGGCGGCGATCTCAACAGATCATTTAGAGCACGCAGTTGCAGCGACCGAGGTTCGCTCTCATCCTAAGCGCATCGAACATGCACTCTTCTTCCAGGCATAGTCCGACCTCCAAGTTGCGGTCGCGTCGTCGAATTTGGCCGAGGAGGTGTCGATACACGGTCTCGCGCAGTTCGCGTGGAAACCGCGACCGCCCGTCCGACCTGCCACGCCGCGCTCGGCCAACCTGCGCAGAGATTAAATTGTCGCGGCCCAGCTTCCGTTCGGTGAGACTCATGGCCTGTGGGTAGGAGCAGATCGAGCCCAGCGTGATCCGGGATAGCCGTACCCGGTCAAGCAGGTCACCCAGGAACTCGGCATAGATGGTCTTCCAGTCGGGCACGGGAATGATCGGCATCACCACCGCCCGCACGGGATAGCCCGCTCTGGCGCAGGCTTCCATCGCGAGAATCCGCGATTCCAGGGACGGCGTGTTCGGCTCGAACGCGTCTACGATGGCCTGGGGATTCAGCGTCCACGACAGGAACGAGTGCCCGCGATGATCCAAATCGAGCAGGTTCGAGACATCGGAGCTTTTGGTCAGGAGCGTCAGCCGCGCCAGCGGATGGTCGGCGAAGAACGGAATAATCTGCCGGGAATAGCCCGTCAGTGGATCGAGGGCCAAGCCGTCCTGGAGCTTGCCCAGGTAGAACGCGGTGGGCGTGCCAAGCCGCCGCGCGGTGCAATCGATCTGATCGAGGATCTCCGGCAGATTCAAGAATACTTTCACGGCTGGCGAGAACCGCACTCCCTGGGTGCCGGCCAGATAGCAGTAGGCACACCCATACGGGCAGAAGCCATACGGCGAGAAGTGCCAGTAGTTCGGGCAGCAGTTCCCCTCTTCCGCGCTCTGCTTCACCGCGCTGCGATGTTCCGCCAGCACCAGCGTCCGCTTGCCCTTGCGGTGAAGCTCCAGAGCATCCGATGGGCCAAGGGCTACGTGGTTATGAGGTGTGTCGAATGCTTCGATCACCTCGGCATCGGGGTACGCCGCACAAATGCTCTTTGCCAGTCGCCGACCTGAAGCCGTCGCATTACTGCCACTGGCCAGCACAATTCGTGCAGGCGCGAAGCCATCCACTGGACGGGGGCTGTAAGACGGTATCTGTGGGATCAGAAACTGATCGAGCAGTCGCGAACTCATCGGCTCTGGCTCGGAAGGCATAGAAGGTCATCGAAGGCAAATATACAGCAGCAAATTATACCCCTTATCCCACTTCTATCCAGCCTCTGTATGATCGGCATGACTACGCGCGGAGCGTCGCGCCTCCAGGCATATCCTTTGAGGAGGGAGTCCGCACGCGTCGGCGAGCGTGACTGCCCGCTGGCCACAACCGCGACGGACGGCTGGTGGGCTCGCCGCCAGCGCCGCCCCGACCACCGCCTGGGACGGCCCCTTGGGCTTTGTCTGCGGGATCGCCCCGTGCCCTCTGCCGTCGAGTTCCGTGGTTGCCGCCTTGTGTGGCACGTGGCCCTCGCAGGCCGGTTTCAGGCCGAGGAAGGCAGGTTGCTCCACGCCGGTCAGGGACGAAACGGCCTGGGTGCCGTTCGTATGATCAAGAAATTCTGTAGCCGACGCTCAGTTGACCAATTGTCACGGTGTCTAGTTAGTTCGTTGACCGAATGGTTCGGTCGACGCGAATAACGCTTCAAGGAGCAAAACTATGCCTAAGCAAATCGAAGTCACCCGTGGGGCGATAGTCAGTCGCCTGCGCCGCCGCCTTGCCAGGGACGGCCTAGTTCTACGGATGAACGCCCCGCGCACGAATGCCTACCGCACGATCGGCGAGTGCAGCATCATCGACCCGTCCCGCAAGGCCCTGGTCAAAGGTGGCAGCGTCGCTGAGTTCGCCCAGCGATATGACTTGCTGGCCAGTTGGGAACGGATCTAGGAAAGGACAAACATCATGAAGACTAGTTTCGACCTCCGAGGTGGTTTCTTTAAGGACGGGGATGATCGGCCGCCTGCCAATCGCCGGCGGATCGTCAGGAATCACGCACACGAGCATCGCGATGAGGACTGTGCGGTTGTCAATCGTAACCAACCTATCGTCCCGCCGCTGAAATGGTGGGGCGGCAAGCACTACCTTGCCAAGAAGATCATCGACCTGATGCCCCCGCACCTGCACTATGTCGAGCCTTACGCCGGCGGGCTGGCCGTGCTGCTGGAAAAAGACCCGTTCGATAAGTCGAAATACTGGGGCACTAAGGGCTATGAGCAGGGCGTGTCCGAAGTCGTCAACGACCTCAACGGCGAGTTGATGAACTTCTGGCAGGTCATGCAGGACGAGGAGGGCTTTCAGAAGTTCAAGCGGCGTATCGAAGCCACGCCGTTCTCACAGGAGGAGTGGCAAGACGCCGAAGTGCGTCAGCATCCTCGCACGGAATTGGACGTGGACGCCGCCGTGGCGTTCTTCGTCCGCTGCCGCCAGTCGCGGGCCGGTGGTTTCAAGGACTTCGCCACCCTGACTCGGAACCGCACGCGGCGGATGCAGAACTCGGAGGCGTCGGCATGGTGGAACAGCGTCGATGGGCTCTTCGCCATTCACGCTCGCCTGAAGCGGGTGGTGATCCTGAACCAAGATGCCCTCGACGTGATCCGCCGCCAAGATGGGGAACGAACCCTGTTTTACCTCGACCCGCCCTACCTGCACTCCGTCCGGGCCAGCACCGACAACTACCGGCACGAGATGACGGAAGAAGATCATCGCCGGTTACTGTGCGTGATCAAGAACTGCCAGGGCAAAGTCATGCTCTCGGGGTATCCGAGTGATCTTTACGACCGCGAACTGCGCGGCTGGACACGCCACGACTTCCAGATCGACAACAAGGCCGCGGGCGGCGAGTGCAAGCGGGTGATGACGGAGGTCGTATGGACAAACTTCACCTAGCCGGCACGATGCCCGATGAATTCCGGCACTGCCGCCGCGGCCACCTGCTCCAGCAGGCTGCGGCCAAGGACGTGGAGAGCGGCCTCGACTAAGAAACTGATTTCGTTACCTATTCTCAACCCCTAGTTTCAAGGAGATTTTACAATGCCAAATCGTTCAACCCATATAACTGCCCAGGCGGTACAAGACCACTTGGAGGTCGAGGAACGCGGTCCCGAAGCGGAACGCCTCTCTGAGGCGGAGCCTACCAACCGCATGCCCGGCGTTAGCGCGCTGGGGTATGACGACATCCGCGAAGCGGCACCTGAGACGGTGGCGAAGCTGGTCAGGGACGGGACCGACGCCCGGATGCTTTTCTTCACAGTGCAGCGGCAGGTCGCTGCGGTTGTCGACGGCTGCGACCGCGTGGCGGAGGCGGACGCGATGGTTTCGACCTGCAATCGTCTGGGCTGCTTGCTTGCCTCCTGGGAACAGCATGATTCCAACAGCGTCGACTATTGGCGGGCCGTTGAGGAGGCATGTCACGAGCTTCACTCCGAAATCGCTGATCCGCTCGACCGCTTGCCGTTGGGCTGCACCGAGGTGCTTTTGGAGGCGATTCGCTACGCCGCGGAACGGCGGTACGACGAGGGCGAGGCGTCACCACACGCCCGCACACGGGCCTCGACGGTCTCGGCGGCTGAAGACAACTAAGAAATGAACCATGAGTAATGCTGTAACCATACCTCCTATCTTCGGCGTTGAGCCGACTTGCCCCGTCGACGATATTCGGACAGCCGTGTCCGCCGCAATCGCCACTCTGATTCACAATGGACACGACGTGAGTGTGCTGTTTCATCCGATTCAACGCCAAGTCGCCGCTATGGTGGAAGAGGACGACGACGAGATGGTCTCGGTCGCTGATCATCTCGGGGCGTTACTGTCCGAATGGGACATGCACGACCGGAGCGACGAGAATTACTGGCACGCCATCGTTGACGCGTGCTGTGAGTTGCATGGGTTTCTGGCTGACGGGGAACCTAACGAAGTGGAATTTGGATGCACTGAGGCCGCACTGACGGCCATCGCCTTGGCGGCAGTCACCTGCAAGGGTTGCGGAGCCTGTTGTCAGTACGTCGGCGCTCCGCCGGGGTTTTATCCCGCATATCTCGCAAGCATCGGCGAACCAGCGGAGATGCACGGGCGGCCGGAAGACGCCGCAATCTGGGAGGCCACGCCAGCGGAGGCAAAGGAAATTTACGCTCGTACAAAGGCCGAGGTTGACCGTGGCGAATACGATGAAGACGGCCCTTGCTGCTGGCTGGACCGTGAAACGAACCTATGCCGTTTTTATGAGTTTCGGCCGGGGGTTTGCCGAGAGTGTAAGCCAAGCTGGCATTGTATCTCACTTCGCAAAGAGTATCGGGTCCGCACCGGACGAACCGAGACCGCCATTGATGAATCCCCACGCCCTATCTCTGACGTTGAGCCGAGTCGTAGTGACGACGAGATTCGGAAATCGCAGCGGGACGACGACAATCGTTCTCGCGGACCACTGACCCTTCGAGAGCGGATTTTAAGGGGCATGAAGCGTGAAATGGAGGATCCCCTCTGCCGGCCGCCGGCCAGTTCTGCGGTTGCCACCTCAATTGCGACCGTCCGCACCAGCGACAGCAACCGCGAGATCATGGACGGATAAGTCCAGGCGACGTGTGTCTGGAAGAAAGGTCGAGCCCCACCAGCCCGAACCCAGACAATACAACCGCCGTCCCCCTGTGCCTTCTGTAAAGGCTGGTGGGCATTCAATCGCACGGAGGGGCGGCGGCCTATCGGAGAACGGTAATGATCATCGAAATCAAGCCGACCGCGGAGGGCCGTTTCGCCGTTTACGTGGATGGTGAATCGGTTGGACAACCATGCAAGACGGAGGCAGGGGCGAAGAACGTGGCCGCTGACTACGAACGCAGCGCGGCAGCCGCCGCGGTCTGCTTACCGTCCTGGGCTGCCAGGCAGCGTGTGCGGCGTATACGGGGCCGGGGCGGGAAGACAGGAAACAGGCATTCGAGACGGACGGTTGGTGGCTGGTAACGTGCCGCCGTCTGTCCCTCTGCTGGCAGGCCGTATCTGGTGGCGATATATTGAGGGGAAAGCAGTTGCGGTTATCGGGCGTTGACGGAACAGGAGGAGACAGCCGTGGAAAAAGGCCCACAGAGAAGTGCCGAAGAACAAAGGGATCTGGATTTTCTGGCCTTTATGAGCCGCCACTTGGTGGCTTTCACAGTGCGATACGAGTCGTTCGACGACGCGGGGAAAAGTTTCCACCACGGCCTGATCGTCTACTCGGGGTTTGTTCTCTCACTGTATGATCAATGGTTCTGGGTAACCGCGGGTCACTGCTTCCAGAATCAGATCGACCAAGACGGGCTCGACGATTTGATAAAAGCGGGGAAGATCAAGTTGCGCGGCACGGCGTTTGCCGACCACTTTGGCCTGGACGTTATCGACGAGCACATCATTCCCTACTCCTACGAGCCGGGCTGTGCATTCCACATCTTCAGGAAGGATCTCGGTCTCGACTTTGCCATCATCCCACTCCCCGACCTAATTCGGACTGCATTCGAGAAGAACGGGATCATCGCCGTGTCGCGGGAGAATTGGATTCACCAATCCAAGATCACGTTTGAAAGTTTTATGATACTTGGATTTCCGTCGCACCTCGTCGAGTCGAGCATGACTTCCAACAAAGGGATGGTTGGGGCGTTTGAGCCCGTTATGATCCGGGTCGACCGGCTGAGTCCCGCTGACGTAGAGAACGTGCCGACCGACATCTGGTTTGTCGGGCGCATTCCGTCCGAGGTCAAAATCAAGGACATCAAAGGCATGAGCGGCGGCCCAATCTACGGTTTCTGGAGGGCGGAAAACGGCCAGTGGTTCTACCATGTCGTCGCCCTGCAAAGCTGGTGGCGCGAAAAGAGCAGGACGGTATTCGGCTGCTCGGTGCCGGTTTTCGCCGAGTTCGTCCACGCGGCCATGAATGCCGAGTTCCCCGACGTATCCACGTGATCATTCGCTGAAGACCGTGCCGCAGCGACTGTCGGACGAGATCCGTTCGGGAACTCAGGCTGAAAACCGCGACTCAATTCGACCTTCTCCTGGGAAACGTCACGAATATCGCTTGCTGCGCGGCGTGGAAACGTTACGCTGTGGGTGTTGGGCTATTGACCGAAACAGCGTAGGAGTGGGCTGCCAGATATGATACGAAGACGAATCTCGACACATGATCAAACTGCCGTCACCAACGGTGACCATGACGGCGGCCAGATGCAAACAGGCAAAGATGCACGAGGACGTTTCTGCCGCGGGAATAAATACGGCGGCAAAAACGCATATTCAAAAGAACAGGCCCGCATCCAGGCCGCGATCAGGGCGCAAATGACCGACGAGGAACTGGAGAAATTCGTCAAGGCGTGGATACGCAAGGCCAAGGAGGGGAAGGGAGTCTACTTGATCTCGCTGCTGGAGCGTCTCGCAGGCCGCACGGCGGACTGGGCCGTCGAAGAGCAGATTCAAATGCTGGAGGAGGAAATCCAGAGGCTCGCCTCGCCGGAGGCCCAGATCATGGAAGGCAAGGAGCAGCCGCAGGCGAAATGATCAAGCTTCTCCCCAGCAACGGAATTCGGTTGCGCGGCGCGACCGAGGCTGGTGTTCGACGCTAGACACCTGAATCATCTGGAATACCGAGAATCCTCTTCGCGTCTACCCAGTCGGTAAGGGCATCCCATAGGGGGCTTCCTCGATGCTTCCAAAGTTCCAACGCCTTCAGCCGAACTTGGTCTCTCGCGGCCTCGAGACGGCCGTCCGCCGTTGGATTGATCAGATGAACCGCTCTTGCATGAGCAGTAGGAGGAGGCGGCAGATCCGGACGATTCACCTCTTCGGAAACCGCATCATCTTGCGGCACGACGTAAGGGAATATCGCGGTGGGGAAACCCGGTTGTGCGTAGTCGATATACACCCCCGTGTATCCCATGAGTTGCAAGAGGATCTTGTTCAGCAAATTCTGGACGCGGTGGTGGCGGAAGAGGCGGACCTGGAGATCATCATGACTCGCGGCGTTGGCGAGGTGGCCGTGGGCGGACGGATTACGCGTGTTGCTCCACGCCTGCAAGTCGTCTCTCGTTACGCCGAGAATCCCGCGGCTTACCCAGTTTCGGAAGATCTCGTTCGCGCTCAGTTGGCTAAACATCCCGGTTAGACCGCCGAGCCGGTTGAGGAAATGCGGCGAAAAGCCAACGGGCATCGTCCTCAACCATGCCTGAAACGCATCAAGGTCGGCTTGATCGACTTGCGGACGTGTCGGCCCAAGTGTCCCTGCTGCCACGCGGAGGAGTCCTTCAACGCAAATGCTGCTTATCGCGAGTTGGGTGAGGTGGGAGTTGTCCGCCGTGTCCCAGCATAGGTAAAGGTATGGGGCGACACGCCCTCCCAGTTCGGTCAGGAAGAAGTCGATGGCCAGCCCCAATAGCCGCTCGACGTTCTGTAGGAACTCGATCTGCCAGCCAAGCGGCTGGAGCAGGGTGTTCGTTGTGGTTGTGGGGTACTGGGTTCCGAGACGGCGAGTCTCCACCGTCTCGTTGATTTCTTCGTGACCGCGGATAACGCACCGGCGTCCGATAACGAAGCCGAATGCCCTCGCGAGAGCCGTGCAGGTCGTGAACGCCTCGCACGTTGGCTGCCCGTCGTTGGGAACGACGCGCACTTCAAACCAATCATCGGATCGTTGCCTCGCCGATACCCGGCCAAGGCTACAGGTGGTCGTCAACCAGTCCCGATGCGACGAGCGATGACCGAACACATCATTGTGAATTTCGGTCTGGGTCATACGCACCCACCCGGGAGGTAGCGGCCCCATAAGAACACGGAGGACACGCCCCGCCGGTACGAAGGTTTGGTGCCGGAGCGTGATTCCTCTCGTGCTCACATCCCAGGCAACGTCGGGCAGATTTGCGTGGGTGCGGTGCCCGTCCCGCGGCATCGGGTCGGCTGTCAGTTCCCAGTTCTCCTGCGTCAGCCCGGAGAAGGTGAGGAAGGCGGAGTGCGCGATCAGGTGACCCGGCGTGCCAAAGCCTCCGAACAGGAGCCTAGTGACCGCTTCGCCGCCGTTCGTCACCGCCTGAATACGAATTCCAGTGTCGGCGTTCCAACTAATCTGCCCGCTTCCCACGAGCGTCCCGACCTCGCCACTGGTGACGGTAAGCGAAGGAAGGCTGACTTCGTAGGTGCCTCGCTGCAGAATGTCGAGCCAGTCTTCAAACATAGAGCTCTCCTCGAATCATACTTAGGATACTTTTTGTGCGTGGTGATATCAAGCTGCCCGTCGCCTGCCAACCGAGGGCACAACCCATGCTCCCGCCCGGCTCGCCGCCGCAGCCCAACGTTGCCCGCTAGTGGGGCCACGGTGGGCTCCAGGCCGCGCCGGCGTTCGCGCCCGAGCTGCTCGCGAACATGATCGCCGTGCAACGCCGGCGGGTTCAATCGCTACTCAGGCATCGTCCGGTCGAGCGATAGTCCACCGGCCACGCGCGTCAAGGCTCCGATAGCGACCACTCCCAGTCGTGCCACCTACGCGGAAGGTGCGAGTATTTCTCGAACAACTTCCGGTGCATCGCATGCGTAGTAAATAATTCGTCCGCTCGTTGCATCACGTTTGCAGCCCAAGTGTCACGAGAGGGTAAAGCTTGCCCAGCTAGGCAACGATCTGCCCACATTTCCTCGACGTTTCGTGCGCTCTCGCGTACAACCTCAAAAACCTTTTCGACCGATAACTGCCCGCGGGCCATGCCGCGACCGAGAACAAAGCAACCAACTGCAAAGTCGCGCACAGCGGGGTGCGGATGCGATCCGTGCGCAGCTCCAATGGTTGCTGGAGCGTTGGGATAGAGCATGCGGAATAGCAACGAAACGGCAGTGAGCACGCAGATATAGGCACAGTCTTCTGGAGGCCATGTCCCTGTTTGCATCAACCCGCGAAGCTCATCCGCCATAGGTTTCGCTGTGAGCACGTTCCACGAGACGTGGGAGGCGAAAGCGTCGGCATCACATTCAATCGCGTGGGAGAGTGGAATTCCCGCATCTTTCCGGTCCGCGACATGATATTCTGAAATCATCGGTATTCCGCCAGCCGCCACAGCAACCTCGCTGTGGCCCGCTACGATGTGGCCGATTTCGTGATAAAGCATGAAGTAGACTGCAATGTCTGCAAGCAGGTGAGCGACGGTTCCTCGAACCTGATCCCGCGGGATGAGGACGTTTCTATCGTTGTCCTGATCGGTCAACGGTATCGGCGGGAATCTGCCGTCAGGAAGATTTGGTGAAACTTCGCCTGCTGCGTTTCCTACACTAGGCAGAAACCCTGGGCAACAACACAGCCCAAGGGCGGTCCCATAGGTATGCTGGAGCGCACCACGGTTAAAGCGGATGACGTAATTGCCGTCATCGCTCGGTCCCGCGCGAGCGTCCAACTCCACGTCATCAATAATCTCGATAGTCAGGGACTTGTTGCAAAAAGGTGGCGACATCTGGGCACGCAACCCTTCGTAGAGCAAATGTCCATCAGTCAATAGCTCAGCAAAAATGTCGCTGAAAGGCGACGGGAATTCGTCCGGCCTCATCATCTTACGACGTGTACGCGACATTTCATGGCTCCTACTCTAGATTTCTATACTACAACCGCGCCTTCGTAGCCATCGGGATCGATGGCCCACTGTATGTTGGTGATTCCGAGGTAGAGCATTATAGAAGCCCCCAGGAATAGATCGCGTTCACCAATTGGGTTTTGCAGACTTTTGGCGTGCCCAAGCCCGACGACCCACAAAGGTATCCGCCCTCCAACACCGTCATCATAGTAGGTTCCGTATTCGACGGCCTGTAGCCATTTCTCCAAGACGTCGATTTCCCCCGCCACGTCCGCGCTGGCGAATCCGATGGTGAAATCGGAATGCGCAAATTTGTTCCGAATGCTCTTGACCGCATCAAGAGCATCGGACGGGCCTTTCTCGATGATGCCGAAGGCGCGGCACGCGAGTATTTTTGCGCCGAAGGGACCGAGTATGCTTCCAAATGATCCAATCAGGCTGCGACGCTGGTCGCTGCTTAGGCCGGCTGCTTTGAATTGAGCTTTCAAGCAACGCGTCAGCGCTTTGTCGAGAAATGTCCCGGCAATCATCGCCTGGGCATGTTCCGATTCGCCAGCAAGGGCGGCAATCATCGGCTTGCCTCTCTCGTTGAAGAAAGACGGCGATCCAATCACGCCGCCGTCCGGCGTCCCCTTGGCGCTTCGTCCGCGAGGGAACGGCAAGAACTCCATTTGCATATCATTGCCTTTCTGGCGAGGTGCATTCCTGACAATTGTCTGCATTCTAATTCGGAATCTGAGCAGCAGAGGCCGCAGGCGAAATGATCAAGCTCCTCTGCCGCGATGGCTTCTTGTTCCGTGAAAATCCTCCCCCAACCGGCGGCGTCGGACTACTTGCCGAGAATTTCTTGCACAATGTCCTTGAGTTGTGCGGTAACCCAATCTCGGAGATTTACGGATACGAGATCGAAGACAGTTTCGGGGTTGCCTTCGTACCAGGCAATTTCCTGCCAGGAAAGTGCAGGAGGAGCGGCGCGCTGTTGTTGACTAGTGTTCAATTTCCAATCAGCCGCCAGTACAACGCACTGCTCGCCTCGCGATGCCACCGAATACTGACGATACCGCTGGAGCGGATGATTGTCCGCCTGCAATACGAGAGTTGTTGGCGACTGCTGCACGAGATCAAGACCATGTGGTAATGCGTTATTTCCAATGTGCATGCCGCCAAAACCCATGCCGCCCCAGCCCAACTTGAAACGACTCAACTGATTGCCATACTTGGTAGCTAACTGCTGAAGATGCTGAAAGAGCTTGCCTGTCTGATCACGAAATTCAGCGAGTTGCGTTGCACGGTCGTTGGCACGAAGTTGCGCCGACAAGACCGCCGCGACTTGGACCGGGTCGGATGAGTCGTACCCGTCATCCTTCGCCAAGAATTCGCACAGCCGTCCTTGTATTTCTTCGACGGTCTGAAAGCGGTTCCCGAGTATTGGCGCGAAGCCCCGGTTCAGGAACTCTTCCAACGCGGGAACGCGCTTGTCGCTAAGCTTCTCACGAAGTGAAAACCCCTTTCGCATGTGCGGAAGTGCCCCAGTCCCGTCCTGAAGCTGCCCCGGCACGTTTCCCGAAAGGCAGTAGTAGAGAATGGCACACACTGCGGTCAGATCGCTGCGGGGATCACGACGATCCCCGCCTGGGGTATTAGTCTCAGGAAGGTCGAGAAACCGGTTTCGGAATGTCTCTTCGGTTTCCGTCAGTGCCTCGTCGGATGAGTTAAACGACAGTCCGTAGTCCACGACAACCAGATCATGCTTGCTGGGGTCACGGACGATAATGTTGTCGGGCTTCAAATCACGGTGCAAGATCGGAGCCTTGTGGGCCAGTTGGATCGTCTTGCAAAGGGACAGGGTAAACTGCGCCGCCTCTTCAATCCGTAGCCCACGCCTCGAATTGACGTATTCGGTAAGCGTGACACCTGGAATTAGGTCCATGACCACGAAAAGCTCAACGTTTGGATCGCCGAACTGGCCCGTATTATGATCTAGGACGTTCGGGACCGCGCCGCCGGCTTTCGCCAGAGTTTGCAGGCTCACCACTTCACGCGCCATCCGACCGCGTGCCTGGGGATCACGATTGTTCTTCAGGTACTTTAGCGCCCCCTTGATAGCCGGGTCTTGGCGGAATGTCGCAATGTGCGCTACTCCCTGGCCACCTTTGCCAAGGCGATCTCCAAGTATCCACCTTTCCTCCCATGCTTTGGCCATCTTCTACCCCTCCGCACTCCAATCACCTGTATGCGGCCAAGTGACTTGGTACTGGCACTTCGTTCGATACGCCGTCCGTCGAGAATTACAGTTTGCAGATTATTATCGGAAATTCACTACCTCATGTCAATCAGCGATGCGTTGTGGCGGCCGGTCGAGAGCTAAGCCCGATCTGAATGACAGCCTGCGGGCCGCCAGGGGTCGGGTCGCCACGAAATAGCTCAGGCCGCGGTTCATGCCGAGGCACCTGGGCCTGACCGGCCTGACCTGCCTCTACGACCTGTGCCAGCCCTACGGGAAGATCGCCAACCGCTGGCCAGCAGCCTTGCCTCCCGTCCGGACCAACCATCCCCGTGTCAGGCCAAATCGGGCCAAGCATGCGCCTAGTTTCACGGCTTTCCATCGGCTCTTGAGCTTGGCGAAATCAGGCGTGGTGGCGACGGTAGCTTTGGCAAAACTGCGCCCGTGGAAGTCTTGATGCCCGTACTGGCCACAACTGAACACCATCGCACGCTGCTTAGGGAAAGGTGATATCCCTCATTGGAAAGGAATCTTTCAACGATGGAAAGACTATTCGGCTTAGAATCCGCGAACGGAATTAGAAATCGAAGTGGCAATCCTGTTTCGCCTGACAATTCTCCCAAGGATTGTAAAAGCTGCAACCCATAACCGCGTCTGCGAAATTGCGGCCTAACGTAGAGTTCCTCAACCCCCAAGTGATCGTCTTCCTGGAGAGCAAAAGCCCATCCGATCCTTTCGTCGGAATCGGCATCGTAGAATTCACGAACGAAGAAGACTCGTCCGGAAAAATCATGTTTTGCCCAGGCAACCCCCCAAATGCCGTTCTTCGGCTGGTTAGGAAGGGATTCTCCAACGCCATCCACGATAAAGGCTTCAACAAACCACTTGTCGAAGAACTCATAAGGCAAGGACCCGTATCCCTTGTCTCCCCAAGTCGGCCCCCAGGAATTAGCAAATTTAAATCTGCGTGTCGAGTCGTCATAACCTTCGATACTGATCGCGTGTGATCCGATTATTTGGTCGCCTGCGGCAGGCAACTCGATGATACCACTTTGGGCATGAAACCACTGGTCTGTAACCTCAAAGGCTGCGGCAACGGGACCCTGATTGAAAAGGGCAAGTTTGCACTCATGGACGTTAGTGATCCGTTGATAACGGAGGATTCGGTATTGTTTCGCCTTCACATCCAGCCCAGGCGGTTCTATCGGAGGCCAAGTGGCGATACTTTCTGCATATGGCCACTCGCTCTCCAAAATGTTTCCCCAACCGCGCTTTACGCGAAAGGTCGTGGAGCCATAGACGCCTGTCGAGCGGTCGCCGGGATATGTCCCTTCAAGCTGTCGGCTGCGCACGAATCCATAGAGAGGGCTGAATTGAAGTGGAGCGTTTGCCATTTTTTCTACCCAATGTATTCCGAATTACGATTGCTCCGCCGCTGCCTCCTGGATCAGATAGCGATTCCGATTTCCGGGGCGGTCGCTCTGCCAAGCGTAAAACACAACGAATTCGGGGCGTGAGGGCACTGGCATAGGTGAGATCCTCTCTAAGACCAAAGGGCTGATTATACCGCGCGCGGGCCTCCAGGGATCAGGTGATCGGTCGGCACCCAGGCATGGCCGCCTGCCCTCCTTGAATATTCACGCATCGCCCTGGTCCTCCCTCGCCCATTCGGCCCGCAGGAAGGCGAGGAGTTCGGCCCCATCGATCACCGCACACCGCCGGCCTATGAAATGAACCTTCAGCCCGCGCCGCCGCATACTGGTCAGCGAGTTCCTGGCAATCCCCAGTCGCCTAAGCAGCACCGTAATTGGATAAATTGAATCTGACCTCACCTCACCTCGGCCTTGTAACGGCCTGGGCGGGCGGCCTCGCGGTTTGCCGGAAGACGTAGCCATATCCTTTCACCTCCGTAGCCCAGCCACCAGCCTACTGCCGGGGCCGAAGCCCCGCAACGGCACCGGCATCATGCTGGCCGCCGACCCGGCTATCCCCATATCGTTGCACGACGGATCATCCGACCGAACGACCGCAGTCTCGCCCGCCAACCGCGGCGTGAAGCCCTCGCCTGCGTGGCCGCCGCATGTGGGTTTGTGAGCGTCACGTCGGCCGAGTCGCCGCGAGCTACATAGCGTGGGAAGAAGCACGTTGCGTCGCAGGACGACGCATGCTCGCGGTCGAGATCTCCGGTCTTGAAATGGTAGATCTGGGCACCGTGGTTCCCGATGCCGCACGGCACGACGACCATCGCCAGCATCTGCATCAATTCGAGCGACGCCGCCATTGCGCTAAAGCCGAAGACGTTCTCTCGATGCCGAATGTCGGCGTCCGCAGGCAGACCTTCAATGTACTTCGGGTCGTCGAGCAACCCGTCGCGTTCCGCCGCCACGAGCCCAGTGCTGTACTGACCGAGGCACTCCAGGCAACGCCGTGCGGGTGAGGCGACGTGCGCCCGCATATCACAATGCCGCACGAGCCCGTTTGGCTTCGTCCTGATGGCGATCCCGCCGTCCACGACCGGGATCAGGTGGGCGTATGCGATGAAATTCAGGACGTGGCGGCCCAGAGGTCGGTCGACGCACCCGAAGAGAACGTCGCAGTCGAGGGCCGCGCGGAACGCCTCCTCCTCCGATATGCTGTACTCCATCGTCTCGACGGAGAACTTTGCGGCGGTCGCACTCCGGCGCAGCCCGCGGGCGAGGACGTTGACCTTCGCTTCGCCGACATCCCATCGCGTCGCATGGAGCAGCCGGTCCAGATTCACCTGCTCGACCTCGTCGAAATCGACCAGCAGAATTGAGCCGAACCCCATCCGGGCAAGGGCCTCGGCCACGATGCAGCCGACGCTTCCGGTGCCGATTACGCCGACCTTCAATCTGCCGATGTCCGCCTGCTTCTTCTGGCCCCATGCTGAGACGGTGCGTTCGAGTTCGCGGCCGATCTGCGGCACGGGCATGAGTTCGTTGTGGAAGGTCACGGCATGGTAGTCCCCGCAGAGACGCACCGATTCACACCAGCGCCGGTCGTACTGCCGCCGCCCAATTCGCTCCCACAGGCGGGCGCTCCAGGCTCCATCGGTTCCAATCGTCATTCCGAGTAGCGGAAGTCCCGTGGCACCGTTCGCCGATGCCGCGTGACTCTCCTCGGCCACGACGTCATCATTGCTCATCCCCTGCCAGCCTGGGCCGAGATGGCTGTGCAGGAAGGCGAGGCCCGCCCCGCGTTCTCGCGCCAAACTCATCGAACGGTCGAAATACTCCGGCGTGAACGACGCGTTGCCGTGAACCGCACGTTCGGCCGGCATCGGCGGGATGAGTTCGGACAACAGCGCCGTGAACCTCGACCGGCCCCGGCTCGGATACCACAGGCCGAAGCACAGGTCCTCCTGACCGTCCCGCCGAACGAGATGTCGGGTTGCCTGCCCCTGAACATCCGTCGTAAGTGCAACCGAATACCTCATTGGTCAAACAGATGGCGGATGTGCGCCATGTACTCCTTGGCGTTCTTCTGCGTTTTGCCCCAGATTTCGAATGGGCGGCTCCAATACTGCCAGCCCGCACCGAACGGGCCGCTGTCGAGGATCTTGCCGCTTGGGTGTTCTCCCGCGCTGTTCATCGGCAGGAGACGCGGCGTCATGTGGGGGCCGCCTGGGCACGTCAGCGGATAATCCGCCGGCACGTCGAAACCGAGGGTGATGGACTGGCCTTGGAAGCGGCCGAGGGGAATGACGTATGGGAAGCTCACGAGGTTGTCGCGCACCTGTACGTCGTGACCGAGGGCCTTCAATTCGTCGATGAAATTCTGTCCTGACATGATGGTGCTCCTTCAGGAAACGGGCGTGGGGGTCATCGCCACCGTGGCAAACTCCTCGTTCTGCCGCAGATTAATCGGCTCGTCGGGGCGGTCGCGGTACGATACCTCCGGATGGCCGTTCATCTTCAGCGCCTTCAGGTAGTGACGCTCCGGGGCAACGCCGACGCGGTCCATAATCTGCCGCGGCGTAAGCGTGCCTTCCCGCGAGGGCTCCACTTCGCCGTCCACCTTGATGTGGAAGGTGTGGTGCTCGATTTCGAACACCATGCCGTTGCGCATCTTCACGACCTGGCGTGGCCGGTCGTGGAACGACTCTCGCCGGTCGCCCTCGATCTCGACGAGGTAGGAAAGGTCGGGATTCCCGCCCGCCTTCTCCAAGATTTCCGTGGCCGACATCTCCGTCACGTCGGTGAACTGGACCTTCCCGTCCACCGTGTACTCAATTCGTTCGTGCATAGTAATAACCTCCAATCTCTATTCCTGGGGCAAGCCCGCGTACAAACTGCGGGGAAGCGCGAGCGGTCACGCCATGTGACTGTCGCGCCGTCCCCTTCTACTCTGAATCTCGCGCCACCGGAGCAATCGTGCTACCCGACCGGAAAAAAATTTAATCCGGTGGATTCTCCATCGTCAGATAAGTCAGCACATAGCCCGTGCCGCCGAGCACCATCGCCTCCTCCCACAGTCGCCGACCGTAGCCGCGGTCGAACCACACCGAGGCTGTGACACTCCCCTCGACCGGCTCCTGTTGCTCCGGGCTCCCGTCGCGCCACTGCGACCAGAGTTTCGCTGTCTCGCTAGTGCGTGGAATCGCCTTTCCCCCCTCGATGTAGCCGAAGCCGAGTCGCCGCATGTCCTCGGATGCCAGCGCCCACTTCACGCGGCCATTCATCGACACGACCATGCTCGCCGGCTCGATGCCACACTGACAGTACCGACGCACGGTGCTTGTCACGGACGTGCTGAACACGTTCTCCGCCAAGTGGCACAGATCCTTCAGCACGCACACGCGGCCGCGGAACAGACGCACGCGGTCGACGAACAATTTCCGGGGCATCAGGAGACCGGCTGCAAACTCGTCCGCTTCTTGCTCCATAGGATTTCGCGAGCGAAAATCGCTCTGCGAATTGTGTCGCTGCCCGGCCAGAAGGTAGTCGCGGTGGAGGTAGTAATGTCCGAGTTCATGCGCGATGGAGAACCTCACGCGGCCGTCCGTTCTCCCCGGTTCTGCCTGCCGGTAGTACAAAACGAACGTATCGACGTCCCGAAGGTACTCGATGCGAGCGTCGAAACGCGATCCGTAGTTTCCCGGCGCAAGCTCGATGCCTTCCTGACGCACGACCGCGAACGGATCGGCGGGCACCCGCCACAAGCCGAGTGCTTGCATCACCTCGGCAGCCGCCTGCTCCAGTTCACGTTCCGGTCTCTTCTCCATCGTCATCTCTGTGTTCACGCTTTCCCTCGCGAATCCGCCGTCGTTGCTCGTCGAGTTCCGCTTGGGCCTCCTCATCAACTTCCTCCGCACGATCGAGGCCGAAGCACGCGGACTCCCCGGCCATAGCCAGTTCGCTCTCCGCGCCGAAGACCGGCTCCGGGGGTTCCTCCCTGCCACGCCAATCACCGTTCACGAGGCGCTGGATGAAGTTCTGCCCGACGTTCTCCAACGCACGTTCCTTCTCCTCGTCCATCGGCGGCAGGCAAGCCGGATCCATGTCTTCGTCCTGATCGTCCCGGCACAGAGCCGATGCGATCAACGCCTCCAGTGCGTGCTGCTCGCGATCTCCTTCCGCTTCCGCGCTCATCGCTCGTCCCTTCTCAAAAAGCCAAAGCCCCTACGGGCCAGTTCTTCCCGGAGTTTCTCGCGGGCAAATCGCCAGGCGCTCATGGCACCTGCCGCGGACTCCTTCCTTCCGCTGAGTTTGCTCATCGCCACGGCCAGCGGGGCGGCCATCTTCTTCGCCCTCAATTCCGCGAACGTCTCGATGAACGCCACGGCCGCCATCTGCTGACGTGGTGGCAGCCGCGAGATGATCTCCACGACCGCCTCCTGGAACTCTCGTCGTTCCGATGGGGTCAAGAGCCGCCACTCCAGTCCCAGGTTTGTTCCCGCTATGTCGTCTGCCACCGCTTGGGCCGCGGCCTCCTGATCTGTGGCCACCAACCGACCAAGTTTTCTCCGCCGGAACGTCACCGCCACGTTCCGCGCGATAGCGTACACCATGCGCAGCGGCTCGCAGGGATTAAACTCGGGGGCCTGCACCTTCGCCCAGACACCTGCCATCGTCTCCTGGTACGCATCCGCCAACTCCTCGGGGTCCAGGACCCCGTAGCTTCGCCGGTTGATATACCGGCCCAGGATCTTGCGGTAGTACGAATCGATAGCCTCGATGAAGCACACCGGGTCGCTCTCCAAGAGCGCCTGTAATTCGCCCTCAGTGGGCAATTGCTCTGTCGTCATCCACGTTGACCTTATTCACGAGTTCTTCAAAGAAGTGACGTGTCACCGGGCTCCTTCCACATGAATACTCTCGCGCGAACAACCATATCACGCTACGCCACCGTGAGAATTTGGTGAGTTTCTGGCCGGGGTGCCGGGCCACGGCTGTCAGAATGTACACACCACGATTAGTGGGTGAATAACGGCAACTGCCGTGCCGTTCGTTCAGCCGAGCGCCAGTCGACGGCGCAAGTCATTGTGCTGCAATGTCTTCGGAACGATGGAAACGGAATGAGTTCTCTATCGTCAGTGGCCCCACCTCGGCGCACTGCCAAAATGACAGCACGACTGGGGCGGACCTTACAACAAAGCCACCCGGCCGGGCCGGAAGGCGGGCATGGACTCCGCTGGCCGAGAATTAGGAAACCCGGCAGGCGGGTTTACATAATTTGCCGCAACCAGCGCCGTGGCCGGATATCGCCCGTCTTGCGGCCACGTTGCCGCCCACAAGCCCCCACGTTGCAGCCTGTTGGCCGGACAGCGGCCTGCCTTGGCGACCTAGTCGGCCTGGGCAGCGGAACGCGACGTTGCCGCGTGTGCGCGGCCTGTTGGCAAAGGGTGGAAACAAGCCGCCGGGAGGTCCGGCTGCCGGGCTCCGCCTTCTTCGGCGGTGACGAGGACTGTGGCTGGCGGATGACGGCGGCTTATGCGAGAATGGCAGGACACGAACGGTAAAGGGAGCCTCTAAACGATGTTGACGCCGGGCCGCTTGGGTGCGGCTTTTGCAATCTATTGGGATGATATGGACCGCTGTAGGCATTCCCGCGCCTACTGGTCGTTGCTGCACGTCACGGTTTGCCTGCCCGACATCTGCGCCGCTCTACAGTCCGACAGCGGCGAAGCAACTGGCGCAGCCTATATTTCGTGGTGTGACCGGTATCTCATGAATCCGTTGCTCTCTGGACGAGAGCGATATTGGATGCGATGCAAGGTACTACACCAGGGGCGTGCCTGCATTGATCGGGCCGGGTGCCGGTACGAAGGTTTCTCCTTTGGCCAGCCAGCACCGACCGGCGAGATCGACCATCTGCGTGTCGAGGGCTCGACCTTGATCCTCGACGTTGGTTGCCTGACAGATGACGTGCGGCGCGGTGTCGAGAAGTGGATTCAGGTGCTTGAGGCAAGTCTCGCAAGCGGGGAATCGCTGAATGCCGAGCGCTACCTTGCTTCTCTCGTCCAGGTGAGGCAATTCCCAGTGCCACGGCCAGCAGCGAGCGTTTCTCTTGACCCGCCGGTCCTGATCGCCAGATCAAGCTGACCGCGCGGCGTGATCCGACCTACAATTGCGCTCTACAGCCGAGGCAGAAGGCCCGCAACGGCACCGGCATCATGCGGGCCATCGGCCTAGCTGTCGTCTGCTGGCCTACGGCTTCCGTTGGAGTTATCGGCCGGTAATCGCCTGGATGCGAACGTCGGCGGAACAGATAAGTACCGTCAGTGGCGTTCCGTCGATGTCGAAGGTGTGGTCCCAAGCGGTATCGGGAATCACGCCACGAGATCGCTCCACCACGGACTTGCGCCAATGGTCGTGATCGCGGAGTAGTTCGCGGCTGGTCATCTCTTCGGCGTTGAGAAAGCCCAGATACGCGAGGACGACCGGAACACGCATCTTCGCAAGCTTCCAGGCAAAAGCGAACCGGTTACTCATCTGGTAGTGTGAGTTCGCGGACAATGAGAAGCCCGGAATCCGTTCGTTCCAGGCAGTCGTCGCCTCGGCCAGTGCGTGCTCGATCTGGCGGAAGTTCTCCCGGTTGGTCGCACCGCAACGGTCGTCGGCAAGCTCGCTCACGTGGGCCTTAGCCTCAACGAGGACCAGGCCCCGCTGCTCTCTAATGCGGGCGGTGCTGACCAAGTCCCAATTGGGTGTGTTGGCCCGACCAGGCTTGGCAAGCCACCAGCGTGTAAGCGAATCGCAGTTCTCATTGGACAGAAAGCCTGTCGATTCTCCAAGCTTTGTTTCGTCCGGATGCAAGAACCCTCGCGGTGCCCATTGGTCGCTGCTAGTCACCAGGGCTGCGGGCATGACGAGCGAAGTAAAAAATGTCGCCACGTCATCTTTCTGGCGGTGCGTCAGCAATAGGCAGCGCAATCGACTACCTTTGAATTCGCGCGGACGAAAGGTGATATTGTTACTTGCCGGCATCGTCGGTATCCTCTAAGTTTTCATCCTCAAGTTCATCGCCCAGGTCGTCGACCGGCAGCGTCGTGCGATGGGCATTGGCGAGGTAAGGCCACCGCGACGTGGCCAAGGCGGCAGGCCCGACGTGCCCAGGCGGAAGATGATGTGGTCCCGCTCAGTCGTCCTTCGCCATCTTGTCCGCGCAGTACGAGCAGTAGCCGTCGTTTTCCCACACGCCGATCAGGTCATGCCCCGGCACGTCGGACTGGCAACGCTTGCACTTGCGGATCAGCCATTCGTCTACAACCTCGGTCTTGAAAACGTATAACTGCTTTTCGGAAAGGCTGCTCAATCCTTGGTCGATCACCTGTCGCGTGATTCCCGCAGCCGCGCCTTCGAGGTGGTGCTGCACAAGGAATTCCAATGCCTCTTTGTCGAGGAGCGACTCATCAAAATCTTCTCGCCAGTCCATTTTTCACCTCCGGGATTAGGGCCAAAGGCGTAGTTATACCGCGCCGACATTCCCCGCAACAGCATCTCCGCTCATCGCCGAAGCGCGGCCTATGGCCGATCTGGGGCACGGCCCGACCTGAATGACCGCCTGCGGTCCGCTAGGGATCAGGTGGCAAGCGGGTGTAGGTTGGGGCCTGGGGCCTTGGTCTACCGCGGAGTTCGTGGCCGTGCGCTTTCGGGCACCGGCCCCCGCGTCGGCGTCAGCGGCGGATAGCACATCGGCCCCCAGTCCTCGTCGGCCCCGTGGTCGATCCAGACCGAAAGCAGTGCCGGGAGCAGCCGCTGCATGATCGTGACGCAGTGCTTCAGCGACGTGCGGTTCAGTTTGCCGCCGTACGTGGCAGCCGGGCTTGGCCGACCCTGGCTTCCGAGCGTCGCCGGGTCCGGCAAGGCCCGCACACGCCGCGCCAGAGCCGCGTGTTGCGAAAACTGGGGGCTGTTGGAGTACAAGGCCAACCGGCGGCAACAAGGCCGTTTTTGGCCCACAGGTGCGCACAGGCGAACGAGGCACGACGGCCGTTCTCGGCCCGGCAACCATGTCCGCCGCGGGGGGGGCCTCGGACTAAATGCTGCGCGGCCGAAGCTGGAAAGCTGTCGCAGGCGGTAGATGCTCATCGGCCCGACAACACGGCCGGCCTCCTTGCCGTCGACGATCATCGTGAACCAGGAGATGATCACTGTCGATATCTCGTTGCTGAGGACGAGGGGCTGACCTAGCCGATCGATTCGCCGGAACGCACGTTCCACAAGGTCTGGCTGACGACGTCCGCCACGCGGGCGGTGGGCACGACGCTCCACCACGAGGTGGTCCACGCCGTGATCGACACCTACAGGCTGGGCCAACGAGCCTCTCTCGACCAGGCGGCGAGGATCTGCCGCCGGTCGTCCTTTCGCTTCGCGTCATCGGCTTGGCTGGCAATGCCCTCCGACGCCCATGCCGGCAGCGATTCAGCAAGGTATGCGGTCACGGCTTTGCTCACCGAGTTCCTAGCCGAACGCGGCGGAGAGAAGCGGGTCGTCGAATTAGCCGCTAAGGGCCAAAAACGCGGATGGGACTTGGCCACCAGCGACTATTACGGTATGCGCAGCGTCGCCGACCTACAGGTCACGTGGCAGGAATGGGTGACAAGAACCGCGTCGAAAGACATGGACAATTCCCGACAACTACGGCGTCTGCGACGTGTCGAATTTCATGCCCTTGGGCAAAAGTGAAATGCCATTTGGACGAAAAGAAGCGTTCTTCGATGAAATTCGCCCCGAAATGCGGTTGAGTTATCGCACCGGCGCAAAGGCGAGAAAGATTTCCAAAGATTTGAGCTTGTGTTGCTTTACTCCATCGCATTAAATGGCTCACGTCCGATACACGATGCCGTCACCAACTCAGGGAAGAGCAATGACAGCCTTAGTCAAACCTATCATCTGCGGAGATTGCTGAAGCATGGAAGCTCTACTGAGTCGGCCCGCCCTACTGGCGGCCTTGTTGCTGGTCTCGATGGGCGCTAGTCACCGCAGCGCCAATTTCATGGTCGAGACCGCCGATCCCCAAATGGCCGCCTGCATTGCCGCAACGGCCGAACAATTCCGCCACGACCTGGCCATCGAGTGGCTCGGGCAGGCGATGCCCGACTGGGCACAGCCCTGCATGATGACGGTGCAAGTTGCGCCGAACCTGGGCGCGGGCGGGGCCACGACCTTCGTCTTCGACAACGGCGAAGTGTTCGGCTGGCGAATGACGATCCAGGGCTCGGCTGAGCGCGTGCTGGATTCGGTGCTGCCGCACGAAATCACGTACATGATCTTTGCCAGTTTCTTCCGCCGTCCCCTACCGCGCTGGGCCGACGAGGGCGGGGCCACCAGCGTCGAGCACATCAGCAAGAAGAAGAGACCCCCACCTGAGTTCCGCGGCGAATGGGGAAACCTGAAATCATCGGCGTCGCATTAGGAGTCAAGAACATGCCCGCGGCATTTATTATTTTGGTCTCAGCCATCTTGATGGGGGCGACGATCACCTGCATGTCGGCGACAACCTGGGGGCAGCGTATCGACTGGCCGTTCGTGTGGGAACTCCTGGTACTCCCGTGGCCGAAAAACATCCGGGATAACATCTATGAACCCGCCCACAAGGATTTGCTGGCCGATTGCCGCAGGGCAGCGAGGGCGATCCGCAGACGAAAGAAATACAGCCGAAAGTGGGTGCGGACTTGGATTTCGTTCTGCTTCTTGTGGCGGACGTTTTTGCTCATAGCCGCCTGTTGCCGTGCAATACTGCCGAAAATCGTCCCTGACAATTTGCGGCGCTGGTGGCGCGGCGAACGGTAGCGTGGCCAGATCATCGTCTTCCTGGGGAACACGAGACTGACACGCAGACCGGCCCCGGGGCCAAGGCCCCCACTCGCCCCGCTTGGCCGCGACGGCGGCCCCACGGTGGCCCCGTCGCCGTCGACCTCGGCCCGTTTTCCGCCTTGTGCGACTGTGGCGGGCAGGGCGAAGAAACCTCGGCCGGCCGGGAATAAAAACCCAGCAGGCCGGTTTACATGATTTGCGGCCACCAGTACCGCGGCCGGGGTCGGCCCTGGCTTCCAAGCACTGCCGGGGCTGCTCCTGGCGGCCGATTCAGGCATTCTTCCCTGTCTGGCACGCCGCAAGTGGGGATGATATATTGGGGATATTAGCTCGGTCAGGACCACGGATGCTAGGGCAGAATGTGCGGGTGCCACTGGCGATTTCATCGGCCCCGCATATCGAATTCGCAACCAGGGAAGGCAAGACGCCGTGAACGAAGGCTCCTTCAAGGACATCGAAAAATTTGAGGCCGACCTGTGGGAGGCTGCCGACAACCTGCGGGCCAACTCGAAGTTGACCTCCAGCGATTACTTCATGCCGGTGCTGGGTATCATCTTCCTGCGCCATGCGGCCAACCGCTTCGAGGCTGCTTCGGCGCAGATCGCCGCCGATCAGGCGGCCGGCCGGATGCCCAAGCGCAAGGTGCTGTCGGCCGACTACGTGAAGCGGCGGTCGCTCTGGCTGCCGGAGGAGGCCCGGTATGACGTCATCATGGATAAGGCGTCGAGCGAACCCAAGGGACTGCCGAAGCTGGTCAGCGAGGCGATGAAGGCCATCGAGGCGGAGTTCGAGCCGCTGAAGAACATCCTGCCCAAGGACTACGGCATCTTCGAGCCGAAGGTGCTGGAGGACCTGATGCGGAAGTTCAACAGCGAGCAGATCAAGCAGGCCACCGGCGACGTCTTCGGCCGCATCTACGAATACTTTCTGGCCAAGTTCTCGATCCAGAAGGCGCACGACAACGGCGAGTTCTTCACTCCGTCGTCGTTGGTCCAGACCATCGTCAACGTGATCGAGCCGAACCACGGCATCGTGTTCGACCCGGCGGAGGGTTCCGGTGGCATGTTCGTGCAGACGAGCCACTTCATCGAGCACGAGGGCGGCGACACGGCCAAGAAGGTCGTCTTCTACGGCCAGGAGAAGAACCGCGACACCATCCGCATCGCCAAGATGAACCTCGCGGTGCATGGTCTGGAGGGCAAGATCGCCGAGGCCATCACCTACTATCAGGACGAACACGAACTGGTGGGCAAGTGCGACTTCGTCATGGCCAACCCGCCGTTCAACGTCGACCTGATCGACGCCGTCCGGACGGAGAAGGACAAGCGGCGGCTTCCGTTCGGGCTGCCGGGCGTCAACAAGCAGAAAAAGGTGTCCAACGGCAACTATGTGTGGATCTCCTACTTCTGGAGTTACCTGGGCGAGAAGGGCCGGGCCGGGTTCGTCATGTCGTCGCAGGCGTCCAGTGCCGGCCACGGCGAGCGCGACGTCCGGCAGAAGATCGTCCAGACGGGCGACGTGGACGTGATGATCGCCATCCGCTCGAACTTCTTCTACACCCGCACGGTGCCATGCGAGCTATGGTTCTTCGACCGCGGCAAGCCGAAGGAACGGCGGGACAACGTCTTGATGCTCGATGCCCGCAACGTATTCCGCAAGATCAACCGCACCATCAACGACTTCTCGCCGGAGCAGATGGCCAACCTGTCGGCCATCGTCTGGCTCTACCGCGGGCAGAACGACCGCTTCCTGGCCCTGGTGGAGCGATACCTGCGGACCGTGGCTGCCGAGAGCGCGGCGGTCGGGCCAGCCATCGATACGTTCGAGGCGACGCTCGCCACGGTGCGCGAAGCCCTGAATGCATTTGCGGAAGTTGCCGCAAAGCGGAACGGCGACGATGCTCATGTGGCTGCCATCGACGCCGTGAGCGAATTGTGCTCGGCCATGACACCGTATGAGAAGGACCGGAAGGCACTGCTGGCCGGTCTGGCGAAGTTCGCCAAGGGGATCGAAGCGAAACCGCCGGCGACAATCCGCAGCCAGCACTCGGCGCGAGAAGCCTTCGCGCCGCTGGCCGAGGGCGTCAAGGGGCTGGTGAAGCAGATCGACCTCGTGGCGAAGCTCGCGGCCCGCGCCCACGACCAGATCGGCGAGTTCCTGTTGGGGCTGTCCGACGAGGCCAGGGAGTCGGTGCCATACGACCGTCGCTGTGTGGCGAGGCTGCTGAAGCATCTCGAAGAGCAGCGAGGCGTCGCGGTCGAGCACCTGCGGCGACCGGCCTACTTCCATCGTCAGGCGGTCTGGCTGCTCGACCGCTTCCCCGAAGGCAAATTCGCCGACGTGCCGGGGTTGGTGAAGCTCGTGAACCGGGCGGAAATCGAGGCCGCCGACTGGAGCCTCACGCCCGGCCGCTACGTAGGCGTCGCGCCGGCCGAGGTTGATGAGGACTTCGACTTTGAGCAGGCCATGCGCGACATCCACACGGAATTAGGCGACCTGAACCAGGAGGCCGCTACCTTGGCCGCGAAGATTCAGAAGAACTTCGAGGAGTTGGGGATATGAGCAGGTGGAGAACCAGACGACTCGACGAAGTTGCTGATTTCTGCTTGGGCAAGATGCTCGACGAGAAGAAGAATAAGGGAGATCTGCTGCCGTACCTCGCGAATGTCAACGTGCGGTGGGGATCGTTCGATCTTTCGGCCCTTCGTCAGATGCGATTCGAGCCGCGCGAGATCGAGCGATTCGGTTTGAAGCTCGGCGACATCGTCATGTGCGAGGGTGGCGAGCCAGGCCGCTGCGCAATATGGAACGAGCAACTGCCGGGAATGATGATTCAGAAAGCTATTCACCGTATTCGGCCGCATGACTGCCTCGACAATCGCTTTCTATTCCATACATTCCTCTGGATGGGCATGGCGGGGCGATTTAGCCCATTGTTCACCGGAGCCACCATCAAGCATCTGCCGAGAGAGAAGCTGGCTTTGGTGAAATTCGACGTGCCGCCACTGCCCGTTCAACACCGTATTGCCGACGTTCTTTCCGCTTACGACGAACTGATCGAGACCAACCGCCGGCGGATGGCGTTGCTGGAAGAGGCGGCCCGGCAGCTATACGAGGAGTGGTTCGTCCGTCTGCGATTCCCCGGCCATGAGCATGTCCGTGTCGTCGACGGTGTGCCAGACACGTGGGAAAGGCGAACGCTCGACGAGTGCTTGACCCTGAAGAGAGGCCACGACCTGCCTGCGTCGATGCGCGTTGACGGGATCGTACCGATAGTTTCCTCATCGGGGATCACTGGCTATCACAACGAGAAGCGGGCCGATGGGCCAGGACTCGTGACGGGGCGATACGGCACGCTGGGAGAGGTGTACTACGTCGAGGAGGACTTCTGGCCGCACAACACGGCGTTGTACGCTGTGGATCTGAAGGGCAACAGCCCCCGCGTTCTGTTCTACTTCCTCAAGCACGTGCTAAAGGGCGCAACCAGCAATAATGCTGCTGTTCCTGGGCTCAACCGCAACGTACTCCACAGGTTGAATGTACTTTGGCCATCGACAAATCTCCTGCGGGAATTTGACGGATTCCTAGTCCCACTGTTCCGGCAACTTAGCGTGCTCCGCCGCGAGAATGACTCGCTTCGCAAGGCCCGCGACCTCCTGTTGCCGCGACTGATGAGCGGCGAACTGCAAGTCTAGTCACAAAGGTTAAATACGAATGGCCACTACCACTCCAACGACGGTAAGGGTGTTCATTTCATATTCATGGACGTCGGAAGAACACGTCGCCTGGGTGGCCGAACTGGGCGAGCGTCTTATGAGTGACGGCGTCGAAGTCGTGCTCGACCAGTGGTCGCTGAAAGAGGGTCACGACCTCAACTCCTTCATGGAGCAGATGGTTACCGATCCTGCGATAAAGCGCGTGATTGTTATCTCAGACGCGAAGTATGCCGAGAAGGCTGATGCCCGAAAAGGTGGCGTCGGCACCGAGAGCCAGATTATCTCCCAGGAGGTCTACCAGAAAGTAGATCAGGAGAAGTTCATTCCGGTCGTGCGCGAACGGGATGCCGCGGGCAAGCCCTGTCTGCCGGTCTTTCTGAAGGGCAGGAAGTACATCGATTTCTCGAACCATAGCGATGACGCCGAGGCGTATGACCTCCTGCTGCGTAACATCTACGACCGGCCTGTACGGCGCAAACCAGTCCTTGGTAAACCGCCAGCACACCTGTTCGACGACAATGCCGTCGTGATTCCGGCTGCGCAGAAAGGACAGCGGTTCCGCGACATCGTCACGACAGGTAGAGGTAATCCGTCCGCGGCCTTCGATGACTTCGCCGAGGAGTTCCTCACGAACCTGGAAGACCTCCGCCTCACCTACTCGCACGACCAGAAGGATACCTGGTGCGCGACGCTGTTCGAGAATATCGAGAAGGGCCGAGGCTACCGCGACGTCTACGTCGACGCGGTGCGATGCGGTGTGATGCACGTCCGCGAGGGGTGGTTCGTCGACGCCCTGCAACGATTCCTTGAGCGAATGCTCGCATATCAGTGTCGCCCGAAGGAAACGGGATCGTTCTTCAAGTGCTCGCAGGACAACTATAAGTTCCTGCTGTATGAGATGTTCGTCTACACGATAGCGGCGTTCGTCCAGGCGCAGCGATACGATGGGGCACGGTCGCTTTTCGACCATTGCTATTTCGCGCCAGAAACGCTCGATGGCGAACGACGCGAATCCCACTCATATTCGGAGTTCGCGAACTACGCCGAGTCGCTCGAAGGCAACTGCGCGGTTTGCGGAAATTCGCGCCGCCTGAGCGTCATGGGAGACCTACTGCATGACCGGGCCAGTCGGAAGGATTTCCGGTTCGCCGACCTATTGCAGGCCGATGTAATCTGCTGCCTGGCTCGTAGCCGCAGCGTGAGTTGGTGGCCGCGCTCGCTGGTCTATGCCAGTAACGTGGGGAAGCTCGAACTTTTCGCGCGGGCGACCGACGACAAGGGATTCCGTCCGCTGAAGATCCTGCTGGCGTGCGATACGCCGCAGGCGATGATTTCCCACATCTGCTCGGACGAGATGGGCCGGGTGTGGAATGCTCGTGAAACCTGGCATTCAGTATTCATCGCCGACTTGCTGAATCTCGAAGAACTCAAGCATCGCTGGCTGCCTTCCAGCAAGACCGATAGGTGAGACCCTGCCATGATCACCGACATCAATAGCGAAGACCGGCTCGTTCAGGCGACGTTCGCCGACTACCTCCGCGACACCCTCGGCTGGGACAGCATCTACGCCTTTAATACCGAGACGTTCGGGCCTACCGGCACGCTCGGCCGCGCCAGCGAGCGGGAGGTGGTGCTGGTCCGCGAACTCCGTGCGGCGATTATTCGCCTCAACCCCGACCTGCCGGAGGTAGCCCGCGAGCAGGCCATCGAGAAGCTCACGCTGGTCGACTACACGCGGTCCCTGGTCCAGCACAATCGGGAGTTCTACGGCTACATCCGCGACGGAGTCCCGGTGGAATGGCAGGACGCCGATGGTGAGGCGTGTGATGCCAAAGTCCAGGTGATCGACTTCCGCAACGGCTCAACGGGCGGAGTGCCCAACAACCGCTTCCTGGCCGTCCGCGAACTGAAACTCCAAGGGCTGCGAACGCCCCACTACAACCGCCGGGCCGATCTGGTGTGCTTCGTCAACGGGCTGCCCGTGGTGTTCATCGAACTGAAGGCGGTCTACCGGAACATTCGGGCCGGGTTCGACGACAACCTGACCGACTACCTGAGCGAGTACAGCATCCAGCATGCCTTCCACCACAACGCCTTCCTCGTCGTGAGTAACGGCGACCGTGCCCGCTACGGCTCCATCACCAGCAAGTGGGAGCATTTCGCCGAGTGGAAACGCAACGACGAGAAGGCGGCCGGGCGGCTGGATGCCCAGATGCTGCTGGACGGCATGCTGGCGAAGGACCGCCTGCTTGACCTGCTTGAGCACTTCATTCTGTTCGACGACAGCCGGTCGGGCGGAACGCGGAAGATCGTCGCCCGCAACCACCAGGTGCTCGGCGTCAACAAGGCCGTGGCGTCGGTCGTCAGCCAGGAGAAACTGAAGCAGCAGTATCCGGTGGAACGTCGGCTGGTCCATCACGTTGACCCGCAGGATCGAGTGGAGGACCAAGTCGAGGCAGGCGAGCGCGACGACGAGGCGACCGTGGGCGCACCACCACCGAAGCAGCACCGGCGCAGGCGGCTGGAGATGCCGCTGGTCGAGCGGGCGCACCCCGATCTGGGCCGCCTCGGCGTCTTCTGGCACACGCAGGGGAGCGGCAAATCCTACTCGATGGCGTTCTTCGCTGAGAAGGTCAGGCGAACGGTGAAGGGCAACTTCACCTTCGTGATCATGACCGACCGGGAAGACCTGGACGAGCAGATCTTCCGCACGTTCGTCGGCTGCGGGATCGCCGACGACAAGACGCCGCGGGCGGGCTCGGCCAAGGAACTGGAACGCCTGCTGCGGGAGAACCACCGCTTCGTCTTCACGCTCATCCAGAAGTTCCGGCGCGAAAAGCCGCCGGAGAAGCCCTACAGCGAGCGGGACGATATCATCGTCATGTCCGACGAGGCCCACCGGACCCAGGCCGGCAAGCTGGCCCGCAACATGCGACTGGCCCTGCCTAACGCAGCGTTCATCGGCTTTACCGGCACGCCGCTTTTCAAGCATGATCACCTCACGCGCCGCATCTTCGGCGGTTACGTATCCCGTTATGATTTCAAGCGGTCCGAGGAGGACAACTCGACCGTCCGCCTCGTCTACGAGAACCGGGGCGAGAAACTCGGCATCGCCCGGTTGGACCTGAACGACCGCATCGCCCAGAAGGTCGAAGAGGCCGAGCTTGACCCCGACCAGACCGCCCTGCTGGAAAAGCTCCTGGGCAAGGACTACGAGGTAATCACAGCCGACGACCGCCTCGACAAGATCGCCGCCGACTTCGTGGAGCACTGCTCGACGCGGTGGGAGAGCGGCAAGTCGATGTTCGTGTGCATCGACAAGATCACCTGCGCCCGCGTGTTCCAGCGTATCGAGCCCCGTTGGCAGGCGAAGACCGCCGCAGTCGAGTCGCAGATTCCCGTGGAGGAGGCGGCCCTGGCTGCCGCCACCGACGCCGACGATCGCGATCGCATCGCCAAGCGGGTCGAGTGGCTGCGGGGCCAAGCCAGGTGGATGCGGGAGACGATCATCGAGATCATCATCAGCGAGGCGCAGAACGAGGTCCGCGACTTCGCCAAGTGGGGCTTCGACATCATCCCGCACCGTGTGGTCATGAAGAACGGCTTTGAGACACCGGACGGGAAGCGGGTACAGGTCGAGGACGCCTTCAAAGACCCCGATCATCCGTTCCGCATCGCCATCGTCTGCGCCATGTGGCTGACCGGCTTCGACGTCGAGTGCCTCACGACGCTGTACATCGACAAGCCGATGAAGGCCCACACGCTTATGCAGGCCATCGCGCGGGCCAACCGCGTCTACCCCGGCAAAGACCGGGGCGTCATCGTGGACTACAACGGTATGCTGAAGAGCCTGCGGGCGGCACTGGCCCAATATGCCCTGGGCGACGACGAGGGCGAAGGTGAAGGCGGTGAAGGGGCCAGTGGCGAACCCGAAGGCGGCGAGGGCGAGGGTGGCGGCAAAGGCGGCGAGATCGTCACGCCCATCGAGGAACTGGTGATCGCCCTGCTGGACGCCATCGAGGCGGCCGAGAACCACCTGCGCGGCCTGGGGTTCGAGCCGAACCGGCTGCTGGGTGCCACGGGCTTCCCGCGCATCGAGGCCCTGCGGGACGCCGTGGACGCGCTGTATACCTCCGATGAGGCCAAACGGCGATTTGAGATCATGGCCCGCGAGGTGTTCGCCCGCTTAAAGGTGCTCATCATGGAGCCGAGCGTCTACGCCTATGCCGAGCGGCACGACAACATCGAGGCCATCTACAAGAAGCTGGAAGAGCAGCGTGACACGACGGACGTGACCGCGGTGCTGAAGGAACTGCACAAGATCGTCAACGAGGCCATCCGCGCGCAGGAGCCGGGCCAGGATCATGCCGAGGGGCTGACGGTGGACCTCAGCCGCCTGGACTTCGCCAAGCTGCGAGACGAGTTCTGCAAGGTGAAACGCAAGCACACCGCCGTGCAGGAAATCAGCGTGATCGTCGAGCAGAAGCTACAGGCCATGCTGGCGAGGAACCCGCTGCGCATGGACTACTACAAGAAGTACCAGGAGATCATCGCCGACTACAACCGCGAGAAGGACCGGGCGACGGTCGAGGCGACGTTCACCCAACTGGCGGAACTGGCCAGCAGCCTCGACGCCGAGCAGCGACGTTTCGTCGAGGAGGGGCTGAGCGAGGACGAATACGCCCTCTTCGAGTTGCTCTTCAGGGAGAACATCACGAAGGTGGCCCGTGAGCAGTTGAAGCAGGCGAGCCGCTCGCTGCTGACGTCGCTCCGCGATCTGCTGGCCACGATGCCGCGGTGGACCAGTAACGTGCAGACGCAGGCCGAGGTCGAGGTCTTCATTCGGGACTACCTGTGGGACGCGCTGCCCCGGCCGCCGTTCTCAGAGGAAGACGCCGAGGTGCTGGCCAAGCGAGTCTATGATCACGTCTGGCAGCAGAGCCTGAGCGGTGCGGTATAGTTCGCCGCGAGGCTGGTAGGTTGACGGCAGTAGCGTTTTGGCGCGAACTCCGCTTCGTCCGAACGTGTCTTTTTCTATGGAAAGCCATAGATTATGACATTATTTGATTCAGATTCACAGTATCGAGAGAAGGCGGCGATTTTCAGAGTCTTCTCTTTGTTGCCACTATTTTCGTCTTTGCTCTCCGGCTGTGTTTGTCGCTGGTTCGCGGTGAACATACCGATGGATTTGGGGACAAACGGTGGATACGCCGGGGATATCGACATTCTCACGTGCCTAAAACGCTGGCCGAATAATCTCTCGCCCTGGCCCAACAGTCTCTCGCCCTGGCCTAGCGACACGCCGAAAAGCGGATCGTTCTATCGGACATGGGAAGTGAAAGTTGCTAAGCTGCACAAGAACGGAGAGACGCACTCACTGAAGCGTGGGAAGACCCGAAAGATATTGTCTCAGCTCGATATTCACCGAGAGTTCGGATCGCCGAATGTATCGCTGCTTGATGTGTACCTGTGTGAGGAGGGGCTCCTCGGAAAGGGGGAAGCGGGTTTTCCGCCATGCGCGCAACAATCAGTCTATGAAAGAATTCCGGAGCTACAAAGTAATCGGTATGGGTATCAGATTCTTCCCTTTGGACACGACAAGGACAAAGACGACGACGTCGGCCTGTACGCCCCTGGTCGTGGCGCGAACATGGATTCGGCCCTGAACGTTCTTTACCCGGCGGTATCGCAGCCTCGACAGCCGTTTACCACGCTTGCTGCTCGAATCAACAGTGTCTGGGAGGCAGAGAAGACAGGAGGCCCGTTTCAGCAGATGGTTGTTTTTTGCAGGGTCTGTCGCTCCTTGAAGGTCATATCAACGAAGGCCGATGAGTATCAGTGCCCCGATTGTCGCGATGATCTTGTTGTTCAGTCATGAATTACGCCGTGACTGGCTCGCCGCGTGATAGCCACTTCAGGCTTCCTGCCCGCCGTCGCGGCCGTGGCGGGGGGAAGGCGGTCGAGCGGCCGTGGTGCAGCCTCGGCGGGGTGGCTGGGCTTGGCAACGGCGGTGTGTACGCCCCAAGGCCCCAACACGGGCCGGGGGCCGCGCCTTGGGGCTTTTCCCCAACCCTCGCCCGAAAGCCCCACACAGCGTAAACACGGCGAGCTACGGCGGGCCGGGGCCGGGCTACGGCGGGGCTACGGCCAGGGTGGCGAGGAGGGAACCTCGATTTTCCACTCGTCACCGAATATGGCACGGCAAACGAGCAGCAGGACGAGCAGCAGGGCGGATCGTCGCATGGAGAGCGTTTTTATACCCTGATTACACGAGACATGCGAAGATGGGGCAAAACCTTGTCAGTCCGCCGCCGCAAGGATAGACTAACAACTGTACCAATTACGTTCCTTTGCCGCAGACAACCATGATTAACGCCCCCATCCCCACCGACAACCTATACAAGTTCGTCGCGATATCTGGTATCGCAATCGCTGGATTTGCAGTATACATTGCGTGGTCATCAGCAATCGAACTTCTAAACCTCCACCACAGACAGACACTCATGGTAGATCAGTTTTTCGCAGAAGCCATTGAGTGGGAGGCTCAGCTTGCCGCTGAAGGCGTTATTTCTCCGCAAGAACGGGACGAATCAATAGCGATGCTAATGGCCAAAGCGAAGGAAGCCAAAGCAATGAAAGCTACCAAGGCACCGGACGCAAACGTCGATCTTGACACGTGCTTCGAGGAAATCGCAAAGTGCATAGGTGAAATTGCACATCCAAACGCGCAGGAAATGCACCGTCACCTCCAAGAGAAGTGGTTTCGCGAGAAGATTAAAAGCGATATGAAGTACGACGACGCCGAGTATGACAACTGGGCGGCACGACTCACTTTACAGGAGTTCACAAAGATGCGTGCTTCAGCTATCGAGCATGCAAAGTTGCTTCAGGACAAAGCAGCACAAATAGCATCAGGAGGAATTGAGTTCGGCAGGTCGGTGGATTGGTTTCTACTAATTAATCGTTATAGCAAGTGGGCATTAGGCGCAGGCGGCTTTGTCGCCCTCGTCGGATTCGTCTTGTGGTACTTCAAGGTGCAGAGATACCAGGACAAGATTCTCTGGCGTCAGTACAAAGACGCAACAAAGCAGCCCTAGAATAACCTCGGCCACGGGCGGGTAGTCAAAGACGGCCTTAGCCACACCGCCACGGCGTTTGCCCCAACGGCAGCCCTGGGGCGGCCTTCGTAGCTTTGCCCAGAGCAGGGCCGGTCGCCCCAACCGGCGCGAACACCACGGCCTTGTTGCGCCAGGGCGGGCTGCCGTGGATGGGGCCAACCTGGGCAGGGCGACCGTGGGGGGATAAAACATGCGAAAAGAAAGATGAAACGCCGCGCCTTATGCGGATCAGTCCCATTGATGGCCGCCCCTCCCCGACCCCCTGTTCCTGCCACTCGGCCCACCTTTCTGCCACTAAGGCACCTTTGCTGTGCCCATGATCCAGTCGCGACCAGGCCCAGATCGCGGTAATCTCGCGGGAGCGGATCTAATCTTGCGTAGTCAGCCGAAGCTGTGCTGATGTGACACGCGTTTTGCATGTGAATCACCGCGGCTGCCAGTGCCTGCGCCAGACGGGAGCGGGCATCGTCGGCAGCCGGAAAGGAGATTCTGTATGCCCAACGAAATCAACGACGCCCGGCCCAGCGCGCTATCGCATCTGGTCGGGCAGAAGGCGGTCATCGCCCAGGTGGCGACGGCAATCGACGCCGCCTTTGAGGACGGGGCTCGCTTCGATCATGCCCTGCTTGTCGGCAGTCCAGGTTTGGGGAAATCGGCCCTTGCCGCCGTGATCGCCCAGGAGATGGCAACCCGGTTCCACGAGGTGCTGGGGCAGTCACTCACGAGTCCAGGCGACCTGAATGCGCTGCTCCTTGGGGCACAGGACAAAGACGTAATTCATATCGACGAATGCCACGAGTTGCAGAAGAGCTACCAGACGGCCTTGTACCTCGCCTTGGACAAGCGGAGCGTCTTCGTGACGGGCGGCAGGCGGTCGTCGCCGCACTCGATAGCCCTCGCCGATTTCACCCTGCTGCTCTCGACCACGGATGAATACTGTTTGCTGCAACCCCTGCGCGACCGGATGAAGCTGACGCTTCGGTTCGAGTTTTACGCCGAGAATGAATTGGTGGTCATGCTGTACCATCGGTGCCGGGCTTTGGCCTGGGACGTGGACGAGGCGGTTCTGCCTTTGATCGCCCAACGCTCTCGCGGGATACCGCGCTTCGCGCTGCGACTGCTGCAAGCCTGCCGCCGGGTGTGCCGGGCCGAGAGCAAGACCGCGATTTCTCCCGCCCATTTCCTGCGTGCCTGCGAACTGGATCAGATCGATGATCTGGGCCTCGGATCGCTGGAGCGGAAGTACCTCTCGATCCTGGCCGAGGGGCCGACACGACTGAACGTAATTTCCACGATACTGGCGCTGCCGACTCGCACGGTGGCGGAAGTCACCGAGCAGTACCTGATTCGTGCGGGCCTTATCGACAAAGACAAATCAGGAATGCGGCAACTGACCGCGAGAGGACTGGAACATGTACGCAGCAACTGAAGTCAAAACCAAGGCCGCCGTCAGCGTGGCCGAAATGGCGAGAATGGTCGGCCTTAGCCGGGCTCGCTTCTACCAACTGATCGGCGCGACGTTTCCGCCGCCGTTGTACACGGAGGTCACAAGGCGACCCTTCTATGACGAGGAGTTGCAGGCGGTCTGCCTCGACGTGCGCCGCCGTAACTGCGGCATCGACGGCAAGCCGGTGCTGTTCTATGCCCGCCGACCACTGGCCGCGCCGGTGCCGGGGCGGAAGCCGAAGAAGGCCGCCGGCGGCGGCGACAAGTACGCCGACCTCGTCGACGGGCTGAAGAGCCTGGGGCTGGCCGGCGTTACCGCCGCCCAGGTGGCCGAGGCGGTCAAGGAAATGTACCCGAATGGGGTCCCTGAGACAACCAACGGGGAGGTGCTGCGGGCCGTTTTCCTGCACCTCCGCCGCCGCAATACGAGTGATAACGTCAGTAAGTAATAGTCCTTATCTGCCCAGTATGGGCTAGAAACCGTCAAAATGATGTCAAATTCGCGCCAACAAGCCGGTCAGAATTGGAGTGATAATGTTTTCCGGACCATTCCTGTCGGGCCGGGAGAAGCCGCCCTGGTCGTGAGCTACCTGGGCGACCAGGACTACGCCGCCAGTTCCCGCAGGGCCTTGCTCCAGGACTTCCGAAAGTTCGCGGCGTGGTTCGCCCAGGCCAACGCCGAGCCCTTCCGCGTCAGCCGGGTCACGACCCGCGACGTGACGGACTTCAAGGACGCCCTGCGCCGACAGCAGGGGCAGGCGGTCGCCACCGTCAACCGCGCCCTCGTGACCCTACGGCGGTTCTTCGCCTGGGCCGCCGACAAAGGCCACATCCCCACCAACCCCGCCCAGCCGGTGAAAGAGCTACGGCGGCAGCAGCTTGCGCCCAAGGGGATGGACCGCAGCGACGTGCGGCGGCTGCTGCGGGAAATCGAGCTACGGCAGGATGTGCGGGCCAACGCCATCTTCCACCTCTTCCTCTACTGCGGCTGCCGGATCAGCGACCTTGTGGCCTTGGAGTTGACGGACCTGATCATCGGCGAGCGCAGCGGCTCCGTGGTCTTTCGCTTTGGAAAGGGAGGCAAGCAGCGCACTGTGCCCCTGCCGCTTCCGGCCCGGCGCGCTTTGCAAGCCTACATGGAGACGCGGCCCCCGGTTCCCGCACAGAACGTGTTCGTCGGTGAACGCGGGCCACTTGGGGATCGCGGCATCCGGGCATTGGTCGATAAGTATGCGGCCCTGATCGGCGTGAAAATCCACCCGCACCTGCTGCGGCATACGATGGCACATCAATACCTCGCCGATAACGGCAACGACCTGGTCGGCCTTGCCCAGATTCTCGGCCACGAGAACCTCAACACGACCGCCCGGTACACGAAGCGCACCGAAGGCCAGTTGGCCGAGGCGAGCGAGCGCGTGACCTACTGATTCAGTTTCAACGAAAGGGTACTTATATGTCGGACGAATATGGACAAGGCTCGGATAGGCCGGAAGAACACGAAGACCAGGGACCGGAAGCGGCAAGCCGGCTGGAGATCGCCGCCGCCGTGGAATACGGCGAAAGATACGAAGCGTGTCAGGTCACGATCCGTAAGGTGCAGGCGGCGAAGAGGTTGATCGAACTGGCAGGCGGCTACAAAGAGGCCATTGTCATGGCAGATGCGGTGTGGTTTGCCGACATAGACAAACCGGATGTAGCCACAGCCGGGGCGAGCGATACCGACGAGGGCGATTCGGAATCGGAATGCCAGCCGGACTACAAGGCATGGGTGGCCAAGGCCCGCAGGGTCATGGCGGCGGAACGGCTGCTACAACTGGCAAGCGGCTACGCGGAAGCGTTATTGCTCTTGGATGCAATAGTGCTCGCCACGCGAGGGAAAGAGGGATATCAGCAGGTGCTGAAGGTTCGAGATGCCGCTGCCGGCTACCACGACAGAGTTGCGGCGGCATTGAGAAGAAGGGAAGAAGGCAAATAGCGGGCAAAACTGAGAGAGCTTCAAACGAACAAGAAGGCCACTTCACCATGAACGCCGCCATTCCCCGGATCTGCCCCCGGCGCGGGCAGCCGTTTACTGAGGTTCCCGCACAATCACGGGAAGATCCGAACATCGAAATCTACCCTTCGTGCAGCACAGCAGAGGCCGTGGAGACCTTTGCCTTTGCCGCAGGGAAGATCGGCTTCGACTCGCCGCCACCGAAATTTCGGGGATGGGCCTATCCGCCTTATTGAAGTCCGAGGCCACGGCTCGTCCCCTGCGGACGGCGCACCGGCGTAGCTCGCTCACCTCTCTTACTTGTCCGCCGAAACTAGGGAGACGCGGAAGCCCAGGGTGAAGATATTGTTCCCAGGCAGGATGAAGAAGCGGTACGCCGAATCGCAGCACCCCGCCGGGTGGAACCAGCTACCGCCGCGAACCACGCGGGCCAAGCCACGTTTGGGACCCGCTGGGTCATCGGTGGGCGAATGCGCATAGTAATTCCCATCATACCAGTCCGCGCACCATTCCCATACGTTGCCGTGCATGTCAAACAATCCCCCCCGCTTCGACATATTGTGAAATTTCCAAGAGCGGGGTGTTGTCCTACACTTGAAACCCGCACCGCAATGGGTATGCTTTCGGGTATGCACGCCTTCAATCCCAAACGCCGATGGTTCCAATTTAGCCTGCTAACGAGGCTGATCGTCATTACGCTCTTTCCTTGCACTTTGGTTGGCTTATATTGGCTTGTCACTCTCCCCACTCGGCTATCAACCGAGGACCAACTGGCCCATTACATTGGTAAGCACGTCACCTTTACTGGCAAATTTGAAAAAATGCAAGGCGGGAAAGAATATATTCATTTCGGAAGTGAAGCCATTTACTTAGACGACTTTTTGGACGAGAAATCGGGAACACCTCCGAATGGTACGATCATTTCCGTAATGGGAGAGCTTGAAGGTTGCGCTCCGTTTGGACAATATCCTCGGGAGGGTGGCAACCGATATGCTCTTTACAGGGCAAGCTGGGAATCTCAAGATTGACCGCTGATCGAGGCTGTCTCGCAGGCCGCTTGTGGGGCCGAATTGGG
>Ga0181520_10001953_pt1 | contig 40313 bp, 46 predicted proteins | sample PEATcosm2014_Bin_29_FD_132451 | JGI IMG/M metagenome (GOLD analysis project Ga0181520, IMG submission 132451) | Peatland microbial communities from MTU Mesocosm Facility, Houghton, MI, USA - PEATcosm2014_Bin02_30_metaG | ecosystem: Environmental > Terrestrial > Soil > Wetlands > Peat | place... | reverse complement strand
TTTGTTTTACTTGTTTATCAGCCCCTTGATCTTTACGATGTCATCCTGTTCAAAGGTGTAGGCGCACTCTTCGACGTTGTCCCACATTTTCGCCTGGAGAGTGCCGGTGCGGTCCATCAGGGTGAGGTCAAGATACGGCTCGCCGCTCTTCTTGGACTTTATCTGCTTATTGCTGACGACGAAGCTGGTGGTGATGACCTTGTTTTCCTGCTGTGCTGCGTCGCGAATATAAAACTCTTTCATGAATGCGCCATCCTTGCCCGAAGAGAAACGGGCGCCCGGCTTTTATGGTATCGCGGAATGCTGGCAGGGGATAGCCTGCGCGAGAGCGGTTATGCGGCGTCGCGCGGAAGACGGAGCGTGACGGTAGCTCCGCGGCCTTCGCCCTCACTGCTGGCGTAAGCGTCGCCGCCGTGGCGCTGTGCGATGCCGCGCACGATGAACAATCCCAGGCCGGTGCCGGTTACGCGCTGGCGGAGCCGCGCATTGACGCGGTAGAAGCGGCGGAAGATTCGCTTCAGTTCGCCTTGCGGAATGCCCTGTCCCTTGTCGGTGACCCGCACCAGAAGATCGCCGCCTTCGTCGAGCATTTCAACGGTGATGGCGATCTTGACCGGCGAATACTTAACCGCATTCTCAAGCAGATTGTTGACCGCCGAGCGCAGCTCTTCCGGATCTCCCTGAACGAACGGCGGGGTGAGCGTGTAGTCGACGAAGCGAATGTTTTCCTGCGTAAGATGATGCCGGATCTGGGCCAGCGATGTACAGTCTCGCGCGATCTCTCCCAGGTCGAGGCGCTGAAAATTCTTCCCGCTCTTCTGCCCCAAATGGCCGGCGCGCAGTACCTGCTCAACCGTATGGATCAGGCGGTCTGTATCCTCCAGCATGATGCCGTAAAAGCGTTTGCGCTGCGTGTCGCTGAGGTCGCGTGACTGTAGCGTCTCCAGGTAGAGACGGATGGATGCGATGGGCGTCTTCAATTCATGCGTGACTGAGTTGATGAAGCTGTCGTGTTGTTCGCTGCGGCGCATCTCGCGCACAAGGAAAATGGTGTTCAACGTCAATCCTGTAATGATGAAGCCGAAAAAGATGATGCCGAGAACTACCATTCCAACTTCACGCCAGCGAATCACCCAGGTGATATTGAGAGCCAGCGCCACGGCAACCGAGCAGGCTCCGAGCACGATGAAAAACGCGATGGCCTTGTTGCGTGATGGGATTGACATAAGACAGCTAGATGGTAGTTAGGTAAGCGGCGTTAGTAAAGAGCGGCTAGTGACAAGTGATATCCAGGAAGCGGCAGAAGGCGCGCAAAAGCGGCCTTCTGCGGGAAGCGTGTTTTATTGGATGTAATTGAGGAGGTTCGCCTGCTGGTTCACCTGGGCAGCCGCGGCAATGGTGGCGTTGAGGACCGTCTCGTCCTGGGTCACATCGGTGGCTGCGGTCGCGGTGTCAGCCGATACCAGGGTGTTCTCGTAGGTTGAGATGTTGACTTTTTCCTGGGCGAGGTAAGTCTCATTGGTGGTGAGTTCGTTCACCGTGTTGCCGTAGAAGACCTGGGCGGTGTTGACGGCGCCCAGAGCAGTACTGACGCTGGTTCCGGCGGCGGCGATGCTGGAGGAGTCGCCGCTCTGCAATGCGGTGACTAGCGACTGCAATGCGGTGAAGACATTGGCGCCGGACTGGGAAAAAATGCTGCTGCCAGGCAGGTTGGCGGCGACGGAAAGACCGGTTCCAATCTGCACCTTGTTCTGCCCGGTGTTGCCGAGGTAGTCGATCTGAGAGGAATCCGAAGCGTCGGCTGCGTAAGGGGCAGTTCCAGTGACGGTGCCGCTGAAGAGGTACTGTCCCGCGTAGGATGTATTGGCCAGGCCGACGATCTGGCTCTGAATGCCGGAGACTTCCGAGGCAATGGAATTGAGGTCGGTCTGGTTCATGGTGCCGTTGGCTCCCTCGACGCCAAGGCTGACGGCGCGCTGGAGCAGGGTGGTGACGGAGTTCAACGTACTGTTAGCGGTGTTGAGCACGTCGGTGAGCGAATCAGAGCTTGCCGTGTATTGATCGACTGCAGCGGACTGGGAATTTTCGCCAACCATCGCGGCTTCCGCGGCAGGATCGTCGGAAGGCAGGTTGATGCGGCGGCCAGTGCTGAGTTGCTGAACGGCGTTTTCCTCGTTCTGCTGCGCCTGATCCATCAGGTTGACCATGTCGGAAGTGTAGTTTGGATTGACTCTCATGATTTAGTACCCCGGGTCGGTGACGCCCATATCGAGCACATTGCCCATCAAGGTATCAACCGTTGAAATGACCTTAGCGGCAGCCTGGTAGGAGCGCTCGTAGAGAAGAAGATTGGATGACTCTTCGTCGAGCGAGACGCCTTCAATGGAGCTTTGCTGGTTCTGCAACTGAGTAAGGATGTTGCCCGTTGCGGTGGCGCCAGAGTTGGCTTGGGAGATGGTGTTGCCGATAGAGAAAGTGAGATTCGAAAAAGCGTCGGTCGGAGTATCGCCATTGATGATGGACTGGTTCTGGAGGTTCGTCATGTTGGTGAGGTTGGAGTTGTCGCCGGAACTCCCGCCGCTGGCGGCAGCCGCAATCTGGGAGCCGCTGGTGAGTGCGACGGTGATGGCGGCAGCCGCGCCGGTAGCGTCTCCGGAGGTTGTATCAGGGGGATCGAAGAACGCGGTGCCAGTGTTTCCGTTAACATCGGAGCCGGCGGTTTGGACGTTGTTGACGGCCTGAGCAAACTGATAGGCAAACTGATCGAGCTGGGTTGCCATGGTGGGCAGTGTCTGGTCGCGGGTCTGGAGATCGCCGCCAAGAGTTCCGCCTTGAATGCTGCTGGTGATGTCTGTTCCGCCGGCATAGACGTCATTGAAGCCGTTGGCGTTCAAGCTATTGGTGAGCGCATAGGCGGTGTTGCCCACCACGAGTGGGGTTCCGTCGGAGGTCGTGAGGGTTAGACCGTCAGAGCTGTTTACCGTGTTGTAGCCGACGATGGCGGAGAGCTGAGAAAGAAGATTGGAGAGCTGGTCCTCATCGGAGTCGGTGCTCTGGCCAAGATTTTTGGCCAGTGAGATGGCACCGTTGGTAGTGGCAATCTGCTGCAGCAGGGAATTGGCGTCGCTGGTCTCCTGGACAACGGACTGATCGGCCTGATGCTGGGCCTGGGTGATGACCGCTGCGGTGCTCTGGAATGAGGAGGCGACATTGTCGGCGGCGGTGAGCGCGTCGGAGCGCAGTTCGCCGTCTGATGGCGAGGTGGAAAGCTCCTGCAGAGAGCTAAAGAACGCATCAATCGTGGAACCGATGGAGCCCGAAGCGGTATCGGAGAAGACGGTCTGCACGGCGGCGAGGGAGCTGGCGATAGTGCTGCTCATGTTCTGCTGTGAGGTAGCGGAGTTGATGCTGAGGTCAAGGACTGTGTCGCGCATACTCTGAATGGCTTTGACATCCACGCCAGTAGTGCTTCCGTCGCCACCGCTGGGAGCAGCTTCCTCCAGAATCACAGTACGGCGGGCATAGCCCGGAGTGTTCTGGTTGGCGATGTTGGTGGTCGTCACATCCATGGCTTCGGTGGCGGCGAGCAGGGATTGTACGGAGACGTTGAGGTCCGCTGTGAGTCCCATGATTAGCCTCTGAAATGCACGGAAGCGCGGCTGGGGAACGAATGGCCGCCTGCCTGTAGGATGGTTTGGATGGTACGAGTCCAATGTACGGAGTGCCGCAGCAGGCGATCATACACACGGTTGAGTTCCAGTACTCGGCGCGCAGTGGCGGCTGTGCCCGGCAGCGTGCGCCACTCGGATTGGTGGGCGAGGTACTCGCAGATTTCTCGCTGGCGTTCCACCGCTGCCTGAAACGCCGTAACGTCCCAGGCTACCAGCGCATCCATGGCTTCCGAGATGGATGCGAGCAGGGCATCGAGCTCACCAGAAATGGGAGCAACGTGGGTAGGACGTGCGGGCGGCTTCAAGTTCAGCTCCGGAACAGGTTCTGGAACATGGCGGTGGCGACGGCGTGCGCATCGACCGTGTAGGTGCCCGTTTCCATCTGCGCGCGCAGGGCGTCAACACGATCCTGACGGACGGGCAGATCGCCGGAGAGTTGGCTGGGTGCCAGACTGATCGAGGCGGTGTCCTGGGTGTCATCGAGTGCCCCAACATAGGAGTTGGTAGTCGAGCTGGGGCCTGCACTGCTGCTCTTCAGATTGGACGTCTGGGAATTGGTCGTGGAGTCGACCGCAGTCTGACCTGAGTTCTGAATGCTGAGGTTCATAGAGTTCCTTTACCTCTTTCTTGAGTATTCATCGGCAATGTGGCTGCCGGCTTGAGTGACATGAGTGCAAATCCTCATTTATTTTCGTCCCGGTTTGCAGTGGGCAAATTTCCCGGATTGGAAGTGCCGGTTGCGGAATGCAGGCCGAGGGCGTGTTCGATCATATTGGAGATTCCCAGAACGTGACGCTGGGCAAGTGCCTGGGAGACAGCGCGAACGCCGATTGCTCCCCATGTGTCATGCCCGGCATCGCTGTTCTGGTCGTCTCCGATGGAGAGGTTCTTCTCCATTTTTTCGAGCACCGAGGCAAAGAGCGACGCCTCGAACTCCTCGGCTCCGCTGCTGGCGCGCTGCGACTGAAGGTGGGCGGCGAGCTGTTTCGGATCCGATAGAATCTGGGTGGAGACGGGCGTAATTTGTGGTGTGCTCATAGCACCTCCAGATCGGCTTGCAGGGCACCGGCGGCCTTGAGTGCCTGCAGGATGGAGATGACGTCGCGGGCGCTGGCTCCGATGGCCTGAAGTCCGTTGACCAACTGCTCTACGGTTGCTCCTTCGTTGAGTTCAATGCGCTTGGTTGGACCGTCATGGGTGCTTAGCGTGGTCTCCGGTACCACAGCCGTCGTTCCGGTTTTACTGAGTGGGGTGGGCTGGGAGACCTCGAAGGTGGTGGCAATTTCGATGGCAAGCGAGCCCTGCAGAATGGAAGCTGCACTGAGGCGGGCGTCACGCCCCATTACGATGGTTCCGGTCTTTTCGTTGATGACGACGCGGGTAGGAGAGATGATTTGAACTGGCAGGGACTGGATGCGTGCCAGCATGGCGGGAACGTTCTGGCCGGTACTCGATACCTCGATGCGGCGGCTGTCGGTGACGGCGGCGATGGGGCGTCCGAACTCGGAGTTGATGCTCAGGGCGACACGCTCGGCGTTGGTAAAATCGGCTTCGCGCAGCAGCAGGGAGAGCGAGGTGAGGTTGCGCAGATCGGGTGCGACGTCGCGTTCGGCTACCGCACCGTTCGCGATGCGTCCGACGGTTGGGTGATTGAGCTGCCTGGAGACTCCACCGCCTCCAGCGCTGTAGCCGCCGATAGTGAGCGGTCCCTGCGCCGTGGCATAGATCTGGCCGTCTTCGCCGCGCAGAGGAGTGAGCAGCAGGGTTCCACCCTCCAGCGATTTGGCGTCACCGATGGAGGAGACAATCACGTCCATCTGGGTTCCGGTGCGGGTAAAGGCCGGTAGCGACGAGGTGACGAAGACGGCGGCGATGTTCTTGACCGTAATGCTGGTGGTGGGGGCAATCTGCAGGCCCATGCGCAACATGATATTGGCGAGCATCTGGGTGGTGAAGATGGTCTGTTTCGTTTGATCTCCGGTGCCGTGGAGGCCGACGACCAGGCCATAGCCTATGAGCGAATTCTCGCGCGCTCCTTCCACGGTTGTGATCTCGCGAATGCGCACCTGGCGCGAGGCTGGCGGCGCGTCGGCGGCAAAGGCCAAGGCGGCAAGCAGCAGAATTGTACAGAGCGTTTTCATTGTCTATCGGCCATCCCTCAAAATCCGATCAACTTCAACAACGTGCGCGTCACGATGTTGGGCTGGCGCACAGAATCGCTGATGACGCCCTTGCCCTTGACCTCAAGCTGCAGGTTGAAGAGCTGGTAGGAGAAGACGGAATTGTTGGAGGCGATGTCGGCGGGACGCACTACGCCGCGCAAGGTGACATTTTCATGTTGTTGGTTGGCCATCACCTGACGGCGCGCCTCCACCACTAACAGGCCGTTGGGCAGGACAGCGACAACCAGCGCAGTGAGCACGGTGTTCAGCGAGCTTTGCGAGGCGGCCGCTCCGGTACCAGTGAGTTTAGTGCCGGAGTTGGCTGCGAGCAGTGGATTGAGGAAGCCGGGCGCGGTGCCGCCGACACCCGTTACGCCGCTGCTGTGCGTGAAGTCACGTTCAGTGGCGACATTACCGCTCTGCGAAATTGTGGTCGATTCGACAATCTGAATGGCAATGGTGTCTCCGACGGTGTGAGCTTTGAAGTCCGAGCAGGGATCGGCGAGCAAGCCGCTGGTAGTGAACAGGCTGCCGCTGGTGAGAGCGAGTTGTGGGGTCGGAGCTGCGGCCAGTTGCATCAGATATTGATCGAGCGAGTCCGGCGGCTTTTCTGTCTTTGATCTCGTCAAGGCTGCGGCGGGAAGCAGCAGAGCAAGAAGCGCGAGGACGGCGAATTGGGACGGCTTGGGATGCATGGGTCAGGCTCCGGTGTCGACGATGGTGACGTTGTGGTTGCTGAGAATTCGAGCGCGCATAGTTCGGTTGCTGCCGGCAACGCGGACTCGAATCTCAGCGCCGGATGCACCAGAGTCGAGGGCGACAACCGGGAGTTCGGCGTGCAGGGAATCGGTGCGCCAGTCCGCTTGCAGAGCAGCACCGGCCCGCACAATAGGCGGAGCGGTTCGCGATGGTTTTGTTGAACTCGCAGATGGAGCAGAGAAACTTGAGGGATTGCCTGCGGAATTCGCTTCGACGGAAAGTTTGAGCAACACAAGTTGCGGCAACGCATGTGAGGGACAACGCAGAGAAAGCGCGGTTGCGCCAATCGGTACGGCTCGGCTGCGGGTAATGGTGCAGCCGTCGAGTAATCCGGCATCGGGAGAGACGAGCACCTGCGAGGCTTCGATTGGGCGATGCAGTTGTCCGGAGAGCCAGAGCGCCTGTGCCTGCCGGGAATCGCGCGAGGCGGCAACGGACGAGCCGGGCAGAAACAGCGTGCAGAGAAGCGTCGAAGATAGGAGACGATTGCGCATGGTTACTTTCCGAGCTGGTTGACTTCCTGGAACATCTGATCGGCGGCCTTGGCGACCTGCGAGTTGGCTTCATAGGAGCGCTGGGCAAGGATCATCTGAATGAATTCTTCAACCGTGTTGACGTTGGATTGTTCAAGCGAGCCCTGCAAAAGTGTGCCGAGCCCCTCCGAGCCGCCGGGATTGCCAACGATAGGGTCTCCCGAGGAACTGGTAGGGAGCAGGAGATTGGCTCCAATGCTGTTGAGGCCTCCAGGATTGGCGAAGGTGGCGAGCTGAATCTGGCCGATCTGTTGCGACTGGGTCTGATTCGGCTGAGTGACGGAGACGGTTCCGTCCGCGCCGATGGTGACGTTCGTGGCATCGGCAGGGATGGTGATGGCAGGCTGCAGCGCGTCGCCGTCGGAGGTGACGATGTTGCCCTGCGAGTCGAGATGAAAGCTGCCGCTGCGAGTGTAGGCAATTTGTCCGGACGGGGTGAGGACCTGGAAGTAGCCAAGACCTTGAATCGCGAGATCAAGGGAATTTCCGGTCTGCTGGAAGTCGCCTTGCGATTGCAGAATCTCGGTGGCGGCGGCGCGGGTACCGAGCCCAATCTGCAGCCCGGCAGAGACCGTTTGCTGCGTGGCGGCCGCGCCCGGCGTGACCATGTTCTGATAGACGAGATCCTGAAACTGTACGCGGCGTTTGCGGAAGCCGGCCGTATTGGCATTGGAGAGGTTGTTGGCGATGTTATCCAGATTGGTCTGCTGCGCGGTCATTCCGCTGGCGGCGGTGTAAAGCGATCGAAACATGGGTGACTCCTAATCTCCGGACGGTAGCTAAACCCTTGGTAAATCCTGTACTGCGATCTTGTTGAACTCATCGTGAAAGGTGGTGAGCGCGCGTTGCATCATCTCGGCGTTGCGTTGGATTTCAATCAGGCTGACGGCGGACTCAACGGGATTCACGTTTGAACTCTCCAGTGACCCTTGGCGCACGCTGAGCTCGCTGGCAGCGGTTGCGGCGGCAGCAGGCGCCGAGAAGTAGGCATCACCCAGTGGGGTGAGATGAACGCTGGAATCGAATGCGGTGAGCTGGAGCTGTCCGGCAACGTCGCCGTTGACCGAGATAACTCCGGCAGAGCTGATTTCGGCGTTGCCGCCTGGTAGCGTGATGGGGCCGTCGGCGCCAAGCACGAGATAGCCTTGGCCGGTGACCAGCGCGCCGTCTCGCGTGAGATGGAAGTTGCCGTTGCGTGTGTACTGGACACCGGTGGGAGCCTGGACAGCGAAGAAGCCGGAACCTTCCAGTGCAAGGTCGAGCGAGTTGCCGGTCTGCTGCAGCGAACCCTGCGAGAAATCAGTGCGCGGCGAGCCGAGGACTCCAAAGGAATTGACGGCGCGGGTGGAGACGCTGGCCGAGGCGGTCATCATCTGGGTCTTGAAGCTGGTGCGCCCGCCGCGGAATCCTGTGGTGTTTGCGTTCGCTAGATTGTTGGCGGCGAGATCGAGTTCCTGGGTGCGTGCGAGAAGCCCGGTGCTGGCCGCGTAGATACCGTTGTTCATGCAAGACTCCGCTGCATCGGAGAGCAAGCGAAGTGCCATGGCAATTGGAGAATTCTTAAGAAGGGAAGTGAACGGAACGATTAAAGAGGCAGCAGCGGCAGGTGCACATGTCTTTCTTCCACTTTGTCCTACCGACGCATTGCAGCCAACTGCGCGGCAACACATGCCGCATCGGCTGCATGCGCGAGAGGGGTTGAAGTCCGGGGAGTCTGGCTGTGCAGGCTTATTCGTTCAGCTCAAGGGTTACCCAGAGTGGCTTGTTCTCGAATTCAAAGATAACTTCGATGGTGTTACCCGCACCGAGCGACCGAGCCTCGTAGTCGGTTCCGGTGATGATAGTAGGCACGGATAACATGCAGTGATTGCCGATTCCGCTGAGCTTGCCCTTGAAGTTGCCGGCGATCATATTTGCAATCTCGCCGAGCGCGTCCCAACTGTCGTTGTCGACTTCTTCGATGGGCATGCCGAGCATCTTACTGGCCATGATGCGGGCGGCCTGATCATTGCAGCGGATGCTGAGGACCCCACGCAGGCTGCCGGCTAGTCCGACCAGTGCGGTGAAAGCTCCCTCGCTAGACTTGGCGGGAGAATCAAACGGGTGCAACCTGGTGCACAACATAATGTCGAAGACCTCTCGGGCGGAGAGTTCGAGAAGCGGAGTCCAAGTGGTGCGGTCGACGGCAGCAGTAGGAAGCGGAGTTTCAGAGAATGGTGTCATTTTCATAATCCCAGAACCGGCAGAACGTGTTCCTTGACCTGATCAGGCGTGAATGGTTTGCGGATGTATCCCTTGGCTCCAAGCGAGAGTGCCTGAACCACGTTGGACTCGCTGCCCTCGGTCGTGATCATGACAACGGGGATGCCGCGAAGCTTGTCGACGGTCTGCAGTTGGCGCACGAATTCAAGACCGTCCATGACTGGCATATTGATGTCGCTAAGGATGAGATCGACTGGATTGGCGTCGAGCAATCCGAGAGCTTCGGCGCCGTTTCCGGCTTCGGTCACAGCGAGTTCCAATCCGGCTTGGCGCAGGGAGCGCTCGACGATTTTGCGCATTACGGACGAGTCGTCCACGATGAGGGCTCTGATTTGGCTCATTTTGATTCCTCTTGACGATTCTCCAACGGGACGAGATTGGCCGCAGGAGCAGAATGATTAATGTGAAGAACGCGGTCTATCTGGCCGACGGAACGGCCATGGCGCATGGGAATAGAGAGAAGCGTTACGAGACGTTGGCGGCCCAGCAGAACGATGGCCTGCTCGACGCTAAGCCAAGGCCAGTCGAACTCCTGGCAAGCAGCTTCCGTAACTCGATAGCTGAGATTGGGGTCGGCGGCGATGGTTTGCGCCAACTCGGTGAGATTCATAGCGCGCTGGTCACGGATGAGGGCGAGCAGCGCAAACCTACTAGAAGCTGTGGCTGGGCGAGCTGATGCGATGGAGATGATTCTGCAACGCGATGTTCGTTGATGTGTATTCATAAGTGCCGCTCAATGCTCCTATCGGCGAAGGGAGCGGCACACTTTAGAGAAGGTCCTCAGAGAACGGCGGCCTCGAAGACAAGGTCGAGATGCGAGCGCGAGGAGAGCAAACGAACCCAAATGTTTCCTTCCACGGAGCGGAGGCGGACTGCCTGTGCCGCGGTCTGCTGGGCGTAGCTGAGAATCATGCGAGCCGTTTCCGAGGGACTCGGCGGACAGCGCACGGTGACCTCGCCGGTGGTGTCGCGTTTGCGGTAGTCAAGCAGTTGGAGAAGTTTGGGCTCGGGAATAATGCAGGCTTCGGTCTCGCAGCCGAGCATGTGCTCAATGGCAATGAGTGCAGTGTGATTGACCATGTCGCAAAAGCCGACGAAGAGTCGGCGGCCTTGAGCTACAAGGTGGACTGGCAACATGCCGTAGCGTTCGATGAGGCTGAAGGGCACCAGCATGGAACATGCGGGCTGCACGCTTTCAGCGGGGAAGACCGGGCAGCCCCACTGAGTGGCGACCACCGAAGCAATGTCTCCATAAGAGACGAAGCCGAGGCGCTGCAGACAGGCGCCGATGCGCTCTCCCGAGCTGCGCTGCAGGTCGAGGGCATCGCGGAGCTGCGGATCGGAAATGATGCCGCGGGAAAGCATCATAAGGCCCATGGGCATGGTGGTGCGAATGGGCGCAGGGCGTCGATCCTGAAGAAAATGATCGAGCAGATAATCTTCAATCGACTCTTCCAGGCACTGTGGACTGCAGAACCACTGTTGCTCGTTGAACCAGAAGCCGGAGCTGCGGTGCAAGACGCCAGTCCAACTGGAGCCCGTGGTGCACTCTGGGTGAGAACAGCGGGGAACGAGCTGCTTCCATTCGAGGGGATGTTTCCATCTTCTTTCCGTGAGCATGTGCATAGCTTTTCTCCTGGCTCGCGAGCGTAGCTTGGACTACGGCAGGCAGGCGATCTTTTCGCTCTGGCTTGCGACCTGCAGGATGCGGAGGCCATAGTTGCCTGCGACGATAACGACCTCGCCCTTGGCAATCAGGCGGCCGTCAATCAAGAGATCGACCGGCTCCTCTACACGGCGGTCGAGTTCCACGACGGAGCCGGAACAAAGTTCGAGGATGTCCTTGAGTAGCATTTGCCGGGTTCCGAAACGCAAGGTCGCGCCGAGTTCGATATCCAGAAGAAGATCGAGATTGCGATTGTTGGATTGGGCCGCTGACGCTGCGGAAGATATCGCGGACGACGCAGTATGCGTCGCGGCCTGCAACTCCGCAGACGATGATGAGAGTGAGGATGGCAGTGGCGCGGTAGCTTGAATTGCCGGTGCTGCGGCGACAGGCTCGGAATGACCAGCGAGGCGCACGATGTGGAACTCGAAGTTGAGCGCATCCTGATCGCTAGAGACAGGGTCGCGAGCAACGAGAAAGATATGGCGCGCGCCGCTCTCCGAATCGCGCTCGGATGGCTGAGGTTTGAGTTCCAGAGGACCAAAGGCACGGCGCAGGCGGTCGGCGGCATTACCGCATATCTGCTGCATAAGCTCGGCGGCTGCCTCGCGCAGGTCAGCGCTGATTTCGGCTGCCGGGTCTGGAGTCTCGCCGGTGAGCAGGGCGGCGAATTGCGCCGTCATTGGAGCCGAGAGCGCAATTTCGCAGACACCTTCGAGTGCTCCACTGATGGCAATGCGGATCAGGGTCGCGGCTTCGGTGGCTGTGTCGAGCAAGCTGGGCTGGGCCTGGAGCGCGGTGCCGCTAACCTGGCTGAGCACGCTGGAAGCGGCCTCGGCGAAATGCTGAACCAGGACGGAAGCTTGTTCCTGTGCAATGTTACTCATGAGATGTCCTGCTCGTCCTCGGACGGAATTGGCAGCATCTGGGAGATTTTGGATGCACGTTGGCTTCCGGCTCGCATTGGAAACGCCTCATATAGCGCCCGCCCGGAGACGATTCCTTCGATCGGCAAGTCGGTCCGATGCGGGAACGGGATCACGTCTCCCGCTTTAAGATCGAGCAAGACACGGATCGGAAGCTTAGTGGAAGGCATTGCGAGGGAGAACTCAAAAGGGAAGCTGAGCGAATGTTCGGTCATGCGCTGACGGCTGCTGCTGGGGCCGCGATGATGGCTGTATCCTCCGTCCTGTGCGAGCTTGCGCAACAAGGCGTTGGAGGCAACAGCGGGGAAGGCAACGTTCATGACGCCGTGCGACTCAGGCATGTGAATCTCAAAGCTGAGGCAGAGTGTTTTATCTCCTGGCGGCATAAGGCGCTGCAACTGGGCGGGCTGCAGCCGCTCGTCGAATTCAAAGGTGGAGCTGAGCGAGGCCCATGCGGTCTGCAACTCGCTGCAGAGAATGCGGACAACACCCTCCATGATGCCTTCCTCGATCTCAGTAATCTCGCGCTCCTGATCGTTCATCCGGCCGACGCCGCCGAGCAGCAGGTCAATGATGGGGAAGACCAGTGATGGCTCCAGGTCGAGAGCAGCGGTTGCGCCCATGGGTTTGACTTGGAAAGTTGCGAGATAGGCAAGATCGGGGATGCGCTGCAGAAACTCGCGGAAGGTGAGCTGCTCGACGGAGACAACGTTGACCTCGAAGACCACGCGCAGATAAGCGCCGAGAGCGTTGGTGAGGTTGCGCGCAAAGCTCTCATGAAGATTGCTGATGGCGCGTACCTGGTCCTTCTTGATCTGTCCCGCCTGCTTGAAGTCGCACGGCTGGTAGCTGGGAGCGGCGGACGGCGTGCCCTGGCTGCGCCCAAGCGCGGTGCGGAACATGGCATCGATTTCCTCCTGGTTCAGTACTTTTTCCATGCGCCCTCCAATACGTTTTGGACGGCCTGCTCGGCCAGGTGTGGCGGCATTTGCCTACCGGAGAGAAGCGATTGCAGGCGGGTACGGAGGCGGAGCAGGACAAGGGAGTGAATCTGCGAAACTCGCGATTCACCAATGCCGAGCACGGCTCCGGTTTCCTTCATGGTGAGCTCTTCGTAGTAGTAGAGGGAAAGCACCTGTTTCTCTTTGTCGCTCAGTTCCTCGATGGCGCGGACAAGCAGGTTGTGCAACTCGCTCCGCATGGTGAGGAAGTAGGGGCTCTCCTCGGGATTGCCTGGCAGGTACTCGCAAAGATCGTCATCGTGATCCTGATCGTTGCTCTCGATGTGAAAGCTGCCAAGATCGAGACCATCCAGTTCGCCAAGCAGGTGCTGAAAGGAGTCGAGGCTGAGGCCCAGTTCGTTGGCAATCTCCTGCTCGGTGGCCGAGCGGCCCAGTTCGTGACTGATTCGCGAGGCGGCCATCTCAACCAGGCGGGCCTTGCGGCGCAAGTCGCGTGGGCTCCAGTCGAGTTCGCGAAGACTGTCGAGAATGGCGCCGCGGATACGAAACTTGGCGTAAGTCTTGAACTGCACCTGGCGCGCTTCGTCGTACTTGGTGAGCGCATCCATGAGTCCAAGAACGCCGGCGTGAACCAGGTCTTCGATAGGCACGTGTTGGGGCAGACGGTCATGAATGTGGCGCGCGATGTAGCGCACCTGCGGCATCTGCTCCATGAGAATGCGGTTGCGGGTTTCCTCGTCGAGCGCGGGAGGTGCGTAATTGCTGGCAAGATTCTTCATGGCGGATCTCGGTGGATCGTTGGGCGTGGTCATGCGTTAAGACTCCCGATGGAATGCACTGGAGTGAGAGCAGGAATTTCGCCGTGTGAAATGACGACGATTTTGGGAAGAAATGGCTCAAGCAAACGGCGAAGATGAAAGCGCGTGTTGACCGAACAGAGAATGACGGGCGTGGCCACGTCGAGGTTTTCGCCAACCAGCTTGCGCAAGGCTTCCAACAGCCTGCGGATGAAGGTAGGCTGCAAGGCCAGCGAGCCTGACGCCGGCATCTGCGGGGCAAATGCCTGGTTGAGTTCCTCCTCGATGCGGGGATCGAGATTGATCACCTTCAGCTCCCCCTGCTCATCAAGCAGAGGTTTAATCAGAGAGCGGCCTAGGGTCTGCCGACAGGCTTCAACCAGCGGCACCACATTCTTGCTGATGGCCGCCGATTCCACGAGAGTTTCAAGAATGCTGCCGAGATCGCGGATGGAAACCTGCTCACGAAGGAGTTGTTGGAGCACTCTCTGCACTTCGCCGAGGGTCATCAGCTTGGGCACCAACTCTTCAAGGAGCTTGGGGTGAGAGTCATTGAGGCGTTCAAGCAGCCGTTTGGTTTCGGCGCGGGTGAGTAGTTCGTGGGCATACTGGCGGATGAGTTCGGAGATGTGGGTGGCAAGTACCGAAGTTTGATCAACCACCGAATAGCCTGCGGCGATGGCCTGCTCGCGCAACTCCGGGGCGATCCACCGGGCGGGAACGCCGAAGGCCGGTTCCCGGGTGGCGATGCCAGGCAAGCGCGGCGGCTCGGGGTCGGAACTGATGGCCAGCAGACAACCCTCCGGCATATCCGAGCGGGCAACCTCGACGCCGCGCAGGGAAATGACATACTCGCGCGGCTTAAGGCGCAGGTTGTCCGTAATGTGTACGCTGGGAATGATGAAACCCAGTTGGCTGGCCAGGTGTTTGCGCAATGCGCGGACGCGAGGCAGCAGCTTGCCTCCTTGATTTGCATCAACCAGTGCGACCAGTGCGTAGCCGACCTCGAGCGAGAGATCGTCGAGCGCCAACAGCGCATCGAGCGAGTCGGACTGAATGGTTCCGGCTTTGTTCGCGCCGGGTTTGGCTGGCGGATTTGGCTCGGCTGCAGGCAATTTCTGCAATCTCCAAGCCATAGTCCACAAGACAACGACCATGAGGAGGAAAGCAAACTTGGGCATGCCAGGAATCATGCCCATGGCAAACATGGCGCCGCCTGCAATCCAGAGCACGCGAGGCTGGGCGAAGAGTTGCTGGCCGAGATCTCCGCCGAGAGATTTGTTGGATGAGGCGCGGGTGACGACCAGACCTCCGGCGATGGAGACCAGTAGCGAAGGGATCATGGTGACCAGGCCGTCACCCACGGTGAGGACGGTGTAAGTTTTAAGCGCATCGCGGAAGGGAATGTCGAGCTGGAAGACTCCGATGAGAAAGCCGGCGACGATGTTGATGGCAGTGAGCAGAATGGTAGCGAGCGAATCCCGCTGGCTGAAGCGCGCCGCGCCGTCCATGGCTCCGTAGAACTCGGCTTCGCGGGCGACCGACTCGCGACGGGCTCGCGCCTGATGTTCGTCGATGAGGCCGGCGTTGAGATCAGCGTCAATCGCCATCTGTTTGCCGGGCATAGCGTCCAGGGTGAAGCGAGCAGTGACCTCGGCAGTGCGTACCGCGCCGTGACTGACGACCAGGAACTGAATGGCGATGAGAGCGATGAAGAGCACGAAGCCGACCACGTAGTTGCCGCCGACGACAAACTGTCCGAAGGCGGCGATGACGCTGCCGGCGGCGGCAGTGCCCTCATTGCCGTGGAGCAGAATGCGGCGCGAGCTGGCGAGATTGAGCGACAACCGGAAGAGCGTGAGCAGTAGCAGCAGGCTGGGAAAAACCGAGAACTGCACCGGGCGAAGGATGTAAACCGCCGAGAGCAAGACGATGACAGAGGAGGTAATGCTCATGGCCAGCAGAAGGTCGAGAAGAAAGCTGGGCATGGGCACCAGCATCACAAAGACGACAGAGACCGCGGCGGCTGGAACAATCCAATCGAAGTTTGCATTCTTGAGAAGCGATGCGGGTTTGCTGGCGTCGGCCATTAGGAGCTCCTCCGGGCCAGTTGCTGAGCGTGCATGCGGAAGACGTAAGCGAGGATCTCTGCCACGGCGGCATAAAGTTTTTCGGGGATGGCCTGGCCGACTTCGACGGTGCGATACAGGCTCTGGGCAAGCGGCGGATTTTCGACAATGGGAATGCCCTCCCAGCGCGCGATTTCCTTGATCTGCTGGGCGAGCAGGTTCTGGCCCTTGGCAACGACCGTGGGGGCCGACATCTCATCCGAGTACTCCATGGCCACGGCGAAGTGAGTGGGGTTGGTAACCACGACGGTGGCGCGGCGGGCGGCTTGCAACATGCGCTTGCGACGGGCCAGGCGTTGCAGGCGGCGAACGCGTCCCTTGGTAGCCGGATTGCCTTCAGTCTGCTTCATCTCTTCGCGGATCTCCTGCTTGCTCATGCGAAGTCCGCTTTCGAGTTTCTGGCGCATCGCGACGTAGTCGACAACGGCCCAGGCGAGCAGCACGAGCGAGGATTTCCAGAAAACCTCAAAAACGATGTTGAAGATGTGGGCGGAAATCTGGCGCGGCGAAGCCCAGAGGCCGAGACCAAGGCTGGGCCACTCGCGGCGAAAGATATCGACGCCAATAAAGACAATGGCGGAGCCGGGAACCAATGCCTTGAAGACTTGCACGAGGGTGGTGATGCTGAATATCTGTCCTAGCCTTTTAGCGGGGTTAAGCTTGGCGATGTCAGGTGCGAGAAGTTTGGGGGCAAAGACGACACCGCCCTGGGCGAGCGAGACCAGCGCAGCGGCACCCCAGGTGGCGGCCAGCGGCTTCCACAACCACTGGAAAAGCAGTTGCGCGGTCCAGGAAAACAAAGGAGTGGCGATAGTGAGTTCATCGCGAATTGCGCGGTCCAGCACGGCACGGAAGAACTGGCGCCAAAGCATGAGACTCGCGGGGCCCTGGGAGACTAGAACGAGAACGCCGGTGAGCATGGCCGCAGCGGCGCTCAAATCGCGTGAGCGGGCGACTTGTCCTTCTTCGCGTGCCTTCTGCCTACGATGCTCAGTTGCCTTCTCGGTCTTGTTGTCCTGCGCCATGTTGGAGTCTCTCTAGCTTGTGAGGTGAAGGGTTTGCTCGCTCCAGCGAATGGCATTCTCAAACTGGAGCGAGAAGAATCGCGGCCATGCTGCCATGGTCGCGATTAAGACAAGCATTCCTAAAACCGATTTAACCGAGAGACCGACGAAAAGCACGGGCAGCTGCGGCGACGCTTTCCCGATAAAGGCCAATACAAAATCTGCAATCACCGTAGCGATGAGTGCAGGCGCCGCGATTTGTAATCCGAGGACCCAGATTGCCGAGGCGGTGTGCAATAGCACTTCGACGCGCCTTAGGGTGAGTACGCTCTGTCCGGCAGGAAGGTAGTAAAAGCTGGAGACTAAAGCGCGTAAGACCCAATGGTGTACGTCGAGCGCGAAGAAGATGAGCAAGACGATGGTCTGGTAGAAGACCGAGAGTACTGCGGAATCGGCTTGGGATTGCGGATCCATCATGGTAGCCAGGGAGAAGCCCATCTGCATCCCGAGGACCTGCCCAGCGAATTGCGCCGCGTCAAAGATGAAGCTAAGGAAAAGTCCAACCACAATTCCAATAAACAATTCGTTGAGCGCGATGGCGGCCCATCCCAGGGATGAGACGTGCATCGGCGGAATCGGCACCACCGGCCAAAGCAGTACGACGAGCAGCACGACGAAAGCTGCCTTGGTGCGCGCGGGCACGGCGTTGTTGCTGAGGCCAGGAGCAAACAGCAGCAGGCCTGAGACCCGCAGTCCAATGAATATGGCGGCTGCCAGAATGGGTTCGAGACTTAAGGAATTCATCGTGGCAGGGATCATTGCAGCAAGGGCCGAAAATCGGAGAAGAGATGAATGGTAAAAGCGGCCAGATGGCGCAGCATCCAGGGCAGCAGGAACATGGCGCTGAGCGCGGTAGCGAGCAGGCGCGGAACGGTGGATACCGTCTGATCCTGAATGCTGGTGAGCACCTGGAGGATGTTGATGACCACGCTGACAACGGTGGCGATGGCCAGCAAGGGTAGCGCCGAAAGAATGGCGTACTCCAAGGTGGTGCGTCCGAGTTGGATGACCTGTTCGAGAGGCATGGGATCAGGCGAAGCTGCGCATCAGGGAGCCGACGAGAAGATTCCATCCATCGACCATGACGAAGAGAAGAAGCTTGAGTGGAGTGGAGATCACGACCGGCGGCAACTGCATCATGCCAACCGATGTGGTGATGGACGCAACCACCATGTCGATGACCAGGAAGGGAAGAAAGAGTACGGCACCGATCTGAAAGCCAGCCTTTAATTCGGAAAGGATGTAGGCGGGCATCACCACACGCATGGAGAGCTCTTCCGGAGTGTTGGGTCGCGGCTGCTTGGCGAGTTCGAGGAAGAGTGCGACGTCCTTTTGGCGAACGTAGTGAAGCATGAAGGTCTTGAGTGGACGCGAGCCGAGTTCGACGGCGGCAAGGGGCGTGATGCGTCCCGCCTCAAGCGGAACGAGGGCCTGCTGCTGAATGGCAGCGCCAACGGGTTGCATAAGAAAAAATGTGAGTACGAGTGCTAACCCGATAAGCGTCTGGTTCGTTGGCGTGCTCTGCGTGCCGAGCGCCTGGCGAAGAAAGTGAAAGACGATCAGCAGACGCACGAACGGCGTCATGGAGAGCAACAGCGCGGGGATGAGGGTGAGCAGGGTGAGCAGGACGACAATCGTCCAGGGAGTTTGGTTGCTGCCGAGGTTGGTCAACGCCCCACCCACGCTGGTCGCCGATGGCGCGACAGGCAGAGGTCCGGCAAAGGCCGCAGTCGTCAGCGATGTCATCATCAAGAGCTTGGCGACGAGGCTGAGCGGGCGCCTCATGCACTCTACTGACCTCATGCGCTCTCCTGACTGAGCGGGCGCGGAGTGATCACGGCGGCGCGCTGAGAGTGGATCTCCGCCAGAAGCGAGACCGAAGTGGCTGCACCGCCAATCAGGAACTTCTGTTTGCCGAATCGGACAACGGCAACAAAGCGCTTTTCGCCGAGCTGCTGAATTTCCAGCAGTTGGAGTTTGCGTCGCCGGCGGCGTTTGAAATACTGAGAGGTGAGACGCTGAATGCTTTGAACCAAACAGGCGTAGACGCGAGCCGCTAACGACGGGAGCTTGGCTGGCCCGGGATGGACTTTGGGTTGCCATGGAAAGCGGAGCGCTTCAGAGACAGGTGGAACTGGCCCACGGCGAATAGCCCGGGATGGTTTCTCGATGCGGTCGCGATAACGTTTGTTCATGCGATTTGGGTGAGGCGCGCGGCCAGGTGATCGTCAATCACTTCGAATTCTGTCCAGCCGATGAGTTTCCCATTCACGTGCAAAGGCACATCCGAGCCCTGTAGACAGTGAGTGTTGATCACGTCATTGTGGGAGAGCCGAAGGAGTGCAGCGAGAGTGAAACCCGGGATCGGAATTTCCAGAGACAGCTGGCAGGATAGAAGTTGAAAGGCAGCCCAGTTCTTCGGTTTTTGCGCGGCCAATGCTTGGCTGCCGATGGTTAGTGCTGTGATGTTTTCTGCTGCTTCGTTCATTGCAAGGCGTCCGTGAGCGGATAAGAGTGCGATCCGCATTTAAGGAAAGTGCAATCGGTTGGCCGCAGCGCGGTGGAGTTGGTGAAAAGATTCTCAGAAATGCTCAACAAATATGGCCCCGCGCCGGGAGCGCGAGGCCGCAGGTTAAGAAGACACTAACGAATCAGATTGATGGTGTCTTGCGCGATCTGGTCGAAGGTGGTCACCGATTTGGCGTTGGCCTGGAAGCCGCGCTCGGCAATGATAAGGTTGGAAAACTCGGTGGACATATCAACATTGGAAAGCTCCAGCGCGCTGCCGGTGAGGGTCCCCAGGGAACTGGTTCCAGGGGCACCGACGACAGCGGACCCAGATGAGATGGTGGCGGCATAGTTGTTGTCACCCTGATTGCTGAGGCCTTGGAGATTGGAAAAGTTGGCGAGAGCAACCTTGCCGAGAATCTGGGTGCCATTAGTGAAGGAGCCGGTGATTGTTCCATCGGAGCCGATCGTGAAATCGGTCAGGCTTCCGCCGGTGTTGCCGTTCTGCGTGGGGGCATTAGAGCTGGCACTGGAGACCTGCGTAATAAGGCCCTGGCCACTGGAACTCGCCAGGTTCCACGTGATTCCAAGCGTACTTGCTCCATCGGCGAGATTTGGGATGCTGATGGAGATCGGCGTAGTGCTGGTGAGGTTTCCGTTGCTATCGAAGTTGAGCGTGCCGCTTGCCACGGTGGTGTTGGTACCGGTGCCCCCGCTGATATCACTGCTGGGCACGGTCGCGTTGTAACTCCACCCGGTGCCGGTGTTAGTGAAGTCGACGCTTAACACATGAGAATTGCCGAGCGAGTCGTACACGGTAACGCTGGTGTCATAAGAATCTCCGACGGCGGTACCGGAGCTGAGGTTGGCCTGCATGGACATGGTGGTGGTTGCAGTCGGTGCACTTGTCATGTCCATCGGCAACTGAATCGGCACGAGCCCGCCATTTGTGTTGACCACTCCATTGACGGCGGGATATCCCATGACCTGGTAGCCATCGGCGGTGACCAGGTAGCCACTTGTCGAGTCCTGACTGAAGTCGCCGGCGCGGGTGTAGTAGGTGTTGCTGCCATTTTGCACGACGAAGAATCCGTTGCCGGTGATGGCAACGTCAGTGTCGACTCCTGTACCTTGTACGGTGCCGCCGCTGAAATTTGTGTTGATGGAAGAAACCGAAGACCCGGAGCCGACCTGCAGCGGATCTCCCGCACCGTTGGTACCCAACATTTGATAGAACATATCCTGGAAGTTGACGGTGGAATCCTTGTAGCCAGTAGTGTTGAGATTGGCAAGGTTGTTGGAAATCGTGTTGAGCGCCGTGTTGCTGGCGTCCAGTCCAGAGAGCGGAATGGAGAAATTGGGCATTAGTTGCCTCCCAAGGTGTTTTGCGTGGAGTGACTAGAAGTTGTGTTGGCAGGGCCGGCAGCGTCCGCTGTTGTGGCAGCTGCAGAAATCGCATTTCCCGCGCTGGCGTTGGTCGCACTACTTGTGTCGGACGTAGTTCCGCTGCTGCTTGTGCCTTGGAGAATCGAATAGATGCCGGCGACATCACTAAGCTGATTGATCTGTACCATCTGGGTGACCATGGTGGTGGGGTCCATGGTCTGGGTGGGATCTTGCGATTGCAACTCGGTGGCGAGCAGTTGCATGAACATCGATTGGTAATCGGTGGCGGAGCTGCTTGAATTGCTACTGCTGTTGCTGCCACTGGTGGAAGCGGTTGAATCGTTGGCGCTGGTAGTTGCCGCCGACACAGGGTAGATGCTCATGGGTTTCTCCTTAGTCTTAAGCGCGAACGCTGATGCTGGAATAATCGGGGAGGAAGCCGGTGGTGTAGCTTTCCTCTGGGTTGATTGCCGCGGCAGCCGCTGGAGGTGTGTCTCGTGAAGGCGGAGCCGGAGGTGAAGAGCCCGGTTGGTGTTGTCCTCCGCCAGTGTCGCTCTGACTGTGAGAGCTCAGGGAGCCCAGAATCACATCACGTGACTTGAGCGCCTGCTCAAGCGTCGTGCGATCGGCGGTGAGCACCTGCAAGGCATCATGCTGCGAGGTGGTCAGATGCGCGGTGGTGACCTCACGGGCGCTGACCGCGCGCACCTCGATCTTGCCGAGTTCGGGAAGCTGGACACTGATCTTGAGTTCACTGCTGTTCTCATGGACGCGAAGCTGGCCGGAGTCCACCATGCGCGGCAGATCGGGAGCCGAACTCGACTGGAGCTGAGGTGCCTGCGTGGAGGCCGGAGCGGAGCCTTGTGCGTGCGGCGCAGTGAAGACGGGTGCAGAGGTCACCACCTGCGCCGTGGCTGCTGGCAAGGGAGAGTCGGCTGGCTGCAACGTTCCGGGCTGGAAGGAAGACGCATGCACGTTGACTCCGGACGCAAGACTTGCGCCAAGATCGTGATCGTCCGCCGAGGCGGCGCCGCTATTACTCTCCCGAACTGCGGATGGGACATCGCCCTGAGGTACTGCCTCGTGTCTGGAATGAGCCTTTGCAGAGCGCGCCGGGGACTCGGTGCTGCTGCGGAGTGCGGGGTCGTTGAGCGGGGAACTGCCATCCGCCAGGTTTTCCCGCGAGAAGAGAGCATGAGTATTTGCGGTCGCGTGACTTGTGCTGTCGGCAGTGCCAGTAGTTTCATCGGAAGAGGCTACGGATTGAGGCCTTGCCTTGCGCCCAGCACTGGAGTCCGTCGACCGCGTTGTGAGATCAAAGAGCTTGGTGGCGGCTCGTGCAGCCGTGAAGGCATGGACCATAGCGGCGCCGGTTGAGGAGACGCCAACACTCGGATCAGAGAATTCTTTTGCGAGAGAGGACGCGGGTGCGGAGGTGTCGTTTGGTGTGGCAACGGTGGCCACTGGTGGCTGTGGAACAACTGAGGTTTCAGCAGCGTTGGCTGCAGTTCCGGTCAGTCTGGATGCTTCGCCATGTGGAGTGACGCTCGTTGACGGATCACCGGAGAATTTCTGTGCGGTCACGAGAGAGTTCACAGAGTCGCAGGGCAGGCCAGCCTTAGCGGGAGTGGGGGTTGCTACGGAGACGATGACGGACTTTGAGTCCGTGGATATCGCCTTGTCTGGAGCCGTCTTCGCGGCGGCTGGTTTGGCCTTACCTTTTGCAACGCTTTTGTGCGTGTTTGACTTTGAGTCAAGAAGAATGCCGCTCTTCGCGCCTGTGCCAGCTCTGGCGTTCTCCTCGTTTGCGTCTTGGCTTGCCATGGAGAGGATATTGCTCTGCGATAACGCCTGCTCATGAGCGGCAATGTCAGCCGGTACGTCGGAGAATTCTGTGGTCAAGGGATTGGCAGCAGTGGGGCTTGCACCGGGGCTCAATTGCTGTAGGACAGCTAGAAAAGCCGGATTGCCGGTGGAAGCAGCACGGCCGAGGCTTCCCGGCGATGGGGAAGAAACGGGAGCGGCTGCGGCGAGAATCGGCAAAGGGTTCATGCTCGATGGTCAGTGCACTTCGACGGCCAAGCATGCGCTCTTTAGGTTAGATTCCTGTCATTGAGTGTCTTCCGTTTTTGTGTCGTCTGGAGCCCGACGCGCGCTGTTGCGGGAGTACAACAATTTCCCGAGGAAGTTTTCATCCATCTCAGATTGTTGCTGCCGGGACTGTTCGATCTGGAACTGGCGAAGAGCGTTTTCGCGCAGGGTGCTCACGGTCTTGCGCTCGCGGCGGGCGAGCAGATAGTCGGCGCGCAATTCGGCGGCACGTTGTTCCTCATCCAGCTTCTGTTGCTGACAGTGGGCAGCTGCCTCGCGAGTCTGACGCAGCACGCATTCGACGAATTGTACTTCGATGGCGGGAAGCCGTTTCTTGGAGGAGCAAATTCTCGCGGTCTTCTCGCTCCACTGCTGGGCCTCGGCGAGGCTGTGCTCAAGTGCTCTGATGTGCGCCATGGCTCTATCAAGGCGCTCGCGCGCCTGACGTTCCTGTAGGAGGCGGACGTGCAGTAGTACCTCGAGCGGAAACTGGAATCGCATCACTCGGCCATGGTGAGCAGGGACTGGATGGTGCGTTCGAGGCGCGGGGTTTCAGCCGGTCCCTGGCGGGAAAAGGCGCGCAGGTTGGGGATCACTTGCAGAGCGCGGTCCAGATCGGGATCTGAGCCTTTCTGGTAGGCCCCGATCCGTATGAGGTCTTCGGAGCGGGTATAGTCGGCCAGCATGCGGCGGAGCCGTTGTGCTTTTGCGAGGTGCTCGGGTGTACAGACTGCGGGCATGAGGCGGCTGAGGCTGTCGAGCAAGTTGATGGGTGGAAAGTGTCCCTCGGAGCTGAGCCGGCGATCGAGCATGATGTGTCCATCGAGGAGCGATCGCACGGCGTCGACGATGGGGTCCATCTGATCATCGCCTTCCATGAGCACTGTGTAGAAGGCTGTGATGGAGCCGATACGGAAGTTTCCGGCGCGCTCAACCAACTGCGACAGCAAGGTGAAGACCGAGGGCGTGTAACCTTTTGCAGTGGGGGGCTCGCCGGCGGCCAGTCCGATCTCGCGCTGCGCCATGGCGAAGCGGGTGATGGAGTCCAACACCAGCAGCACATGTTTACCGCGAGCGGCGAAATATTCGGCGATGGCATGAGCCGATTGGGCAGCGCGCAGGCGCAGCAGAGGCGACTGGTCAGAGGTGGAGACGACCACCACCGAGCGGCGCCGTCCGGCTTCGCCAAGCGCATCTTCGAGGAACTCACGTACCTCACGTCCACGCTCACCGATCAGTGCGACCACGGTGAGATCGGCTGAGGTGCCGCGAGCCATCATGCCCATCAGGGTGCTCTTGCCCACGCCGCTGCCGCCGAAGATCCCAACACGCTGGCCTTGTCCACAGGTGAGAAAGGCATCAATGGCGCGAACCCCTGTGCCAATGGGCAAATGGATGGGGTCGCGCTCGAAGGGACTGGGAGCGGCACGAACAAGCGGCATGGGGTCGCCTCCCAGCAGCGGCGCATCGCCGTCGATCGCCTCTCCCTGCGCATTGACCACCCGGCCGATTATGCTGCCAGTGACGCGGATGTTGGGACGGGCGTTCCAGGTGGAGATGGTGTCGCCAAAACGGACTCCGCTGGCAGGATAGAGCGGCATGGAGAGAACCGTAGAGCCGTGAAACCCGACGACCTGGCCTTCAACTTCATTGCCGGCATGATCGCGAATCAGGCAGCAATCGCCCAAGGCGCAGTGCGGGCCAACGGATTCGATCAGTCCGGCTACGGCCTTGGAGATGCGCCCGCTCCAGAAACGCCGCGGAATCTGGTGAAGCGCTTGGTGGTATCGGTCCAGAATCATTGCACCCGCGCCACCTTGGTCTCGGCTGGGGCGGGACGATGGGAGAGCAGGTCAAAGAAGCCGCGCTCGATCTCCTTCAACTCGCGCTCGAAGCTGACAGTGGTCGAGCCAAGCGCGGTTTCTATGCGGGCTTCGTTTGCCGCGAGCGCCTTGTCGGCTACGAGTTCGGCAGGTCGCGGCATGGCGTCGAGAGTTTGGCTCCAACTGGCGAGTGCGTCCGGAGCGACGAAGAGCCGCACGCTGGTGGCGGCGTCGAGTTGATCGAGTTCGTAGTTGACCAGTCCTGCTAAAAGGCGAGGATCGATCTGCGATTCGCGATGGATGACGCGGCGAGCAATGGCCAGCGCAAGTTGGACCACCTCGGACTCAACCTGGCGGAAATACTCGTCGCGGCGCAGGGCAAATTCTTCGATTGTGGTGGCGATTGCAGTGCGGGCACGCTGAAGCTCGCGCTCGAACTCCTGCCGCGCCCGGGCCGTAATGTCCTGGCGCTCTTCTTCGATCCGGCTGGCCAGCAGTTCGGCCGGATCCGGCGATGGATCTGAAGCCGCCGAACTGTTCTCTGATGGCTGCCCTGTATCTTCAGATGAGAAAGACTCATCGGCGTCGCGATTCTCCATCGGGGGGTAGGAGACAGGACAAGATGAGGGCATCGATTCGGGCTGGGTTGGGTCAGACGACGAGTTCATCTTCAGTCTCCTGTTTCAGTTGGATCTTTCCTTGGGATTCAAGTTTGCGCGCCACGGCAACGCACTCTTGCTGCGCCTTGGTCACATCCTTGGAGCGAACCGGGCCGAGCGCCTCCATGTCCTCCTTCAACATGTCAACCGCGCGAGAAGACATGGATTTGAACAAATGATCGCGCAGCTGGTTGGAGGCGCCTTTAAGTGCCTGCGCCAGAGTCTTCTTGTCGAGATGGGCGAGTAGTTCGCGGATGCCGGTCTCGGGCACGCCGAGCAGATCGTCGAAGGTGAACATGAGATTGCGGATGCTCATTGCCAGCTTGGCGTCATCGCGCTCGATGAGTTCGAGAATCACCTTGCCGGAGGCCGGTTCCATGCGGTTGAGAAGGTCGGCGACGCCTTTGAATCCAGCGTAGGCGCGGCGGCTCTGTTCACCGAGAGCTTGCAGGCGGCGGTGCAGCACGACCGAGACCTTCTGCGCCATCTCCGGCGAGAAGTGACGCAACTCGGCGAGACGTTTGACTGCTGCGGCGCGGGTCTCCTCGGTCAGTTTCATCAGCAGCGCCGAGGCCTGCTTGGGATCGAGGTGAGCCATGATGAGAGCGATCGTCTGCGGGTGTTCTCCCTGAAGAAACTTGGCGAGTTGCTGAGGGTCGGCTTTCTGTAGCGAATCCAGCTTGCTGGCGCTGAGCTCCTGGGCACGGCTCACTGCCTCCAGCATCGCTCGCGCACCCTCTTCGCCCAGCGTTTTGACAAGTAGGCGCTTGGCATATTCGGTGCCGCCCTGGGCAATGTATTCCTGGGTGATGGCCAAGTTGTGGTACTCGTTCAGAATCGCCGTTGCTTCCGCGGGATCGATGGTGCCGATGTCGGAGATCTCCTGGGTTACCTTCTGGAGCTCGGCCTCATTCAAGTTTTTGAAGATGAGACTGGCGATCTCCTCGCCCAGCAGGACGAGAAGTATGGCGGCTTTGCGCGTGCCCGGCTGCGAGCTTGGCAGAGATGGACTCATCGCCGTCCCCCATCCCTGATCCAGCCTTGGACCAGGCGCGAAGCGCTGACCGGCTCCTTCTTGACGCGGGAGGCGATGTCATCCTTGAGCCGCGTCAGTGCCGGACGTTCCTGATTCATCTCGTCGCTCTCCGGTAGGGCCGGGCTTGCCGCGGCTCCCTTGGAGGCTAACCGCGCGCTGTCTTTCTGGGCGGGCGCATTCAGCGAGCGGATGAGCTGCCTTTGGACGGGACGCAGGACCATCATGTAGGTGACCGCGAAGAGCAGCAGCAAGGCCGCAATGCGGATGTAGGCGATCCAGTCCATGAGCAAGGTGCGAGTTTTTTCCAGCCGTGTGGGCGGAGCCGGAACATCGGGGGCTACAACTTGGAAACTGATATTCTGCACCGTAAGAATGTCGCCGCGCGCAGTGTCGAAGCCGACGGAAGCCTTGGCGATCTCCTCGATGCTCTTCAATTCCTCGGGCGATCTCTTCTGGCGCGGGCCGTTCTTGTTTGCGGGATTATAGGTGTCGTCCACCAGCACAGCGACTGCCAGCCGCTTGAGACGTCCAGCGGGCTCGATGGAATGACGCACGATTTTATTCACAGCGTAAGTCCCGTTTTCCGATTTGGAGAGCGCAAGATTTTCGCCGGCGATGGTTTTGGCCGGGCTGCCTCCACCGGGCACATTGGAAGCGGTTCCGCTGACTCCGCCGGGCTGCGTTCCGCCGTTACTCTCTTCGCTGCGCTGCATGGTGAGCGCGACCGTCTTGTCAGGATCGTAGCTCTCCTGCTGTTCTTCCACGGTGCTGGAGTCATACTCGGCGTGGACGGTGGCGCGGACGTGTTCGCTTCCGACAACTGGTTCGAGAGTATGAACGAGACGTTCCGCAAGCACCTCTTCGGCGCTGCGCTCAGTGCTGGCCGACTCAGCGCTGGCGCCGCTGTAAGCGTCGCCAGCTCCGGCGTCGAGCACCGTGACGTTCTGTGGATCGAGCTTATCTACCGCGCTGGAAACCAGGCGCTGCACGGCCAGCCGCAGGGCGGCTGGTAGATGATGTTCACGGAGCTTCAGTATGACTGCAGCCTTGGCCTGACGATCCTGTCCTGAGTAGATGGAGTCCGGCGGAATGGCAAGATGAACTCGTGCGGCCTCAACTCCGCTCATGGCCTGGATGGTGCGTTCCAACTCGCCTTCGAGGGCACGTTGATAATTCACCTTGTCGTCAAAATCGCTGGTGGCCCAGTTGGTCTTATCGAAGAGTTCAAAGCCGAGACGGCCACTGTGGGGCACGCCTTGGGAAGCAATCTCAAGGCGTGCGGCCTGCAACTGATCGGCGGGGACGAGAACCGATTTGCCGTCTGGTGAAAGCTGGTAGCGAATGTTTCTTGCGGTGAGGCGCTGGCCAAGCGACTGGGCATCGGCAGGCTCCATGTTGGAGTACAAACTCGTCATCTCGGGACGGCCCAGCAGGAGCACGAATGTGAGCAGAACGACCCCCACCAGCGCGGCGCCTCCGATGAGCAGCATGCGCTGGCGCGCAGTCAGACTGGATGCGAATCCGCGCAGTTGGGTGAGTACTTGCCCGAAGCTCTTGGATTCACTCATGAGTATGCCCTAGAACTGAAGACGAGAGATTTCCTGGTAAGCGCTGACGACCTTGTTGCGAACTTGGAGCATGAGGTCGAAGGCCAACGAGGCCCGCTCGACGGACAGCGTGGCGGCGTGAACATCTGCTCCGCTGCCGGCCAGCAAATTTGTCACCTTCTGCTCGGCAGCGGTCTGGAGATCGTTGACCTGATCGATCGCCGCGCTGAGGGTCTTGGCAAAACCAGCGGATGGCGGGGCAGACCCAGAAAGCGCAGTGCTGGCGGCCGCAGCCGCACTTCCCAGTGACGATGTCATGATACCCATGATTCAGTGCTCCTATTTCAGCAGTTCGATGGACTGCTGAATCATCTGCTTTGCGGCTTGCACCGCCGAAGCATTCATCTGGTAAGCGCGTGCGGCGCCCATCAGGTCAGTCATCTCCAGTACGGGGTTGATGTTGGGATAGGCAACAAAACCGTTGCTGTCGGCGTCTGGATGGTTGGGTTCGTAGCGCATGATGGGCGCTGCGGTATCGGTGATAATCGAGCGCACGGCCACGCCACCCGCTAACGTCGAAGAGGCGGAGCCGTTGGCACCAGCCAGTTGCATACGGAAGCTGGAAGGCGCCTGACTCTGCAAAACTACTTCTTTGCGCTGATAGGGCCCGCCTTCCGCGGTACGGGTGCTCTCGGCGTTGGCCATATTGCTGGCAACCACCTCGGCTCGCATGCGCTCGGCGCTCAAGCCCGAGGCGCTGATTCCCATGACGCCGAACAGATTCATGACTGGGCTCCTTCGTGAATCGCTTGGCTGAGCCGGTGAATTTCCGACTTCATCAGTGCGATGCCTGTCTGAAACTGCAGCTGCGCCTGTCCGAGCGCCAACCCCTCGCGATCGATGTTGACGTTGTTGCCGTCAGGACGCTCGGTGAGTCCTGCAATTTCGGTGACGCGAGGTGTGACCGGCTGCGGATCGTCGCTCATCAGCGCGGTAAGCTGGCTGTGAAAGTCGACATCACGTGCGTGATAGCCGGGGGTGTCAATGTTGGCGATGTTGCCGGCAATGATACCGCTGCGAAAGGCAGTCGCGTCCAGAAAGTGGCTGAGGTGCTGCATCAGCGGCGTATCGATCAAGTTCATTGCAGGCTCCTGCTGGTGACGGAGGAGCCGCTCTGGATGAGACCCGCATCCATTCGCGGTAGACCATGGCCATCTTGCCGAAGCGCGAAGCAGGTGTCATCTCGGTACGGCAGATCGGCGAGGTGGTGCACATCGAGCAGGCCGTTGTGCTGTTCCAGGAGAAGACGGCGCAGGACGGTGCGAAGCTCAGTGACATTGCCGGGCCAGTCGTAATCGCAAAACCGGTCGATCAAAGCCAGGGAGCAGCGAATCCGCTCGAATGGCGAGGCATTGTGTAGAAAGGATTCGGCAAGGGCACGAATATCTTCGACGCGCTCGCGCAGGGCGGGAACTCGAATGCGCAGCAGCAATGCTGCAAGATCGGGATGCAAGCTAGTCGTCGTGTGGCTGAAGCATGTGCAGGTCATCATCAGCTGAATAGCTTCGCTGCGTGGACAGGACAGAATGTGGCTGAGTGCCTGCGCCAGACGGCGCTGCGTCTTGAGATGCAGAGACTCAACATGCAACAAGAGCAGTCCGCCGCCGATGGACATTTTGAGTTTGCCGAGATGAATGGTAGCGTGTGCATCGGCGGAGGAACGCTCGCCCAACAGAAGCTCCTCGACGCCATCGGAAGGGAACATGCGGCAGTCCAAGGTAAACAGCGAGCGGGCGCTGCGACTCCGGTGGCACCACGCGCTGCGCGCTAACAGTCGGCGGCCGCTTCCTGGCTCACCTTCGACCAAGATATGGCGCCCGTGTTTGATCGCGTCCACCGCCTGCAAGGCAGCCATTCGTAGGGTTGCACTGCAACCCACTATCTCAGGAATAATCTGACAGTCTGTCATTCCCAACCCTCGAGCAACCAAGTTGCCCGTCGTGCTCTGCATGTGCACGAGAAGTGCCAATTAGCAGCGCGTGGATTAAGAATTCTCTGATAGAGCGGTAACTGAGGCACAAGGCTTGCGCAAGAGGATTTGCTCGGGTGCGATCACCGGGCGGCTACCAGCAAGAATGAAGGCGCGCTCGATCACGTTACGCAGCTCGCGAACGTTACCAGGCCACGGGTGTGAAGCGAGCTTCTCCTCGGTCTCCGGAGAGAGACGGCGACCTGTGTCGCCGGTCAGCCGCTCCAGGAAGTGATGGGCCAAGAGCCGAATATCCTCGGGACGCTCGCGTAATGGCGGCAGTTCGATGGGGAATACTGCAAGGCGGTAGAAGAGGTCCTCGCGGAAGAGCCGCCGCTGTACTCGCTTTTCAAGGTCTACATTGGTGGCTGCGATGACGCGGGCGTCGAGACGGAAGACATCGGAGGTGCCTAACCGCTGCACCTCGCCACACTCCAGGAAGCGCAATAGTTTGGCTTGACTGGCGAGTGGTAGTTCTCCGACTTCGTCAAAGAAAATGCTTCCGCCGTGTGCCGCATGGATTTTCCCCAGTCGCGGCTGTACGGCGCCGGTGAAGGCGCCGCGGGTATGGCCGAAGAGCTCGGCCTCCACTAGTGCTTCGGGAATTGCCGCGCAGTTGACGGTGACGAATGGTTTGTCAGCCCGCGGGCTGAGCTTATGCACGGCTTCGGCAACCAGTTCCTTACCCGCACCCGTCTCCCCGGTGATGAGGACCGAGGTAGAGTGGGGAGCGACCGCACGGACCAGTGAGGCCAGCTGCTGCATGGCTGGACTAGAGCCAACCATACCGGGCAGCGGCATCCATGCGCTGGGCGCACCACAACTGGCCGCAGGAGGCGGCGGTACCACCCGCTCCGTGCTGTAGTTGAATTCCTGAAACCAGCCGTAGGCGGCATTGTTGCGCAATTCCTCGGGTAGATGGATTTCACCGCCGTCGAGCAGGACGACGTCAGTGCAGGGGAACTGGCGTTCGACGACCCCGATCAGTTCGTCGCTGTTCAGATCCGGGAGCTTACGGTCCAGCACTACAATGCGGGCGCCACGACGCTCAAGCGCGCTGAGAGCTTCGGCTCCGGTGCTGACGTCCTCCACTGAAGTCACTTTGCGAAGGCTGTCACCAAGGCGGCGACGCACGACGGCGTCGGGCGTGGCAATTAGAATCGAAGCGGCGCCACGTAAAAAGGGAAGAGTATTTTGCACTGCGGTCATGAGATGTTCTCTACTGCCCCATTCTTGAAAGGAGATTGGTGCAAGTTCGAATTTGTTCATCCGGGGAAGGAATCGCTGGAATGTGCAGGCAACAGCTCTTCCGGAATGTGATGGAAGTACGGTCGGAGGCAAAGCGAATGTCGCTGCCGCCGGCAAACTGCACGAGCTTGTGGCAGAGCTTCCGGCGCTGTCCAGGTGGAATGCCGGGACACAGCTCCAGGCGGAATCCAGCATTGCAAGGGCTCATCAAAATCGAAATTTCACGGTCGGGCGCGTGGGCGATCATCTCATCGAATAGAAGGAAGAGCGCCCGCTGAAACATCGGCCCGTTGCATTCGATTAGGGAGGACTGAGAGCTGAAATGAAGCGCGATGCCACTGGCCTCGGCGACGGGCGCAATCTCTTCGACCGCGGTTTGGAGCAACGCCTGGCCGTCTGAGGACTGGAGCGGCGGCTGTTCGTCGAGGCTGGCGAGCTCGCGGAAGACCGCTAGATCCTGTGTGAGGCGGTCAATCAGGCGCAAACAGTCCGCCAGCAGTTGGCGTGCGGTTGCTTCGTTCATCTCCTCAGCAAGGCCAAGCTCCATGGCAGCGCGCAGCGCCATGACGGGCTGCGCCAGCATGTGGAAAGTCTCATTCATGAACTCTTCTTGCCGGTTCATGCGACCTCGTCGCGCTTATCGGTGAGTTCGTAGCCGATGCCGCGAATCGTGTGAATGAGACGGTAGGAAGCGTCTTCGTCTACCTTCTTGCGTAGGTAATTAATGTAGACATCGACGACATTAGTGCCGGTATCGAAGCTGATGTTCCAGACATGCTCGATAATCATGGAGCGCGTTATACGTCGTCCCGCATTGCACATCAGGTACTCCAGCAGGGAAAACTCCTTGGTAGTGAGTTCGATTTTGCGGCCGGCGCGCTGCACCCTGTGCCCTATGCGGTCCAATTGCAGGTCTGCTACCTGCAGAATTGATTCGATCGAAGGCCGGCCCCGCCGCAGGAGAGCGCGCACTCGGGCGGAAAGCTCGGAATAAGAGAAAGGCTTGTTCACGCAGTCGTCAGCTCCGCTATCGAGGGCCTGGACCCGATCCTCCACCCGTGGGCGGGCGGTGAGCACGAGAACCGGCAGTTGGGGTTTGACTGGCCGCACACTGCGAAGCACGGAGATGCCATCGAGTTTTGGGAGGTTCAGGTCGAGAATAAGGAGGTCAAAATCGAAATCCGATGCCATTAGTGCGCCCTGTTCCCCATCGAGCGCCACATCGACAACATAATGTTCGGATTCCAATCCCTTACGAACGTATGAGGCAAGGGCCGCGTCGTCTTCCACCACAAGGATACGCATACACAAGACTCCCGTTGAGACTGTTGAAAGCTCAGGATGACGCGTCTCTGGGGCATTTGTTTAGCGATCTTTCACTTTTCTGCTGCCAATAATGGAGCCCTCTTCCCGTTCCCGAACGCATTCCCATTGAGACCCATCTTCGAATGCCGCACGGGAGTTGCCTCAGCGGCTATGTTCGGTTGCCGAGGCGCACGATGGATGTGCGTGTGCGATGGCCCTAAGGTGAAGGGATTAAGGGCAAACAGGCGAGAGCTAGTAGCTCAGCCTGATTGCGGAGAGCTGCGATCAAACCTATGCTGGGTCTATCCGACGTGAAAGGCGATGCGGCTTCCATGGACCCATCAGGCGAAAAACAACGGGCCAATCCGTCGGTCATAACAAAGGCTCTCAGGGTGGCGCGCCCTTGCTGGCCGCATCTGGCTGGGATCAGTCTGCTGTGCCTGCTCTCAGCGCCGGTTACGCTACTTGCACCACTGCCTTTGAAGATTGCGGTGGATAGCGTGCTGGGGACCCGAGCTCTGCCTAGCTGGCTGCAAGCTCTTCCTTGGCCGGTCCGATGGCTTCATGTCCCAATGGGCGGACTGGCAATCTGTGCAACCCTGCTGGTGTCCATAGCCCTGCTGAACTGCTTGCTGTCTTTGGCAAGCTGGCTGCTCTCCACCTATACGGGAGAAAAACTGGTCCACGATTTCCGCGGACAGCTGCTCTTTCACGCGCAGAGGCTGAGCTTGTCGGTACATGATCGCCGCGGCGCCAACGACATTGCCTACCGTATTCAGTATGATGCGCCAGCCATCCAGAACCTGTTTTTGCAGGGGATGGTGCCGCTGTTATCTTCGGCATTCACCTTTGTGGCGATGCTGGTGGTGACCATGCGCATGAGCTGGCACATTGCATCGATAGCGGCCATTGTTTCCCCAGTCTTGTTCGTGCTGGCCCGCAACTCCAGCAGCAAAGTGCGCAGGCGTTACGATGAGGTCCGCGAACTGGACAGTTCGGCGATGTTGGTGCTGCACGAGGCGTTGAGCTGCCTGCGGGCGGTAAAGGCGTTTGGCCAGGAGGCCTACGAGGACGAGTTGTTCCGCCGCAAGTCGCGTCAGCGCATGACGGAGCAGGTGAGGCTAGCGTCGATCCAGGCAGGCTTTCACGTGCTGATCGGATTCTGCGTGGCACTGGCGGCTGCAGTGGCGCTGGTGATGGGTGTCACCGAGGTTCGACAGCAGACGATGACCGTTGGCGAGTTCCTGCTGGTGATGGCGTACATGGCACAGCTCTACGAGCCGTTGCGCATGATAAGTACGAATATTCCCGAGTTGCAATCGACCGTGGCAAGTTTGCATCGTGCCTTTGCGTTGTTGGAGGAAACTCCAGAGCTGCAGGAAACAGCGGCACCCGCAGAGCCGCTGCGAGTTCGCGGCGAGGTAGAGTTCCAAAACGTTTCGTTCCAGTACACGGCAGCGGGGCGCAACGTGCTCAATGGCATCTCGTTCCACGTTCGTCCGGGAATGAGAGTGGGACTGGTGGGGCCGAGTGGATCGGGCAAGAGCACGCTGGTGAATCTGCTGACGCGCTTTTATGATCCGTCGAATGGGGCGATCCTGATCGACCGCACCGACTTGCGGGAATACAATCTGGCCGAGTTACGGCAGCAGTTCTCGATTGTGCCGCAGGAGCCGATGCTGTTTTCGACAACCGTTGCAGGAAACATTGCCTACGCCAATCCGCAGGCTTCGCGCGCGGAGGTGATACGGGCATCCAAGCTGGCGAATGCGCACGAATTCATCGAGCGTCTGCCGCTGGGTTACGATACACCGATGGGAGACGCTGGGACCGGACTCTCCGGCGGAGAGCGTCAGCGGTTGGCGATCGCGCGGGCGTTCCTGAAGGACACTCCCCTGCTGATTCTGGATGAACCGACCAGTGCGGTGGATCTGCGCACGGAACAACTCATCATGGAAGCGCTGGACACCCTGATGACGGGGCGCACGGCATTTATGATCGCCCACAGGCTGAGTACGCTGGAGCGCTGTGACGCGGTGCTCGTACTGCAGAACGGAACACTGCAGTCGATCAACAGCACTGTGGACGAAGCTAGGAAACAGCTGCTCGCAAACTCGGGCGCAGCCGTGGAGATGCCGGTACCGGGGCCCGTTCTGGTGCGCAGCGAAAGGTGACCTCGACGTAATCGAGCATCTATAGCCCTCCTGTGTTCATTCTGATATTTTCTTTTTATGACATCGCGAAGCACGTTGCTTCTGATCAGTACCTCAACCGTCTACGGCACCGGATACCTGGACCATGCTGAGCAGGAGATTCGTGAAACTTTAGGCGAAGCCCGCTGCGTTATCTTCATTCCATATGCGCTGAAGGACCGCGCCGCGTACGCGGCAAAAGCAAAGGCCCGCTTTGCGAGCATGGGATATCAGTGCAGGTCGATCGACGAATTCGGGAACGCGGCGGATGCACTGGCCGTTGCCGATGCGATCTTCGTAGGCGGGGGCAACACGTTCCGCCTCTTGAAGACCCTGTATGAACTCGATCTGGTAGAGACAATTCGACGCCGGGTGGAGCAGGGAATGATCTATCTGGGTGCAAGCGCAGGCTCGAACGTAGCTTGTCCTACGATTCGCACGACCAACGACATGCCCATCGTGGAACCTCCGACACTGCGTGCGCTTAACCTTTTTCCCTGGCAGATCAATCCGCACTACATGGACGCCGATCCCGATTCCATGCACATGGGGGAGACGCGGGAAGAACGATTGCTGCAATTTCTGGAAGAGAACGAGGGACCAGTGATCGGCCTGCGCGAAGGTGCGATCCTAAGTGTTAAGGCTGGAAAAGTCCTTCTGAAAGGCTTGCGGGGAGCAAGAGTTTTTAAACGGAACAGCTCGCCAGTGGAGTTGATGCCGCCGGTGGAGATCGACATAACATTTTGATTAGATAACAATTCTCAGAGGAGGCAACATGAATTTGCATTGTATTCTGCCACTCCTGGCGGCGGAGACAGCATGAGACTTGCAACTGTGCCATGGAAAGATTCTTCATCGGCCGCGGTCGTGTTCGGAGAGCGGGTCGCCGCTGTTCGTCAACTAGCGGGGCGAGACCATTCGAGCGACGTACTCTCGCTCATTCACGAGCCCTTAACTGAGCGCGAGTTGCTCCAACTCTCGGATCTTACTTCACCCGCTCCCTCAGCCTGGTTGCCTCCTATCGTGCGTCCTCCGAAGAACGTTCTTTGTGTTGGTAAGAACTATATGGAGCACGTAAAGGAATTCGATAAGGCTTGGGGATTGGCACGAGCGGAGGTTCCCCCATCCCCGATGTGGTTTTCCAAGGCACACACAGCTCTGGTTGGCGCGGGCGGAGCCATTCTTCACGATCCGCACTTCACTCAGGCACTGGATTACGAGGGCGAGTTTGCAGTTGTCGTTGCGGACAGGTGCCGCCGGGTCAGCGCCGAACGCGCTCTCGATCACGTCTTCGGCTACACCATCCTCAACGACGTCTCGGCCCGGGATGTACAGCACGGGCGCAAGCAGTGGTTTACCGGCAAATCCGCAGACACGTACGCGCCTTGCGGTCCTTGGGTGGTTACCCGCGACGAAATTTCCGACCCGCAGCAACTCAACCTACGTACCACGGTGAACGGCGAGGTACGGCAAGACGCCAATACTCGCGATATGATTTTTGACGTCAAAACGCTCATTGCGGATATAAGTGCGGGAATGACGTTGGAGCCAGGCGACCTGATTGCTACGGGAACTCCCGTAGGCGTGGCTTGGGGAATGGAGACCCCTCGCTATCTTGTCCCCGGAGATGAGGTTTCGGTGGAGATCGAAAAGATCGGCCGCCTTTGGAGCCGTGTTATTGCTGTATCCGAGTGACCACACAGGCTGAGTCCTTCTCCGATGGTCCATCGGGGAAGGCTTTAGTTGAACTCACGCTTTGGCGAAGTCGATGTACCCGCGCTGAACATCAGTGCTGAGTAGGCTGACGCGCAGCTTGTCCCCGACGTCCACACCTGCGTGGCCACGTGCCAGCAGTCCTTCGACACAAGGCTGCAGGATGCGTACAAACGTTCCGTGTGCGTTTACGCCGGTAACAATCGCATCGAATTGCTGGCCGACTCTGTCGCTCATCATTACGGCGGCAATGCGCTTTGACATCTCGCGCTCCACTTTGCGTGCGGCGTTCTCTTTTGCCGTACAGATGGCTGCGACCGACGTGAGCTCAGCGTCTGAATAGGGAACAGGTTGATGGGTGAGCACAGCTTTAATCAGCCGCTGTGTAACCAGATCGGCGAAGCGGCGATTGGGGGCAGTGGAGTGCGTGTAGTCCTGAACGGCGAGACCAAAATGTCCCGGTTCGGGGTCGCCGGGCCGCTCCAGAATGTATTCGCCCGGCCCCATCAGCTTGATCACACTCAACGAGAGATCGGCGAAGTGATCGGGGTCGGCAGCTTTACGCTTGAGGAGGAAAGCATTCAGGGCCTTTGAGTCCGCGGCAGGAGGAAGGGTTTCGCCGAGTTGCGCAGCAAGTTCCACAATGCGATTCCAGCGTTCCGGCGTCTTCACCACGCGACGGATTGAGGACACTTTTTCTAACATGCGCGCAACCACGCCATTGGCTGCGATCATGAAATCTTCAATCAATTCCGTGGCCTCATTCTTCTGTTGCTTCACCACGTCAACAACCTGCGCGCTGTGTACAATCGGATGCGTTTCGGTGGTCTCGATGTTGAGCGCGCCATGGCGAAAGCGTTCCGCGCGGAGCGCGTCCGCAACCTTACTCTGAAGTTGCAGTTGTGCTTGCAGTTCGGTAGAGGCTGCAACCTTTGCCGGAGGCGAGGACTTGCCCTCCAGCCACGAGCCCACCGAGTCGTACGTGAGCTGAGCCTTGTTTCGGATGATAGCCCGATACACATCGCCGGACTGAACTCGTCCCTCGGCGGAGACCACCACTTCAATGACAATGCTCAGCTTGTCAGCTTCTTCAAGCAGCGAACTGATGCCGGTTGAAAGCTGCTCCGGCAACATGGAGAAATTGTGCACGCCGGTATAGACAGTTGTGGTTTCTTTGGCGGCATGTTGGTCGATCGGCGAATCTTTGGGCACGAAAGCGTCCACATCGGCAATTCCGATCAGGACTTTCACATCGCCGGTTGACATATGTTGTGCTACTTCAACTTGGTCGAGATCTCGCGAAGTGTCGTTGTCAATCGAGGACCACAGGAGGTTGCGAAGATCGCGGATCGTTGCAGACGGCGCAATTTCCGGCGGATGCGAAGCCAGTTGCGCAAGCTGTTGTTGAACTCCGGGAGGGAACTCCGGCTCGAAGCCGTTCTCTAGCATCGTTTGTCTGGCAGCGGACTCAAGGTCAGTATGGGAGGTATTTGTCGGGTTCATGGCGGGCGGGGACATCCTATCACGTTCACTCGCGCAGCTTGCGCTAGCTTTATAGGCGGCCAGAATTTCGGCATTCTACTCAACCGCCTAGACACATCCAGAAAAGCCTGTTGTACAATGAAGCCGCATCTTCGGTAAGTAGAACAGGCGGACAATCTTGGCCGCCGTTTGTTACTCCGCTCCTGATCTAGTCCTATCAAGAAAGAAATTGGCGAGCCGGCGCGCGCCCTTTGTTGCGCCGGATACAGACAGCGTGAAGACTGACTGCTTTTTGAAGGAGATAACCATGCCAGATGGTCTGAACGGCGAGACTCAGTTGGTAGCTCCCCTACCGGGCATGATCGTCATGTGCGAGAAGAGCCTTGGAGATGAGGTGCAAAAGGGAGACGTGGTGGTGATTCTGGAGGCCATGAAGATGGAGATCCTAATCACGGCGCCGATCCCTGGCAAGGTCGTCGCCGTCCTGCGTGAGGTGGGAGAGAAGGTCGAGAAAGGCGCCGTGCTCGCTCTGATCGGCGAGAACGTATCGGCGGAGACTTGCGCACCAGCCAAGAGAGATGTCCCTACAGCGGTTGCTGCTTACAAGATGAAAACAGGCGCAGTCGCTGAGAAGCTTCGCGAGCTGCGGGAGCGAGAATGCAAGGTTAAAGAAATGGGCGGCGCCAAAGCGGTTGCCGCGCAGCACGAGCGAGGCAAGCTTACGGCTCGGGAGCGGATCGACCTGCTCTTCGACCCAGGCACTTTCCGCGAGACAGACATGTTTGTGGAGCATCGCGGGACGATGTTCGGGATTGACAAGGTGGACATCCCAGCTGACGGTGTTATCACCGGCTATGGCAAGATCAATGGCCGGTCGGCGGCGGCCTTTGCCCAGGATTTTACCGCTCGCGCTGGAAGCCTTGGAGAGATGCACGCCAAAAAGATATGCAAGGTGATGGACATGGCTCTTACTGCGGGCATCCCCTTCATAGGCATGAATGACTCCGGCGGCGCACGCATCCAGGAGGGCGTGGATTCGCTATCCGGCTTCGGGGAGATTTTTTATCGCAACTCCCTTTCTTCCGGCGTCATTCCGCAGATTTCGGCAATTATGGGTCCAACGGCAGGCGGAGCTGTGTACTCGCCAGCCATGACCGACTGGATCTTCATGGTAAAGAAGACTAGCTACATGTTCATCACCGGACCTGACGTAATCAGGGCGGTCATTGGAGAGGAAATCGGCCAGGAGGAGCTGGGCGGAGCCATGGCCCACAACGCCAAGAGTGGCGTCGCTCAGTTTGCCGCCGAGGACGACCGTGACTGCATTGAACAGATCAGGAGGTTGCTATCTTTTCTGCCCAGCAACAACACGGAGAATCCTCCGCACGTAGAAACAGGTGACAGTCCGGATCGCTTGGTGCCCGAGCTCGACAGCATCCTGCCAGATAGTCCTGCGGCATCCTACGATGTAAAGGATGTAATCCGGTATATCGTCGACAAAGGTGATTTCTTTGAACCTCATGCCTACTACGCACAGAACATTGTTGTAGGTTTTGGGAGGCTCAACGGCCGCACAGTTGGCGTCATTGCAAACCAACCCAATGTTCTTGCCGGTTGTCTGGATGTAGATTCCTCAGACAAGGCAACCAGATTCATACGCTTCTGCGACTGTTTCAACATTCCAATGCTGACCATTGCTGACGTGCCGGGGTATCTCCCAGGCTCCGAGCAGGAGTGGAGCGGAATCATTCGTCATGGCGCCAAGCTGCTCTGGTGTTACTCCGAGGCCACCGTGCCAAAGATGACATTGATTCTCCGAAAAAACTACGGCGGGGCATACATTGCGATGAGCTCCCGCCATCTTGGATCTGACATCACACTGGCGTGGCCTACTGCCGAAATTGCTGTGATGGGCGCCGAGGGCGCGGCGAATATAATCTTTCGCCGCGAGATTCAGGAAGCTCCAGACCCCGCAGCCAAACGGCAGGAACTCATCGATAATTACCGAAAAGCGCTCTACAACCCTTATGTCGCGGCCGCCCGCGGCTATGTCGATGCGGTAATCGCACCGAACGAAACACGTATGCGTCTGATCGAGATACTGGAAACCCTCTGCAACAAACGGGAACTGCGTCCTCGCAGGAAGCACGGTAACATCCCGCTGTGAAGTGAAGACGGAGCATCGGAAGGTTACTTCAGGGTGAAATCGGCAGGTGTGATACTGCTGACGTTTCCTTCCTTGTCTAGACCGGTTCCTGAGTAGTTATATCCGGGAGAGATAAAGTGGAGTAAGTTTGCTTCGGCGATTTCTCCGCGAAGAAACAAACCGATGCCACGAGCATATTCGGATGATTTGCGGTGCA
>Ga0181520_10001952_pt1 | contig 40317 bp, 34 predicted proteins | sample PEATcosm2014_Bin_29_FD_132451 | JGI IMG/M metagenome (GOLD analysis project Ga0181520, IMG submission 132451) | Peatland microbial communities from MTU Mesocosm Facility, Houghton, MI, USA - PEATcosm2014_Bin02_30_metaG | ecosystem: Environmental > Terrestrial > Soil > Wetlands > Peat | place... | reverse complement strand
TGCTGGACCGCGTGCATAACCGCAGCCGCTCCATTGACGTGTTGCCGCCGGGAGCGCGCACCCGCTCCAGCGACCGTCTGCCTCTTGCCGGGCGCATCGCCGCCGGCTTCCCCGTCGAGGCGATGGAGACAGAGGAGAGCATCTCGCTGCACGATGTAGTGGGCAACCGCGACGTTTTTGCACTGGAAGTGCGCGGCGACTCCATGCGCGACGAGCACATCATCAGCGGCGATTATGTGCTGGTGGAGCGCACGCGCACGGCACGCCAGGGCGAGATCGTTGTTGCTCTGGTGCGCGGCGCCGAAACCACATTGAAGCGCTTTTTTGCCGAGGGAAATCGGGTGCGGCTGCAACCATCCAACATGGAAATGGAGCCCATTTACTTCCCCGCCGCTCAGGTGGCCATACAAGGCCGTGTGCTGGGCGTGCTGCGCAAGTACCGGTGAGAACGCTGGCCTGACCGCGATACTGCGACGCACTCAGCACCTCAGTCAGCGAAGGCTGAACTCATCAACAATAAGAAGGCCCGGTTAATCTGCCGGGCCTCCTTCACGCTACTAATCGGCAGGCACTACTGAGTTGCCGTTACGCCAGCAGACTTTTGATTTTCTCGTCAATCACATCCTGAGGAACATAACCAACGATCTGATCGGCCACCTTGCCACCTTTGAAAAATAATAATGCGGGTATGCCGCGAACGCCGTAGCGCGACGGAGTGGCGCCGTTCTCGTCCACATTCACCTTGGCCACCTTCAGCTTGCCGGCATAAGTTACGGCCATGTTATCCACAATCGGCGCAATCGCCTTGCAGGGACCGCACCAGACGGCCCAGAAATCCACCAGTACAGGCTGCTCGCTCTTGAGCACCTCCTGATCGAATGTTGCATCGCTTACTTCCAGAACTCCCAATCCAGCCATGATCCTCCTTGCGGTCACTGCCAGCATTCAGTGTAAAGGCTACGGGCTTTCATAAGATGCGTCAAAGGGAGGCAAAGTCGCAAACTGCTAATTTATGGCCAAAACCAAACACATTCAACAGTATAGAAAAGGATCTAATCTCTTTGTAATGGCGTCAAATTAGGAGTGATTTACATGAAGAGAAAATTAAAGCGCCCGGATCCTGTGAAGGATCACGGGCGCTAGAGCAGCCCTCCCCCAGAACTGCCCACGTGTGCGAATCTAGGGGTTTTGGAAGCGAAAAGCAAGCAATCTTGAGTAACAATTTAATTAGCACACAAGTTAGGATTTGTTGAACAAAAAGTAACTTTACAACTGGTAAAAGCTTAATCTGAGGTTAGTGCCAAAGGCGTGCCTTCGCATAGGATTGGCTTGCTCCCGCCGGCTCAAATCGGCAGAATTTAAGCTCTGGCTTAGTCAGTCCTTGCAGCGCCTGGCGGATGGCAGCCGCAGCTTGCGGCACACTATTCTCGCTACCGACGACGACCAGTACCGAGGGCCCAGCGCCGCTCAAGGCCGCGCCGAGAATGCCGTGCTCTCCGGCCAGCGGCAGCAGCGGTGACAGCAAGGGACAGAGTGGTACGCGGTAAGGCTGATGAATACAGTCCCTCATGGCTATACGCAGCAGATCGCCTCGCGCTTGTGCAAAAGCCGTCCCCAATAGCGCCACGGATTGAATGTTTGCCACCACGTCAGCGCGAGAGTAGGTTGCGGGCAGCGCGGCGCGAGCCTCGCTGGTAGCCAAAGGCTCGGCGGGCAATACCACTATGGCCCTCCACTCGGCCGGCGGGGCTACGCTCGCCACATAAACCAGCCTGTCCTCGCAAGCCGTGGCCACAAATCCGCCCAACCAGCAAGCCGCAACATTGTCCGGATGGCCTTCCAGTGCCTTTGCCTCCTCCAAAACTCGCTCCGCGCTCCAACCCAGCCGGCCATAATGGACCGCCAGACAGATGGCCGCCAGCCGTCCCGCCGCCGAAGAGCCGCAGCCCATCCCCAGAGGAATCTCGTTGGTCATCTGAATAGCCAGAGGAATTACAGGCCGCCCATCGCTCTCGAGCAGCCTCTTGTAAATCTCCAGGATGAGATTGTTCTCCAGCCGGGAACACTGCTCCCAGTCGTGACCGGTAGCTTTAATTGAAAACTCCGCCGCCGGCTCAGCCTCAATCTCCAGATAAAAGTCGAGAGCGACAGCCGTGGCATCGAAGCCGGAACCGAGATTGGCGGAGGTAGCGGGCAAGCGCAGCCGAAGCTTTCCAGGATTTCCATATGTTGCGCTCAAGCCATCGTTCATCGCGCGCTTTCCTTCAACGCGGCCAATACCGCGGCTGACGTTGCCTCCACGGCCAATGCGTCACGTTGCAGAGCGGCAATCTCCGCTTCATTGCCCGCGGCCTCTTCGGCCTTCAGTAGGGTTCCGCGATGGAAATCGATGGTGTAGTCGGCGTCCTTGAGAGTGTGGCCGGTGAGCAACAAAACCACCGTCTCTCCAGAGGCAACCTTGCCCTCGTTACGCAGTTTCTTCAGTCCGGCGAGCGTAACCGCAGAGGCCGGCTCGCAACCCAGCCCTTCAGCGCCGATCTCCGCCTTGGCGATGGCGATCTCGGCTTCGGTGACATCCAGACACCAGCCGCCGGTCTCCTGAATGGCGCGTACAGCTTTGCGCCACGATGCCGGATTGCCGATGCGAATGGCCGTAGCGCGGGTGTGCGCCTCCACCGGCTCAATCGAGGTAGCTTGATGCTCCCTGAAACTGCGCACCAGCGGATTCGCTCCCACGGCCTGAACCACTGATATCTTCGGCATCCGCGTCACCAGCCCCAGTTCAAGCATTTCCCTGAAGCCCTTGCCCAACGCTGAACTGTTGCCCAGATTTCCGCCGGGAACAATCAGGTGGTCGGGAACACTCCAGTCGAAGGCCTCGGCAATCTCGAATGCCGGAGTCTTCTGTCCCTCCAGCCGGTAGGGGTTGACCGAGTTGAGCAGATAGATGGGCGCTTCGTTCACAATTTGCGACAGCAGACGAAGGCAGCCATCGAAATCGGCCTTCAACTGGCAGGTCACCGCGCCGTAGTCCATGGCCTGTGAGAGCTTGCCCCAGGCGACTTTGCCTTCAGGAATCAGCACCAGGCTGCGGAGCCCGGCGCGCGCCGCATAAGCCGCCATGGCTGCCGAAGTGTTCCCGGTAGACGCGCAGGCCACGCACTCGAAGCCCCACGCCTTGGCCACGCTCATCGCCGCGGTCATGCCCGTGTCCTTGAATGAGCCTGTGGGGTTCATTCCCTGGTGCTTGGCAAAGAGCTTGTCGATTCTCAAAGCTTTGGCCGCGCGCGGCATGTGGTAAAGCGGTGTGTTGCCCTCGCGCAGGGTCACCGCGTTGCTAAAGTTGTCCAGAATGGGCAGCAACTCGCGAAAGCGCCAGACGCCGGATTGATCCACCGCCTCCGTCGAGGAGCGCCGCTCACGCCATACCCACTTGAGCCCGCCCGCATTGGGCCGATCCTGGCCGCCGCGCAGGCTCCAGCCAGGGTACTCCACGTCGTATAACTCTCCGCATTCGGTGCAGCGGAAGTCTGACCGGGCCGCAGCTCCGGCGATCCGCGTCCCGCAACCAATACAGCGCAACTGGTGCAATATTTCGTTCATGCCTGGTTTTAGGTTACCAGTGCGCGGCGATTTCTGCTCAACATTGATATCCGAAATCGCGATATACGCGACTGATAATAGGCTGCTCTGTGTCGATTGGCATTCCTGGCTCCGGCTGCGGAGCGGGAAAGGCTGCCGGCAGATCGGGATTGCCTAATTCGCAGCGATGACCAGCAGCGTGGCGTCATCCTGGAATTGCGCGTCGCAATATGTTGAAACCTGCGCAAGCAGCCGGCTATTCAGATCCTTCGCGGAGAGTGTGCCGTTGTCTTGCGCAAAGGCCTCTATGCTCGCATCTTCAAATTCCTGCCCATCGGTGTTAGAGGCTTCCGTGATGCCGTCGGTAAATAGAAACAGGCGGTCCCCTGCTTTCAGCTCGACGGTGGAGTCCTCGTAGCTCCAGTCTGGGAAAACGCCCAGCACCGCGCCGCTCTGCTCAAGCTCTCGTGTAGACCCGCCAGACAGCAGGATGGGGTTAGGATGCCCTGCGTTGCAGTGCCGGAATGTGCGCGTGTGACCATCGAGGATTCCATAAAGGAAAGTAACGAATTTTCCCGCCGCGATGTTATCGCACAAAAGCCGATTGACTTTACCGCATACCTGGGCCGGGCTCTTCGAGTTGCTGGCAAAAGCGCGTAGCGCGGCCTGTACATTTGCCATTAGCAGAGCGGCGGATACACCTTTTCCTACCACGTCGGCAATACAGATTCCGAGCCTATGATCGTCAAGCCGGAGCACATCGTAGTAATCTCCGCTCACTGTGCTGGCTGGCTGCCACGCTCCCGCGACCTCGAATCCCGGAATCTGGGGAATTTCTCTGGGCAGCAGCGACTGTTGTATCTCGCGGGCGCGCTGCAATTCCTGATCCTGCAGTTCAAGCCGGATAGTGCTTTGTTCCACCGAATGCTGCAGCTCGACATTGCGTTGCTCCAGCCGCTCCTGCGCGATGTGATGCAGAAACGTGGAAAAACCAATGACGAACGTGACCAGGACAGGGAATTTCCATCCTGCTGTAATGAGATGAGTAAGCGTCATTGGAAGCGGTGGAGCAATCAACCAGACAACTACGCTCGTAATCAGGTAAATAGGGATGGTCAGGACAAGAAGCAGGGGCACGAAAATCAGCAGGTTGTAAGGAAAAGGCCTCTTCTCATAAAGGAAATTCAATCGACCTATCACGGTCGAGAGGAGATTCCCAATGCATAGCGTATACACCAAAACCAAGACCGGGTTGGTCTGCATACCTATGGTCCAGAAAATTGCGGCAATGACTGCCGATATAACAAGGTACGTGAACTGCTGACGGAAAAAATGAGCCAGAGATGGAAAGTTCACGTTTACCTCACCACTATATTCGAACCACAGGTATCCAGCAGAAGTAACGTCCGATAACCTCTATTTCGGCATCGTTGCCGCAGCCGGGCCGCTCTGCGCCTTATCCAGCGCCGGGTCTTTCAGCTCCTTGCGCGCCTGCTTGCCGTGCGGGCCGTCAGGGTCGTACTCCAGGAGCTTCAGATAATGTTCTTTGGCATGGACATAATCGCCCAAGTGGTGCTCCGCCTCGGCCATACCCCAATAAACCTCTGGATTCTCCGGGTCCAGAATCATGGCGGACTCGAAGCGCGAGAGAGCGGCCTTCCAGTTTTTCCGGTCCAGATAGTAGCTGCCCACATCGATGTCTTTGGAGGCGGCCTCCTGGTGTGTAGGTTCCTTGACGTTGATTTTTCTCTTCTTGCCGCCCTGCTGATCGTCCCCCGGTTTGGGCAACAGACTCCCCAGTCCCGTGAGGCTGGAACTGGAGTCGGCACTGGAATCAGTGTCCGTGCTGCTGGCGAACGAAGGCGTGGGGTCGTCCGGACTGCGTACCGGGTCAATGTCTTCGCCCCGCAGCGGAACCGGCGAAATATCCGACTCTCTATCCTCAACGTGATATGTTCCCGTAGGCAGCGGGGGCGTAATTTTCGAGGGCATTACTGGAACCGTGCTCGTATCCTCGGGAAAGGGATTGCTGCTGGACTGAGTGGCCGCTCCCGGCTGCGATGAGTTGGGTTGGCCAGGCTTTTGGTTCTCGTTGGCTGGCTTGCTCTGACTCCTCGGATCTCCCGCAGCCGGCGCCTGTGCAAGCAGCCACTGTGCCGCCATCAGGCAACCCGTCAGCACCAATGCAATAAAAACGATACGTCTCATCCTAAATCCCATCATACTGCCCACAGTCAATGATAATTGCCCGCTGTTCTCTTCTCTCTTTTCTCTGATCTCTGTTACGATTCGATTTATACCACGCATAAGGAAAGCATCGCACACCGCATGGCACTCATCGTCCGCTCCTCCGCCATCCACTCCTCCGGCTGCTTCACCACCACCGCCATTCGCAAAGGCCGGCGCGTGGCCGAGTACACCGGTCCCCGCCTCACCAAAGCCGAAGCCGACGCCGCCTACGAGAACTCTTCCATCACCTACCTCTTTGGACTCGGCGACGGCTCAGTGGTCATCGACGGGCAATGCACCGCCATGTACATCAACCACAGTTGCGACCCCAACTGCGAGTCTGTCGAGGTAGGCGGCCGGGTGTGGATCAAAGCCATCCGCAACATCGCCGCCGGCGAGGAGATCACCTACGACTATTGCCTCTACGACGGAGACGCCAACGAGGCCCACTGCAACTGCTGTGCAGCCAACTGCCGCGGGACGATGTATTCGAAAAAAGAGGTGCGCCGCCGTAAGGCCGCTGCAAAGAAGGCCGTCAATCGCCAGCACTGAGTTATCTCAATATAAATTGATTCCATGACGGATAAATGATCTTTAAGTTGGAGCTACGCCGTAACCTAGGAAAATATTAGCCATGCCCGCCCTCGGTTACTAATCGGAATTCGAGTAGTAGCTTGGCAGAGCGATAGTTTTGTTGATGCTACCGGTGGATGGGAGCCTCGGAGGAATTCTGAATGGGCCTCAATCCTGTGAGCGCTTTGGTCACCTGACCCGCGATGTCGTCCTGGACCATCAGAATATCGCCGTTCGGGCGGTCGTAGGCTTCTGTCCAGATTACAAAACCGTTATCGGCTCGAAAGAGGCGTGCGGCAACCCGCAACCGAGAGCCCGATTTGCGGACGCTCCCGTCAAGCACATATGCCACACCGAGAGCCTTTGCAATTTCTGCAACAGGTACCTGTTTTCCTTTGTAATAGAAAGATGAGGTGGGCGGTGGCACGCGCAGATCTGGGATCTTGCTGAGTCTGTCGATCAATTCCTCAGTCATACCATCGGCGAACTCCTCCTCTTTCATTCCTTCGGTCAGGTCGAGGAAAGGCAGCACCGCGATCGACTTCTGTTGCGGCGGAGTTATGGCTGGTGCTGCGGCAAAATGAATGCTTCTAGCGCGAACCAGGAAGATGCCTGTCGCAAGCCCGAGCATAATGAGAAGCATCGCCGCGAAGGCATATTTGAAGTTGATACCGTGATGCCGTCTGACTGGTGGAGACGGAGGAACACTTTCCAAAACGACATTCCGAATCGGCGCGGAGTCTTTATCGGCGCAGGAATCAACCGGCGCTACAAGCTTGTATCCCAACCGGTGCGCAGTGGCAATGTAGGCAGGTCTCTTGGGGTCATCGCCGAGTAAACGGCGAAGAGATGCCACAGTCTGATAGACAGAGTCGGGTGTGACGGAGACTCCCGCCCAGACATGGTCGAGCAGTTCGTCGACGCTGACAACTTCGCCTGCATGGTCCGCGAGACATAACAGAAGTCGCATACTTCGTTCGTCGAGAGGGAGTGTTTCACCATCGCGTGAAATCTGGCCGGAACTCGGATCTACACACCAATCGCCAATGCGCAGCATTGAGGGAGGCTTCATTAAGGCTTTCATAACTATTCAGGGTGTTTCAGATCCAATTCAGGACTTCCGAAATACCCATAAGTATATTAACCCTACACCGAGGCCTGTTGGAGACAAATACAGCCCGGGACCAAGAGAGGAGTACGCATGAGTGACAAGGCTGAGCTGAAATTTGCGGGACGAAGGAACACTCTGTTGGCGATTGCGGCAGGAGGGATCATTGCCGGAATATTGGATCTTCTGCAGGCATGCATTCTGTTTGGGTGGGATATTCCGCTGGCGATTGCCGGCGGCCTACTGGGGCCCAAGGCCTTCCATGGCGGACCGGCCACGTATGCTCTTGGCGTCCTGCTTCACTTCTTTATCGCACTCTCGTTTGCGACGTTCTATTACGTGGCAAGCAGGAATCTGCATTTCATGACTGACTATCCCCTGGTGTGTGGGTTGATCTATGGCGCTGCGGTGCAGGAGATCATGAGTCTGATCGTTTTGCCGCTATCGGCGTTGCATGCCCGGGGACCTTACGAACTTCACGACCTCATTGTTGGACTCTTGGTGCATATGGTCGTGATCGGGTTGCCGATTGCCTTTAGCGTTCGGCGGTTCGCCAGATGAGCAAAATCACCGCCGTGCTGGATCGATATTTCTATCTTTTCATGTCGTTGGTAATCGCTGCTGTTGTAGTGTATGGATTCAGCCACACGGTCGACAAACGGCTTATCCATGCAATCCCCCCGCGTCCGGCCATCCTCTATCTGCATGCGGCTGTGTTTTCCGGTTGGGTGATCTTACATATTCTTCAGTCGGCGCTGATCCGTATGCGCAAGGTGTGGCTGCATCGACTGATAGGCTGGTTTGGCGTGGCACTTGGCGCAGCGATCCCTGTGCTGGGTGTCTCGGCCGCGATAGTGATGGCACATTTTAAGATGCATTACTTTCATTCGACCGATGAAGCATCCGGGCTAATGTTCTCGTTTTTCGATATGACCGCCTTCTCGATTCCTTTCGTACTGGCAGTCTGGTGGCGAAAAAAACAGGAACTTCATCGCCGCCTGATCTTGGTTGCATCCTGCGCACTCACATCCGCGGCGTTTGCTCGCTTTCCGTCGTCTGTGCTGCCGCCGGGCTTATTCTATGTCGATTTGGATGTGTTGATCCTTACCGGGGCGATGCGCGACCTGATCGTTAAGAGACACATTCAAGCAGTATATCTTTGCGCGCTTCCGTTATTTGCATTAGCGCAAGCGCTTGTGATATACACCTGTGACTGGCCTTACTGGATACGGATTGGCAATGCCATATTGCGTTGAAATATATACGCCAACTCCACCCCATTGCCACCGAACCCCGGAACGATACAATCCCTCTAGGCGGCCTCCATTCCGTAGAGGCCTCAGGAGCGGGTTCATCCATGGGTTATCAGGTTCTAGCCAGAAAATACCGTCCGCAGCGCTTTGCCGACGTGGCCGGCCAGGATCACGTCACCCGCACCCTGCTCAACGCGCTCTCGCAGAACCGCGTCGCCCACGGCTACATTTTCTCGGGCCATCGCGGCATCGGCAAGACCACCATCGCCCGCATCGTGGCCATGGCGCTGAACTGCCGCACTGAAATCGGTTCATCGGCCCGCCTCACTCCCGAGCCATGCGGAGTCTGCGACTCCTGCATGGAAATTCGCCAGGGCAATGCCGTGGACGTGATCGAGATTGACGCCGCCACCAATCGCGGCATTGACGAGATTCGCGAACTGAGGGACGCCGCCCGCTACGCGCCCTCGCGCGACCGATATAAAATTTATATCCTCGACGAGGCCCACCAAATCACCGACGCAGCCTTCAATGCGCTGCTTAAGACACTCGAAGAGCCTCCCGCGCACGTCATTTTCATGATGGCCACCACCCAGCCGGAGGACATTCCGCAGACCATCCGCTCCCGCTGTCAGCACTTCAGCTTTCACGCCGTCAAATTCGACGACATTCTAGCGCAGTTGAAGATGATTGCCGGTGAAGAGAAGGTCGAAACCGAGGATGCCGCGCTGGCCTTGCTGGCCGAGGCCGGTGACGGCTCCATGCGCGACGCGCTCTCCATCATGGACCAGGCTATCGCCTCCGCTCCGGTGGAGAACGGCCGCCCGGTGCTTTCGGCTGCGCAGATTCGCGAGCTGATGGGTTCAGTTCCTAACGCCGTCTTCGCGCGGTTGATGGAGGCCGTAGCTCAAGGCCAGAGCGCAGAGTTGATGAATCAGTTGAACCTGCTGGTTAACGCTGGCCACAATCCATCGTCTCTGGCCCGTCAGATGGTCCGCTACCTGCGCAATACTCTGATGGCCAAGCTGGGTGGCGCCGAGACCGAGCTGCTTCAAATCTCAGGCGACGAGCGCGCCCGCGCCGCACGCACCGCGCTGCTGTTTACCGAGGAAGAGCTGACCCGCAATCTGCAAATTGTTCTGCGCACCTTCGACGACCTGAACTATCGTCAGGAGCAGCGCTTCCACCTGGAACTGGGCCTACTCAAGCTGATTCATGCGCAGCGCCTGCTGCCGATTGAGGAGTTGTTGAGCAGTGTGAGTGCTGCACGCCCCTCAACTCAATCCTCCGGAACGGCCTCGCCGCCGCGACCAGCCGCAAGCCCCGCGCGACCGACTACTTCGGCCGCTGCTCCGGCGCATTCACCCTTTGGGCAGACGAGCGGCAGTTGGGGTTCCGAGCCGAAGATGGAATCCATCTCGCAGCCGGGCGCAGCTTCCTCGCCTGCTGCCACCATGGAACGCACATCGGCTGCTCCCGCAGCCGCCGTCAATCCATTTCAAGTAGCTACGCCCTTCCCTGCCGCGACCGCGACGGCCACTGTGTACGCCACAACGATTACCGATGGCGCTCTGGCAGTGGCTCCGCAGACTGCTGATGCTGCTCCCACAATTGAGCAAATTCGCCATGCCGTCGGCAGTGCGCTGGTCGAGGGCGGTCACGTCTCGGCGGCACAACTTCTCGGCGCGGGCAAATGGACCATCGATGGCGCCAACCTGCGCATCGAGGTAGCCGGCATGGGAAAGAAGATGCTGGCCCTGACTGTCAATGCGGCTGCGGAAAAGATCATTCGTCAGGAGTTGCAGCGGCTGGGCGCGCCCTCGCGCTTTCTCGTTGTCCCCGGCGAAGGCGCAGCGCAAGCTGCGCCGATGGCCGCGCCACTCGTCGGCAGCATACAGGAGGCAGCGTTGGCCAATCCGTTAGTTCAGCGTGCGCGCGAAATCTTCAAGGCAGAAGTGCGCAGCGTCGTCGATATGCGGCAAAAATAATTACGCTCCATATGAGGAGTACTAGCCATGCTCAACCCGCTCAAAATCTCCGAGATGCTCTCCCAGGCCAACCAGATGCAGGAGGAGGTTCAGCACAAGCTGGCCCAAACTGTGGTCGAGGGATCGAGCGGCGGCGGCGCAGTAACCGCGACCATGAACGGCAAGAAGCAGCTCCTCAAAATCCGCATCGAGCCAGCGGCGGTGATTGGCCTGGGCGGCGACAAGCCCGATGTGGAGATGCTGGAAGACCTTGTAGTGGCCGCGGTCAACGACGCCGGAAACAAGGCCGATGAGGCGATAAAATCCAGCGTACAGGGAATGTTGGGCGGGCTCAAGCTGCCGGGAATGGGATAACTACCGGTCAAATGAGTCCGTATGATTCACAGACCATTGACTACTGATCACCGACCACTATTTCTCAGGGAGGCGCAACCCGTGACCCGCTATGCCGAGCCAATGGCGCGGCTGATTGAAGAGTTGAAGAAACTTCCCGGAGTGGGGACCAAGAGCGCTCAGCGCCTCGCTTTTCACATACTGCGCGCCAGCGACGAGGATGCGGCGGCTCTCTCCGAGGCGGTGCGCGGCCTCAAGGCAAATCTGCGCCTGTGCTCCATCTGCAACAACGTCACCGATGTCGATCCCTGCGCCTATTGCGCAAGCTCTGCCAGAAACCATCGCCTGGTCTGCGTAGTCGAGGAGCCCACGACCATCGCCGCTGTGGAGCGCACACGAAACTCAAATGGCGGCTACCAGGGCGTCTATCACGTGCTTCACGGCACACTCTCGCCCCTGCACGGCGTAGGGCCCGATCAGTTGCGCACCGGCACACTCGTCGCTCGCGTGGAACGCGGCGAGGTGGATGAGATAATTCTGGCCACCAGTCCCACTCTCGAAGGCGAAGCCACCGCTCACTGGCTGGCGACAGCGTTGCGCGGCTTTAAGGTCCGAATCACACGCATCGCCACTGGCGTTCCCGCCGGAAGCGACATCGAATACGCCGACGAGGTGACCATGGCGCGTGCGCTGGATGGACGCCGTGAGGTTTAATTCGGAATAGCTCGGAGGATAGCGCGGTCCTAATCACGTGTAACGGAATCACGCGTAACGGAGTGCTTTATGATACGTGTCGGTTTAGTTGGGTTTGGAATGGTAGGGCGGGTTTTTCACGCTCCGCTGATCTCTTCGGTCGATGGGTTGGAGCTTGCCGCGGTAATGGAGCGCACCTCGGACAATGCTGCCCAGCGATATCCCGGAATCACGACCTATCGCTCTCTTGAAGCCATGCTGGCCGATGCCTCGCTCGATTTGTTTGTGGTCGTCACGCCTAGCCAAAGCCACTTCGATGTCGCCAGCAAGATTCTCAAAGCCGGTAGAAATGTCATTGTGGACAAGCCTGTGTGCACATCATCAGCGGAAATTGCCCGGTTAATGGAGCTTGCGGCAACTCATAAAGCCCACCTCGTCCCGTTCCATAACCGGCGCTGGGACAGCGATTTCCAGACAATACGGAAACTATTGCATGAAGGTCTGCTGGGCCGTTTGGTCTACTTTGAATCCCGCTTCGATCGCTGGCGCCCTGATCCCCCTACCGACCGCCTCTGGAAGGAAGACCCCGCCTCCGGTGGAGTTCTGCTTGATCTGGGAACGCATCTGGCCGACCAGGCTCTGACGCTTTTTGGCAAGCCGGAAGCAGTCTCCGCCGAGATTCTCTGCGAACGCGAGTGGGCGCGCGCCTGCGACGCTTTCACCCTTCGCCTGCGCTATCCGGGCCTCTCAGTCGTCCTCGGCGCCAACTGCCTGACCACGCCAGCACGCCCCCGCTTTCACCTGCGCGGCACAAAGGGAAACTACTGGAAGCTTGGCCTCGACCCGCAGGAGGCAGCACTGAACAAGATCACTCACATCGACGATCCGAACTGGGGTAAGGAACCAGCCTCAGAATGGGGCACGCTCCACATTGATATGGAAGGCAAAACAGTCACCCGGCCCATTGAACCCATCCCCGGCGACTACCGGCTCTACTACGCTGGTATCCGCGATGCCCTGCTGGGCAAGTCACTGGCTCCCGTGACTGCCATGTCCGCATGGTGCGTAGCGCGTCTGCTGGAGTGGGCCTTGGAAAGCTCTGCCAAGCGTAGCGAAAGCATTTGCGATTGGAGCGAGGAGCCGAAATAGGGTCGAAATCATCGGAGAAATTTAACTTCGTCTGTGCGCTAACGCAACTCACGGTTTTGGATCAAGGATGCGTGTTGCACAGACACCTGCATCGAAGAGCGCTGCTATGCCACACTCTGAAGTCAGCATCTTACGGGCATCAATCCCCACGCCGGGAACGATCCACAGCTGCTGCGATGCAGCTTCGGTAGCTAACTCCGGATGGCGCAATTCAAGATAGCGGAAGTAGGCCTTGCCACGGAAAAAGCGGTTGGGGCCTTCATCCTCCCCAGCACAGCTCGTATCGGTGGATGGCTCATTTGGATCAATGGCCTCGGTGCCCAACAGATAGACGACATCGCGATGAACATAGCGTTGCTCAAGCGCAGCAAAATCGGCGTTGGCAGCATAGGGCGGAGGATCGTCGATGCCGTACCTCCAGTGGTTGTTGTCGCCGGAACACTCGCGAGGGGGAACGGCAAAATTGAAGTCGCCAGTCGAGTCAAGCGCCGGGCGCTCGGAAGAGAAATATAAATAGGAAGATGGATTGACTATGACGTAGCGAAGATGAATCCCGCTATGCACTAGCGCGTCGCCTCCGCGACCGGCAACTGCGTAATGCTGGACTATCAATCCACCGCCTGCAATACCCACCAAAACAACGTTCTGAAGATTGGGCAGAAGAATATGGTTGGAGAGCCGTTCGAGTATTGCGTCGAGCGCGTCGAAGGAACTGACCGGCACGTTGTGGGCATTCTCGCCGTCTTGCCATGCACCATGTTTCCAGCGTAAAACTTCTTCTGGAACCTGATTGACCGACGCGTCGATCTCCTCGAGAAACTCGGGCGCAATCAGCAATGTATTCCAATTCTTCTCGCCGGAATCATGAATGGCCCAGTCCGCTACGTTCTTATAACCACCTGCATTGCGTGTGCTGCCGTGAATGATGATCACAGCACGCTTTACCACAGGATAGACGCCTCCCAGATCGGCATTTCGGTCGCGAATCGTGACGTAGAGAGGAAGAAGGCCTTTGCCTTCAGTTGTACTCACCAACAGCTTTTGACTGGGAACATTCAAGACGGCCTTTTTGCCGCCGGGCGAGACTTTGTCTGCGGCATGGGCCGAAGTCAGCAGAATCGATGCAAGCATCAGGCAGGCAAACAGACGGACAACGTGCATTCGAACCTCAATCTAGTCGAGTATCAAACAGCGTCAGTATAGTTGATTTCGTTCAGATTATGCCCTAATGCCTGCTGAGATACTTCATCCCCGTATCGCACATGATCGTGACAACGGTCGCGCCTGATCCCAATTGTTCGGCCAGCCGCAGCGCTGCAATGACATTGCAGCCAGTAGACGTTCCCGCAAAAATGCCTTCCTCACGGGCCAGCCGCAGGACCATGGCCTCGGCATCCGCGGTAGAAACCTGCTCAATCTGATCTGCGATCCCCGTTTGCCAGAGAGGCGGAACATAGCCGACGCCGATTCCATCGATTTTGTGAGCGCCTGGCTTGCCGCCCGACAACACCGGGGATTCAGATGGCTCCACGGCAACGATCCTGATCTTGCCGTTCAGACGGCGCAAGGCTCCCCCGGTGCCCCTCAGAGAGCCAGCCGTGCCTACGCTTTGAACAAATCCATCGATCTTGCCCTCAGTATGATTCCAGATCTCCTCCGCTAATGTTGGATAGGCCGCAAGCTGATCTTTGTTGTTCAACTGATCGGTCCAGTATGCTCCCGTCTCAGCGGCAATGATACGCGCGGCCTCGATCATATCGCGGGTCAACTTCTCTGTCATGCCTCCGCTCTCACTGGGTATGATCTGAAGCCTGGCCCCCAGAATCTTCATGTGTTCGAGTTTTTCCCGCGCAAATGCATCCGAAGTTACGATATGCAGCGGATGTCCCTTCACCGCGCAGACCAACGACAGGGAGACGCCGGTGCTGCCGCCGGTATATTCGACCACAGCGCCGCCTGCTTGCAGGCGTCCGTCAGCTTCCGGCGCTTCGATCATGGCCAGCGCCATCCTATCCTTCATGCTGCCTGTGGGATTTTCGCTTTCCAGCTTAAGCAGGATTCGCGCGCCGTTCCCCGGTACGATGTGCCGCAAGGCCAAAAGAGACGTGTTTCCAATGCAGTCCAGGATGTTCCGTTTCATATCTTTCATAAATATTTCCCTAACCCATGAATCAGATTCTCACTTCTTGTTAATCGGTTCTTTTTCCATCAGCGGCACCCAGAAGCGGAAGCATGCGCCGTGCCCGGGAGCGCTCTCGACCTCAATTTCCCCGCCATGCGCGGCCAATATGGCGCGGCAGATGGCCAACCCCATCCCCGTTCCCTTTCCTTTGCTGGTTCCCTTCTTGCCCCGGTAAAACTTATCGAAGATGAAGGGCAGATCGACGGCATCTATGCCCTCGCCATCGTCCTCGATGCTAAACTCCAACCGTTCGCCCAGGCGCCGGCTGCTCAGCAGAATGCGTCCGCCCGCCGGGGTGTGACGGGCAGCATTTTCAAGCAAATGGCGCAACACGCGGCCCAGCAGGTGCGGATCGAACCAAGCGGACTTATCCAGATTGCCCGTGTCATCGACGGCAATTACCACACGACATGCGGCCAGCGCATTCCGCGACTCCTCCACAGCCTGATCCAGCAGGGCGCGCGGAAGGTGCGGCACACGGTGAACCTTGACCACGTTGGCGTCGATCTCGGCCATTTCAATTGCCTCGCCAATCAGACGATCCAGCCGCGCGCTCTCCTCATCGACGATGGCCGCCAACTCCAGCCGCCCGGCTTCGTCCAATCCCTCACCCTCAACCAACGTGGTGGCAGCGGCGCGAATAGCGGTCAGAGGCGTGCGCAACTCGTGCGTCAGTGAATCGATCAGCGCGGCACGCAGCCGATCCGCCTCATGAGCAGCCTCCAGGCGTGCAGAAGCATCAATTGCCGTGGCGCGGGTGAGCGCGATGGCCACTTGCGCACTGATCGCCGTAGCCACCTCCCGGGTCAGAGCCTCCGGCCGCAAGCCCAACGCGCCCACGGGCTGCATCCCCATCATCAGCGTCCTTACCGTAAAGTCGCCCGGTATAACCTGCGTCGGATTTTGGCCCATAGTCATCGCTCGTAGGCTGGCCTGAATGCTCATTGGCAGGTCGGAGGTTGAGGTATAGAACTGGTCCAGGTCGCGTACATAAAGCACTACCCCGTCCAGCGCAAAGATGCGTGCGATCAAGCGGGGCAGGTCGCGAATCAATCCGGCCGCGTCCTCCTGCATCATCATCTCCTGTGAGAGTTCATACAGTCGCTCCACGTCTTCACGGCGCTGCTCGGCCTGGCTCGCCTGGCCGCGTGCACGCTCGGCCACGCGCCCCACGACCAGGCAGCTCACGAGGAAAGAAATCATCGCCACCCACTCCTGTGCGCCGGCCAACGCCATCGAGCGGTAAGGCAGCAGAAAGTAATAATCGAAAGAAAGAGCGCATAAACCCGCGATATAAAGTGCCAGCCATTGCCCGGCCTGGGTGGACGACCACACCACCAGCACCAGGAAGACCATCCCCGCCGCGGTGGAGTCGGCGCCCAAAGCGACCAACAGAGCCGTGGCCAGTGCCGCCAGCAGAGTTCCGACAATCCAGTGGAGTATTCCTCTCGAATTCGAGAGACCATCCATGAACTTCATGCCAAAAATCATACCGGGTCAGCCCGGATGGTGTAATCTTTTGGGAAAGAAGAAAACCATGCCAGAACGAATCCTGGTAATCGATGACGAGCCGCAGATTACCCGCGTGCTGCGTGCCGCGCTCACCGCGCAACGCTTTGACGTGCGCACCGCCAACGATCCGGAAGAGGGCCTGCTGTTGTTTCACGATTGGTCTCCAGACCTGGTGGTGACTGACCTGATGATGCCCGGCCTTAGCGGAGTCGAGGTCTGCCGCGCCATCCGCGCTCAATCGGCAATTCCGATCTTAGTGCTCTCTGTCCGCGACCATGAGCACTCCAAGGTTGAGGCCCTGGACGCGGGGGCCGACGACTATGTGACCAAGCCCTTCAGCATTCAGGAGTTACTGGCCCGTGTACGCGCCCATCTGCGCCGCGCCCCAGAGCGTGCGACCACGGCACTAGAGACCGGCGACTTCGTGGTGGATGCCGAGGCACACTCGATTACCGTCCAGGGCAAACCCATTCACCTAACGCCCAAGGAGTTTGATCTGCTGCTGCATATGGCCCGCCACGCTGGCAAGGTGATGACGCATCGCGTGCTGCTGACCGCCGTGTGGGGATCGCAGTCGGCCCATCAGCCGGAGTATCTGCGCGTCTTTATCGGCCAATTGCGCAAGAAGCTCGAAGCGGAATCCGGCAAACAATACATCCAGACCGAACCCTGGGTGGGCTACCGCTTTGTTCCCGAGGGATGGACAGGCAACGAGGAGTAAGCGCCGCCCACTAATAACATCCTTATGTGGCTTTTAGTATCATCCATTCATGCATCATCCGGAACAAAAAGAACGACGGCTACACGTTCGGATCAGAAGCGCACTGATTGAGGTTGCGTTCATCGTCTTTCTTTTTTATTCAAACCTTCTGATGGGAGAGTTCACTCGCGCCAACGGACAATCAAAAACTCTATCCTTCGCCCTCCACGATATCTTTACAGTGACGAATCTCATCATCGCCTTGATTGCCGCGGTGATGGGGCATGGCATTTTCCATTATCTTCGCAAGAAACTGTGATGATTGAGGTTAGGGTGTATTCCTGACGGATTTCCCATCCTTACACTTTATTTAGGAATTCTTTTCGATACTCAAACTAGACATGATCCAGAATCATTCTTGAGCAGGCGGCTTCCCCAATCTCCGGCTCATGGAATCGAGAGACACGAGATGCAAGATTTGACGATGTTGCTGTTCACGGTAGTTTTCTTCGGCCTGGCGTTTCTCTACGTCAAGGCATGCCAGAAGCTGAGGTAACCCATGCCAATTGACATCATCACTGTTGTTGCGCTGATTCTGTCCGTCCTGCTGTTTGGTTACCTGACCATCACCCTGCTCTTCCCGGAGAAGTTCTAGCAATGTCCGTTAATGGTTGGTTGCAATTTGCCGTCTACTCGCTGATTCTGCTCGCCAGTGTTCGTCCCGTAGGCATCTATCTGGCTCGCGTACTGGAGGGAGAGCGTACCTGGTTCACTCCGGTGCTGCGCCCCATCGAACGGCTCATTTACAAACTCTGCGGCATCAGTGCGGACAAGGAGATGAACTGGCGCGAATACGCCTATGCGGTGCTGGGCTTCTCGGCCGCTACTCTGCTGCTCACTTATGGTATTGAGCGGCTGCAAAACTTCTTCCCCTGGAACCCGCAGCATCTCGCTAACGTGGGGCCGGATCTGGCCTGGAATACCGCCGCCAGCTTCACCACCAACACCAACTGGCAGTCGTATACGCCCGAGACCACCATGAGCTATCTGACCCAGATGGCCGGCCTCGCGACGCACAACTTCTGGTCAGCGGCGATGGGCATCGCTGTGGCCGTGGCTCTCATCCGCGGCATCAAGCGGACCAGTTCCGCCACCATCGGCAACTTCTGGGTGGACATGACGCGCACGCTGCTCTACGTGCTGCTTCCTGCCTCGATACTCGGCGCGCTGCTGATGGTCGCCCAGGGCGTACCGCAGAATCTAAGCGCCTACACCACGGCCCATCCCCTCGAACAACCGGGCCAGGTGCAGACCATTGCGCAAGGCCCCGTCGCTTCGCAGGAAATCATCAAAATGCTGGGCACCAACGGCGGTGGATTCACAAACGCCAACAGCGCTCATCCATTCGAGAACCCCACGCCGCTCACCAACCTATTCCAGATGTTCCTGATCTTCGTGATTCCGGCTGGCCTCACCTATACGCTGGGCCGCATGACTGGCTCACCGGGTCATGGCTGGGCAGTATTTGCCGCCATGTTTATACTCTTCGCCGCCGGATTCGCCTCCCTTTACTGGGCTGAGTCGCAGCCCCATCCGATGCTGAACGGCGCGGCGCAATACGGCACCGCAACCTCGCCCGCCGGCAACATGGAGGGCAAGGAAGTTCGCAACGGTATCTCTCAGTCATCGCTCTTCTCCAATATCACCACTGACGCCAGTTGCGGCGCGGTCAACACCATGCACGATTCGCTTACTCCGCTGGGCGGCATGGTGGTGATGATCAACCTCAAGCTCGGCAAGGTGGTCTTCGGCGGCGTGGGTGCGGGCTTGTACGGCATGTTGATCATGGTGGTGCTCTCGGTCTTTATCGCCGGCCTCATGGTGGGCCGCACACCCGAATATCTGGGCAAAAAGATCGAAGCCTACGATGTGAAGATGTCCATGCTCTACGTGCTCATCTTTCCGCTCATCATCCTCACAGGCACGGCTGTCTTCGTTCTCTCTCCTACCATTGGCCTTAGCAGCCTGGGCAACCAGGGGCCGCACGGCTTCTCTGAAATCCTCTACGCCTTCACCTCCACGGTGGCCAACAACGGTTCGGCCTTCGCCGGATTGAATGCCAACACATGGTGGTACAACGTGGTGCTGGGCTTCACCATGCTGGGCGGGCGCTTCCTCATGTTGATTCCGGTGCTGGCTTTGGCCGGAAGCCTGGCCCAGAAGAAGAGCGTGCCTCCATCGCCCGGAACCTTCCCGGTGAACGGCGCGCTGTTTACCGTGTTGCTGGTCGGCGTCATCGTGATTCTGAGCGCGCTGACTTTCTTCCCGGCGCTGAGCCTGGGACCGATTCTTGAGCACCTGCAACTTCACGCCAATCCAGGACAGCTTTTCTAACCAACACCGCACAGTAAAGGCAAAACGGACTGTCATGCTTGAAAAAAAGAGTCTTTGGAATACGAAAATCATGGCCCAGGCACTTGTGGATGCATTCCGCAAGCTCGATCCCCGCTGGATGGTCAAGAACCCGGTGATGTTTGTCGTCGAGGTGGGCTGCGTGCTCACCTCGCTGCTGCTCATCGACAACACCGTCAATCACCGCGCCGGCTTTGGCTTCAATCTCCAGATCACTCTCTGGCTGTGGTTCACTGTGCTCTTCGCCAACTTTGCCGAGGCCATGGCCGAGGGACGCGGCAAGGCACAGGCTGACACGCTGCGCAAAGCCAAGGGCGAGACCATTGCCAAGCGCTACACAGCGACGAACGAGCTGGAAGACGTCGCCAGCGGCCTGCTACGCCTGGGAGACATCATTTATGTCGAGGCCGGCAACTACATTGCAGGAGACGGCGAAGTCATCGAGGGCGTGGCCTCGGTGGACGAATCGGCCATCACCGGCGAATCGGCGCCAGTCATCCGCGAAGCTGGTGGAGACCGTTCGGCAGTCACCGGCGGCACCAAGGTTCTCTCCGACTGGATAAAAGTCCGCATCACCTCCAACCCCGGTGAAACCTTCCTCGATCGCATGATCGCCCTGGTTGAGGGCGCCACCCGTCAGAAGACGCCCAACGAAATCGCGTTGAGCATTCTGCTCTCTGGTCTCACCATTGTTTTTCTTCTCGCCGTGGTCACGCTGCTGCCCTTTGCGCATTACGCCTCTTCTTACTCTCACCAAAATGCCGATCCAACCATCTTCGTGTTGGTCTCGCTGCTGGTCTGCCTCATCCCCACCACTATCGGTGGATTGCTCTCGGCCATCGGCATCGCTGGCATGGACCGCCTCGTCCAGTACAACGTACTGGCCATGAGCGGACGCGCAGTTGAAGCCGCCGGCGACGTGAACACCCTGTTGCTGGACAAAACTGGCACCATCACCCTGGGCAACCGCCAGGCTACCGAGTTCATTCCTGCTCTGGACGTGACCCCTGAGCGGCTGGCCGACGCTGCACAACTCTCCTCGCTATCCGACGAAACACCTGAAGGCCGGTCCATTGTCGTGCTGGCCAAGGAAAAGTACAACCTGCGTGGGCGCGACCTGAGCAGCATTCATGCTGAGTTCGTTCCCTTCACCGCCCAGACCCGCATGAGCGGCGTTAACCTGCCGGGGACGCGCATTCGCAAGGGCTCGGTGGACGCCATCTCTCGCTTTCTCGAAGAGCAAGGCTCTTCGCTTCCGAAAAAGGTTAGCGACGCCGCGGATGAGGTTGCGCGCATGGGCGGAACTCCGCTGGTGGTGGCCGAAAACTTTACCGCTCTCGGTGTCATCCACCTCAAGGACATTGTCAAAGGCGGACTCAAGGACCGCCTTGCCCGCCTGCGTGCCATGGGTATTCGCACCATCATGATCACGGGCGACAACCCGCGGACAGCCGCCGTAATCGCCCGCGAAGCTGGTGTGGACGACTTCCTCGCCGAAGCCAAGCCCAAGGACAAGATGGATCTCATCAAGCGAGAGCAGGCCAAAGGAAAGCTGGTGGCCATGACCGGCGACGGCACCAACGACGCTCCCGCGCTGGCTCAGGCCGATGTAGGCGTGGCCATGAACTCCGGCACGCAAGCCGCCAAAGAAGCCGGCAACATGGTTGATCTGGACTCCAACCCCACCAAGCTCATCGAAATTGTTGAGATCGGTAAACAATTGCTCATGACCCGCGGCGCACTCACCACTTTCAGCATCTCCAACGACGTGGCCAAGTACTTCGCCATCATCCCCGCCATGTTCATGGCTGTTTTTCCTGCGCTCAAGGCGCTCAACATCATGCATCTGCACACGTCGGAGTCGGCGATTCTCTCCGCGGTCATCTTCAACGCCATCATCATCGTGGCTCTCATTCCGCTGGCCCTGAAAGGCGTCAAGTATGAACCCAAGCCGGCCGATGTTCTGCTGCGCAACAACCTGCTCATTTACGGCGTCGGAGGCATTATCGCTCCCTTTATTGGCATCTGGGCTATCGACTGGGCGCTGGTAGCCCTGCACCTGGCGTAATAACTCGTTGTGGTTGAAGGGTACGGGCTTTAGCCCGTACATCTAACAATCAAATCAGAACGCGGGCTTTAGCCCCTGAGGATAGTTTTTTAGGAGAAACAAAGTGCATTCCGTATCCGCTCCGCCTTCCGCTTCAACCGTGCAAGCCACGCAGATCACGCATTCCGTCTGGAAGACCTCGATTCTCTTCACTCTCGTGACCACCGTCCTATTGGGCCTGGGCTACCCATTACTGGTTACCGGCGTCGCAGGCCTACTCTTCCCCCATCAGGCGGCTGGCAGTCTCATCAAGCTCAACGACGGCACCGTCATCGGCTCCGAACTGTTGGCCCAGAGCTTCACCTCCGATCGCTACTTCCATCCCCGCCCCTCGGCCGCAGGCAATGGCTACGACGCTACTTCCTCCAGCGGCTCCAACCTGGCCCAATCCAACAAGGCGCTTGTAACGCGTATACAGGGCGACATCGACAAGTTGGCCGCGCAGAACCCCGGCAAGCCGGTCCCCATCGATCTGGTCACTACCTCTGCGTCCGGACTCGATCCCGACATCACCCCCGACGCCGCATACTATCAAGCTCCCCGCATCGCCAAGACCCGCAATATCAGTCCAGAGAGCGTCCAGAAGCTCATCGAGCAGCACATCACCAGCCGCCAGTTGGGTCTGCTCGGCGAGCCCAGAGTGAACGTCCTCAAACTCAACCTCGACCTAGATAAGCTGGGGAAGTAAGCTTCATCCCACAAGCATCCCCGGCAGAGTTCACGGACCCATCGCCAGCTCTGCCAGGGACTATCGATTGCTCCTTCCATCACATCTCCCCGTGACAGCCGTCACAGTGAGGGAAATACAGCGAACATAGACTTCGCATGACTTCCAATAAGTCGCAGGCGCGGTAGTGTGCGCACTGTGGCGCTCTCTTGAATTTCACCAAAATGAAATCAACGAGGTCTGCGTTTATGTTCTCTTTCTCCCAGGTTTTTCGTTTGCGGGTTCTGCTCGTCGCGGGACTCATCGCTGTCACGTCTTCATCTGTCAGCCAGTCGGCCTCCGCCCAAACCGCCAACCTAAACGAATGGACTTTGGTAGGCGGAAGTAGTGCAGGTAACCAGGCTGGAGTTTATGGAGCGCCGGGAACACCTGCTTCCGGGAACTTTCCCGGAAGCCGCCGCTATGCTTCGAGATGGACCGATAACAGCGGCAATCTATGGCTATTTGGGGGGGATGGCTACGATTCCCTCGGTCAGGAAAACGGCCTGAATGACTTTTGGGAGTTCAATATTTCCCTTGGCGAATGGGCATGGATGGGTGGTAATAGCACGTTGCCATGCACGTCCTACGGACAATGCGGAGAGTACCCCGGCGTGTACGGGAAGTTGGGATCGGCTGCTCAGGGAAGCGCGCCTGGAAGCCGAATTGGCGCTACAAGCTGGACAGATAGCAGTGGCAATCTCTGGCTCTTTGGAGGGGATGGTGTCGACTCCATCGGACTCCCGGATAACGGTTGGCTCAACGACCTTTGGGAGTACAACACTTCCACGAACCAATGGGCGTGGATAAGTGGAAGCGAAACACTGACCTGTGTATTTGAACTCGGCGGCTTTTGTGGTGTGCCTGGGGTTTATAACGGTACGCCGGGAACATATACCGCTGGAAATGTCCCTGTAGGCCGATTTGGCGCGAATGGCTGGACCGATAGCAGCGGCAATCTCTGGCTCTTCGGGGGCATGACCATGGTTGAGAACGGTGTTGACACCTATCTCAACGACCTTTGGGAATACAACCCTTCCACCAAAGAATGGATTTGGATGGGAGGAAGCAGCGCAACGCCATGCGCGACGGGTGTTGCATGTAGTGGTCCTTCCGGCGTGTACGGTTCGCCGAAAACGCCATCGACCGGGAATATCCCCGGAGCTCGCGAGTTCGCCGCCAGTTGGACGGACAGCAGCGGCAATTTCTGGCTCTTTGGCGGTGAAGGCATGGTTGCCAACGGCGGCAATATCCTCAACGATCTCTGGGAATATAGTCCTGTCACAGGCGAATGGGCATGGATGGGCGGAAGCGACACACTTTACACACAGGGAGGAGCGCCTGGTGTGTATGGCACTATGGGAACGCCTTCGACCGGAAACTTCCCAGGAAGCCGCGAGTACGCCATGACATGGACGGACACAGGCGGCAACTTCTGGCTGATGGGAGGCCGGGGATACGATGTCAACGGAACAGTAGGTTATCTCAACGATCTCTGGGAGTATAGTCCTGCCACAAACGAATGGACCTGGATGGGCGGAAGCAGCACGGTTAACATCAGCGATAACCTACCCGGAACAATCAGCACGGCAAATCCGGAAGCTGCTGTAGAAACTTACGGCAGCCGAAGGGAAGTCAATTCCAGTGCTGACATTGGCCATTTCAGTGAGTCCGGTGCGGTGATATCAACTACTACAGAAAACCTCCCCGGGAGCCGCAGTATCGCTGCGGGCTGGACCGATGCTATTGGCAATCTATGGCTCTTTGGGGGGTATGGTCTCAATGCCAGCGGCGCGACCAGCTATCTCAACGATATGTGGAAATATCAGCTTGCGATTGCAGCGATGCCAACTTTCAGCGCACCCCAGGGAACCTACACCGCCGCGAAGACCATCTATCTCTCCGATTTGACGCCCAACGCCACCTTCTACTACACCACCAATGGGAATACGCCGACTACAAGTTCAACTCTCTACACCAACGCGGGTATAACGGTATCATCCACGGAGACGGTCCAAGCCATCGCCATTGCCAACGGCTACGTCAGCAGCACAGTAGCCTCGGCTGCTTACACCATCGCCAATCCCACACCAGCCATAAGCGGCATCTCGCCTGCATTCAACAGCGCGGGCAGCGCGACCTTCCCACTCACAGTCACCGGCTCGGGATTCGTCTCCAACTCGACGATCTATTGGGGCACAACTGCGCTCGCGACAACCTACGGGAGCGCAACCCAACTGTCAGCACAAGTTCCTGCAACCGACATCGCCAGCGCTGGAATCACGGCAATTACCGTGCAAACCCCAGCACCTGGTGGAGGCACGTCCAACGCATACCAGTTTGAAGTGGATTCCACCGGCTCTGCATCGACGCCGCCAAACTTTACCACATTGACCGCGACCGTAACTGCCGGTTCTCCGGCCAGCTATCAGGTCACTCTGCCTTCCGCAGTACAGAGTGCCACGGTAACCTGCCTGAACCTTCCCACGGGCGCTGCGTGCAGCTATTCAGAGTCAACCAGCACGTTGACCATTACCACCTCATCGACAACGCCCAAAGGAACCTATCAGATCACTGTCGTCTTTACTGAGGTCGTCTCCGGCGCGGCTACTTCGTGGATTCTGCTGCCGATTCTTCTGCTCCCTCTGGTGTTTATGAGAGGAAAACTTGCCGCGCGTGGCGCCTGGGTTACTGCATGCCTGGGGTTGGTACTGCTGGTTGCGGCGGCATACACAGCAGGCTGCGGAGGAGGAGGCGGAGGGACCGTAACAATACCTCAGACTCATATAGTGGTGAGTTCGGGCACAGTCGGCATCACGATTCAGTAAGGGAGCCTCAAAAAGTGAGTTATGAAGCGGAATGACAAGTTTGCCATTCCGCTTCTGTTTATGTGGTCATACGGAGGCCTGTCTGCGCAACTGCGATCGCTCTGGACCTGGGGCATTTCAACAGCCTACTATCAAATTATGGATGCTCTGATTCTTGATGGCCAGCCGCTCACTCTGGCTGAGATTGAGTCTGTTTCAATCGCCCAACGCTCCGTAGTCATCGCCCCCACCGCCCTGGCTCGAATGGCCCAGAGCCGCACGCTGATTGAGGAGATTCTGTCTGCCGGAGAGACGGTCTACGGGGTCAACACCGGCTTCGGCAAACTGTCGGATGTGCGCATTCCCGCCGGAAACCTGGCTCAATTGCAAACCAACCTTGTCCGCAGCCACGCCGGCGGAGTGGGCCAGCCACTCAGTGAATCAGAATCGCGGGCCATGCTGTTGCTGCGCGCCAACGTGCTGGCCAAGGGCTTTAGCGGCTGCCGCCCTGCCCTAGTGGAGTTGCTGGTGGCGCTATTGAACGCCGGCGTCCATCCCGTGATCCCCGAAAAAGGCTCTGTGGGCGCGAGCGGCGACCTGGCGCCCCTGGCTCATCTGGCGCTTGTAGTCATCGGCGAGGGCGAGGCCTTCTACAAAGGCGCACGGATGGCCGGTGGTGAAGCGCTCAAGCAAGCCGGATTGCAGCCCATTGTTCTCGCGGCCAAAGAAGGCCTTGCGCTGCTCAATGGAACACAGGCTATGACCGCCGTAGGAGCCTTGGCCGTAGCGCGTGCCAGTCGCGTCGCGCAGTTGGCCGATCTCGCCGGGGCTATGTCGCTGGAAGCCCTGATGGGCACTCCTGACGCCTTCGATCCGCGCATCCACCAGGCTCGTCCTCACGCCGGGCAGATTCGCTCAGCGGAACATCTGGTCGAGCTGCTTGCCGATTCTCCCATTCGCGAGTCGCATCGCACCGCGGATTCGCGCGTCCAGGACGCCTATTGCCTGCGCTGTATGCCGCAGGTGCATGGAGCGGTGCGCGATGCGCTGCAGCACGTACGCGAAATCCTGGAGATCGAATCCGGTTCGGCCACGGATAATCCGCTTATATTCCCAGAAAACTCCTCCAATACGCCTAACCGCGGAGCCGTGCTATCAGGCGGCAACTTTCATGGAGCACCGCTGGCCTACGCCTTTGATTACGCGGCCATTGTGCTCACAGATCTGGCCGGCATCACCGAGCGGCGCATCGACCGCCTGCTGAACATGGACATCAACGAAGGACTGCCGGCCTTCCTCTCGCCGGATCCGGGCCTCTCGTCCGGCTTCATGATCGCGCAGATTGTAGCTGCCGCGCTGATCAACGAGTGCCAGGTGTTGGCGCATCCCTCGTCGGCCTCTAGCATTCCTACCGATGGCGGCAAAGAGGATCACGTCTCCATGGGAATGACCGGAGCGCTCAAACTGCGCCAGATCGTTGAGAACGCCGAGCGGGTTGTAGGCATTGAGCTGATGTGCGCGGCGCAGGGGCTGGAGTTTCGCCGTCCACTCCGCGCCAGCCGCGAGGCGGAGCGCGCTCACGCGGTGGTGCGAGCGATTGTGCCGCGTCTAGAGCAGGACCGCGTTCTGGCGCACGACATTGAGGCCATGGCGGCAGCCGTAAGGACTGGAGCTTTCAACGCCTGGTGCGCTTAGACTCCGAAGTTTCCCCTTTTTGCACAAGAACAAGGGCGCGTCCAAAAGGTCAGGCAACCCTCAATACGCGCGAGATACTGCTCTAAACCTTTATGGAAGAGATACATAGTCGTATTAACGCGGATTAACCTGTGTTTATGCGTGTTCTCGAACTTAGGTAAGTTTGCTATTGATTTTTGAATGAAAAATCCGTAAAATAGAAGCTGTTGTTAATACACGGGCCAGCTAGTTCCCCGGCCCCCGGCTCTGGCAATAAAGGCAACGCAACTTCTCTAAGGACAGCAATCGATGGCAAAACGTCGTGGAAATCCCAATTGGGGCAAACCCGAGCCCATAGGGCCGGTTGTGCCCACGGTGACCTCCTTCGAACAGATTGTGAAGGAGTTCAAGCTCAGCCCGGATCAGTACATCCGGTCTACCCGCCTGCGGGAGTGGGCTCGCCGTAACAAGAATTCCAAGTACATCCCTGAGGCTCTTCTAGAAGCTTGGGGTTTTGAGATCGAATCAGCACTATAACCCACTCCATATCTGTGTGTTTCCAGTGAAAGCGCCGCCTTCGGGTGGCGCTTTTACTATATGGGCGGTTTATATGCCAGTTGCTTCCTATTTGGCGATCATATCCAACATGCCTTTCACATCAGCGGCATGAGGGCCGTCTGGGGCGAGAGCAAGATACTTCTCCAGAGCCTCTCGCGTCTCGTCAGTGGCCACGACTTTACCGTTAGCTATAGGCGCATCGGCAAATAGATCCGACCCGAGGACGAACCAGGCATTGGCTCTGCTGGGGTCCGCTTGCACGCACTTGCGGCAGGCCGCCGCCGAATCTTTTGTGTTGCCGTTGTTGTAGAGCACGGCGCAAACATTGAAATATGCCTGCCCGGCGTTGGATGCCAACTCTGCGGATTGGTTATAAGCCACAATCGCTTCCTCAGTGCGTTTGAGCTTTAGCAGCGCGTTGCCTTTGCCAATGTAAATCTGCGACAGGCCGTCTTTCCACCCAGTCATTGGCTGGCCTTGGGCGGGCTTTTCTTTTTCTGCGGTGGCCAAGGCCTGTTCATAGGTTGCCAATGCGGCATCCGACGAGCCGGAATAAAGCTGTGCATTCCCCAGCAATTTCAGATTCATTGACGTTGCTTTTTGCGCTACCAGTTGCTGCGCGAGTGTGAGGGCGCGCGGCCAGTTCTTGGCATACATTGCCTGGTTATAATCAGCCGTCAATGTTTCCGGGTTTTGCCCACTGGCGCCGCTAGACGTTTGCGGTGCAGCCGGGATGACGAGTAGCAACGGCAACAGAGCCGCCGCAAAACTTGGAATGGACCTGCGCATTGCGTACCTCCGTAGATTCGAGACGCCTGGATCGCTAGCTAAATATACCCGGATTCTGCTTTTTCCGCGACGGTTCCAGTGAATTGTATCTCTTCCGATGCAGATTGTAGGGCCAAACTGGTCAATGTAGGAAAGTATTCGAAATCTCGCAATGCGGTATACGACAGTCGGGTTTGACTTCGTAACATATTGATTTCAGGGGCGTTCCAAATAATCTGCAAAGTTTGAAAATATAGGAGGGGGGTGGGGGGGTAATTCGATTTTTCCTCCCTCCGCCCGGATTCGAGCCTCTTTCGCAGTCTACCAAGGGGATGGGAAATGATCTGCAATCATCGACGGTGGAGGGTTCGGCGTACAATTCTGTGATAGTGCAGCGAACCCAAGAACTTAAGCTGGAGTTTTTCGATGCCATCTCTTCAAAAACTCGTATGTCCTATTGGTTTTAGCATTGCGATTCTTTTCTTAACGATTCTCCCTTTGGTTCTGACAGCTCAGAAAGCGCACAATGCTCCATCTCCAAAGCCAATCGATGACAGTACCAAACAAATGCAACTCCGTTTTCGGCTCGAATCTAATCCTCACGACAAACAAGCTCACGTTGAACTGATAAAGATTCTTAAAGCTAAATACGCATTTCGACCTGAGATGGAGGAAGACGGTTCTTGGCTAAGAAATAACCCGGATGATTATTGGGTAGAAATCGAGATGCGGTCTTTAGCAACAACCGCTGTAAATGATCCAGAATATGCGATTGCGATAGACCATTTCGTCCTGGCACACACAAAACGTATAGACGATCCCAAAGATTACGATTTTACGAACGAACGATTGGCATTCGCTCTCCTGGATCGAAACCATAACATCGAAGCACTGGAAATATTGAAGAGGGCTACGATTGATAATCCTGATGATGCGGGAGTTTGGGAAAATTTGGGTGACGCCCAAGCCCGGACCGGCCAATTATCTCAGTCAATACCATCCTATCGAAAATCAATTGAACTTGACAGCAACCAAGAGGGACCGCATCAAGGTCTCGCTAATGTCCTATTCAAATTAGGGCAGTATGCAGATGCAGAGACAGAATTTACGGCTGCAATTTCGGTCTATAACGCACAATATCATGGCAGTGTTTCAACAGATACGTTTCATATGATGATGAAGCAGATTCAAGAAGCTACTCACAATGAACCAACCCTCGCTAATCTTCACCGCCAACTATCTTATGTATATATGGCAGAGCAAAAATATGATAAAGCCTTTGCTGAAATTGATGCTGCAGCAGTATCCAATCCAAACGACAAAATCAACTATGATTACTTCCGTGCCTCAATGTATGAGAAAACTGGACTATTGGATAATGCTAAAGCCATTCGAATCCTAGCCCATAATGAAATACAAGACTTGTTCAAGAAGGAGCCTCGTAATGCTGAAATGGATGCCATGATATCCTATCCCGACATTTTGTTTATGGAGATCGAAGACGACAAGCAAGCATCGGCCCATGAAATCATCGCTTTTCTAGAACCACTCCTAGCAACTGGAACACTTAAGCCTATGGACCTTATTTCCCTCGGACTCGCATATTGCAATATAGGTAGGCCGGCCGACTGTAAAAATGTAGCTGAAGCCGGAATCCATTCAGGTAAGAAGCTGAATACCCCAACCTTCCATCACAACCTTGCGCAGGCTCTTCTGGATAATCAGGATTTACGCGGAGCCCTTGAGCATTTCCAGGAGGCCTATGAGCACGACCCACAGAATATGACATACCGCATGGACTACGAGGCCACAAAACGGCAGATTGAACAATAATTGCGATTCATACATGATCGAGATCGTTCCACCCCTAACGGGGTCGGAATTTATGATGGAATTCGTTTCCCAGGGTTTCACCCTAGGTTATTCTCGTTTCCTCCCTCAGAGAGATAGTTTTTTGCCCTTTCCCGCTGCCATCGGCGAGAATGGAAGAGTCGATGACAGAAACCATACGCACCTTCGAGCTTCCCTTCACCGATGTTCCCGGCGCATTGGCCGAGGTGCGCGCCGGCCGCATGATCGTTGTGGTCGACGATGAGGATCGAGAAAACGAGGGCGACCTGACTCTGGCCGCCGAGTTTGTGACGCCGGAGGCCATAAACTTCATGGCCAAGCATGGCCGCGGATTGATTTGCCTGACGCTGACCGAGGAGCGCGCCGATTATCTGCGGCTCTTTCCTATGACGCAGCAGAACACTTCGCGCTTCGGCACGGCCTTTACAGAATCGATTGAAGCGCGCGAAGGCGTGACCACTGGCATCTCCGCATATGATCGGGCGCACACCATCAAGACGGCCATCGCGCCGCGCTCCACCGCCGCCGACCTGGCCCGCCCCGGCCACATCTTTCCGCTGCGCGCTCGCCGTGGTGGCGTGCTGGTGCGCGCTGGGCAGACCGAGGCCTCGGTTGATCTGGCGCGTCTGGCGGGGTTGAATCCCTCTGGCGTGCTTTGCGAGATCATGAAGGACGACGGCACCATGGCCCGCGTTCCCGATCTCATTCCCTTCTGCCAGGAGCATGGGTTGCGGATTCTCACCGTCGCCGAGCTGATCCGCTACCGGTTGCGCCATGAGCGCTACATCGTGCGCGCCGGAGAGAGTCGCATCCAAACCCGCTACGGCGAATTCCGCATGATCGCCTACGAGAGCCAGGTGAACGGAGGCGAGAGCCACATTGCGCTGGTGCGCGGCGACCTATGCGCCGATTGCCCAGCCGTCCATGCTGGTCCCGCCGTTAGCCAGCCAGAGAATGGCTCGCCTGCACCGGCTGAATTGCGCCCTCCCTGCGAACGCCCCGTCTTGGTGCGCGTTCATACCCGTTGCACGGCGGGCGACGTCTTTGCTGCGGACTGCAACTGCCGCGAGATTCTCGATCAGTCGCTGCGCATGATCGCCGAGGAAGGTTGCGGAGTCTTGCTTTACCTGCACAACACCTCGCGGGGCTTTGAGATTGACCACGCTCCAGTGCCGGCCATTGCTTTTGAGCCCGGCGGAGCCGCTGCTGTGCTTGCTGCGCCGGAGTTGAACGCAGGCCAGCTCGTTCTGCATCAGCAACTGCGCGCTCGCGAAGGCTCGCAGGCCCGCACCGGGCGCATTTTGCGCGCTATCGGCCTGGGTGGCCAGATACTTTCTGATTTAGGCATCCGGCGCATACGCCTGCTCTCCAATACCCCCATGCACATTCCTGCCCTTGAGGGGTTCGGCCTCGAAATCGTCGAGCAGGTGGCGATTCCCGTGGAAGAGTGTGCGCGGATGAAATAAGGTGCGACCTGCACATATTTTTTTAAAATCAAATCAATTCCTTAGCCTGCCCGGGCAAAAGTGGTCAATAGAGACCACTCGAAATCGGAAGATGTCTGTACTCTGGTAAAAATGTTTTTCACGTGAGACTTTTGATTACCAATCTAACTGGAGCGCAACTCTGCTGTTGATACGTCCGATTATGAGGACGCTCTTCGAGACCACCGTATTCGCACGAAGAAAGGTTGGATCTGTTGAGCGTACATCTGGTCAATCCCAGTGACAATTCCTTTGGCACCGCTGTAATTACGCCGCGCTGGCTGTTTGTTCTGGCGGCAGCGACGCCTCTCGCGGCAGGCGACCCTATTCTCGTCGATGAATCGCTGGAGCAGATAGATCCGGAGAGCATTCTGCCGGGAGACATCGTGGGCATCAGCGTGCACACAGGCAATGCACTGCGCGGCTACGAAGTGGGTAGAATGGCGCGCGACCGTGGCGCCTGGGTAGTTTACGGCGGCATTCACGCCACGCTCTTTCCTGAAGAAGCGCTTGACTGCGGGCAGGCACACGCCGTGGTCACTGGAGACGGCGATCTGGCCTGGGGCAAGGTGGTTACAGATTGCCTGGCCGGAAAACCGGAAAAAGTCTATGCAGGCGGGCGGATTGGCGGTGACGAGTTTCTCAGTGCGCGCTGGGATTTGATGAACCCGGAAAAATACATGTGGGCCTCGGTGCAAACCATTCGCGGATGCCCCAAGCATTGCTCATTTTGCAGCGTGTGGCGCACGGATGGACAGAAGCCCCGGCAACGGAACCATCAGAGAGTCATCGATGAGATTGTGGAGCTGCGTCGAATTGGATTTAGATTTATCGCCCTGGCTGACGACAATTTTTATCCCGTGACCTTTACCGATCTTCGGCTGGCCATGGAGCAGAACAATACAACCAGGCTGGTGGAGTTGAAGGCGATTCGCGCGGAGCGCTTCCGTCTTATGGAGGAACTGGCGAGGCTGCCGAAAGACATGGTCTTCTATACCCAGATGACCATGGAAGCCGGCGAGGACACTGCTTTTCTGGATGCGATGAAGAAGGCCAACATCAAGGGTGCGCTAGTGGGAATCGAGGCGGTGACACCTGAGGGGTTGAAGGCAATTTACAAGGACTGGAATCTGGCTGGCGATGCCATGGCCAGGCAGTTGCAGACCTTCAAGAAGCACGGCGTTCATGTGCTGGGCTCGTTTATCTTCGGGCTGCCGACGGACAGGCCGTCTACCTTCGACGCCACGGTAGCCATGGCGCGGAAGGCGGGAATTACCTTTGCCCAGTTCGTGATGATGACGCCCTTTCCCGGCACAGTGGATTTTGGGCGCTGGGAGAAGGAGCAGGCGGAGAATCCCACCATGGTGGGCGATGTGCCGATTACACGCTACTGGCTGATTCCCTCCGCGGTTCGACCCAAGATGTTCACCCCGCATCCCACCATGAGTTCGGATGAAATTCGGGAGCGTACCCAGAAGGTGTGGGACACGTTCTATAACTGGGGCGCGATCTGGACGAGATCTGCCTGCTGCCCGACCATGACATCCAGGATCGCCTTTATGTTTCTCTCCAAGCTCTACCGGCAGATGTATGCTGGCACGGGCATCTCCACCGACAGCGCGCGCCGCAAAAAGTCAAAGGCTTGGGCTAAGTGGACGGCGCGGCAATGCAAGAAGCTCTTCCGGGCGAAGCCCATGCCGGAGCTTCCCTCACGCACATGGGAGCCAGCGTTCGTCTACTCCATCGGACAGGCAGCTGTTACCGGCAATGACTGAGCGGAGAGGCTAGAATCTTTCAGCGTGTCACAGATCAGTTGAAGTTCCGCAGCATCAATATACACCAGTTCATCAACCTGTGATCTCGTCCACCACATCTCCCTCGCCCGGAGCGAGGAAAAGGTTCGCCTCCAGGCCATGCTGGCGGGTATAGAGATCGTAGTAGCGGCCGCGTTGCGCGAAGAGCGCAGCGTGGTTGCCCCGCTCAACAATCACTCCGCCTTCAACGACAAGTATCTGGTCAGCGCGGCGAATGGTCGATAGACGGTGGGCAATCACAAAGGTTGTGCGTCCCTGCATCAGTTGGCTTAATCCTGCCTGGATCATAGCTTCGGACTCGGAGTCGAGCGAGCTGGTAGCCTCATCGAGAATGAGAATGCGCGGAGACGCCAGTAGCGCGCGAGCAATGGATAGCCGCTGCCTTTGCCCGCCTGATAGCTTCACGCCGCGCTCGCCCACCAGGGTGTCGTAGGCCTCTGGGAAGCGCTCGGCAAACTCATCCACGCGCGCCGTGCGACAGGCAAATAGAAATTCCTCTTCGGTGGCGTCGGGTTTCGAAAACAAAATGTTGTCCCTGATCGTTCCATCGAAGAGAAACGACTCCTGCAGCACCACGCCCAACTGGGTGCGAAAAGTGTCCAGATTGACCTGCGCTAGATCCACGTCATCGACCATAACTCGGCCTTTTGACGGTGTGTGGAAGGCGCATAACAGGCTGATGATGGTGGACTTGCCTGATCCCGATGAGCCCACCAGCGCGGTCACCGTGCCCGGCTCAGCGGCGAAACTGACGCCGTGCAGCACGGGCTTATCCGGGTCATAAGCGAACTCCACATTCTCAAAGCGCACATTGCCCTGAATGGGCGGCATCTTCATAATGCGGTCGGGACTCTGGTTCTCCTCCAACTCGGCCATGAGTTCGTTGGTGCGGTCCAGACCTGCAAAAGCCTCGGTTAACTGCGTGCCAATAGCCACAATCTGGAAGATCGGCGCAGTCATGAAGACCAGAAACATGTTGTAGCTCAGATAGTCGCCAAAGGTCCAGCGATGGGCCATGATCAAATGTCCGCCCATGCTCATCACAATTGCAGTCAGCAGGCCCACCGCCGTGGTCGCAGCGGCTGCCAGAGCGCTGGTCATGGTTAGTGTCTTCATTACGTTGTCCAACAGGCGGCCAACGCCCACGGCAAAGACACCTGCCTCTCGATCTTCTGCGTGGTAACCCTTGATGACGCGCACGCCGCCCAGAGATTCGGTGAGACGACCGGTGACTTCGGAGTTGATCTTGCCTCGTTCGCGGAAGATTGGACGGATAATCCTGAAGGCGTATTGCAGCACGAAGACGAAAGCGCCCATCACCGCAAAGGCAGTCAAGGTCACCTCCGCACTGAGGTGCAGCAGATAGATAAAAGCCAAAATGGCCGTGAACAGCCCGCCGACAAACTCTACAAGACCGGTGCCAACCAGGTTGCGCACGCCTTCGACGTCCGTCATGATGCGGGCAACTAAGGTTCCGGTCCGATTTTCGTCGTAGTATTTGACGGAGAGCAGCCCAACGTGCCGCTGGACCTGGCGGCGCATCTCGGCAATCAACCGCTGGCCTGCTTTGGAGAGCAACTGGGTCAGCGCGAACGAGGTAACCGCCTGTACCACCATGGCCGTGAAAACAACTGCGATGATTCCCGGCAATTGCTCTGGATGAGGGTGATCCTGATTGAGCACCTTATCCATGAGCGGTTTGGAAATATAGGGCATGACCAGCAGGGCCACACGGTTGACGATCATCAGCACCATGCCAGCAAGAAGCAGTCCAAGACGCGGACGAACCAGCGCCTTGATCTGCGGCCACAATTTCTTCAGGTTGGGCTTGCGCTTGGGCAGATCGGACTGAGCTGCGCGCGCGCCGCCGCCTCGGGGTGAGCGTTCAGCGCGCCCGCCCATTGCCGTCCCGCCGCCGACAGGCCCACGTAGTCCGCCCATCCGCTAGACCTTCCCGGAGCGCCGCGCGTCGGAAAAGGAGCGCACGCAGAAAAGCAGATAAATAAGAAGCAGCGTGGTCAGCGCGAGTTTCGAAGCCATGGCTATTAATACTGTCTGGTCAATCAATTTACCCTGTACATAGCCGCGCACCACTTCAACGGCTCCGCCCAAAAAGCCAAGGAGGCCGATAGTTACATTGATGTGCATGAACAATTTGCGTCGGCTCTCGCTGGGGCTGATAGCCAGCAGGCCGCCAAAGCCTAAGGCAACGCCGATCCAGGCGGGAATCAGCGCGGTAGGGTGCAAGCTGCCGGTGCCGATATAACCAGCAAAGCCGAGGGCGATTAATAGAACCGAAAATACCAGTGTCACTTTAACCATGTGAACCCTCCATTCCTCATTCTTTCATCAGAACTGCGTTTACAGCGCAGGATGCTGTCTATAATCTCCCCGATGCCATGAACAGACAGCATGAACCAGAGAAACAACTCTGGCGCAACAATATGCTAAGCGGCTGATACGAAAGAAGATGAGAAAGCGTATGATCTTGATTCAGTCTGGCTGCCCCCCAGGGATTCGAACCCCGATATGCCGCTCCAGAGGCGGCTGTCCTACCATTGAACGAGGGGGCAACAAGAAAGTAAAGGCTTGTCTTGCAGCCATGTCGGCAGTAGCCATGGCAGGGTGCCGACGGCCAAAAGCCACTGGTCCATCATAAGGGGATTCCCTGCCCCGGTCAAACCCCACAGGTGTGGACTTAATGTGATTTCAATATTTTTGAGACGCCCCTGATGTAAAATCGGAGCAACAATGGAGTTGACCCTCAATTTCATCTGGGCGCTATTGGCCACACTGATGTGCTGGCTGTGGATGCGTCATGCTCCGCGCGAGCACTTAAGCCGGCGGATGCAGTTGGTTGCCCTTGCGGTGGTCATCCTGATCCTGCTTCCAATCATCTCGGTGACCGACGACCTGCAAATGGCTCAAAACCCGGCCGAGGCCGACGCTTACTACCTGTGTACACGTCGCGATCACGTCGCCTTAAGTTCGCACTCCATCTTTCCAGCCGCTGCAAAGCTTCCCCCGCCGGTTTTTACCGAGCTTTCTTTCGGATTTTTGCGCTTTGCCGCGCCGGGCAATCCTCCTGCCCCACTGGTGGAGATACCCGCGTTGGCTTCTATACAGAATCGGCCGCCGCCCGCGGCTTGATTGCCGCAATGCTCGTCTAACACCATAGGCCCCCTACTAGTTGAGATCGCCGTGCTGACTACGGCGCAAAGGCTGCGTATGAAGCAAATCTTGTATATTCTGACAGCCTCGGTTGTGGCCGCGCTGCTTTTCGTCGCGCCGGTACTCGGATTTGCGCAACCGGCTGGTTCGCCGCAGCCGATCCCAGCTTTGACCTGGGATCAGGTTAAGGCCAGATTTGAAGCCGCCAACCCCGCGCTCCGTGCCGATGCCCTCCGCGTAGAGGAAATGAAGGCCGAGGAAATTACGGCTTTTTTGCGTCCCAATCCGACGGCTTCGTTCACCATGGATCAGCTCTATCCCTTCGGCAAACACTACGACCCGAATCTTTCCCGTACCTACAATCGTCCGCTGAGCAATGCTCTGACCACCGGATCGGTTAGTTATCTCTACGAGCGCGAGCACAAGCGTCAATTACGTTTGCAGAGTGCCAAAGAGGGCACACAGATTGCCCAGTCCGAGCACATCAACCTTGAGCGGAATCTTCTTTTCAACCTGCGCTCGGCCTTCATCGATACGCTGCAAGCCAAGGCGGTGCTGGAGCTTGCCAGGGCCGATCTGGCTTACTACGACAACATTATCCAGATCAGCCGCGACCGCTTGTGCGCCGGCGACATTGCCAAGATCGACCTGGACCGCATTGAGCTATTTCGTGTCCAATATGAAATGGAGATTCAGACAGCCATCGTCAACCTGCGCACCGCCAAGATTCAACTTCAGCAACTTCTCAACGACCGCACCCCTGTCGAGCACTTCGATGTGGCCGGCGAATTTGACTTCACGGATAACCTGAAACCGCTGGATGAGTTCCGCCAGATCGCGCTCGATGAGCGCCCCGACTTGAGAGCCGCGCTGGAATCCATTGAGCAGGCCCAGACCAACCACAGACTAGCCAAGGCCAACGGCTCGGCTGATCCAACTTTCAGCGTGGACTCGGGCGCCAATCCCCCGCTCGATCCTTACGTCGGCTTCAATGTCAGCATTCCGCTGCGCATCTTCGACCGCAACCAGGGCGAGAAGCAACGCACGCAAATTGACATCAGCCGCAATCAGCAATTGACCGACGTCACGCGTGCACAGGTTTTCAGCGATGTGGACTCAGCTTACGTGCAGGTGGAAAGCAACCTGGCGCTGCTTCGCCCTTACAAAGCGCAATACAAAGCGCAGGCGCTCAGGGTCCGCGAGACGGTGACCTATTCTTACCAGCACGGCGGCGCGTCTCTGATGGACTTTCTCAACGCGCAGAGCGACTACCGGGCCGTGCAACTGGCCTACCTGCAACTTATCGGCTCTTATCTGACCGCCGCCGGACAACTGAATTTAGCCGTGGGACGCGAGGTCATACAATGAATTTTTCTTCTTCCTTAAGTCTTGCTCAAAAAGTTTCGCTCGCTCTTGCTTTGGCTGCGGTGACAAGCCTCGCTGTATCCGGCTGCAAAGCCAAGAATGAAGGCGATGGTTCGCCGCCGTCTGTCAAGGTCATTCCGGTAGCCGACATGAACCTGATCACCATTGATGCAGGCGACGTTGCGAAGTTTCCTCTAATGGCGGCTACCCAAATCGAATCCGCCAACGAGCTGACCGCCACTGGCTCGGTCTTTCCCGACATCTCTCGCGAAGTTCCTGTCATCTCACTGGCCAATGGCCGCGTGGTAGACATCAAGGTCCGCCTCGACGACAACGTGAAGAAGGGTCAACTGCTCCTGAAGGTGCAAAGTCCGGACATCACAGCTGCCTTCAACACCTATCTCAAAGCGGCCAACGACGAGCACATGGCCAATATGGCTTACGTCCGCGCCGACGATCTCTTCAAGCATGGCGCCATTTCACAGGCCATGCTCGAGCAAGCCGAAGACACGGAGAAGGACGCCAAGGCCGACCTGACGGCTGCCGAAGAGCAACTTACAACCTTGGGCGTGGACAAGAACCACCCCAGCAGCATCGTCAATGTCTATGCACCCATTAGCGGAGTCATTGTGGCGCAGAACGTGACCAACGCTGCTGCCGCGGGCGTCAGCCTCTCCGGCTCGGCCACCGCATTCACCATCGCCGACCTCTCCACGGTGTGGATCATCTGTGATGTATACGAGAACGATATTCCCAAACTACAGCTCGGCCAGGAAGCGAAGATCAAACTCAATTCATGGCCTGATCGCCCGCTTACCGGACGCATCAGCGACATAGGACCCATTCTCGATCCCTCGCTGCGCACCGCCAAGGTCCGTATCGAGCTCGCCAATCCCGGTTTTCTCAAGCTGGGAATGTTCGGCACAGCCACCTTCACCAGCCGCGCAAAGGAGACGCACGCCGTGGTTCCTGCCGATGCCGTTCTGCATCTGCATGACCGCGACTGGGTCTTTTTGCCAGCAGGCGGCAATCAGTTCAAACGCGTCGAAGTTCACGCCGGCAAAATGCTCGACGGCAGCCGTCAGGAAATTCTCTCCGGGATTCAACCCGGCCAGCAGGTTGTCAGAAACGCACTGCTACTCGAAACCGCAGGGAACCAGTAGATGATTCGCGCACTCGTCGAATTCGCGCTCAAGAACCGATGGCTGGTGCTCGGCGGGGTCGCAGTGCTTTCCGCATGGGGCGTTGTGAGCTTTAGCAACCTGCCCGTCGAAGCCTATCCGGATGTAGCCAATAACTATGTGCAGGTCATCACGCAGTGGCCGGGCCGCTCGGCCGAAGAGATCGAGCGCCAGGTCACGGTTCCGGTCGAGATCCAGATGGCCGGAATTCCTCACCTCACGCATTTGCGCTCCACGACATTAGCCGGTTTATCCAGCCTGATGCTCATCTTCGACGATGACTCCACCAGCGACGTAAACCGCGAGCATGTGCTGGAGCGCTTGAGCATGGTCAACCTGCCCGCCAATCTGGTGCCGCAGATGGGTACCGACTGGAGTCCTGTCGGCCAGATATACTGGTACACGCTGGAAAGTACAAATCCCGCCTACGACGTGATGGAAAAAAAATCGCTCGAAGACTGGACGCTGGAAAAATCCTTCAAAGGCGTTACTGGTGTAGTGGATGTATCGAGCTTCGGCGGACCGACAAAGGAATACCAGATCAAGCTCGACCCGGAGAAGCTGGTTTCTCACGGACTGAGCATCAGCCAGGTCGAGCAGCAGATCTCGAACAACAACACCAACGGCGGCGGCAGCTTCATTGAGCAGGGCGCGCAACAGATCAACGTGCAATCTGTCGGCCTATTCACCAGCGTGCAAGACATCGAAAACACCGTCGTCAAGACACAGAACGGCGCGGCCATCAAAATCAAGGACATTGCTACTGTTTCTCAAGGCCCCAGGATTCGCCTCGGACAGATAGGCAAAGCCTCTAAGCCTTATGCGATTATCGACGGCAAAAAGCACTATGACGACGGCAGGATTATCGACAATCCCGACACTGTCGAAGGCATTGTGCTTTTACATAAAGGCGCTGACTCCGATCCTGTCCTTGACGGCATTCACGCTGAAGTCAACAAGCTAAACGGAGACAAGGGCCATCCCGGCATCCTGCCCAAGGGCGTGAAGGTAGTTCCCTTCCTCGACCGTTCCGATCTGGTCCGATTCACGGTAGACACTGTCGAGCAAAACCTGACGGTGGGCATGATCCTGGTCTCCTTTATTTTGTTTCTCTTTC
>Ga0181520_10001951_pt1 | contig 40370 bp, 30 predicted proteins | sample PEATcosm2014_Bin_29_FD_132451 | JGI IMG/M metagenome (GOLD analysis project Ga0181520, IMG submission 132451) | Peatland microbial communities from MTU Mesocosm Facility, Houghton, MI, USA - PEATcosm2014_Bin02_30_metaG | ecosystem: Environmental > Terrestrial > Soil > Wetlands > Peat | place... | reverse complement strand
GGAACTGGAGCTGGAAGCGCGGCTGACCGATGCCCTGGCGCAAATGCCCAACGCGCCGGCGCCCTCCAATTTCACCGCCCGGGTGCTGGCTGCCATCGAACTCGAAGAAGCGCAGGCGGCGCGGTCGCCGGGCTGGGATTGGAACTGGCGCCGGCTGTGGCCGCGCGTGGCGGTGACGGCGGCGGTTCTGCTGTTTGCCGGTGTGGGCGTGCAGCGTTACGAGGCCGGAATCCAACGCACCGAGATGGTCAAAAGCCTCTCCCTGGTCGCCAGCGCCAAAACAGTGCCGGACGTGGAAGCGCTGAACAATTTTGACGCCATCCAGCGCATGAGCCAGTCCGGGCGCGCGGACAATGAACTGCTTGCCGCCTTGCAATGAGCCGGATGCGGCAGCCAATTTTTTGCCTGGCCGCAGTCGCGGTCGCCGCTTGGGCCCAGGCGCAGCCAGTTGAACCTGTTCCTGTAAAATCCCATGTAATCTCGACCAATCTGCTGCCGCCGATGCCCATCCAGCAGTCGCCGGTGAATCTCTTCCGTCAACTGCTCATGATGTCACCCTCCGAGCGAAACCTCTCGCTCGCCGGCCGCACGCCCGAATCCCGCGCCCGCATCATGGTGAAGATACACGAATATCTGGCGCTGGAGCCCGATGAGCGCGAATTGCGGCTGCGGGCCACGGAGTTGCGGTGGTATCTTACGCCATTGCTGCGCACGCCGCCCGCCGACCGCGACCCGCAACTGGTGATGGTCCCCCCGGAATTGCGCGAACTCGCCAAAGCGCGGCTGACCCAATGGGATTTGCTGCCGCCGTCGTTGCAACAGGAGTTTCTGGCGAACGACAAAACGTTGCTTTCGTTCGCGCAGCCGGCTCCGGCTTTCACCAATTCGCAATCGGATAAAATTGCCGGGCAGCTCGACCGGTTCTTTGAACTGACGGCGGCGGAAAAACGGCGGATTCTGGGCACGCTCTCCGGGACGGAACGGGCGCAAATGGAAAAAACGCTCAAGCGCTTCGACCAACTGCCGCCGCCACAACGCGTCCGGTGTATTCGCAACTACGCCAAGTTTGCCGGCATGAGTGCCGCCGAACGCGCCGAGTTCCTGAAAAGCGCCGAAAGCTGGTCCAAGATGTCGCCCCAGGAACGGCAGGCATGGCGCGACCTGGTCTCGCAAGTTCCGTTGTGGCCGCCCATGCCGCCATCCATCATGCCGCCCATGCCGCCGCTCCCGCAAAAAATCTCCAGGGCCGGCATGGCGACCAATTGACCGGGCGCAAAAAGTCCTGCCGCGCAACAAGCATGTCTGCGTTACATAAAACAGCGAATGGATTGCTCTGTTCGCCTGGCTGATCGTTGTGGCTGTGTTCGTAAGAACACGGCATTTTTCAGCCGCACGCTCACGAGGCGAGACCACGATTAATGGCGGCGGCAATTCAATCGCCAGCAGTACCGCTTGATACCTGCTCTGTACGCCAAAACTTCACGACTTCATCCCAGAATTGTGACTGAGGTTCCGGGATGGAAATGTGTTGCCCGTCTGGAAACCGCCAGAGCTGTTTTGGGCCGGCGTAGCTGTTGAAAAGACGCTGACCGAATTTTTCAGGCACCACATTGTCCCGTCCATCCACCAGGATGCCGACCGGCCCATGGTAATTACTCAAATAGTCCGCCGATGGAAACCGGTCTACCAGCAAGAACCACACCGGAAGGAAAGGCATGCGAACTTGTGCCACGCCAGTCAGGTGGTCATAGGGCGAGAGCAGAATGGTGCCGGCAATATCGTGGGGGTATGTCCCTGCCAGATACGCGGCGACACCGCTGCCAAGTGATTCGCCAAGGAGATAAAGCGGCTGATTCGTGCCCAACAGTTGGATTGCTTCGTCCGCCGAGCGAAAAATATGTTGTTCGCTGGGCGAGCCGGCCCGGTCCGCATAGCCGGGATACTCCAGAATGAAAACATCAAACGGTGCCAGGCGCTGAATTTCGTCCGCGTAATGAGCACAACCAACCGTCCAACTGCCGTTGCCATAAACAATCAGCAGCCGACCGGTGGCTGGCTGGCTGGGTGATAGCCGTTTCATGCCGATGGCCTGGCCGGCCCGATTGTACCATCGTTCAAGCCCGGCAACTCTTGCTGATTGGTCCACCTGTTTCGCCGTGAAATGCGGCGGGCAATAAATCAACCGGCGCTGATAGAAAGCACAACCGATGCAACCCAAGGTATACAGCGTAATCCCGATCAGGACGAGCCGTCGGAGCCGGCCGCGGAATGTGGTTCCAAAGGTTTTTGCATCTGCGCGCATCTGTCGAATTATCTCACGAATGGCACACTACCGACGATTGAAAATTTGTATGTGAACATTGATAAAAACAAACCCGGCGAACGGATGGCTCAATTCGCCGGGGTGATCGAACTTTTCAGCCGCGCGCTCACGAGGCGCGGCCACAGTTTTTAGTAGCGATAATGGTCGGGCTTGTAGGGGCCTTCGACGGGCACGCCAAGATAGTCGGCCTGTTTCTTCGAAAGCTTGGTCAGCTTGACGCCGATTTTTCCGAGATGCAGGCGGGCGACTTCCTCGTCGAGTTTCTTGGGCAGACGATAGACGCCGACTTTGTTCGTGTCGCGGTTCTTCCACAAGTCCAGTTGCGCGAGGCATTGGTTGGTGAAGCTGTTGGACATAACAAAACTCGGATGGCCGGTGGCGCAGCCGAGGTTCACGAGGCGGCCTTCGGCCAGCATGTAGATGCTGTGGCCGTCGGCAAAGGTGTATTTGTCCACCTGCGGCTTGATCGTGATTTTCTTCACGCCCTTGGCGTTGTTCAGGCGATCCACCTGAATCTCGTTGTCGAAGTGGCCGATGTTGCAGACGATGGCCTGGTCCTTCATCTTCGCCATGTGTTCGAGCGTGAGGATGTCGCAGTTGCCGGTGGTGGTCACATAGAGGTCGGCGGTGCCGAGCGTATCTTCCACGGTGGTGACTTCAAAGCCTTCCATGGCGGCCTGCAAGGCGTTGATGGGATCAATTTCCGTGACGATGACGCGTGCGCCAAATCCGCGGAGCGAATGCGCGCAGCCTTTGCCCACATCGCCGTAGCCGCAGACGCAGGCAACTTTGCCGGCGACCATGACGTCGGTCGCGCGCTTGATGCCGTCGGCGAGCGATTCGCGGCAGCCGTAAAGATTGTCGAACTTCGACTTGGTGACGGAGTCGTTCACGTTGATGGCGGGAACGAGGAGCTTGCCCTGTTCAAGCATCTGGTAGAGACGATGCACACCGGTGGTGGTTTCTTCGGAGACACCTTTCCAGTCCTTGACGACTTCGTGCCAAAAACCGGGGCGTTCCTTGGCCACGCGTTTCAGGAGCGCCTTGATGACGGCAACCTCGTGGTTGTCGCTGGGCGTATTGACCCAGTCGCTGCCGTTTTCAAGTTCGTAGCCTTTATGGATGAGCAACGTGGCGTCGCCGCCGTCGTCCACGATGAGCTGGGGACCCTTGTTCCCGGGATGCGTGAGCGCAGCCAGCGTAAAGTCCCAGTATTCCTCGAGTGTTTCGCCTTTGTGCGCGAAGACCGGGACGCCTGCCACGGCAATGGCGGCGGCGGCATGGTCCTGCGTCGAGAAGATGTTGCAGCTCGCCCAGCGCACGGACGCGCCAAGTTCAACGAGTGTCTCGATGAGGATGGCCGTCTCGATGGTCATGTGCAGCGAGCCGGTGATGCGCACGCCTTTGAACGGCTTTTGCGGACCGTATTTTTTGCGGATGGACATGAGGCCGGGCATTTCATGCTCGGACACCTCGATGGTTTTGCGACCCCATTCGGCGAGCGAGAGGTCTTTGACGGCGAAATCCTTTTTGCCCGCGCCGTTGCCGCCGGTTTTGAGCACCGTGCGGCGTGACGGAGTAAGTTTGATGGATGACATAACTTGGTTTGGTTTGGTTTATCTCGGTTAAATGTGTTTCAACAGGGCTTCGACCTTGTCCGTGGTTTCCCATGTCAGATCCTTGTCCTTCTTGCCGAAGTGACCGTAGTTGGTGGTCTTGCTGTAAATCGGGCGGCGCAAGTCGAGCTGCTCAATGATGTCCGCCGGCTGGAAGCTGAACACCTGGTTGATCGCGGCGATGATTTTTTCGTCGGCGACCGTGGCGGTGCCAAACGTATCCACGTGAATGCTGACCGGGTCAGGATAGCCGATGGCGTAGGCGAACTGCACTTCGCATTTCTCGGCGAGTTTGGCAGCCACGACGTTCTTGGCCACCCAGCGGCCCATGTAAGCGGCGCTGCGGTCCACCTTCGTCGGGTCCTTGCCGGAGAATGCGCCGCCGCCGTGACGGCCCATGCCGCCGTAGCTGTCCACGATGATCTTGCGGCCGGTCAACCCGGTGTCGCCCTGCGGTCCGCCGACGACGAAGCGGCCGGTGGGGTTGACGAGAAATTGCGTCTGGGGCGTGAGCAGTTTTGCGGGCAGAACTTTCTTGATAATATTCTTAATGCAAAATTCCTCGATCTCCTGGTGCTCGACATCCGCCGCGTGCTGCGTGGAAATGACGACGTTGGAAATGGCGACGGGCTTGCCGTTTTCGTAAACCACCGAGACCTGAGACTTCGCATCCGGCCGGAGCCAGGCGATTTTGCCGGTCTTGCGAATCCGGGTCAGCTCGCGGCCGAGATTGTGCGCGAACATGATGGGCGCGGGCATGAGTTCGGGCGTTTCATTGCTGGCGTAGCCGAACATCAAACCCTGGTCGCCGGCGCCCTGTTTGGCGGTCTTTTTGCCCTTGGCCTTGCGCGCGTCCACGCCCTGGGCGATGTCGGGCGACTGCTGCGTGACGATCACATTGACGAACACCTTGTCCGCATGAAACACGTCGTCGTCGTTGACGTAGCCGATTTCGCGGATGGCCTGGCGGGCGATGGCGACGTAATCGAGCTTGGCCGTGGTGGTAATTTCACCGCCGACGATGGCGATGTTGGATTTCACATAACATTCGCAGGCAACGCGGCTGAACTTGTCCTGCGTAAAACAGGCGTCCAGCACGGCGTCGGAAATGGTGTCGGCTACTTTGTCCGGGTGGCCCTCGCCGACGGACTCGGAAGAAAAGATGTAACGATTGCTCATAATTTATTTCATTTGTCGTAAACTACATATTGACGTATCAAGATTTGATGATATAAGATTTTTCCACCGCGTCAAACGGTTTTGAAAAAAAGTTTGCCGGGACCAAAATCATGTCTGCCACCCTGAAATCTCTCCGTGCGCTGTCCGACCCGACGCGGCTGCGCATCGTCGCGCTGTTGGAACGCGACGAACTCTCCGTTGCCGAGCTGCAGGAAATCACGCGCCTGGGCCAGTCGCGCATTTCGACCCATCTGGGCCTGCTGGCGGACTGTGCCCTCGTAAAATCCCGGCGCGATGGCAAACGCACGTTTTACAAACTCAATCCGCTGGCCGATTCCGTGGCCAGCGAATTCATCCAGCTGGCCATCCGCGGCGCGCGGGAACTGCTGGAGCATCCGCACGACCAGATCAATTTGAAGCGCGTCCTCGCCCGGCGCAAGGAACAGGCGCAGGTTTATTTCAACCAAATCGCCGGGCGCTTCGACCGCGTCTATGGGCCGGGCCGGTCCTGGCAGGCGTTCGGACATTTGCTGCTGCGCATCCTGCCGCCGCTGGTCGTCGCCGATCTGGGCGCGGGCGAAGGTCTGCTGAGCGAACTGCTGGCGCGGCGCTGCAAAAAAGTCATCGCCGTGGACAACTCGGAAAAGATCGTCGAATTTGGCGCGGCCAAGGCGCGGAAAAACGGGCTGAAGAATCTGGAATTCCGGCAGGGCGATTTGCAGAATCCGCCGATTGAAGCGAACAGCGTGGATCTGGTGATCTTGAGCCAGGCGCTGCATCACGCGGAAAATCCCGCCACCGCACTCCGCAGCGCGCACAAAATTTTAAAGCCGGGCGGGCAGATTTTGCTGCTCGACCTGCTCAAGCATCACTTTGACAAAGCGCACGAACTTTACGGCGACCGCTGGCCGGGCTTTGCCGAGAGCGATTTGCACCGCTGGCTGGAAGAGGCCGGCTTCAAGAAAATTGAAATCAGCATCGTCGCCGCCGAGGAACAGCCCCCGCATTTTCAGACGATTCTCGCGGGCGGGGAAAAAGGCTGACCGGTCCTGGCTGCGGAGGTGAATCCGCGGCGATTCAAAAGCAGCCAGCTGCGTTCTCACGAACGCGGCCACGTGGCATTAACTTGATCTGACTTCGTGTGGATGAGGAGAGGTTGTCAGAGCCCCGCTGACAGGTCAATCTGTTGCAGCGGCAGAGCGGCCAGGTTTTGTTCCGCCCATGCTGCCGCCCGGGCATTCAAGGGACTTTTCAGGTTGTAACTCTGGTAGCAAATCATCTGGGCAATATGTACGACCATCTGGGCCAGGGACTGGCCGGCGCTCCAATGGTCGCCAATGCAGATTTTCTGTGGATCAATATTCGGGTGAAAAACCGGCGTGGTCATGCGGCAGAACGGGGGGCGGCGCGGATAATCCAGGGGCAGAAACACCTCTGCCTGGTGGGTGCCACACGGGGCAAACGAATCCTCGCCGACTGGCGACAGCCCATTTACCTGCAGGGTGAACGTGTACCGTTCGGGCGGCGTACCCTCGGTTTTAACGAGGCGGACATACGGATGTTGCGCAAAAATCCTCAGGACCATTTCATGATCGGCAGTGAGCCGTCGCAAGCGGGGGTTCATGGTACAAATTGTATTCGGTTTCAGTGATGAAGCAGGGTAAACCACGCGGTGATGACAACCAGGGCGATGGTTTGACCGATCGCGATGCCCAGTCCGATTTTGGTTGCCGCGCCGTAAAGCGACGGCAGCGCCCGGAGATCCTCCCGATGCGTCGAATACCAGATAATACCCCACACCGCGCCAATGGGGGCCAGGCAGGGCAGGAGGCTGAAGACAAACAGTGCTACCACCGTGTGGCGGGAGGCGGGCAGCCGTTGCGTCAGCTCGGACCGTTGTTGAAATTCCACGGCCTCCTGGGGGCGGGCGGATTCAAACACCGTGCCGCAATACCGGCAGCGCACGGCGGCGGCGAGAATTTCATTGCCGCAATTGGGGCATTTTTTATTTTCCTGGCCCCAATACGAAACCGGAATTTCGATGGCCTGCCGTTTTTCAACCACCGGCACCTGCGCGCAGCCATAGACTGCGCAACCGCCATTTTCCTTCCAGCATTCCGCATGATAAACGGCCTGGCAGGCGGGGCAGACGGTCTGTTCGTCTGCAGCTCCGACAGGCGACAGGCAGATGGCGCAATTTTGGCTGCTCGCGGACATGTCACCCTTTGCGTTGTTGGAAGACAAATGACGTGCGCCCAATGGTCACATTGTCACCATGCCGCAACCGGGCCCGCGTAATGGACCGGTTGTTCAGGAGCACGGGATTGGCGGACTGCCGCGCTTCGACTTCGCACTCGTCGCCGATCGCACGGATGATGGCGTGTTGCTGCGCCACCTGCGGGTCGTTGAACAAATAGATGTCCGAGCGCGGTGAGGCGCCGACATTCATGACGTCCTTGAAAATCAAAAATTCCTTGCCCGTGAGCGGCCCCTGCGTCATGCGCAGCCAGGCGTCACGGGCGAGCAATTCCACGACGCCGATCATGCCGCCCACGCTCAGGCCAATGACGGCAAATCCAATCAAACGGCTCCACATGGCGCTCGGCTTGTCCGCGCCAAGCAGGAGGACGTCAATGGGATCAAACAACAATCCGCCGAGCAGGCCGCCGACCAGACCGCCAATAAGTCCGTAGAGAAGCAGCCGCTGGGAGCGCAGCGCGATGCCCTGGCCCAGACCCATGGCGGCGCCGGCCAGGCACCAGGCCAGCGATCGGCCGATGACTTGAATGAGGAAGCCCAGGGGAGACAGGCCGCCGCCGGCATGCGTCAAGGTCATGGCATAATGATTTAACGGAGAATAGACGACGCCGGCAAACATGCTGAAGAGGAATCCGCCGACAAAACCCACGAACAAGCCGATGGCGCCGCACAAGCAAGCCCGGCGGGCCAGGCGGCAGACGATGCCATCCGCCGCGCCGATTAACAGCCCGATGAATCCGGCGACGAGCGGAAACAGCAACATGCCCGCGGCAGAATCGCGTGATTGCAGTTGATGCAAGGTGCGTTTGGGCTGGTTCGGCGGCAACGGCGGCGGTTGCGACACCACAAATCCGGCCACCCCAAAGCGGCGTTCGTCGCTTTCGTAATACTTGACGTAGAAACCAGCTTCACTGCCTTCCTTCAAAGTTTCCGGATCCAGTATGTTAACGCTCTTGTCCGGATTAAGTTCCCTGGTTTTGGGCAGCAGCAGGATGGTTTCGCCATTGACGATGACCGAGCCGATGCTCTGATCCACGGCGTCAAACTCTTCCCCGCCCCGTTCCAGGTGGCGTCCGGGCAGATTGACTGAATCACGGACCGCCGTAATGGTGCCCTGGAAATAAAGGTAGTCGGAAAAAATCGGCTCAAGGATGGCCCAGGCGGCCATTGCACCAAGCATGCCCACGATACTGAGAATGAACCAATTCTGGTAAAACCACGCATGGCCATGGCTGCGGGTCACGCCCGGGTCGCCGCGCATGCTCATCTGCCGCTTAAGCAGATCGTCCACATGCGAACTGGTCACGTCCTCTTTGGAAATCCGGATCAGGCCTTCGGAATCATTTGGGTTCATAAAATTTCGTCCGGCTAGGGTGTGTTGGTGGCGCTCAGGGTATTCGTTGCCGCCGCCTCTACGATGCTCGCGTTGGTTGCGGCGGCATTGGTTCCGGCAGCCAGTTTTGCCTTCGCCTCCCGCTCCGCCAGCTCGGCCTGAAGCAGGATGGCGTCCAATTCCGGCGGCACCTGCCAGGACGTGATGGCCACGCCGAGAATCACTGTCTTGTCGCCGATTTGCACGGGCACCGGGACGATTTGGTTGATCTTTGGCGGTTCGATCCGCGCGCCCCACTGGCTGTAAATGGAGTAGCCCACCGCCGAAATGAGGGCCAGGCAAAATACAAATCCGCAGAAGAGCATAAAGCGGTAATGGAACGTCCGGAGGTCATCCAGCGCCTGCACCAACTGGCTCAGGCGGGCCTCCACTGTGTGCAGCCGTTCGGATTCGCCGCCGTTCATGCCGGTGGCGGGGGCGCCCTCGGGTTTGGCCGACACCCGCGCCGGGACGCGGCATTGCTGTTCACGCCCGTCCACCCAGAAGCGGTCGAGATACTGAATGCCTTCCGGGGTGTTGATGCAGATGGCCACCGCGCCACTCAACGGGTCCGTGACCAGGGCGAGATGAGTCGGGCTGGGGAAAAAATTTTGCTGAATGAACACGTCCAGCTCCGAAAATTCCACGCCGAAACCAGGATGCGTATGATACCAGCCGGCGATTTTGAGCTTTGGATAATCCTGCTCCAAAGTCTGGTGAATGGCGTTCCAGGTTTTCTGGGTGAAGGTCACATGGGTGCCACCTTCGCTGGCCGCCGTGCCCCGGATAACGGCTTCCACACTGACGAACAGCCCCTCGTCGTCCTCGCAGAGGTGGCCGGCGAGAACGCCGCAGACCTCCGCCTCCAGCGAGGCCTTGGCGTGAGCAATCAATTCCGCATAGGCGCCCCGCTCCACCGCCACGCGCAGCCTGGCTTCGGCGTGACGCGGGCCGGGAAAGGTGCGACGAACAGGTTTTTCGCCGCCGGACGTGTCGCGGACGCTTACCTTCGCGGATTCGGAACCGGATTTCTTTTCAGAGGGCATGGTTATGGAGGGTTGCCGGTGGAAAAAGGATTGTCGCCGCTCAGTTCAAAGCCGATGGCCCGGTCGCCGCGCCGCGCCCAGATGATGTCCCAGGCGGGCAGGCCGGTTTCGCGCGCCGACCTGTCCAGCCGTTCATCGGCGCGGTCAACTGAATGGAAAAAAGTTGGCCGGGCTTCCGCGCCGCAGTGACGGCAGCGCAACTGGTCCGCCGAGATTTTTTCCGCGGGCTGAAAAATATCGGCGCACGCGCCGCAGGTGGGACATTCAAGCCGTTCAACGATCTCGCGGGCAAAATCCAGCGCGTCCACACCATCCAGCCGGCGCGCGGCCTCCTGCCAGATCACGGCCAGTTTCGTTTGCGAACTGAATTGCGGCATCGCCTCGATTGGCGCGGGCGTTTCGTGCCACGGACAATCCGGGGCAATGGGATAGGCGGTGGTGTACGAGGAATGTTCCGCCCCGTCGAAAACGAATCCCCGGCCAAACAAGGCGCCGCGGCCATGCAGCCACTTGACTGTTTCCTGCACCTGAATGGCGCCGATGACCGAGGCCGTGGTGGGGGTGGTGGGGGTGCCGCGCTGTGCGAACGCGCGCCGGGCCAGCAGGGAACAGGAGCGGCGTTTGTTCAGCAAATCCCAGTCCACCTGGCTCATGGTGCATTCGTAGCAGGCGGTTTTTGGCGGCGCAAAGCCACGCGCCACGCCGTGCAATACTTCGATGCCACCATCAATCCACGGCCGGCCGGTCCGGGCGCACGCACTGTTGACGAACACGCGCGCCTCGCGGTTGTCGAGCGCGCCAATTACCAGGTCCGCCCAGCGAAACCAGCCCAGGCCAAGGTCGGCCAGGATGTTGCCAACGAGCGGCGTGACGGTCATGCCGGGAAAAATGTTTTGGGCGGCGCGCGCGGCGCAGTCGGCCTTGAATTTTCCCTCGTCGCTTTGGCGAAACAAGACCGACCGGCTCAAGTTGCTCAGTTCGATGCGGTCCATGTCGGCAATGGCCACCTGGCCGACGCCGAGCAGGGCGAGATTTTTGATGACTTCGTTGCCCAGGGCGCCGGCTCCGATGACGAGAATTTTTGTGCGCGAAAGCAGGGCCTGATCCCACCATTCAATGGCTTCGAGCCGCGCAAATCGGCCTTCCGCTATCTCGATGGGCGGCGCGGCGGGCGCGGCTTTCATAAGGTCCCGCCGGCGGTGATTTCGGGTTGCAGCCGGAGTTCATCGGCCGCGAGGACGCCGGCCTGGGCGAGCGTCTGGTTGTCCAGCAATTGCTGGCCGGTGCGCCGGTGATGCAGCTTGTAGCTCATCAACTGGCCGTCGGGGCTGTTGAGCGGCAGGTTCATCCGCTCGATCAGAACGACGAGAATGCGGTTGACCGGCACGTCGTCCGGCGCTTCAACTTCACTCACGCGGCTGCCGGAAATGTCCGAGACTTTTAGTTTGACCATGCCCATAAAAATTATCCTTTCGACAACACGCCAATGATTATCAGCAGGACAAATCCGCCCAGGATCAGTCCGTTCCAGAAGATGGCTATCCAGATGGCAACCGTGCCCGGGCGCCGGCCCTTTGAACTGACGCCGAGCGCCACGCCGAGGGCGGCCGGCAGAAGCAGCAGGATCAGCATCAGGAAGCCGAGCGCCGTCTGGGATGCTTGGTCCCTGGCGAGGCTGCGAAACGCACCACCGACCAGCAGCGCCAAAATCACCATGCACCACATGGCCATTGCGAATGAACCAATGAGCCTTTTCTTCCGCCCGGGACTCATCGTCGTATGCGTCGCGGTGGCGCAGGCCGGACAGTAATGCAGATTTCCGGGCAGCTGAAAATCACAGGTCGCGCACATGGGCGCGCCACAGGTCCGGCAGATTTGCACGGCCGCCACATTGGGATGCTGTTTGCATTTCTGTTCCCGCACGCTCAGCGTGACCGGCGGGAGCCCGGCGTGCAGGGTTGGGGGGGAGGACTGCGGTGCGCAAGCCGGGCAAAGGCGGCTGCCGTCGTCCTGCGGGGTCGCGCACAAATTGCAAATCGGCGTATGACAGCGCCGGCAGATAAATATGGCCGGCAAGTTCTCGTGGTGGGCGCAAACCGTGCCGGATGAGGATGGAGCGGCTTGACTCTCCATAAATGTTTAGTGGGTCCGGCTGACCGCAGCCACTTTTTCGACGATCATCAGCACCCACAAAAGCAGCCCGATACCGGAGATGATCAGCGCCGCGGTAACTTTGCCGGAACCGGAAAGGCGCGGATCCTCTTTAATCAGTTGCCTGGCCTTTAGCGCCTTGCTGATGGCGAGTGGTTCGAGAATGATGCCAAAACAAAACAGTCCCACGATGGAATAAGTCAGGGCTTCACCGGCTTCAGCGCAGGGAAAGGTGGGTTCGTCCGCCATGGGGGGCGGGACGCCGCGCAGGGTCATGGTCTTGCAGGAGCCACAATATTTTTGGCCCTGGATTTCGACCAGGCAATCGGGGCAGAATGGCTCAGCGCAACCGGCACATCGATCCACTGCGGCCACTTCCGGATGATTTTTGCATTGCATACGAAACAAATCCCGCAGGCCTTGACATTAAATTAAAGTTTCTTCTGGCTGACGGCATAAATACTAACTTAAAATAATGTAATGTCAACAGTTTTATCACCGGAATGGCTGAAAAATGCGTTTTCAGCCTGTGAGACCGCGACGGAGGAGGTAGATTCGCAGCAATTATTAAAAAGCCAGCCGCGTTCTCACGAACGCGGCCACGCAGCATTAATGAATCACGCCACAATCAAATTCACCATTTTTTTGGGCACGATGATGACTTTCTTGATGGTCTTGCCGGCGAGGAACGGCTGGGCTTTTTCCGCGGCTTTGGCCGCGGCTTCAATCGTCGCGTTGTCCGCGTCGGCTGCCACTTTGATGACGTCGCGGAATTTGCCGTTTACCTGCACCGGAATTTCAATCTCGCTTTCGACCAGCAACGCCGGATCGAATTTTGGCCACGGCGCGTAGGTCAATGACGGGGCGACCTGGCCAAAGGTGGAATGCAGCCGCGCCCAAAGCTCCTCCGCCAGATGCGGCGCGAAGGGTGCGAGCAGTTGCAGAAAAGTTTGCATCACCAACAACGGCCTGGCCTGCCAGGTCATCGCCTCATTGACGAACACCATCATGGCGGAAATGGCCGTGTTGAAACGCATGCCGTCCAGGTCTTCGGTGACTTTCTTGATGCAGGCGTGCAGCGTTTTAAGTTGCGCGGGCGTGGCGGAGACGTCGGTAATCGCGCCGTCCAACAGGATCAGATCCAAAAGCTCCTCGCTGCTTTGTGTCTGGGTGGTTTCAGCCTGTTCGTAGGCGGTCTCGGATTTTTCGTCCACGAACAGCCGCCAGACGCGGCCGAGGAATTTGTAAACCCCGGCCACGCCCTGGGTGTTCCACGGCTTCACGTCCTGCAACGGGCCCATGAACATTTCGTAGAGCCGGAGCGCATCCGCGCCGAACTCATTCACCATGTCGTCGGGGTTCACCACGTTGCCGCGCGCCTTGGACATTTTTTGTCCGTCCTCGCCGAGAATGAGGCCCTGATTCACGAGCTTGAAAAACGGTTCGGCGGTCGAAACGTAACCGAGATCGAACAGAACCTTATGCCAGAACCGCGCGTAAAGCAGATGCAGCACGGCGTGCTCCGTGCCGCCGACATAGAGGTCAACTCCGGGCGTTGCTGGTTTCGGATTTGCCCCTCCCATCCAATAATTTTCCACGTCTTTGCCGACGAATGCGTTCGCGTTTTTGGCGTCGAGATAACGCAGGTAATACCAGCATGAGCCGGCCCATTGTGGCATGGTATTGGTCTCGCGCATGGAGCCGTCGGGCAGATGCAACCAGTCTTTGGCCCGGGCCAAAGGCGGCTCGCCGCCAGCGGTGGGCTTGTAATCTTCTAGCGTGGGCGGCAGCAGCGGCAAGGCACCTTCTGGCAGCGCTTCGTGATAAAGATTTCCGGCGGCGTCCTTTTTCCAAATAATCGGGAAGGGTTCGCCCCAGTAACGCTGACGGCTGAACAGCCAGTCACGCAATTTGTAATTGATGGTTTTCTTGCCGAGGCTTTTTTCTTCGAGCCAGGCGGTGATTTTCTTTTTAGCTTCGGCAGTGGGCAGGCCGGAAATGAAGCCGGAATTTACCGAAATGCCATCATCGGTAAAACCTTGCCAGTCAGTCTTCGGGTCATTTGGCTGGACGACTTGGAGGATTGGCAGGTTGAATTTCCTGGCGAACTCGAAATCTCGTGTGTCATGCGCGGGCACGGCCATAATTGCGCCGGTGCCGTAGCTGGCGAGAACATAGTCGGCAATCCAGATGGGAATCTTCTCCCCGTTGACGGGATTGATGGCGTAAGCGCCGGTAAAGACGCCGGTTTTGTCCTTGGCGAGTTCGGTGCGTTCCAAATCGGACCTGCCGGCGGCAAACGCCTGGTAATCTGCGACGGCCTGCTTTTGTTCCGGTGTAGTGAGTTGCGCAACAAGTTTGTGTTCCGGCGAGAGCACCATGTAAGTCGCGCCCCAAAGAGTGTCTGGGCGCGTAGTGAAGACAGTGATTTGAGATTCGGAATTTGAAATCTGAAATTTTACTTCCGCGCCTTCGCTGCGGCCAATCCAGTTGCGCTGCATTTCCTTGAGCGAATCGCTCCAGTCAATCGTATCAAGGTCGGCCAGCAATTTCTCGGCATAGGCGGTGATGCGGAGCATCCATTGGCGCATCGGCTTGCGAATGACGGGGAAGCCGCCGACTTCACTCTTACCGTCAATGACCTCCTCGTTCGCGAGCACCGTGCCGAGTTCGGGGCACCAATTGACGGGGGCTTCAGAGACGTAGGCGAGACGGCGCGAATCAATGTAGGCGCGGCGATCGGCCTCGGATTCATTGCCGATTGCCGATTGCCGATTGCCGATTAATTCTGAAATCGGACGCGCACAGTTTTTTTCCGTGTCAAAATAGCTGTTGTAAAGCTTCAGGAAAATCCATTGCGTCCACTTGAAATAATCAGGGTCGGTTGTGGCCAGTTCGCGCGTCCAGTCGTAGCTGAAGCCGAGGCTTTTGATCTGGCGCGTAAAGTTGGCGATGTTTGCCTCGGTGGTTTTGCGCGGATGCTGGCCGGTCTTGACGGCGTATTGCTCGGCGGGCAGGCCGAAGGAATCCCAGCCCATCGGGTGCAGCACGTTGAACCCTTGCGCGCGGCGGTAACGGGCGAGAATGTCCGTGGCCGTGTAGCCTTCTGGATGCCCCACATGCAGGCCCGCGCCGCTCGGATACGGGAACATGTCGAGGATGTAAAACTTGGGCGGAGTGTTGTGGCCGGCCACCATTGAATCCGCGCCATGACGTTTGGCGAACGGATGATTGTCCGGAATTTTCTCGCCCGGATTCCAGGCGCGAAAGGTTTGCTGCGTTTCCCAGGTGTTCTGCCACTTGGGTTCAATCAGGTGAAACGGGTATTGTCTGCGACTGCTGGCCATAGAGCCGTAAATGCTACGCGAAGATGCCGCAGACTCAATCGCGGAATTATACCAATTCCCGTGGCGTCAGGCATCCCTGCCTGACGTAGAGGGCGGCATCTTTGCCGCTCCGAAAGGCTCCGATGCGCTCCTGCTGGCGTGAGGTTTTTTCCGCCGGGCTGTGAAGCCCGGCTCCACGGCAGGCAAGGATGCCCGCCGCTACATCGCCGCCCGGGACGCCGCGAGGTCCTGCTTGCGCTCATTGAGGCTCTTGAAAAATTCGTAGCCTTCGCGGCAGCGGCGCACGAGCACGTCCTTGTCCTCCAGCATCGTCTTGATGATGCGCAGGATCGGTTTCGGGCGCAGATAATAGGTGCGATAAAAACGGTCCACGGCCTCGAAAATTTCCTCCTTCGTCGCGTCCGGATATTCGAGCGTGCTTTGCTGCAGACCGTCGGCTTCCACAAGGTCGGTCTTGTCCTTCTTCACGAACCAGCCGTTGAGCTTGGCCTGTTCGTAAAGCTCCGTGCCCGGATACGGCGCGGCCAGCGAGACTTGCAGCGAGAAAACATCCAGCTCCTTCGCGAAATTAATTGTCTGCTCAATCGTTTCTTTCGTCTCGACCGGCAGGCCGAGAATGAACGTGCCGTGAATCACCACGCCCGCCTGGTGGCACGACTTGGTAAACGCGCGCATTTCATCGGTGGTCACGCCTTTCTTGATGCGTTTGAGCGTTTCGTCATTGCCGCTTTCATAGCCCACGAGGAACAGGCGCAGGCCGTTGTCCTTGAAAGATTTTATCGTGTCGTAATCCAGATTCGCGCGGCTGTTGCAGCTCCAGTGGACACCGAGGGGGCCAAGCTTTTGGGCGATTTCACGCGCGCGCGGAAGATTCGCGGTGAAGGTGTCGTCGTCAAAGAAAAATTCGCGCACCTGCGGGAAAATCTTCTTCATGTAGGCCATTTCGTCGGCCACGTTTTGCGGCGAACGCACGCGGTATTTGTGCCCCCCAATGGTCTGCGGCCAGAGGCAAAAGCTGCATTGCGCCGGACAACCGCGGCCCGTGTACATGGAAATATACGGGTGCAGCAAATAGCCGATGAAATATTTTTCGATTTCGAGATCTCGCTTATAGACGTCCGCCACCCACGGCAGCGTGTCCATGTCCTGAATCATTTCGCGCTCGGGATTGTGGATGATCTTGCCGTCCTTGTTTCTGAACGACAACCCGGCGATGGTTGAAAGCTCGCGGCCTTCGGCAACTTCCTTGCAGGTGAAATCAAATTCCTTGCGGCCCACCCAGTCAATCGCCGGCGACGCTTTCAGCGTTTCCGTGGGCAACACCATTGTATGCGCGCCCACGAAACCGATTTTGGTGTCCGGCTTTTGCGCCTTGATGGCTTCGGCCACTTTGCAGTCGTTTTTCAGCGACGGCGTGGAAGTGTTGATGATGACGTGGTTGAAATCCTTGGCGATGGCCAGGCACTTCGCGAGATTGATGTCGAGCGGCGGGCAGTCGAGCAGGCGCGAGTTTGGCGTGAGCGCGGCAGGTTGCGCGAGCCACGTGGGATACCAATAACTCGTGACTTCGCGCCGCGCCTGATACCGCGCGCCGGCGCCACCGTCGAAACCGTCAAATGACGGAGGAGAAAGATAGAGGGTCTTGCTCACAAAAACTTATTATTGTTTTAGCAATCCTTGCAAACGCAATATACGCGGACTCTTGGCCGCAAGCAATGCTTCGACCAACCGTTGCAAACTTTCAAGCCGCTGGTTGATTTCGGCGTGAAGCCGCAAACCGTTATCGCTTTCAAAACCAAAATCCGTCATTTTCAACCCTGCTTCTCTGGTGGAACGCACCAGCCATTCTTCCAGTCGCGGACTTAAAATAACAATACGATTGTTACGTTCCTTGTCCAGCAAAACACGCACTTCCCGTTCCCAACTTTGCTCCACCAGCGATTTCAAATATGGCGGCACCGCTGAACCTGGATCCTCATCTACCATGCCGACGACACCAGTTCGTCGTGAAAGCTGCGCACAGACGCTGGCCCGACCTAAAGCGTGCTCGATGTTCTTGCGTGGCACGCCCAGCGCAAACGCGAGCGTTTCGTCGGACTTGCATTCAATGAACAAATTCATGCCTCAACCAATTTGTCCAAGTTCAAAAAGGCGTCCGGCCCGTAATCAAGAATTTTGGAGAGGCCGGCGACCGATACTTGTTTTATTTTTGTCGCAAAATCTTCCATTGTGGTGACGAATACGGCCAAATCCTTAACCGGCACCTTGCCGACTATGGAGCCTAAAATATACGGGTTGTGCGTGGTAAGAATGAATTGATTGGATTCATCCAAAGCGATGCGTTCAGCGAGGTAGGCGGTATAAAAAGGAAAGGTATTCGTTTCAGGTTCATCTAAAAGCAGGGTTGCGTGTTGGTTTGTTTCAAGAAGCGCCATGTAAAAGACCATGCGCCGCCACGTTTCCGAGATGGAATCGTAAGGAAAACTATAAAACTCGTCATCGATGGCTTTTGCCAGCGACAACTGCATTTCCACCGGCTTGATTTCAAGTCTGAAATCACGCGTGCGAAACAAATCAGAGACACGGCGACGAAGACTTTTGTTGGTGTAAAGAATGGAAACAAGATTTTGACCGAATGGCGGGGTCAATGAACCATATTCAGGAAAATTCAATTGGATATTTTCCTTAAAGCGATACAAGCGCACCCCCCCCGAAGCATCTGGCCAGTTTGAAAATTGCCCCCGCTGGTCGAGTTGCGCACTTCCTTGAAGGATGTTTTCAGTGAAAGCAGAAAAAGAAAACATTCCTTTATTAAACTCAAATAGACGGCGTTTGTCGTCAGCTTTAACCTCAATGGCATTGCTAACCTGTTGGTCAAAAAACAAATCGGCCAGCGTGCCGAAACGGAACATCTCCTTGAAAATTTCCGGTCGAATATTATTCCCCGAAAGCAGCGCCAACGCCTCAATAATATTTGATTTACCCGTATTGGGCTCGCCAATAAAAACATTAATTCGTTTGGCCTCTAATTTCAGTTCGCGGACCGATTTGTAATTCGTAATGGCAATATTTTGCAACATTGTCCTCACTCCGTTTTTCCATTTACAGCAACCTTCGCAATCGAACTTCCGGCCTCGCCTTCACTGCCGCAGAAAGTACCGACGTGCTCCTCCTGCTGGCCGTTGTCGGAAAACGCCGCGCGCGCGCCGACGGCGGGCGAATTGATGACGGCCTTGGCCTCGGCCAGGTGTCCTTTGCCGATGGTTGCGCCGTTGTAGGCGCGCTTGGCCAGTTCCGGCGACGCCGGATACGGCTTGGGCCGCGCCCCGAAATTGTATTTGATGTTTTTCCAGTTGTCGCCGGACTGGTAGTTGGTGCCGAGCGCGCCGCTCGGGTCATAGCCGCAATGCACCATGCAATGTTCGCAACGCGGGTCGCGCGCCTTGCCGTCCACCACCCCATAATTCTCCCAAACCACCTTGGACAGCATTTCCTGATAGCCGTCGTAGTGGCCATCGGTCATCAGATAGCAGGGCGCTTTCCAGCCCTTGATATTGTAGGTGGGAATCGCCCAGGCGGTGCAGGTCAGCTCGCGCTTGCCGGCAAGGAATTCCTGATAGACCGGCGTGCCAAAAATCGTGAACGCCTTGCCCCACTCCTGGATGCGCGCAAATTTCTGCCGCGTCATGTCGCGCGTGAGGAAAAATTCCTTCGGGTCCCGGCCCAGGCGCTTGACCATGTCCTTCTTGGCCGCGTCGTAATCGTAGCCGGGCGAAATCGTGTGGCCGTCCACATCCAGCGACGAGAGGAACTTGAACATGTCCTCGATCTCCGCCACTTCGGTTTCCCGATAGACGGTGGTGTTCGTGGCGCACTGGTAGCCGAGAATTTTTGCCATTTTAATGGCTTCAATGCACTCCTTGAAAACGCCTTCGCGTTCCACAATGAGATCGTGCGTGAATTCCAGTCCGTCCACGTGGACGTTCCAATACATCCATTGCGTGGGGCGGATGACGACTTTCCGGCGCGCCGGTTCGCCGGCTTTGCGGATGGTCTCGGCGTCCGTCTCGGAAATCAGTTTTTCGGCCAGCAGCCGTTTCAGCTTGGGCTCGATTTCGGGCGTATAAATCGCCGCGAGGTAATCCTTCATTTTTTTCCGCATGAACATGCCGTTCGTGCAGATGTAGATGACGCGTTTTTGCTCGAGCAGGCCGGTGACCAGCTCCTCGATCTTCGGATAAATCAGCGGTTCACCGCCGCAGATGGAGACCATGGGCGCATCGCATTCCATCGCCACGGCCAGGCATTTTTCCAGCGGCACCATGTCCTTGAGGTTGGTGGAGTATTCGCGGATGCGACCGCAGCCGGTGCAGGTGAGATTGCAGGTATGCAGCGGTTCAAGCTGCAAGACCATGGCAAACTTTGGGGTCTTGCGCAGTTTGTGCTTGATGATGTGACTGGCGATCTTTTTCGTCAGCGCAAAGGGGAAACGCATATAATTTTAACGGACGGAGGCGACTTCAATGGAATGTTGAACCAGCACGACCGGCGCATTGGTCTGCGGCGAATCGGCCTTGATGATGCCGGGCAATAAGAAATCCAGCGGCGAAACGGTTCGCGATGCGCTGATGCCGCCGCAGCCGCCCAAGAGGAGCGAACCGGCTGAGAGCAGCGCCAAACACGGAAATTTCCAGCTTATTCTCACTTGCCGAGTATAAATCAGTCCGTCACGATAGCAACTTCTAATTATTCGCATCATGCCATTGCCAACACCACCCCGGGTGCAAGGTTTCGCAGCTTTTTTGCTGCTGGCCGTCGCTGCCTGGGGCCAGCCGGCCAGCAACGCGGTATATGCCGCGCGCGCCGGACAGGCCTTTGCCCAGGCACAACAGGCGTTTGCCGCCCACCCCGGCGAAGCGACCAACGCCTGGCAGTTGGGCCGCACCAGTTACGACTGGGCGGAATTTGCCACCAATCTGGATCAGCGGGCGGCAGTGGCGCAGGTGGGCATCGCCGCCTGCCGGGAGTTGCTGGCCCGCGATCCCAAGTCCGCGCGGGGCCATTATTATCTGGCCATGGATTATGGGCAATTGGCCCAGGCCGAAGCGCCGTCCATGGCTGCCTACCGGCTGATTCGGGATATTGAACGTGAATTTAAGGCGGCGGCGGAACTGGACGAGCGGCTGGATTTTGCCGGACCGGTGCGTTGTCTGGGCTTGCTTTATCGCGATGCCCCCGGCTGGCCCATCAGCATCGGCAGCAAGCGCAAGGCGCGGGAATATCTCGACCGCGCCGCCGCGCTCGCGCCGGGCTATCCCGAAAATCAGTTGAACCTGGTCGAATCGCAGGTGCGCTGGCATCAGGCAGATGAGGCGGAAATGGCGTGGCAAAAACTGGCCGCCATCTGGCCCGCCGCCCGAACCAACCTGACGGGCGTGGCCTGGGAAGAAACCTGGGACGACTGGACCGCCCGGCGGAAAGCAGCAAAAGCTGATTTTCAGAAGGCTTTTCGGCAAAACCCGGAGCCCTGAAAACCATGATAATTTTCTTGCGTGCAAAAAAGAACCGATGCGTTAGACTTGCGTCAAAATCACACTGACCGTATGGCACGAAATATTATCGCAGCGTTGAGCGACTCGACAGTGTTCCTGCGCGAGTGGATTGTAAATCCCCAACGCACGGGCGCGGTGGCCCCCAGTTCACCCCAGTTGGGGGCGGCGATGGCCCGCTGGTTGCCGCGCAATCCGGAAAGTTACGTGCTCGAACTCGGCCCCGGCACGGGCGCGGTCACCGATGCGCTTCTCAAATACGGCCTGCGCGAAGACCGGCTCTTGGCCATCGAAAACAATGCCACCCTCGCCAAGATCCTCCGCAAACGCTTTCTTCAAGCCCATATCATCACTGGCGACGCCTGGGATCTGGACAAACTCCTCGCCGAACTGCCGCAGCCGGTGGAGGCCGTTGGCGCGGTGATCTCCAGCCTGCCGCTGCTGAATTTTCCCAAGGAACAGGCCGACGCGCTCGCGCAAAAAATCCGGGCCATTCTCGAACCGCGCGGGCGCTGGGTGCAATACACCTACCACATCGCGAGAGACCGCAGCCGCGGCGGCGATGACTTCAAGCTGGCGGCCTCGAAAATTGTCTGGTTCAACCTCCCGCCGGCGCGCGTGAGTGTTTATCAGAAATAGCCAGGCAGTATAAGACATCCCGGCCTGGCGTGAAGGGCGGCATCTTTGCCGCCCGGATGAAGCTCCCATTCGCGGAAGCTGCCTGTTTAAATCCAAAGCCCCCGGTTTGCACCCGGTCTTAGCCGCCGGGCAAAGATGCCCGGCTCGACGGCAGGCAGGATGTCTACGGCGACGGTTTCTCCGGCACTTCAATCACATCGCCATCACGCAGCCAGAACGCGTTTTCAGAAGGGGCGTTTTCAGAGGGGGCGTTTGCAAATGGGAAATTATTTCCATTGGATCCTCCAGGGATCGAACGGCGGCGGGGTACAAAATCCCTGTTGTTGTTATTGTTGCTGGTTTCCGGACTGCTGCAATCCAAAATCCACTCGTGATTTTCACCGCTTTTAGGATCGCGGCGTATAACTTTCACGCGGGCGAGGTCCGACGAAGCCAGCAACAGTTTCCGGGCTTCCGAATTATTTAGCAACGTGCCGAGGGTTGCCTGATCGCCAAGGCGGTAACAGGGAAGCTCCACCTGCTGAGCCTGCACCTTGAGCCGTACAATGCCTTTCACATAATTGCCCAATGCTTCTTTTTGTCCGCCGGTCAGTCCGTCCTCGTTGTCTCCCAGCGTATGGTCGCGTTCTGCAACTTCCACCACGTCGCCAAACGCCAGCGGCAGATCCTTCGCACAATCAATGCCGTTCGTTTGATTGAGCAGGTTGACGCTGATGCGCGTTTCGTTGGTCGAACCGCGACTCGGACGCACGATGACGATTCGTGTCAGGTCGGGAAAGCGCAGCATGGCCGGGAGCGGATAGCCAGCCCAGGTGTTGTCGCCCTGCGGGACCTGATAGTTTTGCGACGAAAAGTAAAAATTGGCCAGCGCTTCAAGCAACGTGAACTGATTCCAGTCATTGGTTCCTTTGTGAAAAATCGCGAAGGAAAATTTAGCCGAGGTCCGGGCCATCTTGATGGCATCCCAATCTGGCAGTTCGTCCAGCGCGCCGTGCTGGCGCAGCAGATCGGCAAACTGCTCAAGGGATATTTTTTGTTCTGGCGATACGCTGGTTGACTCAAGTTTTTCTTTAAGCTCAGCCAACGGCGTTTTGCCATTGTTGCTCCGCACATTGGGATCCGCCTTGTACGCCAGCAAAAGTTCAAAAATACGGCGGTCCGCCTGCCGCCACGCCGCCCAATGCAATGGAGTGAAACCGTTTGAATTGCGCACATTGGGATTTGCGCCATGCTTCAATAAAATTTCGACCGCCGCCGCGTTGTTTTCCCAGATGGCATCGCCCAGCGGTGTCCAATTGTTTCCATCTTTGCTAACTGCGTCAATTTTTGCCCCCGCGTCCAGCAATGCTTCAAGCGTGTTGGTGTCGGACAGGGCGGCGAACAGGATGGAGACCCCTCCTGCAAATTCCGGGTAATTCGGGTCGGCCTTGAATTTCAAAAGCAGCGGCACCGCCGCAAAGTTTTTCGAATAAACAGCGGATTCCAACAGTGTCTCGCCGCTCGCCTGGCGTGCGTCCGCTCTTCCGCCCGCCTCCAGCAGCCCTGCCAGAATGTTGCTGTATGACAAGGCACTGAACAACAGGGATTGTCCGTCGGTCTGGGCATCGTTTGGATCGGCCTTGTATTTCAAAAGCAATTGCACCATCGAAAGCTGATTCAGTGAAACTGCCAGATATAACGGGGTCACCGGTCTCATATTGTCTCCAAAGGGTCTCGATCTCATATTGTCTCCGGAGTATCTGTTGCCGCCGATCACAACGTCCCAATTGATAGCTCCTTTGGCATTCGGATTCGCTCCCGCTTGCAGTAACAATTCGGCCGTCCCAACATCATTATTGTGAACCGCACCGAGCAACGGCGCATCCAGTTTCCCGCCATTGGGATCCGCCTTGGCCGCCAGCAACAATTTTACATTCTCGGAGCAATTGCCCCCCTGTTCCACCAACCTGCTTAATGGCGTACGCCCTTCTGAATCTTCCATGTTTGGATTTGTTCCGGCATCCAAAAGTACCTTCAATATATCCTGTTGGTATTCGACGGCATAGGTCAATACCGGCCATCCTCTATCGTTGTCTGTAAGATTTGCATCGGCACCGTTGGCCAACAGCCATTGGACGATTTTGGATTGCCTATGTTCCACGGCAGAAAACAACGGAGTTGCTCCGGAAGCATTCCGGGCATTTATCTCTGCGTGACTGGCCAGGAGCACTTCGGCCACTGACAGAAAACCGTTTCGCGCTGCCAGATGTAACGGCGTGTCGCCATGCTGTCCTTTGCAATTAATGTCCGCGCCCCGGTCAATCAGGAATTTGGTCATGGCTTTATTTCCGACGATGACGGCTGCCATCAAAGGCGTGACGGGGCCAACTTGATTCAATTCCTTCGTCCAGCGAACATCGGGAGAGGCCACATTTATATCCGCACCGTGGTCGAGTAAATAGGCAGCCACTTTGAGCCAGCCATTGTAAGCCGCCTTTCCCAATGGCGTGCTACCATCGCTCGGGGCGTTGATTAAATCCGGGCTGCTTTGAATCATCTGCTGGATGCGCTGGATTTCACGGTCTTCCTCATCGGTTGCCCCCGCTCCGGAACCGGCCGAATTTTGGCCGGCTATACTTTGCAACGGTGTCTGCAAGCGGGCCTGGGGAAATTCCGCCCGCAGTTCCAAAGCTTCCATCATCCCGCTGATTCTTTCTCCAATCTGGCGGTTCAATTCAGCCAGCAACGCATCAACTCTCGCAACGGTGGGATTGTTGGTCGAGTAATCCACGACCAGCGAGGCGCGCTGCGATTGGGCTTCATTTCGCTTTTTTAGCAAATCGTCCAGCACGGCATCGGGAATCAGGGTCGGCAAAATTTTTCCAAGTTCATCACGGGGCTTGTCTTTTAACTGGTTCCAGAGCTTGGCGTCGGAACTCTCGGCTGCCACTGTTTCAACCGCCGGAGTTTGTGGCCCGGACATTCCCATGCCGGCCAAATCCTGCCGGCTCAACGTGGCCAGTGTCTGCTGGTCGGGAAAATCCCGGACAATCCGCCCGTATTGTTCGGCAGCCTCGTTGGTGCGGCCCTGCGCGCGATAGCATTCGCCCAGCCGGAAGACCGCCGTGGCCGCAAGCTGGCGGTCCTTTTCAAAGTGCGCCGCGAGCGACGAGTAATCAGCGATGGCCGCGTCGAGATTGCGGTTGGCCTGCTCCTCGAACAGGCCTTGTTGCAGGAGGGCGGTGAGGTCGTTGGTTTGCGCGTGCAACCACGCCGCGGCCAGAAGAAAAATTCCGATGCACAATTTCGTTTTCATAATCGAACACGTTCAGCCTGCCAAAATTATCCCGTCCGGATTGTCATGCTTTTGCAAAATCGCGTGAAAAATCTGAAGTCCAAACAACGCGTGGGCCGCATGCCCCTCGCTTCGGATTTACGGATTCAGATTTCATTCGGCTTTCGGGCTTCGGCCTTCGGATTTGTTGTCGAGCCGGTATCCCACGCCATGGACCGTCTTGAGCCAGCGCGGGTCGTCGGGATTTTTTTCCAGCTTGGCGCGCAGGCTGGCCATGTGATTGTCCACCGTGCGCGTCGTGGGAAACGCCGTGTAGCCCCAGACCATGTCCAGAAATTTTTCGCGCGTGACCGGTTCACCCTCGGCCCCGGCCAGCAGCCGCAGCATGGCAAACTCCTTTGCCGTGAGATGAATTTGTTTTTTGCCGCGCACCGCCGTCTGCCGCGCCAGGTCAATTTCCGCGTCGCCCAGTTTTAATTTCACCGGCGACCTGCCTTTGCGTTCCATGCGCCGCAGCAGAGCGCGCACGCGGGCAAGCAGTTCGTCGGTGCTGAACGGCTTCACCAGGTAATCATCCGCCCCGGCATCGAGACCGCAAACGCGGTCTTCAATCTGGCCTTTGGCGGTAAGCATCAGCACCGGCACGTCGTTGGCCAGCCGGCGCAGCTCGGCGCACACGGCGAACCCATCGAGCTTGGGCATCATCACATCGAGCAGGATGAGGTCCGGTTTTTCCGCCAGCGCGCGTTGCAGGCCGCTCTCGCCGTCCGCCGCGGTCAGCACCCGGTAACCCTCGCCCGCAAGCAGGTCCGCCAGGGCCGTGCGCATCGGCGCTTCGTCTTCAATGATCAAGATGCGTTGCATAAAAGAAATCCGAAATCCGAATCCCCGAAATCCGAAAAATGTTGCGCCGTTCGATGCGCACCCTCGTTTTGGGTTTCGGATTTCGGCATTTGACTACTCGTTGTGCTTCATTGGCAATTCAATTGTGAACCGGCTGCCCTTGCCCACGTCGCTCTGCACCCGCACGTGTCCGCCATGCGCCTCGACAATGTGCTTCACCACGCTCAAGCCAATGCCAACGCCCTGCGTCTCGCGCCGCAATGCGGAGCCGAGCCGGTAGAACCGCTCAAATATCTTCTCATGCTCCTTAAGTGGAATGCCGGGGCCGTGGTCAGCGACATAAAGCAGGACAGCCGTCCCGCCTGCCCCGCTTTCAATTCCCACCGTCACCGTCTCCCCTTTGGGCGAATGTTTGACCGCGTTGTCAATCAGGTTCACCAGCGCCTGCTGAATCGCCCGTCCGTCCAAAGCCAGTTCGGAATTTGGAATCTGGAGTTCGGGATGAAATTCCAGCCGCACACCCTTCTCCGCCGCGTAAGGTTCCATGAGCTTCACCGTGGTTTCCACCAGCGCGACCAGGTTGGTCGGCTCGAATTCATATTGTTTGCGACCCTGTGCAATGCGCGAGAAATCCAGCACGTTTTCGATGAGCGACGATAACCGGCGGCATTCCTGCACAATGAAGCGAAAGTACTCGCCCTGCCGGGCCGGCTCCGAAATCTTGCCGCGCTCCAGATTTTCCGCCATCAGCCGCACCGACGCGATGGGCGCGCGCAACTCATGCGACACGCTGGAAACAAAGTTGGATTTCTGCTCGTTAAGCTGCAACTGGCGGCGGAATGCGCGCCGCGCCGACGCCAGGCCAGCCAGGGCCGTAAGCGCCGACGCCAGGATCAGCGCGCCGAAAATTTTGGCGCGCTTCCGTTCGGCGTCAAGCATCCGCGCACGGCTGGTCAGAAAAAATTTCACTTCGAAACGAATGGAATCGGGCGCAAAATAACTTCCGGCCTTTTGCTCCACGCCTGCCAGCACGGAGTGTTCGTCAACCGCGGCGGTTTCGTGGGCTGGATGCAGGCGCACACCTTCAACCGTGACCTCGGGCGTCGCGTACGGCGGAACGAAAGATTGATCCTCCGCCAGGGCGCGGTCAAAAATCATTTCCACCACGGCGCGCGGCACCAGCCAGACCTCATAGCCGCGCCCCGCCAGCGACACGCCTTCAGAATCATTTCCCGGATTTAAATAAGTCGCGGCCTGAAAAAAGGCCAGGACAGAGCCGTCTTCCGTCCAATGAGACCAAAATAATTTTTCCCACGGCTGCAAATCCGGCAGCCGGCGCAGCGAACCAAGACATTCCCCCGCCTTTGACCGGCCGTCAAAAAAAATTCGCATCCAATAAAATTTCTGCTGGAGGACCGGATTCGCGCGGTTGGTCAGGCTGCCCGCCAGTTCCATCAGTTTGGGAGAGAGGATTGAGGGATGGCCCATTACACGCTCCCAAACCGACTGGAGCAGCCGGTCAGTCAGTTGCGCATTGGTGGCCATGAGCAAATGGCAACAGGCGATCTCTTCAAACGAAATCCCTGTCTCGGACGGCAGGGCGCCGCCGTATTCGGCTACTTGCTCCGGTGCCTGCATTAAATCCTGCGCTGCCTGTTGGGCGTCCTGACCCGGATTGCTGTTTCGGAATGCCTGCCACCGGGAGTTTCTTTTCATTTGATCGCCAGCCCGGCGCAAGGAATCCCATAATTTTGCCTGCTCCGGCGAAAGGTCGCGGAACCATTTCGGCGGCCGGGGCGCGGCGGGAAAATCCGGGGGTTCGATCTGTCGCCCGTCGGCCAGGATTTCACCGTTGGGGATGACCAGAGCCGCGAACGACAACCCGGGATGGTCGTGCTCCCATTTTTCGATGTTCGCTTTCAAAGCGGGGTCCGGGAATATATCGCCGCTGGAATTAGGCTGCGAGGCCAGCAGCAACTCTGTCACCCAGGTGTTTTGCAACGACACGAACCGGCGAAGCTCTTCATCCACGGTGGCGCGCATGGCCCGACCGAGGCTTCGCGCATTTTCCCCCGCCCGGTTGCGCGCGTCGTTTTCCGCCGCGCGTTCATCCTGACGCAGCGAAACGAGACTGGCGACCGCCAGCACGGCCACCGGCAGCATGATCAACACCCCCTGCCAGAAAAAAGCCGGCGTCGCGCGCCTGGAATTCTGTCGTGTCATTTTGGGCAGTCCGCGAAATTTCTTCCAAGCTTGGAGAAAGTGGAAAACCACGCTGCCAAAGCCGATGAGAATGCAAGCCAGGCAAGCCAGCTCCCAGAGCCCTAATCCATCTGGGTGATCCAATTCGCGCAACCACAAGACGGCCATGACTGCGAGAGTGACGAGCACGATTCCGTAAATGGCCAGCAGGGCGCGCAACCGCCGATACCGTGGGACCGGGTCTTTTCCAGCGAGGGCACCCAGCAACCGGTGGAATATGAAGCCCGCCAGAACCAGCAGCAGGCCCGGCAGCAGCCGAATCAATATGAGAATTCCGTCAGGCATGGCCTGGGTGCATCTGAAAGCGCGGGCGCATGAGTTTCATTACCCACAGCCTGCGGCAACCGCAAGATTCAGTTGTCACGATTTTGCAAAATCGCCGGAATTTAATTCCGCAGCCCACAGCCCGAAAGCCGAAAGAAATTCGTAATCCGAATCAGCGAGTTGGACGAACTTTCACCCCACGTGTCCAGATTGACGGGAAACGTGTTTCGGGCTTCGGATTTCGTGGCTTCGGATTTCGGAGTTCAGTTAATGCTGCCCTTGGAACTGCTTAAGCTGTTCCACCAGCGCGCGTAATTGGGCTCCGTCCTGCCCTTTCATAGCGGGCATATCCGCCGCGGTCTGGGCCACCAGCAGCGCGTCGGCGCTGCGCTTTTGTTGCAGCAGAAAATTTACATACCGAAACACGGCTTCCGGCGAATAGGGGCACAGTGCCCACGCCTGGCGAAACGCAAAATCCGCCGCGCGCACCATGCGCTCCTTGTCCGCCGTGTCGGCGGCGTGGTCCACGCGCCAAGCGTAAAGCCCGGCGGTGGATGAACGCAGCTTCGAAAACGTTTTGTGGGCATAGGCGTTTTGAATAAAGCGCGGGTCGCCTTTGAATCCGCCGAAATCCTGCCGCCCGAAGCTCTTCCCGGCAAAGGCCGCGACTTCGGCCACAGACGTGTCGTCGTTCAGCCAGTCACCGATCATTGGCTGCACATATTTTGTCCAGTAATCATGATCGTTCTGGACGATTTCATCGGACAGCGTCGCCGCCGGCTGCCGGTTGAGCTTGAAAATCAAACCATGCGGCTCAAGTTGTGGATACATCCAGTCGAACGGGAAACTTTCCTCAACGTAAAATTCCGGTTTCGGATTCTTGTCAAAAATGTTTTTGACCAGCAGGCCGTTGATTTCCATCACGGCGACCTGCCCGCTGACCCGAACATGGCCATCTGGGTCCAGATGACAATCCTCCCCGGGTTTGAGCTGATTTTGTTGCGACCGTTTTTTCACATCCTGGGTGTACTCTTCAAAGCAGCGTTGTGAATCGCCGGCGTCGGGGAGGTGGATTTTATCCCCGTACATCTGCCGGATATAATCGAGGTAAGTCCCGTCTGCCAGCGCATTTTGCGTGAGCACGAAAAATGGGTCGGCATCCACCTGCGAGCGGCACATCGCCGTCACCACAAAACGTCCGGGGTCCGTGCCGCCAAAATAAATGCTGCCCGGCGGGATGGACGCAATGATGTCCCGGCCAAACGCCGTCATGTATTTTTCATCGCCGCCAGAGAAGTCTTCAAACGCGCCATAGGTTTCAAGAACCGCCTGCCATTTCGTTCCGCGCAGCCGCTCGTCGGTTTGGCCGGCGTGTTCATATTGGCCGGCGTGGTTTCGGAAATCGTTGAACCGGTTGCTGATCGCCAGCCAGTCGCCCGTTTTCGCCGCCGCAAAAAACGGCGCAAAGCCCGGCGCCTCCCCGTTGGTGGAGGCAGCCGCCTGCGATTGTTTCTCGGCCACGAACTGTTTCAGTTGTGCGATGGTGGCCGTATCTTTGAGTGATGAATACAGGAGTTGATGCTTTGAGCAGCCGCCCAGCAACAATCCGCTGCCCGCCATGGCCAAAATCCAGTAACTGCCGGCTCGTCTCATAAAATAATCCGTTCTATTTAGGGTTGATAAGTGCTGCCATCCACCTAATAGACACCGAATCCGCCGGATTTGTATATAAAAATTATTTCCCGGTGGCCCCATTGATCTTTGCGACCAAAGTAGTTGCCTCCTCCTCGCTAAAAGAGCCGGTGACTTGCGCTATGCCTTCTGTAATTTCCGTTTGAATCGTCGGTGCCATCCAAAGCTTTCCATCAATGACCATTGCCAGCCGTTGATGAATGTGTTGCCGGGTGATTTCGGCAAACTGCTTGCGTCCCGCGTCCGTCAACGAAATCTCAATCACGGAATTGCCCTGCAGGTTTTTGCTCAGCCGCGCAGATTGAATGGCGGTTTGATCCAGCAAAACGGTTTTGGCGACATACAGCGACTCGGCATGCTCCGATGATCCGGCCTGCGAGACCGTACGCATCGGTTCGGCGTTGTCCGTCGGCATATCAAATGCCAGACGCAGTTGAAATACTTCCGCCTTGGGTAGAGCAGGCTGACCGGCGGACTTGAAGCGTTCAGACATTGCCACTAATTCTCGCGCATCCGCCTCGCGATGCTGGCTTTTAAGAAAAATCACATAGCGTTCGGTGGCACCTTCGGGCGCATACGGACACAGTGCCACCGCCTGGCGAAACGCAAAATCCGCCGCGCGCGCCATGCGCTCTTTTTCGCCGGCCGCCGCGGCGTTTTCAGCGCGCCACGCGTACAGTCCCGCGATGGACGAGCGGAATTTCGAAAACATTCTGCCCGCGTAACCGTTTTGTACAAAGCGCGGGTCGCCGGAAAATCCGCCGAGATCATGTCGCAGAAAAACCTTTTCCCCGAAGGCGGTGACCATGGCCACCGGGGTGTTGTCATTCAACCAGCCGCCAATCATCTGGGTCACGCGCGGCTGCCAAAACTTCTGATCTTCCCGCACCATCGCATCGGATATTTCGGCCAGCGGCTGCCGGTTGATTTTCATGATCAAACCGTGCGGTTCCAGATAGGGATACATCCAGTCGAGCGGCGAGCTTTCCTCGACGAAAAATTCGTGGCCGGGATTCCTGTCAAAAATGATCTTGGCCAGCACCCCGTTCATTTGAATGACCGACACTTGGCCGTGGATTTGTAGTCGCCCTTGATCCAGAGTCACATCTTCACCGGGCTTGAGCTGGCGATTTTCGAGCCGCTTCTGGGCATCGGTGTAATAACTCTGAACGCAAAGCCGCAAATCCTCGTCCGTCGGAATGTACAATGTTTTAGGGTCAACTGGGCGCGGGTTCTTTTGAATCCTGGCCGAGATCTCTGTCACGCGGTCGTATATCGGCTGGCGAAGCCTTTCGTAAAAATAGGGAATATTGTTCTTTAGAAGTTTGGCTCTTCGCTCCAAATCTGATATTTCGACTTCTCGTCGCACCGGATCACTCTCTTTTTGTGCCTCAGCGATTTTGAGCTGAGTGTCGGACAGCTCAGATTTGAGCCGCTCAAATTCCGAATCGGAATCCGAATCCGGATCGAAATTCGTGATGCTGCGTTGCAATTCCCTGTCCGCACGGCATGCTTCGGCAAGTTGGGTGAGCACGTCCTTTTCTGTTCCGTAGGTTTTCCTCAAATAATCCAGATAAGATCCATCCACCAGCTCATTTTGAGTCAAGATGTAGAACGGGTCGGCGTCCACATGCGATTTACAAAACGCCGTGGGCAACCCGCATCCGGGTTCTGTGCCGCCGAAATAGATGCTGCCGGCAGGAATCGACTGGATGATGTCATCCGCTGCCATCTGGGTGTAAACTGGTTCGCCGAGGGTGACCTGCCTAAAAGCCCGCCAGATTTCATTCATTGGACTCCAATACCTTGTCCACAAATTCACGTTCACGTCGGTAGGCGACTGATCGAAACTTGCATGCATGTTCGTCACCGTCTGCCAGTCACCGCGGGTGGCCGCGTCGAAAAAGCGCTGGAATTCCGGGAAAACAATGTCGCCGGATGCCGCCGCCAAGGTCTCCCACTGCTTTTCTTTCTCCACGGAAAATGTCTTGAGCCGCTCAATTTGTTGCTGTCGTAGCGCATCCGCTTTGGCCGCCGCGGCGGCATCATTGATGCCGCTGCCGCCGAGGCAAACGGCCACACCGCCGATCAGGGCCAGAATGCACAACGCCGTGGCCGGGTGCAGCCGCCGGTTGCGCGACACGTCCACGATGGCCGCGATCCGGCCGGCCAACGGGGAGGACCGCGCCATGGCAATGGCCGCCATTTGCGGCGCGCGCCGGAAGCTGCCGGCGATTTCCACGAGATGCCCCGCGTAATCCGAAGCCTTGCAGCCGCCCGCCAGCACCAGGTCGTCACAGGCCCCCTCGCGCTCCACGCACATTTGTCGCGCCGCAAGCCAGACGAGCGGGTTGAACCAATAGAGTGCGCAGACCAGTTGCGCCACGACTTGCGTCAAATAATCCCGGCGTTTCACATGCGCCAGTTCGTGCAGCAATACCACCCGCCGCCGGTCGGCGGTCCAGCGCGCGGCGGCGGACGGCAGCAAAATTACCGGGCGCCACCAGCCCCACGTCATCGGCATCACCTCGTCTGCCGACTGTAACAGTCTCACCGGGCGCCGCCAACGCAGGGTTTCGCAGGCATTTTGCAACAAACGTATCCAGTCTGCGTCCTGCATGGGTTGCGCCAGCCGCGAAAATTTACGCCGGCCAAATTGTGCAACGCCAAGCCTGAGCAATACCGCCGCCGTTCCGCCCAGCCACAGCAGCCAGCCAAATAAAACCCAGCGCGCGCTGAACTGCGCGGCCATCTTCCGGCTGCCGACCTTGGCCCCGGCGGGAACGGAAGCCGGGCGCGCTGCCGGCTGAATGGGTGCAGGCGGCGCGAATTTTTTGGGCGCCAGTTCAATCGTGAACGCAACCTCGTTGGCAGGGCTGGAGACGGTGGAAACAGCCCAAACCGGCTGCCGCGCGGCGGGTGAAGGCAACAGTGACAGACACGGCAGACTCAAAATGGCCAGCAGCCAGATGAGATGCCGCGTGGCGGCGGATGCCCGGCGCCACACTGCGCAAACGCCACCGGCCAGCGCCAGCACAATGAAGCTTTTGAACAGCGCATCCAGCAATAGCACCGCCAGGGGCACACTTTGAAGCTGGCTTGCAAGATTTCCGATCAGGGTGTTCATGTTAACGTCCTTCCTTTTCGGCTTGTTTGATCATTTCCCGCAATTTCTCAAGGTCGGCATCGGAAAGCTGCCGATCGGCGGAGTCCAGCAGCGCGGCCACGGCCTGCGTGACCGAACCCTGAAAGAACGTCGCCACCAGCCGCTTCATGGCCGACCGGCTGGCGGCGCCACGGGAAACGCGCGGCAGGTAAACGTAACGCGGCCCGTCCTGCCGGTGTTTGACGTGGCCTTTTTCCTCCAAAATCCGCAGCAGCGCACGGACGGCGGAATAGCCCGGCGCATCCGGCATGGCCGCGCGAATTTCGGCGGCGGTGACGGCCTTCCGGGCATGCACAATGTCCATGATCTGGCGCTCGCGCCGGCTCAAATGCAGTTCGGTGTCCATATGTATGCTAAATTTTTAGCATAGCTGCGGCATCTGTCAACGCTAAAGTGCTAAAATTTTAGCATAGCGCTCCAGAAACAGGGTTTCTCGAAAAATGGCAACGCAAGCTGCCGGAAAATCAACGTTGATCAACGGGCGGATTTTGACTCTGCTTGTCTTTCAATTGCTTGACCATGTCCTCCAGTTGTTCGTTATCCACCCCTCTCATTCGTAGAATGAACATGTCTGTTTCGCCAACAACGAGCGCGTCGTTCAAGCGGGATTGGGCCACCAAAAAATACACATATCGAAACACAGGTTCTGGCGAACATGGCCCGAGCGCCCACGCCTGGCGGAACGCAAAATCTGCCTCGCGCAACATGTGTTCCTTGTCCGCCGGATTGGCCGCATGATCCGCGTGCCAACCATAAAGTCCGGCAATGGCTGCTCGCGATTTGGAAAACGTTCTCTGCGAATACGCATTTTGGATATAGCGCGGATCACCTTTGAACCCGCGGAAATCCCGCCGCCCATACGTCTTCTCGGCAAACGCCGCGATTTCCGCGATGGACGTATTTTCATTCAACCAGTCACCAATCATTGGCCGGATATAGTTCGTCCAATATTCGTGGTCCCGCTGGACGGTTTCATCGGACAATGTTGCCGCTGGTTGGCGATCAAGTTTGAAGATCAGACCATTCGGTTCGAGTCGGGGATACATCCAGTCAATCGGATAACTTTCATTGACGTAGAATTCATGGTTGGAGTTATTGTCAAAGACAATTTTGGCCAGCAGCTCCTCCGTGTACATGACTGAATACATGACTGAAGGGGATTGATTACTTGACATTCGGCGCTCTGAATCCTCCATGAACTTCTCATGACATTTTTGCGAGTCGCCGTCCATCGGGATATAAATTATTTTGCCATACATATTGCGGAGGTATTGGCGGTATCCGTTGTTGCCCAAAGCATTTTGCGCGAGTGTGAAAAATGGGTCGCCGTTCACCTGCGACTGGCACATGGCGGTCACGATATATCTGCCCGAATCTGAGCCGCCAAAATAAATGCTTCCCGCAGGGATGGAGGCGATGATGTCCCGGCCAAATTCAGCGGAGTATTTTTCATCCCCCGTCACAAACCCATCCAAGGCACCATAGATCTCTTTGATTGCTTCACCAGGCGTCCCTTGCAAGCGCGGAGGTGGCTGAGGTTCCCAGTGCAAGCCGATTTGTTCCGCTGCACCCGAAATAAAATCTTCAACCGCCCCCCGAAAGCCATGCCAATGCTGGATTCCATACCCCAACGAATCCCGATACTCAATTCGTGCGTCAAGTTCCCGAACGGAATTGCTCAACGCCAACCAGTCGCCCCTTTGGGCATATTTGAACATGGTTTGAAATTCTGGCGGCAGGTTGTTCGCGCTGGCGTTGGCCTGCTTTATCTTCATCGCAACAAACCGCTTGAGCATCGTTTCGGTTTCCGGATTTTTGAATTTACCCCAGACCGATCCCTGGTAATCACAACAAGTTGCCAAAAGAATGCTGGCAATGGCAACGGCCAGCACAATCAGGATGAGGGGCTTTTTCACTTCGCGTTGTTCTTTCTATACCAGACAGACACCGCCGCGGCCAAATTTGTATATGGAACATTTGCAGAAACGATGCAGTGGCATTCCAACCGGCCGCGAGTTGTCCCAACTCGCAGCGCTCCGCGGAACCTGATAAATTTCAAGCGGCTTTGACCGACCGCGCTGGACCCGATGCCACACTTTAGAATTATTCTAAATCTTGACATGGGTGAACCCCGCGCTACATTCTTTTTGCCATGAGGCCGCGCAGCCACCAGCAAGACGAACAGCACCTGACCGAACAGTTGGGCGCCACCGGCCTGCGGCTGACGCCCCAGCGCCAGCAGGTCTATGACGTGCTTCTGCAAAAGCGCGACCACCCCACCGCCGAGGAGGTTTTCATCCGCGCCAAAAAGGCCATGCCGGAGATTTCCCATGCCACGGTCTATAACTGTCTCGACGCGCTGGTCAAATCCGGCCTCGCGCGCCAGGTCACGGTGGAACGCGGCGCCACGCGCTTCTGTCCCAACATGACCGAGCACGGGCATTTTCATTGCAGCGTTTGCGGGACAATTTATGATGTGAGTTTGCCGCCCGCACTGCCGTGCGTGGCCGTGCCGCGCGGCTTCAAGCCGCTGCGCCATGACGTCACCATCCACGGCGTCTGCGCCGATTGCGGCAAAAAGAAATAGCGCAAAATTTAATGAGCACCGCGACCGAGACAATTGAGAACCTGGTTCAACAGGAATATAAATATGGCTTCGTGACCGATGTCGAAACCGACTCGGCCCCGCCCGGCTTGAGCGAGGACATCATCCGCTTCATTTCGGCCAAAAAAAAGGAGCCGCAATGGCTGACCGACTGGCGGCTCAAGGCCTATCGCCACTGGCTCACCATGAAGGAGCCGCACTGGCAGTTTGTAAAATATCCGCCGGTGAATTTTCAGGACATCACCTACTACTCCGCGCCCAGGCAGAAAACCGACGGCCCGAAAAGTTTGGACGAAGTGGACCCCAAGCTGCTGGAGATGTACGAAAAGCTCGGCATCCCCCTGCGCGAACGCGGCCGGCTGGCCGGCGTGGCCGTGGACGCGGTGTTTGATTCCGTCAGCGTCGGCACCACCTATCGCGCGCAGCTCGCCGAACAGGGGATTATTTTCTGCTCCTTCAGCGAGGCCGTGCAGGATCATCCCGACCTCGTCAAAAAATATCTCGGCTCGGTGGTGCCTTACACGGACAACTATTACGCCACGCTCAACTCCGCCGTGTTCACCGACGGTTCCTTCTGCTACATCCCCAAGGGCGTGCGCTGTCCCATGGAGCTTTCAACCTATTTCCGCATCAACGCCGCGAAGTCCGGCCAGTTCGAGCGCACGCTCATCGTGGCCGACGACGGCGCGCAGGTGAGCTATCTGGAAGGCTGCACCGCGCCCATGCGCGATGAAAACCAGTTGCACGCCGCCGTCGTCGAACTCGTCGCGCTCGACCATGCCGAGATCAAGTACAGCACCGTGCAAAACTGGTATCCGGGCGATGCCAACGGCGTGGGCGGCATTTACAACTTCGTGACCAAGCGCGGCCTGTGCAAAGGCAAAAACTCCCGCATCACCTGGACCCAGGTGGAAACCGGCTCGGCCATCACCTGGAAATATCCCAGTTGCATTTTGCTGGGCGACAATTCCAAGGGCGAATTTTATTCCGTGGCCGTCGTGAACAACTGCCAGCAGGCTGACACCGGCACCAAGATGATTCACATTGGCAAAAACACCCGGAGCACCATTGTCTCCAAGGGCATTTCCGCCGGGCGCGGCCAGAACAGCTACCGTGGCCTTGTGGAAATTCATAAGAACGCGGAAAATTCCCGCAATTTCTCCCAGTGCGACTCCATGCTCATTGGCGCCAAATGCGGCGCGCACACGTTCCCCTACATCGAGGTGAAAAACACGACCGCCAGTGTTGAGCACGAGGCGACCACTTCCAAGATTGGCGAAGACCAGATTTTTTACTGCAACCAGCGCGGTCTTGCCACGCAGGACGCCGTGAACATGATCGTCAACGGCTTCTGCAAGGAAGTGTTCAAGGAACTGCCGATGGAATTCGCCGTCGAAGCCCAAAAACTTCTCGGCGTGAGCCTCGAAGGCAGCGTGGGCTGAGGCTGGCGACGCTCCAGCCGATGCAGTTGCAAGGTCTAAATGCTATAAATGGTCCTGCGGCGAAAAAATGATGTAAAAGCACAAAGACACACGTCAACCAGGAAAAAATAGAAATTGCTTTCCCTAGCGCAAACGCGGAATCTTCATAAACAATTTGTACATCATGCCTTCCGCGCGGTAGCTCCAGTGCCTGAAATGCATAGTTCGCTTGCCACAACGGCACACGGCGTCCGCTCACGTAGGCATGCCATTGATGATAATATGCCTGTGCTATCACTAGCATTGTTGGGGAAGCAGACTCGACATCAATGGATATTCGTTGCGGACGACACGTCGAAGAGATGATTCTTGCCTCCGAGCAATTTGACGCAGTAATAATATGTTCGGCCGCTAGCGGGAGACAGACGAATTGATCCGGCCTAAAGTCGTCACCAGTTACATATTGTAGTGCGTTTGATTCATTGAGAAATATTGGCTGCTGTCCCGAGGTCAACATAGGCATAGCTGTATCTCTGACAACCCAGCTTCCAGCGTCTAAGCTTCCGATATATTTTATGCCGAGAAACTGACTGATAGGCCGGGACTCAATATCTTTCCAATTTAGAGCAGTATTAATATCGACCATATTGCGCAAATAAAGTGGAAAAAAACCATCTGCCTTTGGCACATTATCAAGCAAGTTCAAATTCAATGACAAGGAATAGCGCCGGTCTGCGACGCTTTGGAGATCCATACCGGAAACGGCTTGTTGGCTTCTTATGACCAACGCACGCGCTTTTCCAAAACGAAGTGAACGAACCCACGAAAAGCGCTTTTGAACCAGATCCGAGTCATAAACTCCACGACTTGTAGTTGGCGCCAAATTCGGAATATGTGTGGCCAAATCAAGCAAAACAAGAAATAGAAAACATGCTATAGCCAAATGTCTGTTCTCACGATTGCTAATATACAATATTATAAAAAGCGCCCAACAGATTGCAATCATGAATATCACTCTTACCCCGGAATTCCACACAGCCATAGTTGTGTCATCCATTGGATGGGGAAATTCCCAGATCATCCATATCATAGCTGTTGCGAAGATGACTACTGATATAATCGCGGAGCAAAATACTCTATTCACGTTATTACTATCTTTTGCGGCACATCCTGTCAGCCACGTTAGACCATACGCCGACAACAATGGGATTGTAAAAACTGATAATATAACAAATTTTACCGGATACCGCATAAACCCTAATAACGGAACGAAGTGTCTTAATGCACGATAGGCAATACTATTGTTTCCCATAGCTAAAACAATGCTAAATATAGTAATCAAAAGCAGTATATAGGCATCACGAGATCGTGCTCGAAAGGCGGCAATCACGACCAGTATAATGCTTGTAACCCCGAGGTAATAAGAGCTAAAAAACCTTTGGCCATCCAGAAATATATAATCTACTACCGATGATCTGTAACAATGGAAAAGCGGTAGAACATAGTTGACAATCCCGGCGACAGGCATTGAGTTAACATTCGAACAATAATTAACACTCAGTTGAGAATGGGCGAGCAAGTCAATAAAAGGAAACAACTGGCCTGCCGATAAGGCGAGAGTTAGCGTGAATACTAGACAGCATCGCAAGAACATTGTTCTACGCGGACAGTCGCGCGTGCATAAGTTGGAAAGCCACAACGCTCCGACTGTAATCCACGTAAAAATCACAACCTCAGGAGTCCCCGAAAATACTTGAAGGGCGCATACTATACTCGCCAATGCAATGTAATGCCCACCTTGCTCGAAGGCCATTTTAGAACAAAGCACAACCCAAGGCATCCAAGCCAGTGTAGCAACATTGGTTGGCAACAGAATAGACTCTTGAACTAGGCCATTGAAAGAAAAAACAAGGCCGGCGTAACTGGCCGCCACGCGGTTCTTGGTCAGATGCAGCGCCAAAATATACATTCCCACACCCGCCAGCCAGAGATGGAACACACAAAACACGCCTAACGCCCAGGAAAGAGGAAAGTACACGTAAAATAGTGACAGCGGGTACAAAACCTGCGTGTTCCATTGCGCAAGAAATGGCAGGCCACAATTGCTCAAAGGATTCCAAAGAGGAATTTGTCCCGTCAAAACAGATTCTCGATAGAAATGCGCGGCAGGATATCCGTAACCTGAAAAGTCAGAAAAATAAAAGGTCTTAGCACCAAAAATGACGTCCGGGAATATTGCCACGACCGCAAACGCCAAGAAAAGCGCAAACTTCCATGGCATAAAGCAATAGGGACTCTTAGAAACAAGTCAAGCCGATTTGGACCAGCGTGTGATGCATCTTGGTCAAGACACAAATCCGTAAATAACTAAACGTCTCCGCTAAATGCGGAATAAGCAACGTAGCTGACCGGCAACTGGCATCACGAAAATAGATCGTTCATCGCAGGGATAGTCCGTGGCCATACGTTCCCTGTAGAGCGTCGTAGCCGAATATGGGTCGGCGTCGCAATAACCGCCAACTACACATATTCCAATCATAAGTACAATATCCGCATTTACCGTATAGCCTGCATCATAACAACCGTATCTTGCATCTGCTGTAACGCAATAGATGCTGCGATCTGAAAAAAGATAAGAGCACGGTGGACTTGTGCAAGCTGTGCTTTGTGAGTCGCTTGCCTGTTGGCCGCAGGCGAAGACCTTGATTGCAAAAGCAAGAGCAATGCTGCCCGCAATGAGTATATATTTTGAGTTAGTTTTCATTTGTTTTGGGTTTTGTTTTTATCATTTTCGTCAGGTACACCAATAGCAAAGTCACATTTAGTCCTAAGAAGCCAATTGCCAGCCAGCGCGCTAAAGATTTATGTGGCACTTCCTGGGTAGACATCATCTTCATGAAAGCACCCGGAATGTTCTGAGCAAGGATTTTCTTTTGAGTTCTGGGTAAATGTAGCACTTCGTCTTTTGTTAAAAAGCGATCTTCTATATCGTAGCAAACTGTTTCGGTCAACGAGTCACTATTGCCGCGATCAAAACGATAGTCATCAACACTGGTCAATGCTGGAACTTTGGGTGGAAACGAAAGCGCTTCCCCCAATTTCTGCGCATGTTTAGTTGTTATCAAATAGCGGGCTCGCAAAGAATTGGTGGCCGATACCGCTTTGTTGGTTGAACGAAAGGCCTCAATTGATGGTGGAGAAAAGACCTCAAAAGTGGCGCTTTCCGGAAGGTCAAGCCCATCTGTTAGCGCCGGTTTGAAAGTGGGGTAAATCCGCCGATTTGAAAATGCGGTGGCTTGGACCGGATGCGGGCACGAAAAAGGCGGCTGATCCCACGGTTTGGAGACCCGCCGCCGATATAG
>Ga0181520_10001948_pt1 | contig 40390 bp, 41 predicted proteins | sample PEATcosm2014_Bin_29_FD_132451 | JGI IMG/M metagenome (GOLD analysis project Ga0181520, IMG submission 132451) | Peatland microbial communities from MTU Mesocosm Facility, Houghton, MI, USA - PEATcosm2014_Bin02_30_metaG | ecosystem: Environmental > Terrestrial > Soil > Wetlands > Peat | place... | reverse complement strand
TTGAGCCGATCGGTAACGTACCACCTGCGGAGTTCGAGAAGGTGTATTATACTCACCAAGAAGGTCTGGCCGTAGGAGCCGGACTAAAATAGAAAAGGCTCCGGAGAACCCGGGGCGGTTCAGCTCGTCCAAGTTACTATCGATGGTCACGCCTTCATCTTGTGTCATCATGGCTTTCTGGATAGAGGCGATCAAGGAGGAAAAATAGGCCTTTAGATCGACCGTGGCCAGATCGTCGGAAAGGTAGAGACGCTCGTAGATGGAGGAAAGGGAGTTGATGCGTCCTATGGCCGACTCGAAGCGGTCACGGTCCTTTTGAGTGGCGACCGAGTCAAGGTCCAGACTCAGAATGGAACTGATCATGTTCAGATTGTTCTTCACCCGGTGCTCGAGTTCCTTCATGAGCATGATCGTCCTGTCGGCGTTCGCGCGCAGGCCCCGTTCGAGTTCCTTTAGCATCGTGATGTCGTGGGCGATACCGACGAGGCCGATGATCTCTCCTTTCGCGTTTCTCAAAGGCACTTTGGAAGTGTATACCCAGACCGTTCGCCCATCCTCTTGCACGAAATCTTCTTCCCGGTTGATGATGGGAATCCCCTTGTTGAAAACCTCTTGGTCGTCCAGGTAGCCTCGCATGGCCACCGGGCCCGGGAAGAGGTCGAAATCGGTTTTGCCTATTTCGTTATTTTCGTCGGTCGGTTCCTGATGGTGGTAATACGCGACATTGGAGATTGTTTTTCGTCCGGAAAGGTCCTTGAAATATACCGGGTCCGGCAGGACGTTGATGAGCGTCCGAAGGAAGATACGCTCTTGCTCGATTTTATCGGCGGCGATCTTCATATCCGTGATGTTCCGGCCTATGCCCACGAGGCCGATTATGTCGCCCCGAGAATCGCGGAGCGGTATCTTGGAGGTGAGGAGCCATATATGGCTTCCGTCCCGCCTGATGAACTCTTCCTCGCGATTGATGATCGGCTGACCTGTCCGGATTACATCGAGGTTATCCCGATGTCCTCTCTCGCCTGTTTCGCCGGCGTAAAGCTCGAGATCGCTCTTGCCGATCGGGTCCTGATATTCGTCGAAGTTGAAGTTCTCGATATCGGCCCGATTGGTAATGATTTTGCGACCTTCGCTGTCGTTGAAATAGATGGCGTCGGGCAGATTGTCGATAAGGGTACGCAGAAAGTTATGCTGCCGGCGCGCATTCTCCTCGCTCGCTCTCAGTTTTACGGTTTGGGCCTTGTTTTCCCGCTCCGATTCCAGCAGGCTCCTGTTTGCGGCGTCCAGCTCCTCCCCCGAAACCTGGAGTTCTTCGATGGTGGTCCTGAGCCTTTCGTTGACTGCTTCCATCTCCATGTTTTTCTGGAACAGCTTTTTCTGCGCGTCGAAGAGTTTGAAGGCCATTTTGATGGACGCATCAAGCACTGTGAAGACCGAGGACTTGACGACATATCCGTAATTGGTGATCATTTCGGTCTTTTCGACGATTTCAGGCTCCATATGAGAGGAAAGAAATACAATGGGTACGTCGTGCTTCCTCAAGATTCTCCTGGCAGTCTCCGTACCGTCGATGCCCGGGCCGAGATCGATATCCATAAGTATGAGATCGAAGTAGCCGGGATCGGCCTGGAAAAGTTCAAAGGCTTTCTCGCCGCTCGTTGCGTGGATGACCGAGTAGCCGGCTCCGGCAAGCTTCTTAGACTCGCTCAATGCGATGATGGCCTCGTCCTCAACGAGTAGAATATGGCTGATGACTTTACTCATTTATTTTAGTATTGCGCTTAGTCCATCTTTTTGTAAATGAAAAACAAAGTGGCTGAATATGTCCTTATTCGCGGATATCACCGCGATGACTCGCTACTCGAGCCTATCATAAGGATTCCCCTGCCTCGGGCTCTTATGAACCACCCCCGCCGCCCCTGACCATTCCCCTCCGTACTTCCATCGCAATCTCCTCGACACAATCCTCTGCCTGCGGATACAGCCCGATCTTGTCCAGAAAGGCATGATCCATGCCGCAATAGCGTATCAGCCGGGTCCTCACGGAGGCCTTCGTCAGCTTGCGGGCAAAGGCTTCGGCCTCGAGGCGCAAGGCATCGTACTCGGCGGTCAGGATCAGGGTCGGAGGCAGGCCGGCGGCATCTGCGAGGTAGAGGGGGGAGACGAGGGGATCGGCGGGGTCCCGGCCCCGCAGGTAGGCGGAACGCAAAAACTCGACGTCGCGCCTCATGGCCAAGAGCATTCCCTCGATGAGCTCGCGGTGATCCCGTATGTCGTACTCCGACAGATCCCAGACGTAGTCTTCGCGGGGCCTGCAGACCAGGTCGACCGTCGGATAGATGAGGGCCTGGAGGGCGATCATTCCCGTCCGCCTGTCCCGGTCCATGATGGCGCAGGCCGCGGCGAAGTTGCCGCCGGCGCTGTCGCCGGCGACCGCGATGCGTTTCTTCTCTATATTCAGCTCCCGGGCCTCGCCGTAAACCCAGGTGACCGCATCGAAGCAGTCGCTAAGCCCGGCGGGGTAGGGGAACTCGGGCGCGAGGCGATAGTCTACCGAGACCACGAGCGCCCCGGCCTTTTCGGCCAGGGCCTTGCAGGGGTTCTCGACCGTCTTGAGGCTGCCGCCGATGAAGCCCCCGCCGTGGAAGAAGACCACGGCGGGCATCCTCCCGGATTTTCGGGGGGAATAGATCCTGACCGGGATGGGCCCGCCGCTTCCCGGGATGCTTCGCTCTTCGCTGCGAATCCCGCCGGAGCCAACGTCGGTGTTCGGCCAACCCATGGACGCGCGGACGGCCTCGATGTCCAGAGTCGCCTGAAAGAGGGATGCCGTCTTCCGCCCGGCCAGGACCTCGAGGACGCGGGGATCGAGGTCGCCCTTCCGGTCGGAACCGGGTATGGGCTTCTGTTCGATCCGCAGGCTGCCGTCCTCGATCATAGCTTCATGAGGGTCGCGATCACGTCCTCGGCGCTGACTTCGGCCTTCCTGAGCTCGGTCACCTTGCGGCCCCTCCCCATGACGACGAACTTGTCCACGATCGGGTAGATGTGGATGATGTTGTGGTCGACGATGATCTCGGACAGGCCCTTCTCCCGCACCGATTCGGCGAACTTCAGCACTTTGTCGGTCTCCTTGAGCGAGAGCGCCGCGGTGGGCTCGTCGAGGAGGAGGAGCTTGCCGCTGAACTCCATGCAGCGGCCGATGCAGAGGGACTGGCGCTCCCCGCCCGACATGTATTGGACGCTCTCGTCGGCTCCCCGCACGTGCACGCCGATGTCCCACATCATCTCGATGCTATTCTTCCTCATCTCCTTCCTGTCGAGCACGCTGAAGGGGCCGAAGGACCTGGTCACTTCGCGCCCGAGGTAGAAGTTCCTCCACAAGTTCATCAGGTCCACGACGGCGGCGTTCTGGTAGACGGGCTCTATTCCCGTAGCCCTCGTGTCCCGGGGCGAATCGAAGCTCACCTTCCTGCCCTCGAAGAAGATCTCTCCCTCGTCCGGCTGGTAGACCCCCATCAGGAGATTGATGATCGTCGACTTGCCGGCTCCGTTGTCCCCCACGAGGCCGACGATCTCGCCTTTCCCGACCTCGAAGCTCACCTTGGAGAGGGCCCGGACCGCGCCGAAGGACTTGCTCAGGTTCCGGACCTCGAGCACTTTTTCTTCCGTCATATAGCCGCCCTTCCCTTCCTGCCGCCGACGACGATGAGATTGATGATGACGACCACGAGGATGATCGCCCCGACGAAGGCGCGGTACCAGTAGGGCGAGGCCCCGGCGAGGATGAGCCCGCTGTTCACGGAGGAGAGGAGGAGGACGCCGAGGAGGGTCCCGATGATGCTCCCGCGGCCGCCCGAGAGGAGGCAGCCGCCGATGATGCCCGAGGCCATGGCGTCGAACATGAGGTCGAAGCCGACCGAGGGGTTGACCGAGTAGACGCGGGCGGCCGAGATGCAGCCGGCGAAACCCGCGAGCATCGAGCAGACGATGAAGTTCGTCATCTTCACCTTGAAGGTGTCGATGCCCATCTTCCGCGCGATGGTCTCGTTGCCTCCCGTCGCGAAGACCCAGTTGCCGTAGCGGGTGTAGTTGAGCATGAAGTGGAAGAAGGCCACGACCAGGACCATCCAGGCGACCGAGACCCGGAAATCCCCGAAGCGCTTGGCGAGGATCGTGAACCAGAGATTCTCGCCCGAGACCTGGGTGATGAAGCCTCCCGTGATCGCGAGGAGGAGGCCGCTCAGGAGCATCATGGTCGACAGGGTCACGATGAATGAAGGGAGCCTGAAGCGCAGCGTGATGGTCCCGTTGACGAATCCCACGAGGGCGGCGAAGGCCATGGCGACCACGAAGCCGGCGAAGACCGGCAGGCGGAGGGCCTGGGCCGACTGGATCATGATCGTCGGGACGAATACGTAGACGCTGCCGACCGAGAGGTCCGTCTCCCCGGAGATCTGGAGGAAGGCCATGCCGACCGCGATGATGCCCATCTCGGCGGCCACCGTGCAGATGCTCCCTATGTTCGCCGGCCAGAGGAACTTGGGCGAGAGTATATAGAACATGCTCCACACGACGATGAGGCCGATCGTGACGCCGGCCTCGGGACGCGTGATCAGCTTGTTGAGCGAGTAAGGTTTCGTGGCGACCTGCGCCGTATTCGCGCCAGCTTCCATCAGATTGCTCCCTTCGGTCCGTTGTTTGAAAAGCGTAGATACGGCGCAGTCGGAAGATCAGGATCCGCCGGTGGCGGCGAGCTGCTTCTTCACGACGTCGATGTTGCTCTTGTCGACCAGGGTGGGCCCCGTGGGCGTGGCGACCGGCGGGAGGACCCCGAAGGCGTCGTAGGTGTAGAGCTGCTCGACCGACATGAAGCCCTGGGCGAAGGGCTGCTGGCAGACCGTGTAGAGGATCGTCCCGGCATCGATGCCGTCCAGGGTCTTCTGGTCGACGTCGAAGGTCGCGAGCGACACCTTGCCGATCAGTCCGCGGTCCTTCAGGAGCTGGAGGGCCGGATTGACGCTGACCGGGCCGAGCACGAAGACGACGTTGGTCTCGGGATACTTGGTGAGGTAGGCCCCGAGGACATTGGTCGCGGTCGCCGGATCCGTGGTCAGGTTGAGCTTCTCGATCGGGATGTTGTTGGCGGCCATCACCCGCATGATCCCGCTGGCCCGATTCTCGATGGGCGTCGACCCGGGGTACATGAGGCCGACCACCGTGCGCGCGATCTTCGTCTTCTGGAGGACCGCCCTCGCGAGGATCTCGCCCGTCACCCTCTCGTCCTGGCCGACGTAGCCCAGGTACTTCGTCCTGAGGGCGTCGGACTGGGTGTCCGGCGTGTTGTAGGCGAGGACGGGGATGCCCTTCGCTATCGCCTCGTTGAGGAGCTTGGACTCGGACTCCGGGAACCAGATGCCCGTGATGATGCCGTCGGGCTTGGCGGCGATCGCCACCTCGAGCTTGTTCGCCACGCCGGCGGCGCTCACCTCGTCGCCCTGCAGCCCGAGGTAGTTGAGCGTGATGGGGAAGCTGGCCTCGGCGGCCTTCATCCCTTTGTAGACGGTCGCGAAAAACGTATCGACTCCCGGCTGCACTCCGATGGCGTAGTAGGTGTACGTTTTTCCCGAGGGCGCGGCGGTCGCGCCTACTGCGACCGCGATGACCAGGAGAACGGCAAAAGTGGATCTTCGCATAAAGCCTCCTTTTCCGACTTGTTATCAACTACGCAGACTTCATGCCATAGATTCATTCCGAACGACAAATAATAATAGTATACTCAGCAAAGACTTGCGCTCGAGGGCGAGAAATGGGCGAATCAGGCGGAGCAGCGCGTGGGCGAGAAGCCCCACTTAAGGGGTGATTTCACCCAACCCGATATTGTATTTCTTCATCCGGTAGCGGAGGGTGTCGCGGGAGACGCCGAGGATCTTCGCGGCCGAGCTGACGTTCCCGGCGCAGATGGCGAGGGACTCCTCGATCAGCTTCACCTCGGAGGACGACAGTCGGTCCTCGCCTTTCGCGGCGCGGATCGTCGGAGCTTCGAGGATCTCGCGCGGCAGATCCGACTCTTCGATGCCGTCGCTCGAGGAGAGGATGACCGCGCGCTCTATGACGTTCCGCAGTTCGCGGACGTTACCGGGCCAGCCGTAGCGCGTTAAGGCCTCCCGCGCGCCCTCCGAGATCGCCTTCGGCCTGCCGCCGAAGGCCTCCGCGGATTTTCGGAGGAAGTGGTCGATCATCGGTGCTATATCCTCCTTACGGGCGGCTAAGGGAGGGATCGTGATCGTGATCGTGTTGATCCGGTAGTAGAGGTCCTCCCGGAAGCCGCCGGCCGCGATCAGCGCCTTGAGATCGCGGTTCGTCGCGCATACGATGCGCGTCTCGATGTTCACCGGCTTGTTGCTCCCCAGGGGCTCGAAGGATTTGTCCTCGATCAGACGGAGCAGCTTTGGCTGGACCTCGATCGCGAGGTCGCCGATCTCGTCGAGGAAAAGTATCCCTCCGTCCGCCGCCTTGGCCTTTCCGGCGAAGTTGGCCGATGCCCCCGTGAACGCTCCCTTCCGATAGCCGAAGAGCTCGCTCTCGATGAGTGTGCCGGGTATGGCCGCGCAGTTCACCTTGACGAAGGGCCTCTCGGGGGAAAGCTCGTGGAGGGCCCTCGCGATCACTTCCTTTCCCGTTCCGCTCTCCCCCAGGATGAGGACGGGCGCGCTCCCCGCGGATATTTTCCGCACGGTCGCCATGATCGCCGTCATGGCGCAGGATCGGTACACGGGCTGGGCGTAGCGCCGCGGAGCCTGAGGCTCGGACCTTCCCTCGCCGCCCCCCGTCTCGAGCATCCGCCTCACGACGTGGCGTATGATGTCCTTCTTGAAGGGCTTGGTTATGTAATCGACGGCGCCCTTCTTTATGGTCTGGACCGCGTCCGGGATCGTGCCGTAGGCGGTGATGAACAGTAGCGGTATTCTCTTCGCCCGCGCGACGAGGTAATCCTGGATTCCCCTGCCGTCGAGGACCGGCATCTTCATGTCCGAGATGACCAGGTCGATCGCCTCGTCCTCTTCGAGGATCTCTATGGCCTTTTTCCCGTTCTCCGCCGCGAGGACGCCGAAGCCGTCCTCGCGGAAGAGCATCTTGAGGATGTCCCGAGTGTCTTCGTCGTCGTCTACGATGAGGATCTTCTTCATGGCCCGTCCTTACAGCTCGATGCGCACGGTGCAACCCTGTCCGGGAGTCGATTCGATGTCGAGCGAACCCTCGTGCTTCTCGACGATCCGGTGCACGAACGGCAGACCCAGTCCGGTCCCGGCCTCCTTAGTCGTGAAGAAGAAGTTGAAGACGTTTTCCCTGGTCTCCTCGTCCATTCCCTTCCCCCGGTCCTTTATCTCGATGCGGAGCCGTCCCTTGTCCATGGCCGCGCGGACATCGACGGAGGCGTGGGGCGGCGAGCTCTGCAGGGCGTTGAGGACGAGGTTCGAGATGGCGGCGTGGATGAGGTTCCGATCGAGGGGATAGCGGATGCTCTGGTCCACCCCGCTCTGGTCTATGCTCAGGTCCTCGAAATCCTTCATCGGCATGTCTTCCACGACGGAAGAGATGAGCTCCCCCACGTGGACCTTCTCCTTCTTGAAGGTCAAGGGTCTTACGTAATCGAGGAGGCTCTTGGCCATGTACTGCAGGGCCTCGATCTTCCGGATGAGCATGGCCGTGATCTTTTCGTACTCCTCCTTCCTGGCGGCGACCGGGAAGCTGTCCTGCAGCATCTCCACCGAGAGCTTCATGACCGTGAGGGGAGTGCTGATCTGATGCGCCAGGCTCGAGGACAGTTCCTTGATCGCCGTGAGCCGCGCGTACATATCGAGGGTCTCGAGCTGCCGCAGGTCGATCGAACCCTTCTCGACGTTCGCGAAGTTCCTGCCGTTGCGCAGCACCACGAAGCGGTCGGCGACCTGGAAGACCTCGTCGGCCTTGTGGGTTATGAAGACGACCGAGAGCCCGTCCTGTTTGGCCTTTCGCACGAGGTTGAGAACGACGGAGGTCTCCTCCTCGGAGAGGGCCGTCGTCGGCTCGTCCAGGATCAGGAGGCGGACCCCGAAATGGAGGGCCCTCGCGATCGTGATGGCCTCTCTCTGGCCGCCCGAGAGCATGCCGGGATAGTCCTCGAAGCAGTTGACGCCCCGTATCCGGAGCCGGTCCATCTCCTGCAGCAAAATATCGCCCATCTTCTTCCGGTCGACGAGGCCGCGCCTGCGCGGCTCGCGACCGAGGAAGAAGTTGTTCGCGATGCTCATCGTCTCGATGAGCGACGTTCCTTGGTATTTGATCTCGATGCCGGCGCGTTGCGCCTCCTTCGGCGATGAGAAAGAGACCGATCGGCCGTCGAGATAGATCCTCCCCTCGCTCGGCCTGCAATTGCCCGTGAGGGCGTTGACCAGGGTCGTCTTTCCGGCGCCGTTGTCGCCGATGAGCCCGACGATCTCGCTTTTTCCTATCTGGAAGTTGACGCCGTCGAGCGCGACCACGCTGCCATAGCGGACGCAGATGTTCTCCATGCGGACAAGCGGCGCCGGCGATGCGATCTGGCTCGATTGATCTTGGTGATTTTGCATGCTATTTCCCCGGAACGAGACAAAAAGTATAGGACCGTTCTCCGGGCAAGGCAAGGAGATAGTGTTCGGGCGGAGGCCGGTCCCTGTAGCGCGACTCCGGACTATATAATGACCTCTTATGGTTACTCAGCTCGTCGAGAAGGCGACTAAACGGGGACCTCGATGAACAAGAGCGATACGGCGGCGGATCAGTATGTCACTACCCACGCCGGCGGGTCACTGCTTTCATCCCTCGTGATTGAGGTTATAGCTTCATTGTTGAGTTGATTCAGTAATGCATCGGATAGCGTCTCGTTCTTTTGCCTATTCGTGCTCGGATTCGGATTGTCGTCGATTCTGGCAGTGGCCATATATGTCCTCCTTTCCCTGAAATGGCTAGTCGACAATTCCTAAGATGACGTAATCCGCGGCTTTCGCTATTCCTGGCTGATCCATGATGAGCGCGCTGATCCTTCGCAATTCGGCCTCGGCGGAGCTGAGATCGGCCGAGTACTGCGCGCTCGTCGCGGTTTTGGCGTAATGTCCGAGCGTGAGAACCGTAGTAGCGGCGTAGCTGGCGTAATCGAGCACGTCATCGAAACTCTTTCTGGCGACGACGTCGCCTACCTTGAAATCCGCCCCGGTCAGAGAGTTTTTCCCCGGCGCCGGCAAATTCGTGTCTCCCGACAGGATATATGGCACGAAGCCATAATTAGCCGGTAATACGGCAGCCAAGCCGTCAAGCTGGTCGTGGATGGCCTTTTCATCCGCCCCCTGTGTCTTGCCTGTCTGTGAATATAGTTCTCGGAGGACTGCCAGCCTCGCGAGGTCGAGCGAAGCGAATCTGGGGCTGACTACCCTCGCGACCTTCCCGTTCAATTGATCGAGGGTTGAAATCGGACCGCCTAATCGACCTCCCTGAAGAATCGGAAGGTCGAAACCGACATAGCCGATTACCAATGGTCGAGTGAAGGTTTCCTTCAAAGTTACCGCTCGACTCGTCGCAGTCGTAATCTTAATCGATGTTCCCGGAGCCGTCTGACTCGCGGCCATCGTGTTGACGGCGTCTACGACTGAACTGTAATTGGCGGACGGGTTCCCGCTTTGAGCCGATAGCAATTTGCCGATGGGACTGCTTCCGCCGACTCCGGCATTCCCGCCGGTAGCTTCGTCGTTGTTGATCGCGACATCGACACCCTCTATCAGGAATACCCGGCTCACGACGCGTAGATATTGTTGACCAAGCGGGCTCGGCGCGTACGTTTGCAGCAAAGCGCGTTGCCCATCGGCCCAGTCCGCCGCTTTCTTCGCGAGGCTCGTGATATCCAAACCGTAGGTGTACGCCCCGGTGAAACTGACTGAGCCGCTCGCTTTCCCGGTATTCATGAGCCCCAGCGCAAAAGGTATGCCCTGGATCGGAATGGCGGCGCTGAGGCCGGAACCGGTATCGACTTCGAATTGATAAGAAGGGAACGATGCGTGAGGCGCCTGGTTCCGATTGTCGTTGCCCTTATCAGGCGGAGGCGAGGGAGTCGGTCCCCCGGCCGCGGCCGGGGAGAACCAAATTCCCGGTGGCGAGTCAGGCCCTTTCCCGATCCCGTACATTCCATCGCGATAGAACTCGGGATAGTCCGCCGACGGATCCAAGCGGTACAAGTGCTGATCCAGAGGCAAAAATCCTTTTTTGCCGTAAGCCTTCGCCTGGTCGTCGATTGGTGTAGTAACAAGCAGAATATCGCCGGGTTGCAAGTCTTCCGTCAGCGGATAAACGGGTATTACCTGGCTGGCGCGGACCACCATCGACCAGTCTCTCGCGATGCTTTCGAGTTGGGCATTTCGGTGAAAGGTTAGGCAAGATACCGATAACAGAAAGAGCGAAACGATCAACATGGAGTAATATAAAGAGCGCAGTTTAATCTTTTTCATCTTGAATCATCCTCGAAGTCGATTACTTTGAGGAGCGGGAACCGAAATAGAAACCCGTCACGGCGCCGGCGAGCGTTCCGAATGCCGCGAGAATGCTTCCGAAAGTCGCGGCCTCGTCGATAGCCTTCCATCCGAAAAGCAGAAAATTGACGAATTCACCCACGATCAATAATCCGAGGATCGCCCTAACCGAACCTTTGGGCAGCGCAAGAGGCTCCAGCGGGTTTACGGGAGTCTTCCTGCCGGCCAATAGCGCGCCGACCCACGCCGCCACGACCAATACGACCACTACCACCGCTCCGATCTCGAGGCTATTCATAAATCCTCCTGGTTTTGCTAAGGTTTTATTAACCTTCGCGTCGTTCCAGCCAGAGTTGTACACCTTGTTTTGGAAGAAGTAAATATATATTTGCACGGGCATCGGGCACGCGTATGTGCCCGCCGAAGAATTTCGCCGGCGCCGGCCGCGCCGGCGGCTTTGCGCGGCATGACGCTCGGGATCTCCGGATGCCGGATGGGCGGCTACGCGATAGAGGTTCCCACATTAAACGTGGCCGAAGCTGCGCCCACCTCGAGCGCCTCTTCACCCCTGGGTGCAGGTCGACGGGGAGAACTACCTCATCCCCGTGAAAGAAGACATCCGGAGCTCGGCCCAGGCCAATCGGAACAGGGACCGGGGAACTACGCGGCCTTTCTTTGCGCGAGCCTCGGGTATGGCGGCTACAAGGACTGGTTCCTGCCTTCGAAGGACGAGCTCAACGCGATGTTCCAGAACCTGCAGGCCGCGGGCCTCGGCAGTATCGGGTCCGACTGGTATTGGAGCTCTTCGGAGTACGCCAACTCCAACGAGATAGTCTGGGAGCAAAGTACGTTCGGCCTGACGATCATCGACACGAGCAACAACAGGATCGGAGCCGTGCGAGCCGCGCGGGCCTTCTAGCGCGACGCGCTCTTTCACGCACCGACGAGAAATCGAGGTCAAGAATGATGAGCCGTCCGGCCATGAAATTCGCGGGGACTTTCCTCTGTGCCTTGGGTCTTGTCGTCCTAGCGGGGTGTCCGAGTTCCACGGCCCCGAGCGGCACGACCTATCCGGTGACCTATGATGGGAAGTTCAGCGGTACCGGCAGTGTAGAGACATTGTCGGCCGAAGGATACTCCACGTACTGCCCGCCCTCCGATTTTCATTTGACTGAGCCTTTCCAATATCTGGGCCTGGCGTCAGGCGCGCCGCCGATCACGGAAGTATCTGTAGTCGATAACGGAACATTTTACAGTTTTGCGTATCTCAACGATAATCTCGGCCACGTGTACAGCGCAAATGCCGTTGTTACCATCTCCGGCCCTTTTGCCGACGGCAGGGACAACTACTCCGGAATTTATTCGGCGGTCTTTGCGGTCGGTACCTAGGCTCCCCGCTGCTCGTGGTTTCGCGCGGCATAGTCGCGGCGATGGCCATGATGAAAGATGTGAGTTGCGGCCGGCGGCGAGCGGCCGGGCTCGGCGATCCCGGCTCTCGCGCTCCCTACATCCGACTGACGTTGCCGGCCCGTCCGTTCACCTACCCGCGAGCATGGCCTCTACATCGGCCTCGGCCGTGGCGATCCCCTTGAGGCCGAAGCTCTTTACGATGGTAGCGGCGACTTCTGGAGACAGGAAGCCGGGCAGCGTCGGCCCGAGCCTTATGTTCTTGAAGCCGAGGGAGAGGAGGGCGAGAAGGACCAGGACCGCCTTCTGCTCGTACCAGGCGATATCGAAGGAGAGGGGGAGGTCGTTCACGTCGGCGGCGCCGAAGATCTCCTTGAGCTTCAGGGCCACCAGGGCGAGAGAGTAGGAGTCGTTGCACTGACCCGCGTCGAGCACGCGGGGAATGCCGCCGATGTCGCCCAACGCGAGCTTGTTGTAACGGTACTTGGCGCAGCCGGCCGTGAGGATGACCGTGTCGGCGGGGAGGGCCTGGGCTACGCCGGTATAGTAGGCGCGCGAGGGCTGCCGCGCGTCGCAGCCCGCCATCACCACGAAGCGCTTGATGGCGCCCGATTTGACCGCTTCCACTACCTTGTCCGCGAGGGCGAAGACCTGGTCGTGGGCGAAGCCTCCGACGATGGTGCCGTCCTCGAGGGCCTTCGGCGCCGGGCTGGTCCGGGCCAGCGCGATCAGGGCCGAGAAGTCCTTCATGCCTCCCGCCGCCCGGTCAGGGACGTGGGCGCAGCCGTCGAAGCCCACGACGCCCGTAGTGAAGATGCGATTCTTCTGGCCTTCCTTCGGCGGGACGAGGCAGTTGGAGGTGAAGAGCGCGGGCCCGTTGAAGCTCTCGATGTCGGCGGCCTGGGTCCACCAGGAGCCGCCGTAGTTGCCGTAGAGGTTGTCGTACTTCTCGAAGAATGGGTAATAGTGGGCGGGCAGCATTTCGCCGTGGGTATAGACGTCGACGCCCGTGCCCCTGGTCTGCTCGAGAAGATCGTGGAGGTCCCGGAGATCGTGGCCGGAAACGAGGATGCCGGGGCGGTCGCGCACGCCGGTCTTCACCTTGGAGACGCGCGGCCTGCCGTAGGTTCCCGTGTTGGCCTCGTCGAGGAGGGCCATGGCGGCGACGCCCTGCCTGCCCGTCTCGAGCACGAGGGCGAGGAGGTCTTCCTTGCTCGCGGCCTCCTCGGCGAGGGCCGCGAGGGCGCGGTACATGAAGGAGAATAGCTCCTTCGAGGACTTGCCGAGGGCATAGGCGTGTTCCATATAGGCCGCCATGCCCTTGAGTCCGTAGAGGACGAGCGAGGATAGGCTCCTTCTGTCCTCGTCGGCTATGGCGAGCCAGCCTCCGAGACCCGAGGCCGCGGCGGTCCGGACGGCGCCCTCGCCGGCCGCGCTCCACGCGGCGGCTCCGGGAAGGGAGCCTGGGACCTGGCCGCCCGCCGCGAGGAAGCTCGCCTTGACCGCGTCGCGGCGCGCCAGGGCCTCGAGGATCCAGGCGGTGAACTCCGCGGCGGAGAAGTTGGCGTTCGTGATGGTCGCGAAGAGCAGGCGGTCGACGAAAAAGGCCGTTCCTTCGTCATAGGCGCCGAGCTCCAGGGCCTTCGCTCCCCAAAAGCCGATTCCCTTGCAGACGAAGAGCGCGAGATCCTGGAGATCGGCGACCTCCTTCGGCTTGCCGCAGACGCCTCGGGCCGCGTTGCAGCCGGTATTGCGCATGGTTTCCTGGCACTGATGACAGAACATGGTTCCTCCCTATGCTGGCTCTATCTGAAGCTCTTGGCCACGTCGGCTATGGTCGTCGAGCCGAGAACTTTGACGGCTTTGGCCGATATCCCTTCGCAGAGGGTCTTGAGCGCGCAGCTGCCCCGCTTGCATACCGAGGTCGCGAAGAGGCACTGCCGCGTGGGGATTGGGCCGTCGACGGCGACCACGACATCCAGGCAGCTGAGCTTCTTCGCGTCGCCCTTGAACGCGAAGCCGCCTGAGGCGCCGCGATGGGCCTCGACCAGGCCGGTTTTGCTCAGGGTCTGGATGAGCTTGGCGAGATAGGAGGGCGAGACGCCGAGCTCATCGGCGGCGGCGCGCGCCGAGACCGGTTTGCCCCGCGAGACTGCGTAGGCCAGCGCATGGAGTGCCGCATTCGCCCCGTCGGAGACAGCCAGCCAGCGATCCATGCGAAAGCCTCCGCCTTTTAATTAGGATATGCGACTCTTATATGGTTTTTAACTCATCCTGTCGATTCTGTCAAGGACGACGCGAGGGCGATGGCCGTCCGACTCGGTCTGCCGGCGGGCGCGGTCCCGGAAGCGGCGGGCGCCGTGTCCTCCTCGATCTTGAAGAAGGACATGGTTTCCGTGAGCTGCTCCGCCTGGCTGGAGAGCTCCTCGGACATGGAAGCCATTTCCTCGCTGGCCGAGGCATTCTGCTGAATCACCGTATCGAGCTGGTTCATCGCCTTCCCGATCTGCTCGGCGCCCAGCGTCTGCTCGCGCGAAGCCGCCGATATCTCCTGCACGAGATCGGCCGTCTTCCCGATGTCCGGAACGATGTGGCGGATGATCTCGCCCGCCGCGGCCCGACGACTATCTCGTCGACGGGCCGCTCAATGCATTCGGGATCCGATTGGAAACCAGCCGGGAATCGGTATCTCGAAGCTAGTCCGCCCTGCCGGTGAGGTACTTCTTCCCCGCGGGCCAGATGTTCTCGATCTGGCGCATGATCGCGAGCTCGCCCACGTGATGGGAGTTGTGGTCGGCGACGAGGAGCAGCTCGCGGAACACCGTGTAGTCGGGGGCGTGAGGTATGGGCCCGAAGAAGTCGGTCGCGGGATCGTTCACGATGGCCTTCACCTTCTCCAGGTCGGACAGCACCGCGGCGACGCTCTTGGCCCAGCCGGCCTCGTCGGTCTTTTCCTCCGGCCGCGGCCTGTAGCCCGCGGGCCAGCGCGGCGACTTGTGCTTGGGATCGACGACGAACTCCAGGATGTCCCATTGCGTTATCCGGATGTGCTCGACGAAATGCCAGAAGGAGTAGGGACAGTTGGCGGGTTTGGTGTTGATGTGCTCCATGGGGAAATCGGCCACCGCGTCGGCGAAGCTCATGTGCGCGTTGTGGCTGTCGAGGAGCGCGAGAAGCTCGTTCCGCAATACTTTATCGTCCTTCATGATGGGTCCTCGCTTCAAAAGATATCATGGGAACAATAGCACCCGGTGGACGGCCGAGGCAAGGAAGGGCGCCGCGGTAGCGGAGTCAAGGTGCATGGCGATCCCTCGGCCCTCGCTCGTCCGCCGAGCTCCCTTCTATTTCGACGCTTCCTCCAGCATGCGGTACGCGGACGTTCCGATCAGGTTCTCGCTAGTCTTGGCGTAGTCGAGCGCCGTCAGCCCGTCGTAGTCCCGAGTCTTCGGATCCGCGCCCGCTTTCAGGAGCCGTTCGATTACATGTGGGTTCTTGTTGTTCGTGACGGCGTAGATCAGCGGAGTCACGTAATGATAATTGCGGCCGTTCACCTTCGCGCCCGCCCGGATGAGGAGATCGAGCACCTCGAGGTTCGGGTTCGAGCTCGCGGCGTGCATGAGCGGCGTGACGCCTCGTATGTTCCTGGCGTTGACTCTCGCTCCGGCCTTGAGAAGGGCGTCTATTATTCCGGGGCTCGGTATCCCCGCCGCGATGATCAGCGGAGTGTCCCCGTCCTTGTTGCCGGAATCCACGCTCGCCCCCGCCTCGAGGAGGGCGGCGATCATCTTGGGGTTGGGGTCGGCATCGCCGGCGCAGAGCATGAGCGGGGTCCATCCGTCCTTGTCTTGATCATTCACGTCCGCGCCCGCCTTCAGGACCGCGGTCATGACGTCGGGATTCCTGTTCCTCGCGGCGTACAGCACGGGCGACCTGAGGAAGATGTCGCGAGCCGTCAGGTCGGCTCCGGCCTTCAGCAGGACCGCGGTCACCTCGGGGTTCGGATTGCCCTCGGCGGCGATCATGAGCGGCGTGGTCCCTTCGCGGTCATGAGCCTTGATGTCCGCTCCGCCGGCTATGGCGGCCTGCACGTCGTGCGGAGATCCGGTTCGCACCAGGTCGAAGAAGGTCGAGCCCTTCGCCGGCTGCAGGTCGGCGCATGCGGAGATCGAGGCCGATAGGAGCGCCAGAGACAGCCAGCGGCGTTTCCGTTTCGTATCCACGGTACCTCCAATACTATCTCTCTAATATAGTATCTACCATAGGCATCCCAGAAAGGACGGCGCTGGGCGCCCGCCTGACTTGAGGGCGCACCGCTCGATATACGAGGAAGGCCGGGGACCGCCCCGGCCTCGTTATTTCTCCGGTCCGAGAACGAGGATCGAGATTCCATCTCCTCATCTAAAGGATCCCGCTTTTCCTCTCATAGCTCTCCTTTACGCGGAGAAGGATGCTCTTCGGTATCGCCGGTTCTACGAGAAGGTCCTCCGTATGTCCAGCGTTCGAGTCCAGGATGTCCTCGATGATCCTGGCCCAGGCCCGTTTGAGCTTCGAGTTGAGGAAAGGAAGCTTTCGCGTCATGGCGGTCGCGGGGCCGCAGCCGATCGAGACCGCGAGGCGATAATCGAATCCCGTTCGCGAGCTGAAATTGCGTATCACGCGGACCGCTTCTTTCGTAATCCGCGGTTCCGGAAAGCCGCAATTCACGATAGCGTATATCCGGGTCCCCCGATTCCGCTCCCCTCCGCTCGCGAGATAGCCCCGGAAATCCTCGAGGAAGCGGACGAAGCCGCCGGAAAGGCAATAGACGTAGAGAGGAAACGCGAAGACGAGGGCATCGGCGCAGGCCAGGGCCCGGAATGTACCCTCCGGATGCGCGGCGGCCGGCCCGGTCTTCATCCCGTAGAACTCCACGGAAAGATCTTTTCCTCTCATCCCCGCCGCGAGGTCCTTCAGAAAGATCAGGCTCGACGCCTTCCCTCCGCGGAAGCTGCCGTTCACCATGCATATCTTCTTCATCTCGGCCTCGATGTCAGAGAGAGTCCGCCAGAGTCTCCGCGATCCGCTCGTTATCTTTCGGAGACCTCGTGAAGAAGACTTCGATCGTCTCGCGCAGGTTCGGGTGGACGACGTCGGCCCGGCCCCGATGCTTCGCGACCGCGTCGACGAAAGTGCTCGCTTCCTCGGCGCTCGCCTCCTCTCCGTAGCCGATCACGATCTGGCGGGTTGCCGAGTCTTTGACGATGAGCCCTCCGCGATCCATGAGGTTCTTGATCGCCGAAGACGGATTTCCGAAGGAAGATGAGGCGAGGAATACGACGAAGGAAGCGGAGGCGGCCTTCTCCGCGATATGGCGGAATGCCTTGTCGTAGACGCAGGAGCCGGGGCGCTTCGTCAGGCACTCGAGGCAGCCGATGCAGGGCGGGAGCTCGTCGCGTCCGACTTCCAGCGTCTCGACCGAGTGGCCTTTCGCCGAGGCGAGGTTCATGGTCCGTGAACGCAAATTGTCGGAAAGCTCGCTTCGCGCGTCTCCGTCGACGATTAATAATCCTCGCCCGGGATGGACCATCCCGACGTCGAGGGCTTTCAGACCGCCCCAATTCGCCGGGATGATCATCGATTCCACGTATATCCCCTTAGAAAGGGCGGAAGACATAGGCTGCGACCCCGGCCACGGTCAGTCCGATGTCGAAGACCACGGATAGGGCGAAGGAATGATTATAGAGGCCCAGCCCCACCTTCGGGGAGACCGCCGAGAAGGAAAGAGGAAGGTCGGGTGGAGCGGGCTTCCGGGGCTTCTTGCCGATGACCGCCCCCATGGGATGGGTGATGAAGTCGAGGATCCAGTGGCTGAAGACCGCGAGGCCGAGGACGAGGACGGTGCGCAGGTCAGCCCCGGCGATGGCCGCGATGCCCATCGCGGCCGCGGACCAGACGAGAGAGGCGGCCAGGCTGTGCGTGGCGGCGAGCACGAAGGCTTCGCCGCGCCGGAACAGCGTCGCGGGGAGACAGAGTATGTCCAGGGCCTCCGCTCCCGCGACCAGGGCGACCACCGGCGCCTCGGGCGCGACTAGCTTGAGCGCGAAGCCAAGCCCCAGATGCGCTAGTCCTGCCATGCCTTACCCCCTCGGATCGATCCATAATCTATCGAAGTCCTTCGCGAAATCCATGGCTTTCGGCCTAGACTTTATGTCAGAATGCGCTATATGCAAAAGTCGTCCGGGAGGAATGTAATGAAAGTCTTCGCTCGGCTGATACTCGCGGTATTGGTCATGACCGTCTCTCAGGCTGCATTCGCTCAACAGACGAGCATCGCAGGTCTGGTGACCACGCTCGCGGGATCCATCCACGGCACCTTCGACGGTATCGGAGCCGCGGCCAGTTTCTCCGTCAGCTGTGGCGTCGCCGCCGACGGGACGAACCTCTACGTGGCGGATTCCCTCGCGAACGAGATCCGCAAGATCGAGATAAGGACAGGCGCCGTGACGACGCTCGCGGGCTCGCCGACATCGGGCTTCTCCGACGGTATCGGCGCGGCGGCCAGGTTCAATACGCCCACTTTTATGGCTACGGACGGCGAGAATCTTTTCGTAGCCGATGCCTTGAATCGCTCGATTCGAAAGATAGTGATCGCAACGGGAGCCGTATCCACCCTCGCGGGTTCGGGCAAGGAAAATCATCAGGACGGGAAGGGATCGGCAGCCGGTTTCGACCGCCCCTCGGGGATGGCCGTCGCAGGTCCCGACCTTTACGTGGCGGATCGTCTCTGGATCAGGAAGGTAGCGATCGCAACCGGCGCGGTGACTACAGTCGCGGGATCGGGCAAGTCCGGGCATTCCGACGGGACGGGAATCGCGGCAAGTTTCTTCGGAGTACCCGGGGGAATGGCTTCGGACGGGAAGAATCTCTATGTGCTGGATAATGGTCTGATCCGGAAGATCGCGATCGAAACGGGCCTCGTCGCCACTGTCAAGCTCGCGATCGGCGACGCCGATAAGAATGGCGCTTCGGGAATCTCCGCGAAGGACATACTGAGCCCGACAGGGAGTCTCTATTCATTTTCCAACAATGGATTGACTACCGACGGGACAAACCTGTACGTGACCGAAAAGAACAGAGTCCTGAAAATCGTCATCGGAAGCGGCGTCGTAAGCGTCATCGCGGGATCGACGAAGTTCGGCCACGAGGACGGGGCGGGGGCGGCCGCCGGTTTCTACGGTCCTCTCGGCGTAGCTATCGCCGGAAACGAGCTCTATGTCGCGGATGCCGATCTGATTCGCGGGGTCGCCGTCGACACGGGGCTCGTGACCACGCTCGCCGGCTCCATCGGAAACCGTTACAAGAACGGCACAGGTTCATCCGCCAGCTTCGACGCTCCCTGCGCGGTGGCTACGGACGGGACGAGCGTCTACGTTTCGGAAGCGAACTATCTTCCGGATTCCTTCGCCATCTGCGATATCCGCAGGATCGATATCGCTTCGGGCGCCGTGACTACGCTCGCCGGTTCCGACAGATTCGGACATGAGGACGGGACCGGGAAGGCCGCGAGTTTCGGCATTTACATAAAAGGCTTGGCGACGGACGGAAACAGCCTTTACGTGTCGGACAGCAATTATAACCTGATAAGGAAGATCGTGATCGGCAGCGGCGCGGTGACCACCTTCGCCGGGTCGGGAAAGGCCGGTCATCAAGACGGCTCGGGACCTTCGGCCAGCTTCAATCACCCGGCGGGCTTGGCTACCGACGGAACGAACCTTTACGTCGCGGATTCCGCCAATGACGAGATCCGCAAGATCGCCATCGCGACCGGCCTCGTAAGCACCTTCGCCGGCTCGGTCGCCGGGGGCTCCGCGAACGGGATCGGATCGGCGGCCGGTTTCAATCAACCTTCGGGGATCGTCCTCGACGAAAAAAGCCTTTACGTGACGGATTCAGGCAACAACGAGATCCGCAAGATCGACATCGCTACTGGCGCCGTGACTACCCTTGCGGGCTCCCTCGCCAAGGGCTCGGCGGACGGGACCGGGACTGCCGCTCGCTTCGACCGTCCTTTGGGAGCGGCTATCGACGGCAAGGACCTCTACGTGAGCGAAAGCCGGAAGATTCGCAAGATCGATATCGATACCGGAGCCGTGACCACGCTCGCGGGTTCGGACGAGGCAGGCTTCTCCGACGGCGCCGGAAAGACGGCCTCGTTCTGGCAGCCGAATGGTTTGGCCATGTCCTCGAAATCGCCGAGGCGGCTCTTCGTCGCGGACAGCTCGAGCAATCTGATAAGGGAAATCCGGTAGGGGCGTCCCGGGCTTTCGGCGCCGGCCTGAAGAATGATGAATCTTTTATCTTCATTTCCTTGCCGTTTGAAGCCCGACGTTGTCTAGGCCGACGAAATGCTTTCCCGTCGTCCCGGCGGGCTCTTCCGCCGCTTCCGGGTCGCGGCAGGCGAGCACTATCCGCCAGCCGCGGCGATGTTCCGCGCGCACTCGAAGCCGAGTCCGCGGTTCCCTCCCGTTATGACTACAGTCTTCATCGGCACCCTCCAGGCGCGATTCCGTTTGCCGCTACAATTGTAGCAATAAAATGTCTATCGTTTCAGGGAAGTCCACTATATTTGAGTAGGCATGGGCTTGAGGGAGGCGCTTTTGTATCGGCGGGCGGGGGCGGTGGTCGCGATCATGACATGTTCCTTGGCCCTGGCCGGCCAAGCCCATGTCGCCGGGTCGACGAAGCAGTCGGGGATTTCCGAGCCTCGACAGATTCTGGTCCTCGACAGCTTCCAATTCGGATTGCCGATCCCCGACGGCGTCAACAAGGGCCTCCTTACGGCGCTGCAGGCAGGCGGCGTCGCGCTCAAAGACATCTTCTTCGAGCACCTGGACTTCTCGCGCGAGTACGGTCCCGGTTATCGGGCCGACCTGGCTGTCCAGCTGCGCCACAGGTTCGTCGGCAAACATATAGGCGTAGTGATAACCGAAGGGCTTCCCGCGATCGATTTCCTGACTGTCGAGTGCAGGGACCTGTTCCCGGGAGCCGCGGTGCTCTCCACGCTCTCGCCGACGATCGGGGACTTGGCCGTTGGCCCGCGCAAGGTCATGAACATCAGGTGGAGGGTGCGGACCGCCGATACGCTCCGCGCCGCCCTCGCCCTCTTCCCAGCCACGCGCAGGGTGTTCGTGGTAACCGGGGCGCACGACGACATCCTCCCCTTCCTGGACGACGCGCGCAAGTCCTTCGCCCCGTGGAAGGACAGACTGGATTTCGAGTTCGCGAACGAGTCGACCTACGAAGAGATGCTCGAGCGGATTTCCCACCTTCCCCCCGCATCCATCGTCATCTACTCCTCGTATTTCTCGGACACGACCGGTCGCGCCTTCGCGCCGATCGAAGTTGTCGACATCGTGGCGAGAACCGCCGACGCTCCCGTCTTCGCGCTGCTGGGCGATTTTCTGGGGCATGGGATCGTGGGCGGGGTCCTGCTCAAGACCGAGACGATCGGCGAGCAGGCCGGCAGGCTCGCGATCGACTATCTCGCCGGGAGGCTCGAGCTTGCCGCGCCGGTGACGGATTTCGATACGCCGACCCAAGCGATGGTCGATTGGGTCGAGCTCGCCAGGTGGAAGGGGAACTTGGCGATGCTCCCCGCGGGCAGCGTCGTCGTCAATCGCCCCCTCACGCTGTGGGGGCAATACAAGGTCGCCGTCGTCGCGGCCGCGATCGCCTTCCTATCTTTGGCCGCCTTCGTCGGGGCCTTGTCCGCGATGAATCGCCGGCTGTCGCGGCTCCGAGCCGCCGCGAGCGAAAGCGAGGCCCGATTCAGGGTAATGATCGAGCGCGCCCCCGAGTCGATCATCGTCTACGACGCCGACGAAAGACGGATCGTCGACGCGAATCTCGGGGCCGAGAAACTCTTCGGTTGCAGCCGCGAGCGGCTCCTCGAGGGAGGGCTCGACCGTTTCTATCTTCCCGGGCAGCCGGATGGACTGGAAGTCGCCGCGAGCATGAAGACCCATGACTCCCGCGCATTGGCGGGGGAGGAAGTGATATTCGAGCGCGCGGTCCGCAGCGAAGACGGCAAGGGCATGACCTGCGAGATACGGCTCGTCCGGCTGCCCTCCCGCGACCGGCGCCTGGTGCGAGCCAGCATCATCGACATAACCGAACGCGTCCGGGCCGAGGAGGTATTGGCGAACAGCGAGCGTAAGTACCGCATCCTGGCGGAAAATCTGCCGCAGATGATTTTCGTCAAGGATCGGGACTCCGTATACCTTTCCTGTAACGGACGCTATGCGACCGCGCTGGGAATACGACCGGACGACATCGTCGGTAAGGACGATGTCGCGTTCTATCCCCGAGAGCTCGCCGACAAATATCGGGAGGACGATCGATCGGTAATGAAATCGGGAATCGCGGTGGATTTCATCGAGAAATGGCCGGGTCCCGGCGGAGAGACGTGGGTCAATACGGTAAAGAGCCCGATTTGGGATGAGAAAGGGGAAGTCATAGGCGTCATCGGGATATTCTGGGACGTATCCGAGCGATTACGGCTGGAGAGAGAGCAGGAGCGCTCGCTCAAGGAGAAGGAGATCCTCCTCAGGGAAGTCAATCACCGCGTGAAGAATAACCTACAGCTCATCAGCGCCATGATCAGGCTGGAATCGGACGGGTCGCCGAACGCCGTGATCGAGAAATTCGTCAAGGATACGGTGTCGCGTATCTCGTCCATCGCCATCATCCACGAGATGCTGTATATCAAGGACGATATGGCGGAGATCGCCGTCGCGCAATATCTGCGTGAAATATGGCGCAACCTCGCCGAGATGTACTCGGTACCCGGCTGTATCGTCAGGGTCGAGGTCGATGCCGCCGACCTGCGACTCGACCTCAACAGAATGGTCCCTTTGGGTCTCATAACGAACGAGATGCTGACCAATTCCTTGAAATACGCCTTCTCCGGAAGGACCTCGGGGAGGATCTCGATAGCGATGACCCTTGACCGACCTTCCGGGCAATATGTATACGTCTTCATGGACGACGGCATCGGACTTCCTCCGTCTTTCGACGCGATTGCGTTCAAGAATCTCGGCATGACCTTCATCCATAGCCTCGCCCTGCAACTCGGCGGCACCATATCGATGAAAAGCGGGAATGGCCTCGAGTACGAATTGCGTTTCCCGGTCGCCGGCTAGTCGTCATCGTTGACAGTGAAATCGGAATACATAGACTTTGTATGGAGAGTTTATCGGCGCCTTTACGACCCCGCGCCGGAAACGGGTAGGACGTACCGTTGAAAAGCAGCGATGTCACCTCGATTCTTAAGCCGACGACCGAAGCAGGCGCGAAACAGGGACGCGGATACAAGACGCAAGTGATCGTCCTAGTCGTCAATGTGGCGTTCTGCCTGGCCCAATTCGTATTCTGGGCAGGCGGCATCAACCCCTACGGGAGAGTTTCGATACCGATGGCGCCGAGCGTCGCCCTCCTGCTTATCGTCGAGTCCGTGCTGGTATTCCTGCGCGGCGGATCGGGTTCGCGATCGCGCTTCTTCTCTTCGCTGCTTTCATTGACCGCCTGTCTTTTGATCGCCTATGTCGGGCTGCTGCTTCTTTCCCCCAAAGCCATGGCGGCATCGATCGATATAGTCGCCTTATTCCCGCCGCGCGGCGGGTACCGATCCGGCGGCATCCCTCTCGTAAGAATTTCCCCTCTTTCGGCCCTCATCATCATTCTCGTCCTGGTCTGCGATCTCGTCGCGCGCCACGCGGGAATCCGGTGGCTATCCCGCCTGATCTTCGTTCCGACCGCGATCCTGCCGATAGTCATGCTGTTCGGGTATATCTTCGGCTCGCCCTTCCTGTACGAGTCCGAGATCATTCCCATATCGCTTCCGACCTCGGTAGCGTGCATAGCGCTGTGCGCATCACTTTTTCTCGCCAATGACGATATCGCCACCTTATTCTCCGATTTTTACGGCGATTCCGTCAGCGCCCAGCTCCTCCGGGTATTCGTCCCCTTCTGCGCGATATCCGTCCTGGTATCATGCCTGATCGACCCGATCCGCCCCGCTCCGGCCCTGAACCCGGCGCTCGTCGCCTCCATGCTGGCTCTGGTCATCGCATCGGCCGTCGCATACCTGGTCACCCGCATATCGAAGAATATCGGGGGTCGTCTCGAGCTGGCCTTCGAGGAGCTCAGGTCGACGCAGACCAAGCTTCGAGAAGCCGTAGCCGAACGGGACATGTACCTCAAGGAGACGCACCATAGAGTGAAGAACAATCTGCAACTGGTCGTTTCGCTGTTGAACCTCGGGCGGATCAAGGCATGCGAAGGAGAGCAGGGACAGTGCGAATCCATCCTTCAGACGACCATCGAGAGAATCGAAGGTATGGCGATAATCCACGATCGGCTGTACCAGGGGGCCGGGCGCCCATCGGTCGTGCTCGATGAATTCCTCGACGCTCTGACGCGGAATCTCACCCTCGACCGCGCCGGCAGGACGGTCCGCTTCGAGGTCGACGTCGGCGAGAGCGAGTTCGGCCTCGGCACGATGCTCCCGTTGGGTCTCATTCTCAATGAGCTCGTGACCAATTCCCTCAAGCACGCCTTCACGGAGACCGTCGATCCGGTGATCGGCATATCGATTCTCCGAGCGGAGGATCGTTACCGTCTGGTGTACACGGACAACGGCAGAGGAATGCCGGAGAACTTCGACGTCGCAAGCGCCGCGACCCTTGGAATGGTCCTGATCGATTCGCTCGTCAGGCAGATGCGGGGAGCCCTGCGCTTCGAGAACGCGGGAGGACTCCGCTGCGAGATCGCCTTCGACGCCGGATCGATCCTCGATTGAACAATCGCGGTCGCGCACCTACAATTCCAATATGCCGAATTGCCCTACGCTCTGACGTTTATGATCCCGATAGCGGCCCTCCTGCCCATGCTCGCGCTCATCGTCGTCACGTCGCGCTTCGCCTACCGCGGGGGAGAGCGGATCGTAGTCTCCATATCCGATACCGGCTCGGGCGGGACGACCTTCCGGGTCAGGTTGTCGGCCGCCGCGGAAGGGATCCCCGGATGAAGTCCGACAAGGCTATTCTCTGCGTGGACGACGAGGCCATCATCGCCTTCTCGGTCAAGCAGGAGCTCAAGTCGCGCTACGCCGAGCGCTTCATATACGAGACCGCCTTCAGCGCCGAGGAGGCGCTCGGTATCATCGACGAGCTCGACGGCGAGGGCGCGCGGCTCATCCTCGTCATTTCCGACTGGCTGATGCCCGGGATGAAGGGCGACGAATTCCTGCGGAGGGTGAAGAGCGACCATCCGGCCGTCAGGGCCATCCTCGTCACGGGGCACGCCGAGGACTCGACGATCGACTCCCTCCTGCGCGACGGCGTCGCCGACGGAGTCGTGATGAAGCCGTGGAGGAGCGCCGACCTCATGAGGCACGTCGATCGCTGCCTCGAAGGCTCGACCGCCGTCTAGCGAGCCTCGGGCCGGCGCGGCCCCGCTTCCTCAGGTCTTCCTCTCGACGACGCAGAAGAGAGCCCACCTTCTCTTCACGAGCCTGTCGCCCGCCTTCACGTCGAGCCTATCCAATACTTCCTTGTCGGAGCCTAGCCTGACCCTCTTCGATCGGCCCGAAGGCAGGCGAATCCTCGCATAGTGGACCTCCACCCGGTCGCTGACGTGATCCGGGTCGTCCAGGTACTGAATCTTCTCGCTCTGGCTCAAGACTTCGCCTTCCCATTCCCTCGCCAGCAGGAAAAGGACGATGGCGGCGACGATGGCCGTCGAAACCAGGATGAGCAGGGCGTCGAATCCGCTCCGCGCGCTCGAGCTCCATGCTCCGACGCAGAAGATGACCCATATTGCCGCGAGGATCGACAAGAGGATCGTCTGAACCCTTCGCAGATTCTTCCGCTCGATTATCATGTTCGCTCCCGATTACGACCGGCTTCGAATCACTATATCGCGCGCGGCATGCCGCTTCAAAGCGGCGTCGAAGGCCATCGCGATAGGAAGCTTTATTTTCGGCGGCAAGGCTCCGTCGGCGTAGACGAACTCTTCCGTGGCGGCGAGATGATCGATGAGCCTCGGGTCGAGCGACCTCATCGTCTTCAAGGGATGTTCGGGCATGCGGTTACCTAGCGCCGGGCTAAATCGTCTTCAAGGCGTCGATGAGGCCGCTCGAAGGGTCGACCGATATTTCATATGTCTCCTCTCCGTGCTCGCCGCTCGCGACGATGGAGCAGCGAAATAAGGAATCCCGCAGGGAGGCCGCTCTCAGTACGCGTACGGAGACGATGTCTCCGCGAGCGAGGCTGAACTCGGACCGCTCCTCTCGTTCGGGGGATACGCCGGTGCGCAGGAACGGTCTCTGCGCGTCGGGCACGTATGCGAAGCGGAAGGTCCTGTCGGTCAATATGAGGAGGCCTTCGTGCCCCGCGTCGCTTCCGGGGACGCTGTACCACCTGCCTTCGCTGCGGGCCTCGACCTTCTCGCCCGTCTCTCTCTCGAAGGCATTCCAGAACTCCGCGACTTCGTCCGTCATGGCCGTACCCCCCAATGAATGAGCTGAGAGAAGCGGCGCAGCAGGACGGCCACGACGACGATTCCCAAAACGACCATGACGATGATCCTTTTGCCGTCGCCCTTCTTATCGCGCTTTCCCTTCAATAGATCCTCCCGAAGCATCGCGGATCCCGAGCAGACCTCCCAGCCGAGCCTTGCGGCTCGGCCAGTCTTCGGAAGTGACGCTGAAGTACACTGAGTGGCGAACTCTGCCGTCCGCGGTGATGACGTGATTTCGGAATATGCCTTCCTGGATCGCCCCGATCCTGAGAAGCGCGCGGCGGGAACGTTCATTGAGGGAGTCGGTCTTGAACTCGACGCGGATGCACTCGAGCGCCTCGAAGGCGTGCCGCAGCATCAGGAACTTCGCCTCGGTATTGACCCTCGTGCGCTGCCATTCCCCGCCGATCCAGGTCGATCCGATCTCCATTCGCCGATCACGCGGGGCGATGTTCAGGAATCTGGTGGTTCCTACCACTCGCGCGGAGGACGGGCCGGCTTTCAGCATGATGGCGAAGGGGATTTCCGCGAGGGACTCGCGGGCGGAAATCGCATCGCGGACGTAATTCGTCATTTGTTCGCGACTTGCGATGCGGATCGGCATGAAGCGAGTGACCGCGGAATCGAGCCCGATTTCGCAGAGCCCCTCGAGATGCTCCTCGCCCATGGGTTCGAGTCGGATCGACTTGCCTTCCAGCACCGGCATGTATTCATCGGGACGGGGGCGCGCATCGAGCGAGGCGAAGCGAACGGGGCGGCCCTCGGGGTCGACCAGCGGCCACGAGTCCCTGTCCTCGTCGAAAGCGCTCATCATCGGCTCGCTCATGGATTACAAGATAGTTATCGGGGACCGGACGGGGAAGGGGGATGAGCCCAGGCATTTCTAAGCGGCAGTCGCGCAGGACTCTCAAGGCCCGGAGACCCAGGTACCGTAGAGCGTTACGTCGGAGTTGATCGTGAAGCCCTGGTCAGGGGTATAGAAGGTTCCGCCGCCGCCGCCGTCTATGCCTCCATTGTCCTGGGTGTCCCACCCGGTGAAGGTGAAACCGGGCCACGACAACGACCCGGAGTCCTTCATGGCATTGGCGCAGGCAGTCACGAGCGAAAGAAGGACTGCCAGGACGGCCGAAATCGGCAGATAAGACGGCAGTCTCCTATTCGTGCATTTCATCCCCCCTCCCTCGGCCCGATGGCGACGGCTGCATACGCCCTACAGATCCTCGGCCGGAGGCGTCTTGTCGTTCACATAGGCATCGATCCAGGCTAACAGCTCCTTAGCCTGGGGAACGCCGGCCTTTTGCAGGATCAGGTATTGCTGAACGGCCTTTTTCAGGTCTCCGACTTGTAGACTGGCTTCGCCATAGTATTCACGGGCATCGGGGAAATCAGGCCTCAAAGCCAGAGCCTTATCGTAGTAGGTAAAGGCCTGGGTCGGCTTCCCCGATTTTCGGAGGCTGTACCCTTCCATGTTCAAGGCCTCCGGGTAGTCGGGTCGAAGCTTCAATGCCTCGCTGAAATCCTTTACGGCCTCTTCGTATTTCTCGTTCCGCGCGGCTTTGTACCCAAGGTCGTACCATGACTGGGCGGTGGCCGGTTGCGAAGACGTATCGGCGGCCCTGTTTCCGCCGCCTCCACCGCCGCCGCCCCCCCCTCCGCCTGCTCCGAACAATGCGGGTGTGATAAGAAGATAAACAAATAACCATCCGGTTCTCGTACGCATGCCGACCTCCCTATTGATATGACTTGGTATCCATGATCTGTCGCAGCCTTAAAGCTCCGCACCGACGATAATCGGCCCGGACGGACTATCCTCGCGTCCCGCGCTCTCGATCGTCACCTCGATCAAACGAGGTTCCCGCGACCACCGCGGGTCCTTGACCTGGAGGTATCCCCGTCCGTCCTTCTCCCATGTGAGATCTCCGGTCGCCACCCAGTCCCCGTCCCAACGAGCCCATAGACGGTAAAGCCTACCGGTCTCCGGTTTTTTCAGGCCCTCGAGCGCAAGTACGACGGCTTGTCGCCGGGTATCGTAGCTGCAACTGCCCGAAACGCTTCCGTCGGTCGCCGTCAGTCTCTTGACCTCGGTGCCGGAGCCGGTGATGAAGGCCAGGGCGTCACCCCTCGCGGCGGCGTCGTCGATCGATAGAACGGCCCAAATAGAGGCTCCGGCGCCCCAAACCGCCAGAAATCCCAAGGCGACGGGAATCAACCGGCGCCGCAGCTTTCGAAGCGCCAGGCGGATTCGCCCTTTGACTGTCCCAAGGGGCAAACCCAGCGCGTCGGCGACTTCCTCATGAGAAAGATCATCGAAGAAAGCCAATTGCAGTGCCTGGCGCTGGGGTCCGGGCAGATGCTCTATGGCCTCGCGAACGGCATCGACTCTGAAGCTCTTCCATGTCTCCTCGGGGGGGTCGCTTCGGCCATTTGCGGTGTCGGCCAGGATATCCATGTCTTCGAAGTTCAGGGCCGGCCGGCGGCCGCGGCGTCTCAACTCGTTGAGGATGCGAAAGTGCGCGATTTGAAGGATCCAATTCCTGAAATTGCCTTTGATCGGATCGAAATCGCCCGATTTGGTCCAGATGGCGAAGAAGACTTCCTGGACGAGATCTTCGGCCGCGCCTTTATCCAGGCTTTTCAAGGCGATGTGGTGCAAGAGAGGCGCGAAGCGAGCATAGAGGATCTGGAGCGCCTTTTCGTCTTTCCGGGCGACCCTTTCCATCAATATCTCGTCCTTTATCCATTGATCCCGCTCGTCCGGCACGGCCACCACCTTCATGTATATGAGTACACATTTCCGGCCTTCCTGGATCACCTGTTTCCAAATCGCCGTCGATTTTCGGTGGTCCCGGCTCGGGCCGATGGGTATTTTTCTCGGTCATTTAACGGTCTTGTTTCTTGACTGGTCGCCTCCCAACCATTATGGTTTCTGCTAAATTGGCCTAGGGAAGGAGAATCGATGAAGTCGCTAAAGATTCTTAGTCTGATAGCTTTCCTCGCGTTCCTGGCGGCCTCCTGCACGACCTTCAAGTCGTCGGGGCTGGCCATGTATGCTACGCCGCCTCAGGGCACCGTCCTCGGAGAGTTCCATACGACGGTGTGGGTCAACGAGTTCTTGGGATCCGCAGGCGGAGTCAAGCTGCTCAATATCAGCGCCAACGCCACCGACAACGCGGTCACCGACGCCATCGCGCGCGAAATCAGAGCCAAGAACGGCACCGAGGCAATCAACGTCGACATCAAGTACAAGGCTTCGATCCTGAACCTCATCCTCAACGGACTGACCTTGGGGCTATGGGCGCCGGGTACTGTCGAGATTTCGGGAATCGTCGTTCGCTAGCCGACCCCGAGCGCCGCCGGCGATGGAGAGGACCGAGAAGGAGGATTCTTGGGCGCTTGAGGGGTATACTGAAATCGTCGCGCAGGTCGGATCCCAAATCTAACGGACACTCGGAAAAGACGTCTCGCGCCAGCCGGCGGGACGCGGCGGGAGAAAGCCCTATGAAGAAAACGACGGTGCTCCTTGTCCTCTTCGTCGGCCTCGCATCGCTTTTCGCGGCCCAGCCGCCGACCGCGCCCTCCCTAGTCCTCGAGACGGGATTCCACACGGCCAGGATAACGCGCGTAGCGACCGACGCTCGGGGCCGCTGGTACCTTACCGCCGCGGACGACAAGAGCGCGCGCCTGTGGGATTCGGAGGGAAGGCTCCTCTCCACGTTCCGCGTGCCCACCGGTCCCGGAGACGAGGGGAAGCTCTATTCCTGCGCCCTCTCTCCCGACGGAAGCACGATCGCCGTAGGCGGCAGCACCGGCTACGCCTGGGACGAGAGCGATTGCATATATCTGTTCGACCGGCAGAGCGGGTCCCTGATCCGAAGGCTCGTCGGGCTCGAGGAGGTGATCAACCATCTGGCCTTCTCCGCGGACGGCTCGCTGCTGGGCTGCGCGCTCGGGAAGATGGGTACCAGGATCTACGATACCCGGACCTGGAACCAGGTCTTCGCGGATAGGGACTTCGGGGGCGACAGCTACTCCTTCGTGTTCTCCCCCGACGGGAGCTATGCCGCCGCGTCCGCGCTCGACGGGTCCCTCCGGCTCTATCGGCTCAAGCCTCCGGGGCTCATCGCGAAGGTCTCGTCGCGCGGCGGCAAGGAGCCGTTCGGCCTGTGCTTCTCGCCGGACGGGAAGCTCCTGGCCTGCGGTTTCAACGACTGCACGAAGGTCGACGTCTACGCCGTATCCAAGAAAGGGCTCTCGTTCTCCTATAGTCCGGACGGCACGGGGGTGGACAACGGGAGCCTGAGCTGCGTCGAATTCTCCGCCGACGGACGGTCCCTGGCCGCAGGGGGGGGATGGTGGCAGGGCGACAAGCGTCCGGTGCGCATGTGGTCGAACGCGGGAAGAGGTGCCTACCGGGACTTGGATGCCGGCTTGTCCGATATGATCATGGACATAAAGGCTCTGCCGGACGGCTCCTTCCTCGTCGCTTCCGCGGAGCCGGTCCTGAGCAAGCTGTCTCCCCAGGGTGTGGTCGCCTTCAGCCTGAAACCGCGCAAAGCCGATTATCGGGGCAACTGGACCGGTCTGCGCCTTTCCTCAGATGCCCGGACCTTCGACTACGCGTATGAGCAATGGGGCAAGCGGCCGGCCTCCTTCGACCTGGTCTCGCGAGGCATGGGCGGGGATAATACCGGTCTGACCGCTCCGGACTCGACTTCGCTCCCGATCACGGACTGGAAGAACAGCTACGCTCCCAAGCTGGGCGGCACGCCCCTGACTCTCAAGCAATACGAGATATCGCGCGCCGTGGCGATAGCCCCGGGATCTTCGCGATTCCTCCTCGGGGCGGATTGGTATCTTCGCTGTTTCGACGAGCGCGGAAGCCAGGTATGGCAGCAATCGGTGCCGGGGGTCGTGTGGGCGGTAAATGTCTCCCCCGACGGCAAGATAGGCATCGCGGCCTACGGCGACGGCACGATCCGCTTCCACCGCATGAGCGACGGCAAGGAGCTTCTCGCCTTCTTCCCCCACTCGGACGGCAGGCGCTGGGTGCTCTGGACTCCCTCGGGCTATTACGACTGCTCGCCCGGCGGAGAGGACCTCATCGGCTGGCAGGTGAACAACGGCGCGAACCAGGCCGCCGACTTCTTTCCAGCCTCCCGCTTCCGCGGGACCTACTACCGTCCCGACGTCGTCAGTCTCGTGCTCGATACCCTCGACGAGGCCCAGGCCATCGCCTTCGCGAACGCCGCGGCGGGCGGGCGCCAGGAATCCGCCTCAATCCTCGATAAGCGTCCGCCCATCGTCACCATCACGAGCCCGGACTCGGGGAGCGCCTTCAGCTCGGGCGCTGTCACCCTGCGCTACCGCCTGAGAACGCCAGGGGACGCCCCCGTCACCTCGATCAAGGCGCTCGTCGACGGACGGCCGATCGAGGACGCGCGCGGCCTCGCCGTCGTCGCCGCGGCCGACGCCGATCAGAGCTTCGACCTGAGCGTCCCCGCGCGCGATTGCACGGTGTCCCTCGTCGCCGAGAACAGGAACGGCTCCTCGGAGGCGGCGAGCATCGGTCTCGTCTGGAAGGGAGCCCAGGCGGGCCAGGACGAGTTCGTCATCAAGCCCAAGCTCTACGTCCTCGCGGTCGGCGTCTCGGCCTACGAGAAGCCGGAATACCACCTGAACTACGCGGCGAAAGACGCCCGGGATCTCGCGGCCCTGCTCGCCAAGGGCGGTCCCTTGTACCGAGGCGTCGAGACGAAGGTCCTCACCGACGCCCAGGCCGACAAGGACGACATCCTCGACGGCCTCGATTGGATAGAGAAGCAGACGACGAGCAAGGACATCGCGGTGATCCTCTTCTCGGGCCACGGCATCAACGATTCGAACGGCGATTACTACTATCTCCCCGTGAACGCGGACATCGACAGGCTCAAGCGCACAGGCGTGCCTTTCTCGGACATCAAGACGACGGTGTCCCACATCGCCGGCAAGGTCCTCTTCTTCATCGACACCTGTCATTCGGGGAATCTTATGGACACCGGCCGCAGGGCCGCGGGCGCGGAGCGCGACATCGGGGCGGTCATCAACGAGCTAGCCTCCGCGGAGAACGGAGCCGTCGTCTTCGCCTCGAGCACCGGGAGCCAGTATTCCTACGAGGATCCCGCATGGGGGAACGGCGCATTCACGAAGGCGCTCCTGGAAGGACTCGCGGGAGCGGCCGACTATGACAAGACCGGCCGCATTACCGTCAACATGCTCGATCTCTACATCTCCGAGCGGGTGAAGGACCTGACGGGAGGCAAGCAGACGCCGACGACCACGAAGCCGCCCAACGTCCCGGACTTCCCGGTGGCGATGAAGCCCTAGATAGCCCGGCCGGCCAAAGCCAGAAGCCGGTGCTGAGGAGACGCATTCGCGGGCAGTTCGATCTCGGGACCGAAAACGCCGATTTTCCGCCATTCTTCGGCATGGGGGCTCAGGATATCCCAAAGGCCCTGGACGAGCGCCGCCGGCATCGCGGTATCGGCGCCGATGAGCTTGGCGATGTCGTAGACCCGAAATCCGCGGAAGCACATGGTGTGGGTCAGGTATTCTCTCGCCGAGTAATCGCCATAGCTCAGATGGACCGTCCGTTCGGGATCCGCCAGCTTCCTTACGGCATCGCATGAGGCGGAATTGATCTTTTCGAAGCTCGCCGCGGGCCGGTCGCCCAAGAGATCGCCATCGTATTTCGTCCCCACTTCCTGGATGGTCTTTCCGGCGAGCACCTCGGGAACCCATGCGTCGTCGTAGGCGTGGTAGTTGACGATGGCCCGAAGCGTCATATCCTCCTGGCCTCGCCCCGTCTGAAACCATGCGGGGATCTTCATCCCCCACCGGCTCTCTTCGATTTTGCCCACGACGGCCGAAAGCGCCTGATTGGCGAGAATGAAAACCGATTGTTCTCGAATCATGCCTTAAACATAATGAAATACCGGCGCGCGGAAAACATCGGCCCGAAGCTCGGAAGCGCGCTCTCGGGGACCCTGTTGAAGCCGGCAGGGGACAGCCGTATAATCGCAATGTACTCTTTAATAAAATGGACGAGGTAAACAAAATGGACGATTCGTTCTATCTCTTCAACGAGTATCCCGACAATGGGAGCACGGCAAGGCATTTCATCTGCGGCGAGTATCATCTTTGGATCTGGACCGACGATGCCGGAGCGGTCGCCCGATTCGAATTCCATTACAAGGACAGGCGCGTCAAGTATGCCGGCGGCGAATTCTCCCGCGGATCGGAAAACTATATCATGCCGATGTTCTTCATTCTCGACCAATTGTTCAACTGGGATGCGGATATAAAGGCAGGATTGCTGAGCATACGGGACGACTGCGCTCCGGGGATGCGGACCGCGATCTGATGATCCGCTGACAAGGCCTGAGCCGAGATTCAGACCGCCAGCTCTCCGTCCTTCTCGATGAGGACCTCGCCGCCGTCCGCCTTGGCGACGACGATGGTCGGCTTCGATACGAGGCCGTCGAGGTGGATGAGGGCCGGGGCGTCCTCGTCGTAGTTGGCGCCTATCGCGAAATGGCAGGTGCGGAAGGCCTTCTCGTCCTCGAGCATATTGCCCACTACCTGCGCGGCCGGATTGAGACCGATGCCGAGCTCGCCCAGGTTCCTCGCGTTCCGGGCATAGGCTTCGGCCTTTTCCGGCGCCAGGGCGCCTTCGCGGCCGAGCTTCCGGGCCGCCTCCTCGCCCGACTCCATGGCCGCCCTGAGGGCGGAAGCCTCCCTGCCTCCCGTCGTCTCGACGACGAAGCCCCCCTCGACGCGGCAGCGTACGGGCTCGCGAATCAGTATGTCGCCCTTTACGGCGGCTATGGAGCCGTCGAAGACGATGATGCCCTCCGAGTCCCCGAGCCTGGGCGAGATGAAGACTTCACCGGCGGGGAGGTTGCCTCCCGAGCCGGGGCTCGAGAAGTCGCCGTCGTCCATCTTGGGGCTGCGGCCCTTTATGGCCACGCGTATATCGGTGCCGCCGGGGTTCGTGACGCGCACGGAGAGGCCGCCCTCGAGGGCGGCCGCGACGGCGCGGCAGCGCTCCTTGAGGGCGGCGTAGTCGATGGGCAGGGTCTTCGCGAACATCGCACGGGTTAGGCCGGGCGACCAGAAGGCCCGCAGGGTCCTGGCGCCGTAGAGCTGATAGTGGAATACGTGGTCGTATCGGACGCCGTCCCACTCGTAAGGCGCGCGTATGCCGTCCCTATCCTTGCCCAGCTTCTCGGCCGAGAGGGAGACGAAGACTTCCGGCCTGGACTCGAAGGCGGCGATGACGCTTTCCTCGGCATAATCCGTCTGCGCCTTCACGGGCTGGACGGCGAGGGTCGGTCTCGCGCCCGCCGCTACCGCGGCGTCGTAGATCGCCGCCGCGATCTCGACCAGCTCGCGATGGGGATTCGTCACGATGAGGACGGTCTCGCCCTTCTTTACCTGCAGCGAAGCGCGGACGGCGATGTCGGCCGCGGCGGCGATCGAGTCTTGCGGCTCGAAGCCCGAAGCCTGTGTCATGCTGGTCATCGCTCCATGAGACGACGCGGCGAGGCCCGTGTCAAGGAGCCCAGCGAAAACGCAGAGCGAGCCTGGCCTCCACGGCGGCGGCGAAGGCCGCGGCCCCGGCCAGCGCGCTGGCTCCCTCGAGGCGAAAGGCGGTGTAGACGAGCTCGGCGTCGACGCTCATTCTCGCGCCGAGCGCCCGCCAGGGCAGATCGGCGATCGTGGCGGCGAGGCCGAAGCGATCGGGCCAGGGCGCGGCCTCGACCGGTATGCGCGCTGAGGGAAGGCCCGACGGATCGGGCAGGCCGAGCTCGCCGAAGGGTACGAGGCCGCCGACGATGGCGCGGAGACCGCCGCCCAGGCCGAGCTCGAAGTCCAGGCGCAGGGCTCCCGATCCCAAGGCCAGGTCGTAGGCCGCCCCCGCGCGAAGGCCCGCTTCGAAGGGCGGGAGGGCCATTGCGAGCGATATGTCGCCGGAGCAGCCTTTGAGCGGCCTGTCGATTCCTATGAGAGGCCCGGCCGAGAGCTCGACGAAAAAGGCCTGCCGCGCCGGCGCCGTGGGCGCGACGGCCGCGAGCAGGATGATGAGGGAAAGCGCGCGGAAGGGATTGGGAACCATGCTGCCTCCGCTCCGTTACGCGGGGAGGGAGTTGCCGCGATTGAGAGGCCCCGTTCAAGCTCGGAGTCGGCGGAAGAGGGGGACGCGCGCGGATACGCCCGAATCGAGGCTCGAGCTCTCCCCTCGCTCCAGGTACTTGCAGGCGATCCCGGCGATCATGGCGCCGTTGTCGCCGCAGAGCCTCATGGGGGGGAAGAAGGCTTCGATGTCGCCGCGCCCGGCGAGCTCGCGGCGGAGGTAGGAATTGGCGGCGACGCCTCCGCCGGCGACGACCCGACGGAGGCCCGTGTCCTCGACCGCCCGGTAGAGGCGCGAGAGGAGGAGGTCTATGGCGGCCTTTTGGAAGGACGCTGCGATGTTCGCGGGCGAAGCCTCGGCGCCGGGGGCCCTGAACTGATCGAGCTGCCTCACCGCCGCCGTCTTGAGCCCGGAGTAGGAAAGATCGTAGCGGTGGTCGCCCTTGCGCAGGGAGGGCATGGGGAAGGCGAAGGCCTTCTCGTCGCCCGCGCGGGCGAGGGCGTCTATGGCCGCCCCTCCCGGGTAGCCGAAGCCGTAGTGCTTCGCGACCTTGTCGAAGGCTTCGCCCACCGCGTCGTCTATGGTCGTGCCGAGGACCTCGATCCTGTCGAAATCCTCGGCCTTGCAGATGATGGAGTGCCCTCCCGACACGAGGAGTCCGATGAAGGGGTACTCGACGGGGCCCGCGGCGTCGAGCCGGGAGGCGTAGAGATGGGCGAGGATGTGGTTTACGCCGACGAAGGGCCTGTCGATCGCCCAGGCCATGCCTTTGGCGAAGCAGAGGCCGACGAGGAGGGAGCCGATGAGGCCGGGCATGGCCGTGGCGGCGACGCCGTCGAGCTCTAGCGGGCGCATGCCGGCATCGGCCAAGGCGCGCGCGACGACGCCGTGGATCCACTCGCTGTGTTTGCGGCTGGCGATCTCGGGTACCACGCCCCGGTATTTCTCGTGGAAGGGTATCTGCGTCGCGACTACGTCGGACAGTATGCGGGAGCCGTCCTCGACGACCGCCGCGGCGCATTCGTCGCAGGAGGTCTCAATTCCCAGGACTCGCATCGTCCTCCTCCGCCTCCTGGACCATGAAGCGGGAGATCGTGGACAGAGAGAAGCCCTCCGCGACGAGCTGGGGATAGAGGTCGGTGAGGGCCTGGGCCAGCTCGGCCGACCAGACATGGCCTATCATGACCGCCGGGCGGTCCTTGGAGGCGCGCTTTTTGCCGTCCTCGACGGCCCGAATTATCGAAGCCCGGTCGGGCGCGTTATCGAGGAACACGTTTCGCTCCCAATAAGGAATTCCTACCAAGCGAGCGGCTTCGGCGACCGCCGTGCCCGAGGTGGTGAGTGAATCAACATAGTAAATTCCCCGCCTTTTGGCAACCGCCGCCACCGCCTCCATGATCCCGAGGTCGGCGGTGGCCGCCGATCCCATGTGGTTGTTCATGCCGACGGCCCCCGGAACCGTCTTCAGGTTGTCGTCGACGATGCGCTCGATCTCGTCTCGGCCCATGCCCAGGAGGATGGCCCCGGGGCCGGGATCCTGGCCTCCCAGAGCTTGCATCGGCTGGTGGAGGATGAGCTCCTTGCCCGCGGCGCGCACCGCCGCCGCGGCCTTGACGCTGTTCGGCAGACCCGGAAGGACGGATATCGTAAGCGGGAAGGGCAGGCGCAGGAACTCCTCGAGCTGCTTCATGCTGTAGCCGGCGTCGTCGATGACGAAAACAAGGCATTTCGGCTTGAGCGGAGGCAAAAGTGGCTTGGGCTGGACCCTGTATGACGCCGGCTGGGCAGCGGTCGCCGGAACCGGCCTAGCCGACGCCGGCCGGGAAGGCGCCGCCGACTGGGCCTCGACGGGCTCCACGGACGGCGCCGGAGGAGGCGTCGCCGCGGCGGGGGCGCCCGAGACCTTGGCGGATCCTTGCAGGTAGAGGCCGCCCAACAAGACTCCCAGGGCGATCGCCAGGACCGCGAGGCCGGCTTCGACGAAGCCTAGACGATTAGCTCGCCCGGACGGGGACCCACCGGCCTTCGAACCCGCGCCCTTCCTCTTTTTCGGCCTCGAGGCCTTCTTTGGAGCAGTTGCCACCTTCCCCCATGATAACCCGGATCAGGAAACGTAGGATAGGTCGAGCGGGGGCGTGCTCTCCTTGAGCTTGCGCAGGGCGCGCTTCTCGATCTGGCGCACGGTCTCGGGGGATATCCCGAGCTCGGCCCCGATGCTCTTGAGGGTATGGCGCTCGCCTCCGAGGAACTCGAAGCGGTACATGAGTATGCGCTTCTCCTTCTCGAGGAGGAGCTCGAGCATCTCAAGGGTCTCCTCGCGGGAGCAGGATTTCATGAGCTCGCCGTCGGGGCTGTAGCTGTTGTCCTCGTATATGTCGATGATGGAGCCGGTGTCCTCGCCGCCGTCGTTCTCGAGGGAGACGAGCGAAGCGGCCATACCGATGACGTCGGCGACGGCTTCGTCGGGGACGCGCAGCTCGCGGGCTATCTCGGCCATCGACGGCTCGCGCTGGAGAGTCTGGGTGAGCACGCTGTAGGTTCTCTGGATGCGCTTCAGCAGCTCCTCCTTGCGGTGGGGAAGGCGGATCGCGCGCCGGCTGTTGACGAGGGCGCGAGTGATGGCCTGCTTGATCCACCATGACGCATAGGTGGAAAAGCGCACGTTGCGGGCGCCGTCGTATTTTTCCGCCGCTTTGATGAGGCCCACGTTCCCTTCCTGGATAAGATCGAGCAGGGGCATGTCCGGCGTGACGAAGCCGCGCGCTATCTTCACGACCAGCCGCAGGTTGGCTTCGATCAGGCGCCGCCGCGCGTTTTCGTCTCCGCTGAAAACCTTCGTCGAGAGCTCGCGCTCCTCTTCGGCGGTCAGGAGCGCGATGCGTTTGATAATCGCGTAATAACTGCGAAGGCCGTCCTCGTAATTGTCCGATTCAGTAATTGCTTTCATTCTCGCTCTCCAACTTATTAAATGCATTTTCCATGCCAATCAAAAGAAATCGGAATTGGCATTTATTAAAGCCATATCCATGAACAAAATATAAAAAAAACCGGTCAACAATCGGCGAGCCTATGTTTCTATCTGTCTACATATTCACACTTAATGCCCTCTAAGGCGTATACGGAATAATACATTCCCGTCAGGGAAGAAGGGAAGACCGCATTCCCGCTCGAGAAGGTTGTGCCGAATTAGGCGTAGCTGAGGGAAAATCGCGAATAAAAGTGAAGAGAGCGAGAAGCGCTATCAGTATTACGACTAACTTTCTCATGTCGGTCTCCGAATTGCCCCGAGGATATCCCCGAAATGGGCCGCAATGCAAGCTCGAAGGCGATTAGGAGCCTTCATTTCAGGAATTTTAACGGATTGAGCGGTAGGCTCCGCCGGAAGATGCCGAAGTGGAGGTGCGGCCCGGTGCTGTAGCCCGTATTGCCCGAAAGTCCGATCACGGAACCCTGGGCAACAGTCGTCCCGACCGCCACGGAAGGGCTGGTCAGGTGTCCATAGAGGGTCTGGAAGCCATCCGCGTGGCTCAGGATGACATAATTGCCGTAGTTCGCGTTGTAGCCGACGTCCGCGACCTTTCCCTCCATCGCTGCGCGAATCGGGCTGTCGGCGTCCACCGCGATATCGATGCCGGCATGGAACCTCCGGACGCCCGTAAAGGGATCGGGCCGGTATCCGAAGAAGGAGGACAGCGGACCCCGTATCGGCCAGGCGAATTTCGGGCCAAGGGCCCGCCTGATGTCCGAGTCGGGAAGCCTGGCGCCGGGGATGAAGATGGACTGGCCCGCGACGAGCCGGGCGCTCCCGAGGTCATTGGCGTCGACTATCCTCGTGGCGTCGGCCTTATAGCGCTTGGCTATCGAGGCGAGGCTGTCGCCGGGACGCACCTTCTGGACGAGCCCGTTGATGTTCGGGACGCGCAGCTGGGACCCCGGCTTGACGGCGGCGATACTCGATATTCCGTTGACCGAGATGATCGTATCCACATACAGCCCGAAGCGCCTGGCTATGGTTTCGAGGCTGTCCCCCGATCGCACCGTGTAGGTGGACAGCTCGAGAGTGGCCGGTACCGGCGGCAGGGCCGTCGCGTCCTGCTCGGCGTCGGAGCGGCCGTCGGCGAGCTCGGGGGAGACATAGTCGAGGAGGAGATTCTGCGCCGAGTCCTCGGCGGGGAGCAGTCCCGAGTCGGGGAGGGGAAAGGCGAAGCCGCCGGCGAAGGCGGCAAAGCCCGCCGCCGCGGCCAGGCCGGCCGCGAGCACGAGGGCGATCCGGATCGCGATCCGGGCCCTGGGCGCTCCGCGAGGGATCTTCCCGAGAGCAGGAGGGCCGCGATGCAGGCCGAGCGCGGCCCGCGCGGCCGAGGCGAGGTACGCGAGCCTCGAGGCGAGGCCGCGGGACCTCGCGGCGCCGCGGGAATAGGAGCCTCCGATCTGTGTATCGGCGCCGCCGATCGGAGGCCTGGCTTCGCCGATCCTCAGGTTGAAGACGCTGCCCGCGAAGTCGCCGCCGCCGCGTCGTACTCGATTCCTTCCTTTATTCTGCAGGATCGGCGCGGGGCGCGGGACGGAGCGTCTCTTGCTTATTCTCTGCCGGGCTATGATGCTTTCCATGGTTTGGTACCTGTCTTATCGACAATTCCGAGGGGCGACATTATAGTCGGAAGCTACTCGATGCGATCCCGAAAAATCCGGCCGGGGCTGGCGATACTCGCCG
>Ga0181520_10001946_pt1 | contig 40400 bp, 43 predicted proteins | sample PEATcosm2014_Bin_29_FD_132451 | JGI IMG/M metagenome (GOLD analysis project Ga0181520, IMG submission 132451) | Peatland microbial communities from MTU Mesocosm Facility, Houghton, MI, USA - PEATcosm2014_Bin02_30_metaG | ecosystem: Environmental > Terrestrial > Soil > Wetlands > Peat | place... | reverse complement strand
GATGCTTTCGATTTGCAAGCGAGTGGAAGTAATCTGCGACACGAGCCTGCAGGGCTTTTGCGGCTCTGCTTCCAGCTTTTTCAAGTCGTCCAGAAACTCCTGAAGCTGGCGCTGTTCGTCCGCATCGTTGCCGCGCGGCGCGGAAAGATAAGTTTGCAATTCCGCAATACGCTCTTTGAGAGGCAGCGTGCTGATCCATGCCATCAGGATCTCGGGATCGTCGGGATCGAGTTGATGAGCCATGAGAACGCTCGTGCGCGCCGAAGCGTAGAACGAGTTGAGCCGATAGATGTCGGCCAGCAGAAGCCGGGTGCGCGGGTTGCAAGGGTCCAGTTTCAACGAATCAGTGGCCGAGCGGCCGGCGGTCCATGGCTCGCCCTGGCGGTATTCGACTTCGCCGCGTAATTCGATGAAGGCAGCAGAAGTGGGCGCCGCGGCCAGCGCGGCCTGGACGACGTCGGCGGCCTCCGGGATCTTTTCGTCCCGCAGCAGCGTGTGGACAAGCCCTTGCGTCGATGCCGGGTCGCCGGGACTGGAAGCAAGTTGCGCGCGGTAAAGATCCTCGGCCTTCTTGTAATCGGACGCAAGGTACGCCTTGTCGGCGTCCGAGATCGGCGCGTGGTGCACCACGGCGCATTGCACCGCGCTTGCGCCGCCTGCCGCAAACCCGCAGGCGGCAAAAACAAAAACCAGGCCCGTAAGAAAGCGGACAGCGGACTCCTTGGCACAATCTTGCAGCACCATGAGCACCTCGCCGGATGAATTGCTGACCAGCTTACCACCAAAACGCCGGCACACGAATGCGCTGCGCGGAACTGCGCTCGCGACGGCCGCGTATACAATTCATGCGGAGCTGCCAGTGAGCCTTGGAACGCTGTGGACCGGGTTGAATTGGACGTGGGTCGCGCTTGAAGTTGCGATCGCAGTGGGGACGCGTGCGCGGCGAGCGAAGGCAAACGTCCAGGACCAGGGAACGCAGGTTCTGTTGTGGGTTGTCATCATTCTTTCGCTCACCGCATGTGGCTGGATGCGCCACCTGAAGCTTGCAGATGTGCACCTGGCCGAATCCTGGCTGCGCCCTGCGACCGTTGCCCTGCTGGCAGCCGGGCTCGTGGTGCGTATCACCGCGATCCTTACCCTGGGCAAGTGGTTCACCGGCAATGTAGCTACACACGCCGCGCAGACGATTCAGCGCGCGGGCCTCTACCGTGTGGTGCGCCATCCTTCGTATCTGGGCATGGAGATCATCTTCCTGGCCATCGGACTGCACACGCATGACTGGGCCTGCCTGGCCGCCGCATTCATTCCTCCCACGCTTGCGGTCCTGTATCGCATCCGCGTGGAAGAAGCCGCGCTGCTCGGCGCCTTCGGCGAAGATTATGCGGATTACATGCGCACCACCAAGCGCCTGATTCCCTGCGTGTACTGAGAACCACGCCGAAGTAAAATGCCCTCATGGCCGGGCCCACGACTCTTCAAGCGTTGAATGCGCGCATTGTCCAGTGCCATCTGTGTCCGCGGCTGCGCGCCCATTCCACCGCCATGGCGCAGAAACGCCGTCGCGCTTACGCCGATTGCGAATACTGGGGCCGCCCCGTGCCCTCCTTCGGCGACCCCAAAGCGCGCGTGCTCGCGTTGGGCCTCGCCCCGGGAGCGCACGGCTCCAATCGCACCGGAAGGCCTTTCACCGGCGACGGCTCGGGCGACTTTTTGTTCCCGGTTCTGCACGCAGCGGGATTCGCCTCGCAACCCACCGCAACCTCGCGCGACGACGGCATGAAGCTCAGCGGCCTTTGGATCACCTCTGTTGCGCGCTGCGCTCCACCGGGCAACAAGCCCACGCCGCAAGAGCTGCGCAATTGCGCGCCGTGGCTCGACCTTGAAATGCAGTTGCTCACCGAATTGCGCGTGGTGGTGTGTCTGGGCCGCATCGCCTTCGACGGCCTGCTGGCGCACCAGTCGCGCATCGGCCGTTTGGCAAAACGTACAGGCCTGGTCTTCGCGCACGGGGCCGAATACGAACTGCCGGGTGGATTGATCGTCCTCGCCAGCTATCATCCCTCGCTGCAGAATACGAACACCGGCAAGCTCACCCGGCCCATGCTGCTCAACGTCTTCAAGCGGGCGCGCAAGTTGGCGAATCTCTAACGGAAAAACGGCAGCGTGGCCGTATCGAATGAAAGGAATCACGATGGAACGAATCGCAAAGGAAATCCTGAAGGACATGAATCTGGACGAGGTGGCTCCCAAGCCGCGCGGGCCAAAGAACCCGGTAGACCACTGGACGCCGCCGCTCCTCCTCGAGCGGGCCGCGATTCTGCGCAAAATGGCGAAGCACGGCGATGGCTCCGCGTCGGAGACGCTCAGGGAGTATCCTCAGCACTTCGCCATGCTCTCCTTCCGCAGCCGCAGTGGCGAGGTGGAGGTGCACGAACGCTTTGCGGATCTGTTCGTCGTGCTTGCCGGGGCGGCCACGCTGGTCACGGGCGGCACGGTCACCGGCGCGCGCATCGTCGCGCCTGGAGAAACGCGCGGCGAGTCCATCGCAGGCGGCACGCCGCAAAAACTGCGGCCGGGTGACGTGGCGCATGTGCCCGCGGGCACGCCGCATCAGATGCTGCTCAAAGGCGATGAAACCATCACCAGCCTGGTGATGAAAGTGCAGGAAGCTGTTTAGGAGTGCACCGAGCCCGCAGTGCCGCGGCAAGAATTGGAGCGGGAGACCGGGATCGAACCGGCGACATTCAGCTTGGGAAGCTGACGTTCTGCCACTGAACTACTCCCGCCTTTTAGAATCAATAATTTAGAAGATTGACTCTTGCTTACTGTCAAATCTACTGTCATCTGAGCTACAATTTACCCACGTTTTCAAACCAATTCCAGTCAAGATCCTCGCTCGCATACCCGGGGATCAGCGCCCTCAGAAAAGAGCAATGTGGAACAGCTTGACAGTAACGTTGACAGTAAGGCGACTCGAAAAGCTCGCCTGACACAGTATCGCAAGAACGCGGGACGCTGGCAATTCCATGCCGTCGCGCGCAATGAGGATGGCAAACCAAACCCGGAGAGGATTGTCATCGCGGGGAAGCAGGTGAACTGGCATAGCCCAGGTGCAAAGTTCTATCTGGATTGGTTCGACCCGGTGAGCGGCAAGCGCATTCGCGAGATCGCTGGGATCGCTCCGCGCGAAGCCAAGGACGCTTGGACCAGAAAGAGCAAAATCCTCTCAGGAGAAATCGAGCAGGATGAGCCGACTCAGCCTCAGCTAGATAACCGCACCATCGATGATGCCATCGAGAGATTCCTTGTCGAGGTGAAGGCCACCAAGGGAGGGTCAACCCTCGAAGCCTACCAGCGTGACTTGCGTTGGTTTCGCAATCACTGCTCCAAACGCTACGTCTCCCGCCTGACGCGCGACGACGCGATGGCTCTGTTTGCCGCGGGGCGCGAACAACAATTGAACCAGAAAACGATCAACAGGCGTGTCATCGTCATGCTCAATGCCATGCGGGGAGCCGGCGCAAGCATTGAACTGCGCAAGGGTGATTGGCCGAAAACCATCGAGAAAAAGATCGAGATCTACCCGCCTGAAGAACTGAAGAAGTTCTTTGCGGCATGTAGCAACGACGAACGGCTACTTTTCCGGACGTTCCTGTTCACAGGGTTTAGATTTCAGGAGATCATGACGCTAACCTGGCCCGACATCAACTTCAAGGACGGAACGGCATCGGTCACCCCTAAGAGCCATCCGAAATTCACGCCTAAGTCCTATGAAGAGCGAAGCGTTCCTCTGCCGCGCAAGCTAATTGCATCCCTTGCGGCCCGTCAAAAGAAGAGCAAGTCGCTGCTGGTCTTCCCTGCCCCTCCGCATCCCAAACGGCCCGGCTACGGAGGGAAGGGTCCTGACAGGCACATGCTTGAGCTTTGCAAGAAGATTGCATTTCGGGCTGGATTGAATTGCGGTCGCTGCATTGGGCAATACACCATCAAGAAAAGCAAGACGAAAAAGGAGATTCGGGCCTATTGCTGCAAGACTGAGCCTCGCTGCCACAATTGGAATCTTCATCGCTGGCGCCATTCATTCGCCACGCAAATGCTTCAATCGGGTCTCGATATTCGCAGCCTTCAACTGCTACTTGGCCACAAGAACCTCTCGACCACGGAGAAGTACCTCAAGTCACTTCGTCTCGGCGACCTCCGCGACAAAGTCGAGAAGTCACTCCTTGCGGCGTTTGCGTAGCTTTCGTAAAGAGACACAAAACAGGCCGGGAGAAATCCCGGCCTGTCTTTATGCCCTTAGGCGGCTTTGAGTTGCCGCCGCGCAGCTATCGCGAGTTGCGGCTCCTTTTTAGTGAGCCACATGATCAGTGTCGATGGATCGAATTTCCATGAACCACCGATCAGCATCGCGGGTATCTGCTTCTTTTGAGCCATCCTGTAGATAGTGAACTTTGACTTCCCCAGGAGTTCGGCAACCTCATCAACTGTGAGCAGCCTCCTCACGGCTGACAGAGCGTTGATTATGTTGAAGGGTTCGCCTTCCGGAACTTCTGGCATGTCTATCAACATGCCTGTCCGTTCGATGGATTGGCATCCCCCAAACCTCTTAGTCGTTGGGCTTGCGGCTCTCTGCACACGCCCCTTTCTGCCCACTTCTGGGCTCGAGCCTTTCGGCTTAAAGGGGTTCGGGTGCCGATCTCCCGTCCGGCGTAAAGTGCGCAGCCTCTCACGTAGTTGGGTACAAAGACCCGGAGAGAACCGGCCGACCATTGCGGCGTTAACCACTGTACCGCATCCGCTGGATCATTGCAATGCCCAGGCAAAACCGGTAGCCAATCTGTTCCAATTTGAAAACGTCATCGTTGCCGGCCTCCGTGCGGACCTGCGGCGCTTGCCAGCTCGATCAATCCTTATGACAGGTCGATCTTAAGGCTCAAATACTGTGTAGAGCCTTTTGTCACGCACCTGCAGGTGTTTCTCGGTGTCCGTACCGCTTAGGACTCAGGTAGATTTTGTAATCATCCCGAAAAGCCAAGAGGGCTTTTAGTTCGTAGCGGACGGGCCCACCCGGCCCAAATTGGAGGTAGTCCGGGCCCTGCTTGCGTTGCCGCCACTTCTTTAGCAGATCGGCGGAAACACCGACAATAAAGGCCGCTCCCTGTTCGTTTAAGACTGGATTGTCGTCGCATTCTGACAGCGGCTTTGCCTTAACTGGCAGAGACGTAGCCGGCAACTCCGTGCGATGAGCGGTGCGCGGTTCAGTAAGCTTGGAAATCTTGACGGGGACGGCCTGAGCAGACGCGGGGACGGCTTTTTCAGGATGAACTTTTGGCAGCGTCTTGCCGACCTGGTACTCCGGTTCTCGCGCCATAGCCTCCTTATTCTCCCGCTGGTGCCTGTGAAGGACCTCCGCGATCGCTCCCGGCCCCTTCCCACTCTTGTACGCTTCCCACATCTCTCGCCTCTGCTGCTCCGTTTGGACGTCGCGGTACGGCTTCGCCATTGAAGCCCTCTCTTTTGATGGAATGATAGGTGTCCAAGTGTACCGCTTTTAAGTTCGCCACGTCGCTGGAGAGATTGTGCCCTTTTAGTGCGCTACTGTCACATGCGGAGCGGACGCCGAGCATAAACACAGCAGAGTCAAGCAAGGACGAGCCATCACAATTTGGAGATACAGCGGAATCTCCACTCGACGTAACAGACAGTAGCGCGTTTCCAGGCACCTGGAGGTTGGACTTACCACTCGGCGATTTAGCGCGATCCCGGACTGAGATCTGGTTAGATCGGATGCCCATCTCTCCGACAGGGCGGTATTTCGTCCAGGTGGATTGCATTTGTGAAAACTGGCCGACTTCACATTACCGATCGATCGCCGCCACGCGCTTTAGTGATTTGGCGTCATTCCAGAAGCACTCTCGCTTCACGCGCGCCTCAAACACGTGCCTGAAGCTGCCGCCGAAGTTCACGTCTGGCTCGAAATAGGCGCGATTTTACGTTAGAAACAGAAAGCCCGGACAGCTCAGCCGTTTGCTTTATCGAGCCCTCATGTTGTCTTTGAATTTGCATTACCGTTCGCAAACCAGGCTGAAGCCGGCCAATCGCTGTTTCTACGTGCCAGGCGCGTTCCCGATCCCGAAGCTCTGCCCATACGTCAACTTTTGGATCTCTTAGCCGGAACGAATCGCCATGCATTTCATCATCTATCGAGGTTACGTTAGCTCTGCGATTGCCGCGGAGCACCATAAGGGCAGAGTTGATGGCAATACGCGTCAGCCAGGTTGAAAAAGTGGATTGGCCATCAAAATTGCGAATATGGACAAAGGCCTTCAGACAGGCGCTCTGAAACACATCCTCCGCATCTGCATCGTTTCTTGTAATTCTCTGCGCGACAGCCAACACGCACCTACGATGTCTGGTGATCAATTCCGCGAATGCCTCTCCTTCGCCTGCTTTGGCAGCCATTACCAAGGCTCTGTCATCGGAGCATTGCTCCTCGCCGACTCCCACACCGATCGCTTCAGAGTGATTCACTTCGGTTAGCCTCCTATGACCGAAGGCTATCCGCGAAAAGAATCGCGACATACCTCATAAACTCAGGGATCAGGCCTGTGAACTTCTACAGTCCTATGACGCGCAAGAGCAGGAACGAACGTATCGACGGGGTGTTGGTATTGGACATCAGTTGAACTCTGATCTCGATCCCAAATTACACAACTTTATTGCCCTGCAGAAAAATGCAGGATAAATTCTGGCGAATACGAGGTGACTCGGAATTTCCAGAGATACTACTCTCCCTTCAGATGGTTGCCGGCGAGATGAGCACCTGCGGGAAAGGCATAAACAATATGAATGAAAACCGAACCGCAGGACCAAGAATCTGGTTCATAAGCGGAATTTCACGGGGCCTTGGCCGGGAGTTGGCATTGGCCGCAATCGAGCAAGGCGATTTCGTTATCGGCACGTCGCGCAAAGGGCAATCAGATCTGAAGACATCATCAGGCCGATTGAATGTCATCGCGCTCGACGTGACCCAGCCGCAGGATGTCGCATCTGTGGTGGCGAAGGCGTGGCAGATCCATGGGCATGTCGACATGGTTGTCAATAACGCCGGCTTTGGTCTGTTGGGTGCTGTTGAGGAAGTCGAAGAATCGCAAGCCCGGCAGGTATTCGAGACGAACTTTTTCGGAATGCTGAGCGTTATTCAAGCAGCTTTGCCACGCTTACGTGCTCAAGCTTGCGGCCATATCATCAACATCTCTTCAATCGGAGGATTCACCGGCTCTCCGGGTTATGGGTTGTATAACGCAAGCAAGTTCGCTGTCGAAGGCCTTTCAGAAGCGCTCGCCGCTGAGCTTCAGCCGCTGGGGATTCATGTCACCATTGTCGAGCCTGGATTCTTTCGTACGAGTTTTCTGTCGGGAAACTCCCTGCTGCGCGCGAACCGCGTGATCGAAGATTATGCGGCAACCAGCGGGAAGACTCGGGAGAGCGCCGATAAACGCGATGGAATGCAGCCCGGCGATCCTGCCTTGGCCGTCAGGGCAATCATTGCGGCCACTCGGACGCCACATCCGCCATTGCGACTGGTTCTCGGTGCAGATGCCCTCGCGCGCGTTCGCGCCAAGCTCACACAAGTTGCCCGGGATCTCGAAGACTGGGAGTCTGTCAGCTTGAACACTGCTTATCCGGTCAGTGCAAGCTAGCCGGCGATCCTGGGGAGGAGTGCATGGCACCGAAAACCAACCACGACAGTCAGGCTGACGGTTCAATTCGAGTCCTCACGGGCATTGGGCAATGGGCTTTGCTTGTATGCCTATACATGCTTAGCTTCAGGGCAGCTTTCACATACGTTACCTCGCGTGTGCCAGCGCACTGTATCAGGACGCCCTGGGTCTACGGCTACTTGTCCCACGCCTGTCTGCTTTTGGTTGCGCTGGGTTTCATGGCTGTATTAAAACCTTTCTTCGGCGGTAACTTTGGCATACAGCTACCACGCCCAGGTAAGTCTTACGTTTGGCCTGCTCTGTGGGTTGGAGTCTGCTTTGGGTTTTTGATGCTGGTCGTCGATTACTACCCCAGCCTGATTCGCCACTCCGCACCTCCCGGACCGTACGCGACGAATCTGTGGAATGTTGTCCCATGGCTGCTGATGGAGGGTGTTGTTGTCGGCTTCACGGAAGAAGCCCTCTTTCGCGGCCTCTTTCTCGGGTACCTGGTGAACAGGATCACCCGCAGCGTACGAATTGGCGCGGCCCGCATTTCAGTTGCCGGAATCATCGTGGCCGCCACTTTTTCCCTGGCACATGCGCAAGCGTTTTGGCACACATCTCTCTTGTCGGCTTTGGGACAGCAACTTTACGCCATCGCAATAGGGATTTTCTGCGCCTATCTGTTCGAACAATCCGGGAGCCTATTGGCCCCGGCGATTGCCCACAACGCCGGTGACTTTGTGGAATGGTGCTGCTGCTTCACAATGACAGCGTTGTGGCACAAGTAAGGCAGGCGCCAACTTGAATGCAGCATAAATGGCTCATAAGAGCGACTCTGCCCTGTCGTAGTTGTGTATCGCGTTGAGAAGTAATATGCAGCCGGCGCACAACTTAAATTACAGATGAACACACAGGAGCGAAAAAGGATATGCAAACCGCGACTAGGAGTCAAATGAACATCATCGTCCACGCGGCGAAGGAGCCGACCGTCGCCGTCGTTGGTACGCTATTGCAATTCATCTCCACGCCGGAACGGAACGGTGGGAACATGTGCGTCATGCGCGGCGGGATACCGGCAAGAGCAGTGATCCCGCTCCACAGCCACGCTAGCCCGGAGATCTTCTATGTCCTGGAAGGACCCATGGAAGTCTTTCAGGATGACGGAAAATCGTCAGCGTGGCAAATGGCAGAAGTTGGTGATGTAGTGACCATCGCCGGAGGAGTTAAGCATGCCCTTCGCAATCCAGGTGACAGGGCAGTAGTCACCGTTCTGGTTAGCGATGAGCAGCTTTATCGCTTCTTCGGGGAGTTGGCAGATCCTCTTGGCCCGGGAGAGGCTCCTCCGGTCCCAACACCGGACGTGATGCAGAGACTTTTTGAAGTGGCGGCGCGCTATGGATACTGGATCGGTTCACCGCAAGACAATGCATCTATTGGAATACTCGTCGGTTGATCGTTCAGCCGTTCGCTCTAATGGAGAGCTGCATACTCGGCTTTGGCTTGTCGATAGACTGGAATATCAGGATCGGCGTCTTTCCATTGAGCGAGAAACTTCTTATAGGACTCCCTTGCGTCGTCCCTGGCGCCCTCGAGAACCTGAGCGCGCGCGAGCTGAAGAAGTGAAAGTGAATTCAAGCACGTGATTCCAGTCCATACGGCCATTGGATGGCTGATGAGCTTTTGGAATTCGAGAGCGGCAGAGTGCCCATCGCCAAGTTTGAGATAGGCAAGTCCGCGAATGTAAGACGGAATGAAACCGGCGGGTATTTCGGGATGAATTGAATAATCGTAAGGGCGAACAGGTTCGAGAGTACGAATTGCGCCGGCCGGATCATTTTCGTTCAGTTGAATCGCAGCGCGAATCATACCTGAGGCGTAGATATATTGCAGGCTGGATTCTGGCAACGCTGCCTCCACTTTAGCTAAGTACTTATGGGCTGATTGGATGTCTCCAATCCTGGCAAACGCGTAGGCCAACTGAACATTTTGTAACAGACTGAAGGGGCCCTTCGCATTGGCAAGAACGGAGTCAAGCAACTGTTTCGCGGCCCGAGGATCACCCATTTCCGATTCCGCCATTGCACCGCCGATCGTGCGATCAGTGTCGGTGTATGGTGAAGCTGCCTTGATGAGAACTTTGCTTGCCTCGGCTCTCATCTCAAACGAATAATGCAGCCGGCCGCGGTTTCCTTCCCACCAGCTCGCCGCCTCAAGAAACGCGCCCCGTGTTGATGGGCTCTTTTTTGACCAGGCGAGCTGCTCATCGATTCCGGCTCTGTTGTCTTGAACCTCGGCAATACCCATCATGGAACGATGCGCAAGGTCGCCGTCCATATGGCGGGACACAGCCTCGCGAAACAATGCCGTCGCCTCTTCGTAACGGCCCGCGTTCGCGAGACTTCCAATTACAAAGGTGTATGAGAATTCAGCCGGCCAAAGTCGCAGCGCTTCCCGCGACTGCACGATCGCATCATCGTACCGACCGAGATCATTCAGGCTGGTACTGAAATTGACTCGGGCGCGGAGGTCGGTGGGAAACTGCTGCACCCATTGCTCGAAGATCGGGACCGATTTGTCGTATTCGCCCAGAGCGAGATCGAGGTACAGGGTGTCATCTAGAAACTGGTCGTGCGTGGTCAGACGGTCGCGGAGCTCATGCGCTCTTGCAGCAGCAATTCGGGCTAGATCAAGCTGATACGTGGAGGAATAAATGGCGGCGAGACCGATGTGGGCAAGGGCAAAGTTCCGATCGGCATCGATGGCCAACCGGTAGGAATCGATCGCATTTGGATCAAAGCGCATGTGGAGTCGATACGCATTCGCGAGATCACGAAGAGCTTCGGGTGAAGCGCTGGTTACGATCTCCAGTGGCCTGCTATATCGGGTCACTGACGATCGTGGCTCGCCTGCCCGGAGGCGCAACTGCTCGGCAAGCACTCCGAGGGTGTGAATTAACTGGTCGCGCGAAGCGGAACCACTCGCGGTAGCAAACGACTTTCCAGTCCGGCAATCGATCGCATCCAGCTGAAGACTGTATGCATTGCCTACATCCTTTACCGAGCTGGTGATTTCAGCCTTGCTGTTGGTGCGGAGGCAAACTTCGCGCGCGATTTCAGGTGTCACTTTGCCCGCGGGATCTTGATGAAGTTCAACCAAAGTCTCGCGAACCTTGTCGGGCTCAAGAACGTTGAGAAACGGTGTTTGTGCGAGTTCCGTACTGAGTGCCGTATTCAGGGCGTCATCAAGGACGGAATCCGCCGATTGATTCGTCACGTCGGCGACAACAATGGAATCGCGCGCGGATATTCTATCCGCTGTTTTCTCGCGCCAGTATAAAAGACCTGCGGACGCAATCGCCGCCAGTAGAACTGCTGCGCCGATCCTCCACCGCGCGTCCGGAGAGACATGCCGTTTCCGGCCAAGGAACTGCTGCAAGTCTTCCCGCATTTCTCCGGCGGAGTGGTACCGTTGGTCGCGATCCTTTTCGAGCGCCTTGTTGACAATACGCTCGAAACTCAACGGAAGGCTCTTGTTCAACTGATGGATCGAGGCTGGAGCCTGCGTTTGAATTACTTCATGGACGGCTGCAATGGAATCAGCGGAGAATGCTCTACTCCCTGTCGCCATCTCGTAAAGCACAAGTCCGAAGGAGAACAAATCCGTGCGAGCGTCGAGTGGTTCCTTTCGTATCTGTTCAGGCGACATGTAGCCGGCGGTACCAATCGCCATGCCGGTGAGCGTGAGGTTCGCATCATGGTCGCGCGGAGGCCGCATTCTAGCGGGATCACTTGGAGGCGCTTCGCCGTCGGGATCGAAGCCCTCGTCGGCAACCAGCTTTGCCAACCCAAAATCCAGAATCTTCGGGATTCCCTCGCGGGTGAGGAAGATATTGGCAGGCTTGATGTCGCGATGGATAATGCCATTGCTGTGTGCTGCATGTAAACCGCTGCAAACCTGAATGTTGATCCTGACGATCTCTTCCAAAGCAAAGGGTCTTTCGGCTCGTGCGGCAAGACAATCTCGAAGCGTCTCCCCTTCGAGCAATTCCATGACAATAAATGGTTTGCCCTCAAACTCATCGATCGCATAAATCGTGCAAATATTGGGATGGTTCAAAGATGACGCTGTTTGTGCTTCCCGCTCGAAACGCTTCAGGGCGGCCGGATCACCGGCCAATTCCTCGGGAAGGAACTTGAGTGCCACGCGACGGCCCAGTTTCAGATCCTCAGCTTTGTAAACCATTCCCATTCCGCCGCCGCCGATTAGCTCCAGGACCCGATAGTGAGAAATCCTCTTGCCGGTATAGGGGGCGCTGGCAACTTCGGGCGCGGACTCAGTTTGGGTCGGTAGCTCCTGTTGGACTGTGCTCGCACCTGCAGGTTCTGTGCGGCTGTCCACCTCAACAATGAGGCGATATCCTCTGCGACCAAGGGTCTCAATGTATTTGGGATTCGCAGCGGAATCTCCCAGGACCCGCCTGAGAGTCCCGATAGCAACGTTAATCGAATGATCGAAGTCAACTTCGGTATCGTTTGGCCAAAGCTGCTTCCGAAGTTCCTCCCGGCTGGCCACTTGCCCGGCACGGTCGATCAGCATCCGGAGCACGCGAAATGGCTGCTCCTGGAGCAGGATTCTCCGCTGAGGTGTCCCCGATTCGACTGAGAAAAGTTCGCCGCTTCCGAGATCGACCTCAAACGCTCCGAATCGGACACGAGTTGCCTGATCGCCATTCATCGACGATTGCTTCTCCTGTTTGCCCGGGGCCCGCGGACACGCTTGAAGGGAAGGTCCGCAACGCAGGATTAATTATAAATCTCATGCATTTGCGTTGATTTGATTGGTATTTGAGCGTGAATTGATCGCTATTGCATTGATCCCGACAGAGTCCAGGATTACTGTCGAGGCACATCGCGCGCGGGCTTCCCGATTCCTTTCGTCTAAGATTCTCAGCCTCGGAGGAAAAGCCATGTTGACCCAGCAAGCGACCGATCATCTACCGTCTGTTGGTTCCCGTGGAACCTGGAGTCCCACGTTTGCCGCGCGGAATCAAAACCAAATTCGGGTCATGAGCGTTGAGAGCCATCCCGTCTTTCTTGAGGGACTCAGGTCGGTTCTGGCTTCTCAACTTGACATGCGCCTTATTGCAGAAGCGACGAATGGGCTGGAGGGGATTGCCAGCTATCGGCGCCACCGGCCTGACATCACCCTGATGGAGATGCAACTGCCGGACGCGAAAGGCACAGAGGTCCTCTCCAAAATTCGCGACGAATTCCCGCGGGCGCGCGTCATCATCTTCACGAGTTCGGATTGTTGTGGTGACATTGATCGGGCTTTGCGGGCAGGCGCCTCGGCCTACGTGCTCAAGAGCGCAATGAAGGAGGAGCTAATCGCGGCGGTTCGCTCAGTCTATTCCGGCCGCAAGTATCTTCCGTCTTCCCTGGCTGAGCATCTTGCTACGCACATCGGAGAAGAAACACCCACAGCGCGCGAACTGGACGTTCTGCGGCTGGCTTGTAATGGCCACCGCAACAAGCAGATCGCCGATGTCCTGTCCATTGCCGAATCCACAGTCAACTTCCATATCAAGAACCTTACCGACAAGTTAGGAGCGAATGACCGGACTCATGCGGTGACAATCGCCATACGGCGGGGGTACTTGCACGTGTGAGGCCAGGCGTACCAACCGGATTCCTGTAGAAGAATGCAGTTCGCGCCCTGTTCTGAATGGCGTCGCTACAGAATCCGAATACCCTCATGATGGCTATGTCCGGTGCCTGGCATAGCCGGTATTTCTTACCAATGGAGAGGAACATGATGAAAAACAAATGGCCGAGAAATCTGATTATGGCGGCGTGTCTGATGGGCGCCGTCGCTCTTTGTGAACCATCTGCGTTCAGCGCTTCCGACGAGAACGCGCTTCACGTCGACATTCCAACCCAACTCGGCAGCGCCAATGTTGTCATTGATTTCGGTCATCTGGTGTTGAACGGCGACATGCCGTTCGCGCTGGGTGACATTCATCTGCTCGCCGACGACCTGCGCCAATGGCAAGCCAAGGGCCAGGTGATCGTGATCTTCCATGGCGACGCGGCTTTTCTTATTCTGAACGACAGCACCTACAACACCGTCCGGCACGCTTCAGCGGGAAATCCCTACAAGGGTCTCCTCAACGAACTGATGAACGAAGGTGTTCAGCTCGAATTGTGCGGCGCCACAGCTAAGGGCAACCACTGGGGCAACTCAGATCTGCTGCCCGGAGTCAAAGTCAACGTAAACGCCATGGTGCGCGTGACCGAGCTCGAGCAGAAGGGATACACACTGATTTATCAATGAAGAGGCCGGAAGGCCTGGTCGTGCACCTGTCGTAAACACATATTGCCGAAGGAGAAAAGCCATGAGGATATGGCAAGTCGCACTGGTAATGGCCGGTCTAGTGGTACCAGCATCAGCGGCCATTGGCGCACCCAACAAGAAGAATGGAATCGTCACGATTCCGTCTAACCACTCCGTCGACGAGACCGTCGCTCGCGTGACAGCGATTCTTCAGGCCAAGGGAATCACGCTCTTCGCGCTGATCGATCACAGCGGAGAAGCGGAGAAAGTCGGCATGAAGATGCCCCCAACGAAACTCCTGATTTTCGGAAGTCCGAAAGCAGGAACACCCCTGATGCTGGCTGCGCCCAGCATCGCCATCGATCTGCCCTTGAAGCTCCTGGTTTGGCAGGATGAGCAGGGGAAGGTGTGGATCTCCTATAACAGCCCCGAATACCTCAAGAAACGGCACGGGCTCCCGGAGGATCTGGTGCAAAACATCTCTGTAGTTGGAGCGCTGGCTGAAAAGGCTGCGGAATAGGCGCCTGAATGTCTTGGCGACCGGCATCGCTTTCCGCTATTGCGATTCAACCGTTTTGTGTCGCCGGTCAAAGCCTGCAAAGTTAAGCGGGCTCTGATTCTCGTACTCGCTGGTCATAACGCCGAGAAGGCCTCCGCCACGCCAATCACAAGAACCAGAACCACAAGCACGCTGCGCAATCTGCGTGTGGTGAGCTCTTCGGCAAAGTGGGCGCCGGCTAGTCCGCCCAGAAAGATCCCCGGCATGATCCACAATCCAACTCGCCAGCTGACGTGCCCCGCGGCCGCGTAATTCATGAATGCCAGCAAGCCAGTCGGCGGCACCAAGGCAACCAGGCTCGTGCCTTGAGCGACGTGCTGTTCAAATCCGAGCAAGCCAACCAGCAACGGCACAAGTAGCACTCCGCCTCCCACTCCAAACAGACCGCTGGCTACGCCAACAACAGTTGAAATGATAAGAACTGCGACCAGCCGATGATTCGCATTCGGCAAAGTCCTCCTTGGAGAGCCAGGCGTGTCATGTTTACGACCCATCAACACCGCTGCCACGATGAGGAAAATGCCAAACATGACGCGCAGATTGCCGGAATTGAGGTGATTGGCCCACTCGCTGCCAAAGTACCCCCCGACCAGGATTCCCGCGGCGCACATCAGGCCCGCTTTCAAATCCACCTGGTTCTTTTTTCTGTAGGTCAGCAATGCTCCCAGGCCAAGAGGGGGCAACTGGAGAAACAACGAAGTTCCCTGCGCAGTGTGTTGATCCATTCGGAGTATGTGAACCATGGCCGGGACCAGAAACACTCCGCCACCCACCCCCATGAGCCCCACGAGGATCCCCACAACCAAACCGATCATGAGAACGAGTAAATCCATTCACACCTCATCTTCTAATTTGCGTTGCCGCCGTCGATCGGGTTGCTCACGGAACTGGCTCGAGTCACCGAATCCGCCACCCGATCAGGATCGCAACGGTGTTCACGTGTGACGGCTGGCTTCCCGCCTGATTGTCTTCGCGCTGGTAATAGAGATCGGCGGCGATCCGTTTGCTGAGCTCTTTGTGACCGCCTGCCGCGACCCGATTTCTGGTCCAGCCACTGTACTTTGAGAAATAGTAAATCTCGTCCCAGACAAAAACCGATCCGGCATCCTTGGATTTGCCGATGCGATAATCGACTCTCGGCCGATTGCGATAAAACCACGTGGGCGCAGCTGCCAGGGTATCGAACCTGATGCCGATCCGATTCCTGTCTGCAACGGTCCACCTCTCGCGCGAGAATGTTGGCGTGAAAGCAAAGATCGGCATCTGACGATAGCCGGCTGCCCCGGATGCGGTGTGGTATCTGCCGAAGTAGCACGAAGGCGTGAGAACGAGGTATTTGCCGGTTCTGAAATTCCAATCTGTTCCTAACACGAAGTGAGCGGGATTCGGCAATTCCTCGCTCAACCGCACTCGCGCAATCCACGTAACGTCCAGGTTTGTACCAAGGCGAGTAAATGCGTCCAGCTCATCCCAGCTCTGAAAATCTGTACCGAGAGGCGATGCGGGCATAGCCTGTCCCGCGGTTGCAACCGCGCTGGCCGCGACGCAGAGGAGCGTTGCCCAGATCCGAACCCACGCGAGGCCCTTGCCCGTTATTTGTGCCTGACGTGTCTTCATGCCTGTGACGCCCCGCAAATCTCGTCAGACTACAGATCCGCAATCCAACTCCCGTGAAAGCCGAGAGGAACTCGTGCCGGGAGCTGGACACGCGCGACCGGTGTACCGGTGAAGTCCTGCGACGCAAGAATGACAAGGTCCGTTGCGCCACGCGTCGGGTCCTGCACAAACGCCATCACGTACCCGTCATCCTCAGCGGCATCGGGTGACCTGGGCGCGAACACAGCTTCTCCCCCATAGGCGCCCCAGCCCAGCGAGTGCGCTTCCAGCTTCCCGGATGTCAGATCATGCTTCAACAGAGAATTCGCCGACGTGCCCTCCGAAATTCCTTTGCTTGAGCAATGAACTGCGCCCATCACCTGGCCTGCAGCGGTGCTGTATCCATAGCGATGTTTGCGGCCGATCACTCTCTCGTCGACGCGCGGGAATTCCTGGTAATGCTCGTCGATGCGGCTCTCAGTAACCTTGCCGGCCTGGGTGTCAATCACCCAGCGGTCGAGAGTTACCGGCTCTCGCCCCGTAAGAGCCGAAACATCGTATGGTGCGGAATAGCGGCACATGTCCACGACGACGTTCGCGCCATCGTCATAGGCGTTCAGAGAGTGAAAAATGAAGCAGGGCTCTACTGCAAACCAGCGCACCGCTCCAGAACTCCCTTTACGGTCGAGCAGACCTACGCGCGCCTCGTGCGCCGGGTTCCACACGTACGGCATTTCCTTGCCGGCCTTCGCCGCATCGAGACTGAAAGTCACCGGAAGGTCGAAAAGGACAACATACTTCTCGGTTAGGGCAAAGTCGTGCATCATCGGCCTGTCAGCCACGGGGACGTCAGTCACGCGACTCACTTTGCCGGTCCCATCGACCACAATATGCTGGATGAAGTCGCGGCGGTAGGAGTACGCAACCGCGTGAAGATCGCCCGTGGAGCGGTCGAGCTTGGTGTGCGCTGCATAGCCGAGGGGCAACGTGCCTTCGAAGTCGCAGGGACCGATCGTACTTAGCTCGTCGGTAAGCTCGTAGGGCAGCGGACCCGCCTCCACGGTGGCCAGCGTTCGCCCCCCGTGAGAAATGATGTGAGTATTCGCAGCGAAGTCTGAGCCGTCGTGAATCGGTCCGGCCGGCCATTTTTCTCCCAACGCATCGGCAATGGCTTTGGAACGGACCCAACGATTGCGGTACCATTCCGCACGGCCATTCCGCAATCGCACTCCGTGGACCATGCCTGGGCCCATGAACCAGTGGTAGTTGGGGTCCTCGACATTCATGGGATTGGGGCCATTGCGCAGGTAGCGTCCGTTCAGCTCACGCGGCAAAGAGCCAACCACAGGAAGATCGAATGCTGTGATCTCTTCCTCAACGGGCGCAAATGGACCTTCCAGAAACCGGCTTCGAGCTGTCGTTGTCGTTTTTGACTGAGCGTTCATGCGCGTGTCCTCCTGGGGCTTTATGTTCGGCGCGTTTCCACCACACGAAAGGGCTGCTGCGTGCATTCCGCAACCACATTGCAATTCAATGGCAGCGCTGTTCCGCGTGTTGCAAACAATCGCGAGAAGCAAAACCTCTGCTTTGAAAAGGAGGTTAGATCAATCGCGGATTCGGAGAAACATCAGAAGATTCAGGAGGCGGGCTGGATTTTTCTTCAGGTGTCAGGGCTCCATCGAGATCTGAAAAATCGAGATCTCGACTTCGAGTGACGTGCGGCGCGCTTCGACTTTATTGCCTGAAGAAAAATGCAGGGGTTTTTCTGCCAATTAAGTGGTGGCTCTTGAGAGCAACCGTCCCTTAATATGGCGTGCATGCGGAGGAATCAATGACCATCTCAGTCCATGCAAGGCTCATCGCCGGCCTGATGTTTGTGTCCGTCCCATCCATCCAGTACGGCGGAGTCTTTCTCTTAAGCTTGTTGAGCAAGCGTGACTCGGGTTACGTACAGAATCCACTGCGCCAGAATCTGTTTCGCGCCGGGCATGCGCACGCTGGCGTTCTGGTCATTCTCGGGCTCATGTGCCAGCTCTTCGCCGATGCCATATCGGGGCCAGCTTGGCTAATATGGATCGCACGTCTTGGAGTGCCCACTGCTGCAATCCTCATTCCGCTTGGGTTCTTCCTAAGCGTTGCCTCGCCCAACGCTACAAAACCCGGCCCATGGATTCGCGCAGTCTGGGGCGGGGCAATCGTTTTAGGTAGTTCCGTGCTGACTCTCGGTATACTGCTTATCCGATCCGCGATTTACGGTTAAGGAGTTGAAAATGGCCACGGCACACTCGAAGGACAATCACGCAGTCGCGGCGATTGCCACTGCTATTGGCTTTTCTGCCATCGGCTTTCTTGCTGTCGGTATGCTGGCCATCTCGCGGCTGCTCGTCAAACAGGCTGTCATCAAGTCAGCAAGAATCGATGCCCTTGAGATCGGCGAGCTCCGGGTCGCTAAGATGACTGTTGCCGACCTGGCTGTGACAGAGTCGTTGACCCTTCCCGAATCCACGACTCGACCTTCCGCCTAAAACTCAATTACGGTTTTTCCTGTCACGCTGGAAGCGACATCAGCGTAGGCAGCCTCGATTTCAGCACTCGAGTACTGGCGTTCGTTCAGGAGCGGCGTCAGCTTGCCCGACTCCGCCAGGGCGGCTGCGCGCCTCAGAATCTCCCCGTGATGTTCCCGGCCCTCGCCGGTTAGAAGAGGCAGCAAAGTGAAGACTCCCGAGTACGTGGCGCCGCGAAACGAAAGCGGAGCCAGCGAGTGCGAACCCCATCCCAGGGCGCTCACGACGTGACCGGTGTATCGCTTGATTGCTGTAAACGATTGATCCAGAGTCGCGCCGCCGACCGTATCGAAGATGATGTCGAATCCCTTCCCCAGGGTGAACTTTTCAACATATTCCTCAACCTTCAGAGCGCGATAGTCGATCGGAGTCCCACCGAGACTCGTCACGATTGCTGCCTTCTCCGGCGAAACTGTTGCAAAAACCTCTGCGCCAAACGAACGGGCAATCTGAACGGCAATATGACCGACGCCGCCGGCCCCAGCATGGATCAATACCTTTTGATCCGCGTGAACTTTGGCTCTGTCGACTAAAGCCTCCCAGGAAGTAATAACACTGAGCGGAAGCGCCGCTGCCCGTCGCATTGACAGGTTCCTGGGTTTGCGCGCGATAAGACTTGCATCGCACGTTATGGATTCAGCCAAGGTGCCTTGCAACCCGCCGACGCCGCCAACCATGCCATAGACTTCGTCGCCGACTTTGAAATCAGTCACGTCCGGCGCGATTTCTTCCACAACGCCGGCCATGTCGAGTCCGAGCACTGCGGGCAGAGACTGCCTGGCATGTTCAGCCTTTGCCGCACGGATCTTCGTGTCGAGTGGGTTCACTCCGCTTGCTGCGATTTTCACTCGAACGGCACCAGGGCAAAGAGTGAGGCGATCTCCGGGCGCCTTCCGATGCGTTCCATTCGGCTTATCAACGATCCAAACGCTGTGAGTCATCGCATTTTCTCCTTGAATCCCTGATTGGGCCGCGCCTCATTCCATGTCTTCCGAGAAGTTCTTCACTCTCACAAGTTGCGTCTGAGCGTCCTGAAGATCGAAGCGAAGTATTTGGTTCTTGTAAAGCAACTCGGCAACAAGTATCGCCAGGTGCGATCGCTCTGAGCACTCGGCACAGAACCCGCGGTCGCCTGACCCTCTGCGCGGATCGCTTGAAGGAGCAGCAACGTTGTGATCGCTCAAAGACATCCGACACCCTCGCTGCCTGGAAAATCGTTCTTAGGGCAAAGATTAGCAATCCGCGCGCCAGGGAGGAATATTGAAGAATGGAGCTTCGCCCCTCTTATTACCTATAGGTAATAGCCGGGTCGTGAAGGCCTCGCCCGTCAGAACCGGTCCACACGGGAGCGCCCGAGGTTGCGCGCAACTCGATCCTTCAATCCTTCGAAGAATGAAGGCCGGCGATTGCGATAAACGACGTGGCCTGGGACCGTCAGCGTCACACTTGTACCTGAATTTACCGAGCTGCGAATCGCCAACTTGCCGTGAATTCGTGCTGCGCGTTCTCGCATCCCCTGCAGTCCGAAGTGCCCAGCTTTGCCGCTGTCCGAAATGGAAGGGTCGATTCCAACGCCGTTGTCTCCCACGAGGATCGTAAGATCGTCGGCATAGCGGATCTCGATCTGCAATTGGCTTGCCTTGGAATGAAGTGCAGCATTGCGAATGGCCTCAAAGGCAATGCGGTAGATCTCATCGCGCACAATGGGATGAAGATCGCGTGCGTCTCCAAGGGTCGAGAACGAAACATGCATTGACGATGGAACCTGCGGATCCTCGGCTGCTCTTTGAAGCGCCTCTGAGAGGTGATTCTCTTCTATCGTTGATACTCTCAAAGCGTGCAGAGCCGCTCTGCCCTCATCAACAGCCTGTGTCAGCCACTGTGAGAGTTTTTCGAGAGCGCGCCGCATGCGAGCCTCATCGGCACTTGGAGTGAGAGCATCTTCGACGACCATTTTGCTCCCCTGCACGGTTTGCAAAAATGTGTCGTGGAGTTCCCGGGCCATGCGAGTCCTCTCAGCGAGCCTCTCGTCGAAACGGACATTCATTGCAAGAGCGATCTGCCGCAGCCGGAGACGGTGTAGCAGCCATAGTCCGAGGATTACAATCGTCATCACCAAAACACTGAACAAGCGTGTTTGATACCACGCCGGAGCCACATGGAAGAGAAATTTCGCTCCTGTGTTGTTCCAAACTCCGCTGTTGTTGCAGGCGATCACCTGGAATAAGTAGTCTCCTGGCTGCAGCTTTGTGTAGAACGCCTCTCGTCTCGTTCCCACCTGCTGCCAATCCTGGTCAACCCCATCAAGCTTGTACCGGAAATTCACACGTTCAGGAAGGGCAAGGCTCAAAGCCGTGTAATCGATCTCAATGTCATGCGGTTTTGGCGGCAGTGTCACGTCTTCCAGGTTCGTGTATCTCTTCGTTCCACTCATAACGGAGGTGATTTCAACTTCCGGCGGTACTGCGTTGAATGTCTCGTCCAGCTGCGCGGGATTCAGCCATGCGACTCCCTTTGTCGTCGCAAACCAGATGCGGCCATCATCTCCTTCGATGAGAGATGGCTCCGGAAATCGCTCAGCGGATAATCCGGGGAGTCCGTCCACGGCGTTGAGTCTCTCAGCCGTCAAACTTGAACCAGGCTCTTGAAGCCACCGCTTTAGTTCTGCTGAGGAAACGTGAGTAATTCCGGAAAACCCATTCAACCAGAGGTCCCCTGTCTCCGTCTCAAGGACGCCGGAGACTTTTCCAGGCAGACTCGGATCGTTCCATCGCAGAATACGGAATGTTCCGTTAGAGAAAAGCTGAACACCGCCCTCTCCCGCAAGCCAAACATGCGACCCGCGGACTGCGATGGTACTCGGAGACACGTTGTCTCCGGTAAACGAGTACTTTTTGAATTCAGATCCGGTCCACTCTACCAGCTGGTTTGAAAAGGCAAACCAAACATTTCCGTCGCTGTCACTTGCCGTTGCCCCGAGGACATTGGGTTTCCTGCCGAGGGCCTGGTTTTCCTTCGTCCACGTTCCGTGGCTTAAATGAAAGATTTCGGGACCTATTCGCGAGATCCAAACCTCATCATTGCGATCAACTCCCAATGAAACAACGAGGGCCTGCTCTTCGCCCGGGTAGTGAACCGGAACAAAGCTGGTCCCGTCGTAGCGCAACAGGTGCGCAGGTCCATCGCCGCTTGCCCAAATCATTCCTCGAAAATCGCGGCGAATCGCCACTGGCTTGAGAGTTGCAGGATAGCTAGTGAGCTTCCCGCTTGGATCGATCTCAGCAAGGTCCATGCTTTTGTTGCCGATCCATATCGAACCACCCTTTCCCGGAGCGATTGCGAACTCGAACTCCTGCGTGTGCGGCAGAACGATCGTTGTTAATGGGGTCTGACGAAGCCGGTCAAGCCCGCCATTTGTACCGATCCAGACTGATCCTTCCCGGTCGACAAACATCCTCTCGACGGCATCAGAACTCAGGCCATCGTCAAGCGAATATCTCTGATCGGCGACGTTTTCCAGCTCGGGCCCGATCTCGCCGCGGTCCATATGAGTGAACCGCTCCACTCCTTCCTTTGTCGCAACCCAAAGCGTACCGTCAGACGCAAATGCAAAGTCTCCTTCTCGAGGGAGTTTACGCGCGTATGTTTCCGGAACGGTGACTGCATTTCCATGAGCGTCTATAACGCGCCGCAAACCGTGATCATCAGAGAGCCAAATAGAGCCGTCAGGAGCCTCGCGGAGGAATACGGAGCCAACTGAAGTGCCGGGATTCACTTGACTATCACGAAATCGATTTTCACCATTTGGCAGAAACAGCAATGCCCCGGTGCCGGTCACAACCCACAATGTCCCACGGTGGTCCATCAAGATTGTCGCTACAAAGCCTTCCGGAAACCCGCGTTCGGCCGCAATGTGTTCGCAGGTCTTGCCTACAAGATGAAAGAGACCACCGGAAGCGTGTATCCACAGCGAACCGTCGAGGCCCTCCTGGATTCCGTTTGCAAACAAGGCGGGTGTGCATCGTCTGTCAGGGAAAGCGGTAACGCGTCCCTGGTTCCAGAAAAGCAGTCCAGCGCTCCGAGTTGAAAACCAGATTCCACCCGTTCGAGAGAGGTGAAACGCATTCACCGTGTTGTCGCGAATCGCGCCGTCGGTGCTGGTGCCAATCGATTCGAAATGGACTCCATCAAAGCGGAATATGCCGGTAGACGTGGCCATCCAGAGGAAGCCATCATTCGCTTGTTCGATATCGAAGACTGCCCCCAGCCCGCTGCCCGAATTCCAGGCAGTATGGTAAAAGCTTTGGTGACGCAGAATACCGGTAGTTCGTCCTTGCGTCCGAGCTGGCGCAGCATTTGCAACAAGGCACATGCTGGCAAACGTCCAGCAAGAGAGCCAAAGAGATGGCAGCTTGATTTGATGCGGACTCAAATGAAGCACACGGAGGATAAGGTGGGCCAACGGTGACCACTCTCTTTGCCCACATTTGTGACCGTCACAAGTCATTGCCAATTGCTTACCGGCCTCACCCTGACGCTCAGTCTCACCGCTTACCTCGCAAATGGAATGGGCAGATCTACGTTCATTTCAGATAAGTTTTAGAGACCGAATTAAAGACTACATAAGATAAGCGAATATTTGGCCATCCAGGTCTTTGGCAAAACACCTGTAGTTTTCTACGGGTGCAGGCTCTAAATCTCGAGCAGGCCGCGCCGGAGTGCGATGGTCACCGCGTGAGCACGATCGTTGGCTCCGAGCTTGTCAACCAGATTCTTGATATGGAAGTTGACCGTTGTCTCTGCGATCGAGAGCTGATCGGCGATTTGCTTGTTTTTGTACCCGTCGCGAATTAGCCGCAGCACATCGAGCTCACGGCTCGTCAAGTCTTCAGAACCCAAGTGCTCCGCCAAACGCGCTGCAACCTCGGGAGGGATGCAGCGCCGGCCTGCATGAACCGAGCGAATAATGGCAAGCATCTCTGCATTGCCCATGCTCTTCAAGATGTAAGCGCTGGCGCCGGCTCGTAACGCTCGCTGGATGTCTCCGTCGCAGTCCGAAGTGGTGAGCATGATGACGCGGGCATCCTTGAACTCGCCACGGATCGCAATGAGGGCATCGCATCCATCCGTTCCGGGCAGTCGAAGGTCCATCAGCGTCACATCGGGCCGGTGCTGCCTGTATTGCGCAAATGCCTCCGTGGCATTCGCAGCCTGCGCAACGAGCGTCATATCGGGCTGGGAGCCAATTACGGTGGCTAGTCCCTCCCGCACAATCGGGTGATCCTCCACGCTGAGGATCCGAATCTGTTTTGTTGGTTGCATCAAGACCTCCGCCAGGGGAAGTGGCGGCAAGACAAAGCTGAGTAGTTCTGTCCCAAAAAGCATACAACCGAAACGCAACTTCGAGGAAGCGATTTGTTGATTCAAGGTCACCAAATCCCAATAACCAAGAGAAAAATGCAGGTTGAAATCTATACATCGCAGGATGGCAGTGAGAGCAAGCTTTGGTTACTCTTACCCACATTAGTGAGTCTGAGCCGCGAGTTAATTGAGGAACCCATGCCCGAGACCTTCAAGATTCCGATGACCACAATTGGCCGTGTCGATGCGGACGGCGTGCGTGTTTTCTACCGCGAGGCCGGCCCAGTCAATGCACCCGTCGTCCTGCTGCTTCACGGTTTTCCCGCATCCTCTTTCCAGTTTCGCGAGCTTATTCCGCAGCTTGCCGACAAGTATCGTGTAATCGCGCCGGATCTTCCGGGCTTCGGCTTTACTGAGGTTCCAGAGTCGCGCCAATACCGCTATACATTCGATGCGCTCGCACACACCATCGCAGCATTCATCGATGTCCTCCAGCTCAACAAATATGCGCTCTACGTCTTCGACTACGGGGCACCTACAGGTTTTCGTATCGCGATGGCCAGGCCGGAGCGCGTCACGACCATCGTTTCGCAAAACGGCAATGCCTACGAGGAAGGCCTCGGCGACGCATGGGCTCCCATTCAGCGTTACTGGCGAACCCCATCACTGGAGAACCGCGACGCTATTCGCAGGGTGCTCAACGCCGAAGGCATGAAGCGTGAATACTGTGTCGGCATCGCGAATCCGGAGCTGATCAAGCCTGAAGGATATACGCTCGACGCCGCGCTCCTGGCGCGTCCCGGCAACGTCGAAATCCAACTCGATCTCTTCCTCGATTACGCGAACAACGTGAAGCTCTACCCGGCGTTCCAAGAGTACTTCCGGCGATTCAAGCCCCCTCTACTCGCCGTTTGGGGGAAGAACGACCTCTACTTTATTCCCCCCGGTGCGGAGGCATTCCGCCGCGACAATCCGAATGCAACGGTGAAATTTCTTGATACCGGACATTTCGCCCTGGAGACCCACTTGGAAGAGATCGCCGCAGAGATGCGAGAGTTTTTGCAAGAACAGTCGCTTGATCGATAGAGCAACCCGGAGCAACGGCTCGAAGCAGATCTCCGTGACTTCCATAGTGAACTAACTCTCGACCTCAAGAAAAATCCAGTTCCTGAACTCAAGCAAGTGATGTGTTCTTCGGTTGTGAATTCGTTCATCCTTCAGGCTGTATTGGTTCGAAGAAATGAACAAGGACGCCGCAAATCCGATCTCTACGCTCGTTGGTCGGGATTGACTCGAGATCGTCAAGAGCCGGATTAGAGGAGTTATTCAAATGACGGAGTTGTCCAAGACACAGTTGAACGCAAATTTGATGGTTATCCCCGCCGAAGGTGAGGAGCCAATGTTTGCCGCCGGCGACAATGTGGTCATCTCGCATCGCTTTCCCATCGGCCATTTTCGCGTGCCCAACTACATCCGCGGCAAGAAAGCCACTGTTGAGGCGGTCATCCATCCACCTGCCGTCGACAACGAGGAAGAAGCGTTTGGCAGAAATGCCGGCAACAAGCGGCACTACTATCGCATCGCCATCCCCCTGACCGAATTGTGGCCGGGGTACGCCGGTTCTAGGCGGGATGGACTGCGGATCGAAGTATTCGAATCCTGGCTCTCAAAGGAGACTTCCAAATGAGCTCACAGATACATGACCACACGCCCGCGGCGGACGCTGGTGAAGTCAGGCCCTCATATTACGAGGTAATGGAGACCGCAGTGCGCGAACTGCTCGTCGAGAAAACGCTGATCGGCGCAGGAGAAATTCGCCGGCAAATCGAGGTTCTCGATTCGCGGAACCCGGCCCTCGGCGCCAAAGTTGTAGCGCGCGCCTGGGTCGATCCCGCGTTTCGCGTGCGTCTTTTCGCAAACGGTCGCAAGGCGTGCGAGGAGATTGGAATCACCTTCTACGACGATACCGAGCTCATCGTTCTTGAAAACACCGACAGAGTTCACAATCTGATCGTCTGCACGTTGTGTTCCTGCTATCCGCGGCCTGTGCTCGGTCTCCCGCCCGATTGGTACAAGCTGAAGCCATATCGAGCCCGTGCAGTCAAAGAGCCTCGCGCGCTGTTGGCGGAATTCGGAACCATCATTCCCGATAACGTGGAAGTGCGTGTGAGCGACTCAACAGCAATGGTTCGTTACCTTGTCCTGCCGCAGCGTCCGCAAGGCACCGAAGGCATGAATGAAGAGGAACTGGCCCACCTGGTCACTCGGGACGCAATGATCGGGGTCGTCAAAGCAGGCGTCATCGATCTGCCGGAGAAAACACAATGAATCACTCGGAAACTCTCGTCAAGCAATTGCCAACAGAACTCGGCGGCCTGGAAGCCGGGCCGCTGCAGCGTGTCGAGCATGAGTTGCTGCCGTGGGAAAAGCGCTGCCACGCTCTTGCCGACGTCTTGGACTTTCACAAGATCGTCAACACCGAGGAGAAACGGCGCGGCGTCGAGGCCCTCGGCAGTGAAATCATCAACAATCTGTCGTATTACGAGCGCTGGATCGTTGCTTTCGCGAATATCTTGTTCGCGAAAGGCGTCCTGACTCCTACTGAACTCGCCGTAAAGATGGATGAAGTCGCGGCGCGTTCTGCAAGCGTGGGCTGCTGCAGTTGAAATGAGTCTCCATATGTCTTCTCATCCATCAAGCGAACTCGCGACCAAACGGTTGGTGATAGGGCACGTCATGATGTGCCGCGGCTGCTGCTGTGGCAACGTCAGCAAAGGCAAACCTGAGGTCCCGGTGGATTGGCTAAAAGGAGAATGGCGGCAGCGCGGCCTACTCAAGAACATTCAGCTCACAATCAGCGGCTGCCTCGGGCCCTGCGACGTATCCAATGTAATCGCAATCAGCGATGCCGGCAGCCGCGCGTGGCTGGGCAATGTGAGCGAGCAAACCCAATATGCCGCGCTGCTCGATTGGGCCTCTCGAAGCAAGGAAGCGGGTGCGCTGCTTCCGTTGCCACCGGAATTTGATGCGTTGCGCTTCGACCCTTTTCGCTCGAGCGACGGTACTGAACGCTCTGGGATTCAAAGAGAGATCGCCTCATGAATCCAGTCCTCTTCGTCGGATTCGCATTGGGAATGCGCCACGGTACCGATCCCGATCATCTCGCGGCCATCGATGGCCTGACTAGGATTCGTCCGCGTCCCACCAATGGAGTTTTCTTCGCGCTAGGCCACGGACTCGTGGTTGTATTGCTGGCAGTCGGCATTGGACAGCTTCTGGCGGAACGTCTTTCCTTCGCCGGCCCCTGGATCTTGATTGCAATCGGCGCTGTAAATCTATGGCGGCTGTTTCAAGCTCAGCCCCCCGCGACCGTCACCCGGCGCCCAATTGTGACGCAACCCTTGATTCTCGGAATGTTGCTTGCCGCAGGCTTTGAGACTTCCTCGCAACTCTCAGCTTTGATTCTTGCGGGGCGAAGCAATCCCTGGCTGCTCGGTGTGACTTTCTCCGCGGGTATGGTACTTGTCGATGGTTTGGATGGCCTTCTCGCATCGTCCACTCAGCGTCAGGCAGCAATCGGCAATGCAAGAGCTCAGATCGCGTCGCGTGCGCTCGGCCTTATCGTGGTCATCTTTGCGTTCGGGCTTGGCGTCGCCGAACTCGCCGGCGTCGATTTGAACCGCGTAGCATTGCCGCTCGGCTGCTCGCTGTTTGTTACCGTTATGGGAATTCGTATCTGGGCCCGTTCCCTTGATTCGACTTTGGAATTAAACACGGTGAAAGTCGAAGCAATTCTGGAACAAGTCGAGTGATTTTCGCAGGAGAGCAATCCATGGAGCGAATAGCTGAACACATCGACGGATACGATTACGGAACCCCCAGCGTCGCCAGATCGCCGGTGACGCTTGAAGAACTCGTGAAGCTGAAGATCACCGTCGGCTGGACGGCCGAAGATGATCGCTATCTGCAACTGGCGGGCCAGGTACTCAAAGATCAAACGAAACCCATCATTGATCTATGGCGCGGCAAGATCATCGCGAGCATTCCCCATTTGGCGCGGCACTCTCGCACTCCAGAAGGTGAACCGCTTCCCGACTACGCGCGAAAAAGCGGGCTGCGCTTCGAGCAATGGATCATCGATACCTGCTTTCGCTCTTGGGACCAGGACTGGCTTGATTATCAAAATGAGATTGCGCTTCGTCACATGGCGCCCAGGAAGAACCAAACGGACGGAGTCTGCTCCACGCCTTTCGTGCCCTTTCGCGACATTATCGCGTTTGTGCCGGCGATGAATGAAACAATTAAGCCCTTTCTCGCTGCCAAGGGTCACTCCGCCGCGGACATTGACGGTATGCATTGCGCCTGGATCAAGTCGCTGCAGCTACAGATCGCGCTTTGGGCAAAACCATACTCGGCCGTTCGGGTAGATCAAGGCCAATGGTGATGCGGAGGCTGAGAATGTCGATTTGTCGATTAGTTCCGATTGCACGTCGTCCGTCGTGGCGCAGAAGTTTGGTTCTTCTCACGTTCTGTTCATGGGCTCTTTGCTCGCAGCAATCTCAAGCGTGGACTGGTGCCCCCCAGTCCGAGCGCGAACGTGCGTCAATGGATATTCTTGAGATCCCGAGCCACGGGGTGTCGCTGAATGGTTTTGTCTATGTGGCCGCCGGCCGTGGGCCGCATCCCATCGTGGTTCTTTTCCATGGCTTGCCCGGCTACGAACGTAATCTCGATATAGCGCAGGACATTCGGCGTGCTGGTTGGGACGTTCTCTATTTCGACTACCGCGGTTCCTGGGGATCGCCCGGAAGCTTCTCGCTCGCGCATTGCATTGAAGATGCAGAGGCAGTAATTTCATACCTCCGCCAACCGGCCGTCGCTTTGCGCCTGCGCGAAGACGCCTCACGCATCGTGTTACTGGGCCACAGCATGGGTGGATTTGTAGCCGTTCAGGCGGCCGCAGCCGATCCCGCGATCCATTCCGTTGCATTGATTTCAGCAGTTGACGTTGCAGGATTTGTCCCCGAGCCTCTGCCTAACCCCGACGATAAGTTGACCGATGCGATGGCCAAAGGATACGCGAGTGAGGGCCTTGCACCATTGGCGGGTTGCTCGGCTCAGGAACTGGCACGCGAAACCGTCGCTCATGCCCGACAATGGCGCTTTCAATCGCAAGAAAGCGCGTTGCATTCTCGGCGACTGCTGATCGTCACCTCAGATGACGGTTTTGCCCAGGGCGGCAACGCGCTCGCCGCGGCCGTCGGCGCCGCAGGGAACAGAAATATAGTCACCATGCATTTCTCAACCGATCATTCGTATTCCTACGCGAGAATCGATCTGTCGTATGCCATTCTGCGATGGCTGCTGGCGCTGCCAGCTCCCGACGGAGGACCGAATTCTGCTTCCCAAACGGGAGGTTGAGATGAAATGCGATCGCCAAGCGCCAACTGATTCTGATGTCGGAGCCAAGAACAAGAGGGGGGTCAACTTGAATCGCTTTGTCATAAGTGCAAGTTTGCTAATCGCGCTGGCTGCCACGCCAGCTCCCGCGCAGACGCGCGTCGGCAATGTCGTCTCCGGCCGCGCCAAGCTCCAATTGCTGTACCGTTACAATGCTCCGCAGCCACTGCCTAAACCGGAGCGAGTGCTGATTCAGGACTTCGCTACTGAAGGCGACGTCGTCCTGGAAATGCCGCGCATTCGCCATCATCTTCTGCTTCGCGATGAGGCAGGCAATGACCTCACGCCGGACGAACTTGTCCAGCAGATAAGCGACACGTTTGCCAAGACCCTGATTCAGCGTCTCGCCAAAGAGAAAGTGACAGCTGAAAGGTCTGAGGAAGCAACTACGGCCGCCGAGCCCGAGATCGTCATTCAGGGACAATTTATTGGCATCAACCAGGGCAACTCCAGAAAGCGCATCATGATTGGGTTCGGGCGCGGCGCGAGTGACATCAAGACACACGTCGTCATTACCCTGGTTGCAAACGGCAAAACCACCGTTCTCGTTGACTGCAACATCAATTCACAAAGCGGCAAAGAACCCGGCGCTCTAGCCAGCACTGGCGGAATCGGCATCGCAGCCGGCACCGTAGTTGGATCTCTCGATGACAAGCGATCGGCAACAGTCGAGGCAGATGCCTCCAGAATGGGAAAGCTGGTTGCAGATTTGTTGGAATCGGTGATGAACAAACAGAAGTGGATCGCGACAGCGAATTGATCGGGCGGCCTGCGGCATACAGGGCCAACTCTCCCGTCAATCGTGCGGTCCCAATTGCTAAAGGAGAAGCGCAGTGAAAACATCGTTGAGATTGCTCTTGATTGCAGCCATCATCTTTGTGACATTGCAGTTTGTGCGACCGGGAATTCCAGCCAGGCCTGCTACGGCGGACTTGCAGGCTCCGCCGGAAGTAAAGCAGATCCTTAACACCAGTTGCTATAGCTGCCACTCCGATGAGCGCCGGCTCTCATGGTTTGATCAGGTCGTTCCCGCGTATTGGTTGGTGCGGCACGATGTCCTCACCGCACGAGAGCATCTCAACTTTTCAACTCTGGGCTCTCAGCCCGCAGCCGCTCAAAAAGGCGTTCTGTACGAATCCGTCAACATGGTTCAGTTGGGAGCGATGCCGCTGCCTCAATTCACCATGCTCCATCCTAAGGCGAAGCTCACTCCCCAGGAAATTGCAACCTTGAAGGCGTATCTGGCCCCTTGGTCCGCCACACCGCCTTTGGGCATGAGCCGCGATCGCAGGGACGAGACAGAACGCGTAAATCTCGCGGCCGTCCTACCGGAATTCAACGGCCTCTCGTTTGACGCGGCCTTCGAGGGCTGGAAGCTCATCAGCACAACCGACCGCGGCGACAACAACACATTTCGATTCATTCTTGGCAATGACATTGCGCTCCGGGCTGTACGATCGGGAAACATCTTGCCTTGGCCCGATGGAGCGCGCTTGGCCAAAGTTGCGTGGCAGCAGGAATTGGGGCCAAATGGCCTGATCTATCCGGGATCGTTCATCCAGGTCGAGTTGATGGTCAAGGACGCCTCGCAATTCAAGGCCACGGATGGCTGGGGGTGGGGCCGCTGGCGGGGCCTCGACCTGAAACCCTATGGCCATGACGCCCACGTCGTCGACGAATGTACCGGCTGTCACATGCCCGTTCGCCGCAACGACTCCGTCTACACCCTGCCGATCACGACTGCGCCGATAACCCGCCAAGAGGTAGTGAATCATCGCGCCGCAACGTTGCCCGCCAGTCTGCCATATCAACCGCTCGAGTGGAACGCCATCACAATGTATGTGGATCCGAAGGCCCATACGACAGCGACGCTTTATGGCAACGAGAAGGCGATCAAGGTCACACATGCGAACAACCCAACAGAGCTAATGGCCTATGCGCCAGGCGCGGTATTGGCTTTGGTCACCTGGGCCCAGCGCGATGACCCCCACTGGTTCGGCGCACGCATTCCCGACGCACCACTATCCGTAGAATTCGTTGAAGTCGGGACAACTACCACCTACAAGAAGTTTGCAGGTGCAACAGTTGGTGAGGAGAGCACGCCTGCACCACTGGCCCAGGAACGGACAAAATTCATTCTGAGTCTGACGCCCGCGCAGCTCCCATGAATCAGGAACCCGCGCCTTCTTCGCCCGCGAGACGCAGGATTCGAGGCAGCGCGCCTGCCTCGACCGGAATTGCGCGAACGCCGGAGATATTCTGATTGGCTAGATCGCTGAGCACATGCCGCGGCGGCATCTCCAGAAACAAATTGCAGCCAAGTTCTTGAAGCACCATCGTCGCATCGTACCAGCGAACTCCATGCGCGATGTTATTCACGAGATCCCACGCAACCTTCTCCGCCGTGCGCATCACGCGTGCGTTGACGTTGGCGACATATGGCATTCTGGGCGTCATCAATGTCATGGATGAAATTCGCGCCTTCAACGCATCTGCAACGGGCTGAAGAAGAGGGCAATGCGAGAGAACGGCAACATGCAGGCGCTCCGCCTTCCTTGCCCCCTGACGTCGAGCCTCGTCCAATGCGCGGTCCATGCCCACATTTGCTCCCGCGATTACAACCTGGCGCGGCGCATTGATGTTTCCGAGAAACACTGGCGCCTCAGAAGTTGTCACCGCTCTAACAATTGTTGAGACCTGCGCCTCCGTCAGCCCGACGATTGCAGAAAGACCGTAGCCGCTTGGGTAAAGCGCCGTCATCCGCTCAGCTCGCAGACGAACCAGCTCAACCCCATCCTCCAATGAGAGGACGCCCGCAATCACGGCAGCGGCGAATGCCCCGATCGACAAACCAGACACTGCCGCAGCGCTTATGCCGCGTTTGATGAGCGATCGAGCGCTCGCCACGCCGGCTGCAAAAAGCGCGATCTGTGCGGAAACGGTGGACTCAAGAGCGACTCCCGAGTCGAGATTGCGAACGTCGCAATGCAGCGCGCTGCTGACCTCATCCAGCGTTTGGCCAACGATGGGGTCATCATCCAACTTGTGCAGCATCCCGCCCGCCTGCGATCCCTGGCCCGGGAAGATAAACGCGACGCTCATGGATGCATCGTCTCCACGTTTGTCGCATGAGAGTGCACCGCCCAGGGGTCTTGCTCGAGACGGCTGCCGTCCTTGTGACGCAAGAGGATTCGCGAAGAAATTGGGTTCGCGTATTCCTCGAGAGAGAAACCATAATGACCCGTCTCAACCAATACATCTGCTCTCGCCTGCAGACCTTGGGTCAGTTGCCATAAGAGCTGTGCCTGGTGCCGTGACATTGGCTCGGGAACTCGAATCATCAAATCCAGGTCGCTTGCCTCGGTCGTCACTTGTTGTCCCGTTGCCAATTCGAACGCTGCGCTGCCGAAGGGACCCCATCGCAGGACCCTGCCCGAGAGTCTGTCGACCAATTCGCACAGCGCCATCAAAGCTGGTGTTCGGGGAATCGGAGTCGAACTCCGGAAGCGGTCGAGCAGACTTTCAGGAGTAACAATCTCCCGGATTCCTTCCTTCAGGCAATCGGTGCCCCACCGTTCATATCTCCTAGTACCCCGAATTCCCACGGGAATCAGTCCATCCAGAGCATGAGCGCGACGAACAGCCGCCCAGGGACAGCTCGCAAGCGCATCTCTTACCCATACCGGCGCGCTCTCATCGCTTGGAGCCAACGAATCGGGTTCGATCTCGACGAGGTCGTGAACCTGTAGGTTTTCAGTTTCTGCAATCATGGCTCAATGCTCACATTCAAACGCCATTTCATCGAAGGTTGTTTACAATCACGATCCATACCGCCAGCGAAGCAATGCCAATGATGTACGACGCAATCAGACAAGAGCTGGCGAGTTTTGGAGTCGAACCGAAGCTCTTGCCAAACACAGTTCCAAAGAACCCGCAGGGCATGGCGCTGATCAGCGTAACGTAGCGCGCCTGCTCAATTGAGAGATGGATCAGCAATGCAAGTCCAAGCGCAAGTCCCGGCTGGATCGCATTTTTCAGCAAAATCGCGATCCAGGTGTTTCCACCGAGTTCGAATATTTGCGCCGAGACTACCAATCCGGTAAGCACTAGCGCAGATCCGTCGGCTGCGGATCCCAATACGGCTAGAGATCGATGCGCGAAGGACGGAAGATTTAGTCCGGCACAAGAAAAGGCGAAACCCAGCAATGGTGCGAAGACGATCGGTTTTTTGAGGGAATGAATCAGGGAGCGGCCGAAGCCACTGAGTGTCAAACCATTGCCGGAACAGCCACGGCTCGACTCCAGGATTGCCAGAGTGATCGGAGAGACGGTGATCGAGCCAACTGCAAGGGATATCGCAACCGTCACTGTGGATTGGGGGCCAAAGACTGATGCAAGAAGCGGAAGTCCCACTCCTGCCGAGTTTGGAAAGCCAAGGGTAAGCGCCAAAACGGAACTATCCTTCGACCGAAGACCGATTCCAGCGCGAGCCCAATAGAAAGTGGCCGCGTACAGAAGCGCAAAGACGAAAGCCAGCAAAAGAGCTGTTGGCGCCTGTTCGCGTAGCGCGGTTCGAGGCGCGCTCGCGATTGCCAGAAAGAGGGACGATGGAACGGCGAAGCTCATGACGAAAGTGATGAGCGTTCGAACGTTTTGATTGTCCATCACCTGAAAGCGCCCCGCTCCGAAACCAAGAAGAAGGCCGGCAAAGATGGGCACCAGGGCGTCCGCCAGCATTTTAGTCATCGAACTCTCCTTACGCCGTCGACCACTGTTTTTCCATGAGCGCGCGCGCCGCCAGCCCGGCCTTCCTTGTCGCGAGAGCGCCGGCGGATTCAAGCCGATTGCGTAGGTCGGTCGCTCCCGCTCGTGCATCGGCAATCGCGTCCACTAACTCCTTCTGGACCTGGGCCACGGTCGCCACTGTGGGAGTGTCAGAATCTTGTACGTGCAGCAGCCGATGGAGCAAGCCAAGTTTGGCGTAATCCTGAACGTCGTAAGACATCGGAAGAATCTCATGGCCGAGACGCTCAAGACCCTCAACCGTCCGCAGCGTGATTCGAGCGGCCGCCTCTTCGTGCATTGCGTGGATTACAACATCGCGATCGTCGAATGCAAGAATGCGGTTGGCTTGGTAGCCGTGGGTGAGGAAACCACCCGAAAAGGCGTGTCCCACGATTAAGGCGATCACCGGATGTCCCGCCATCCGCGCGGAGGCATAGGCATCAGCCGCAGCCGCAGCGGCAAGAAAAATTGCCGCAGTCTCTTCGCGCCGCCCGTATGCCTGGCTCTTGACGTCGACGATGGCGACGATCGGTCGCTTCACCGCTTCGGTGTCGATGTCCATCGCTTCGCGAATGCGGCGCGCAAGCGCATAGGCCTCCTCGAGACCCGCTTCCCCGTGACGAGCGCATGGAAAACGTGCATTGGGATTCGGAACGATGCAAAGAAACCTCGCAGATTCATCGCCGAGTTTCGCGTCTGCCGCAAGAACCGATCCAGGATCTCCGTCCATTGGTGAGTCTTTGCCTGTCAGCGCCTGGAACCATGCTTTGCCTCGCACACCTGGTTGTGCACTCATCGCGATCCCCCCTTCCCACTCGAATATCTTTCGTGGTTCCACGCTTCTCTGAGAACGAGCGGATCGATCTGTTCAGTTACATTGAGCGACGCAATCCGTTTTCGATAAGGCTCAACCTGCTGGCTGCGATGGGTTGCGGGAAGCCCTGCCATAACGCATTTCTTCACAGCCGCGGCAATCTCGCCAACGTCGTCCAGACAGAGTTCGTCGGCCACTCCCATTCCAACGCGCTGTTCGCCGCCGTTAATTGCCCACACCAGGGCGCGGTCCGAGGAGTCGAATTCTTCCGTGCCTGACTCCTGCTCGATCACCTCCGGCCCATTCAACCCGAGGCGCGCCTCTCGCGTCATAATGATGTAGCTCGAAAGGCCAGCCGCCAGTGACATACCCCCAAAACAACCAACGGTTCCTGCAGTCACCGTGATCACGGGCGCGTACTCGCGCAGCGCACGCATCGAGGCCATAACCTCCGCAATCGCCGCCAGGCCCAGGTTGGCCTCCTGTAGTCGCACGCCGCCCGTTTCAAGTAGCAGCACCGCAGCCGTCTTCGTGCCGTTTTTCGAATCTCTGGTCGCCAAGTCAAGCGCCGTCGACATCTTCGCTCCCGATACCTCACCCATGCTGCCGGCCTGAAATCCTCCTTCGAGCGCAGCAACTACTGCAGGTTCTCCGCCGATCGTGCCTTTGAGCACGATGCAGCCGTCGTCGAACTCTGGAGCAATGCCTTGCATCGGCAGCCACGGAGACTCAATGCGATCGAAAGGCCCCACAAGTTCTCTTGCGGAGCCCGGATCCATCAGGCTCTCAGCTCTCGCCCTCGCGCTCAGCTCAATAAAGCTGTTTCTTCTCACGAATGCCGGAATGAGATTTGTGTTCATTGATCGATCGCCTCCACTGCTTGCTCTAGTCGCAACATCACACTGCCAGGTGTGGCCCCGCCATCGTTAATTTCAATGCGGACAGCGCCATCAAAATGTGCAAAGAAGCGATCTATGACCGCTTTCCAGCTCTTTTCGAAGCCGTTGACGCTCGTCAGAATCGAGACGTGAGCTACACCTGCTTCCGCGGGCTCCATCAAGAGCTCCATGTCTCCAGACCCGGCAACTCCCACATGCGCTCTCTTGCTCACGCGCCGGTTCGCCTCTGGATAATCGAATTCAAGCTGCTCCATCGATCTCCTCCAATTCACTTCTGTCACTGCGCACTGCCACGGCGCCGCAATCAACGGCATCGAGAAAGATCGTCGCGGCAAGTAGGTCTGCACTTCCGCCCGGCGAAAGTTGCCTTTCTACCAGTTCGCGATCGAGCTTGCGCAGCAGCACTCTTCCCTTGAAAGTGCCGTATCCGCCAGCGTACAGAGCGTCAAGAGCGCCAGCTTTCACTGTCTGCAGTCCATCCCATCCGCCCCGATAGACCAGGCAAGTGTCGTCCACTTCAGACATCAAACTGAGTAACGCGTTCAACCGGCAGACCTCTTCTGGATATCCCGCAGATCGCTGCAAGCGGAGGGCAGGAAGGCCATATCGAAGTACGTGAGGAAAGCCGTTTGAAGCCTCTTCACGCGCCCCTCCGACCCCGTATCGTTCGCGCACGATATCGCCATGAGTAATCAGCTCGGGTTGCGTTCGTTTCAAGACTTGCGCCAAGCCGGCAGCAATTGCCGTGATCTCTTCCGGACTCTGGCTCTCTGCCCGCACTGCGGCGGTAACAAGAAGCCCAAGGGCCCAGATCGCGCCTTTGTGTGAATTGCTGCCTTGAGTTGCCTTGAGCATTGCACACTCTGCCGCGCGGCCGATTGCCACAAGCATCTGCCGCAAAGACAACTTCAGGTCCAGTTTTTCAGCGGCCAGCCCCATCAGAGCGAAGTAGGGCTCGAGAGTATTCGCAGATCGAAGCATCAACTCAAGCGACAGGTCCTTGTGTGATCCCGAACCACGCCGATCAACCAAGCCGGGCTTGGGTGTAAGTTCCGCCTCGGCCCGCAAGGATTGGTGGGCCAGAGCCGCAATCCGGTAAGGGCTTCGCGCGGCGCACACGGAGCAAACGGGACGAATTGCAACAACGGGACAGGCGGCCATCTACCAACTCCTGAACTGTGCGGGAGGCTTGTATAAACCTCCGGACCAAGCAACCAGGTCTTCCATGCTTCTTGCCGCAAGCAGCGAGCGATTTGCCTGCAGACGCTTCACGCCAATGTCATCCGGGTACGCTACGATTCCTCTGCGTCGCAGAGCTGCGGTTTCTTTGTGGTCTGCGCGAAGGCCGATCGGGCTTACTCCCGCAACCGCGGCCAGGGCACGCCGCCGCTCCTCGACGCCTTCGGTCTTGTAGAGGTAGGCGATGCCTTCCTCAGTTACCACGTGGCTTACGTCGTCCCCATAGATCATTACGGGCGCGATCGGCATGCCGGCTTTCTTCCCCACTTCGACAGCGTCGAGTGTCTCCACGAAGGCCGGCACGTCGCCTTTCGCGAATGTCTCTACGGCTTGAACGACAACCTTCCTTCCTCGTGCAGTGGGACTCGGATCTGTCTTCAAATCGATCCACGCAGGACTTGTGTGACGGCGGCCATGCGGATCATGCCCCATGTTTGGTGCGCCGCCGTGCCCTGTGATCCGCCCGGCAGTAACCGTGGATGAGTTTGCGTCCCCATCCATTTGCAGCGTCGAACCAATAAAAGCATCCACGGCATACTGCCCCGCGAGCTGGCACAGCACGCGATTCGAGCGCATGCTTCCGTCGTGGCCATTGAAGAACACATCGGCCCTGGCGCGGACATAGTCGTCCATTCCAACCTCGCTGCCGAAGCAGTGAATGGTCTTCACCCATCCGCTCTCAATCGCGGGAATCATGGTCGGATGCGGATTCAGCGCCCAATGTTCGCAGATCTTTCCACGCAACCCCAGCGACTCACCGTAAGTCGGAAGCAACAGCTCAATGGCCGACGTGTCGAATCCGATGCCGTGATTCAAAGAATGGACCTGATGCCGCTCGTAGACGCCACGGATCACCATCATCGCAATCAGAATCTGAAGATCCTCGATCTTCTGCGGGTCGCGTGTAAAAAGAGGCTCGATGGCAAAGGGGCGATCTGCCTCGACAACAACATCGACCCAGGACGACGGAATATCAACACGGGGAAGTTGTTTTACCAGGCGATTCACCTGTGCAATAACAATCCCGTCGTGGAAGCCAGCTGCTTCTGCAATCACCGGCGTGTCTTCTGTGTTCGGCCCGGTGTACAAATTGCCCTCGCTGTCAGCATCTTCGGCGCAGATCAATACAACATTCGGCGCGAGATCGACAAAAAGACGCGCATAGAGCTCGACATAGGTATGAATTGCGCCGATCTCGACAACGCCATCTTCGAGCAGCTGCGCCAGTCGAACGCTCTGTGAAGAGAAGGCAAAATCGATCTTCTTTGCGATGCCCAACTCAAAAAGTGTCAGATGTTCAGGCCGGCTGATGCAGGAGATGATCATGTGCAGATCGTGGAGCTTTTTAGGATCGGCTTTTGCCAGTGAGCGCGAAAGAAAATCAGCCTGCTTCTGGTTGTCGCCTTCCATCACCACGCGGTCTCCCGGCTGAATCAGCAGATGCAGGGCATCGATAATCCGCCGCGAATCCAGTACGATTCCATTCATCCATGGAGTGACGGACTCCATCCGTCTCTTCTTTTCATCCCGCCGGGTGGTCCATTTGTTCGATTGAGTTGGAGATGCGCTATTCATCTTTTCGCTCCCATGGGATCGAATTTCACCGGCCATTCCGTGCCGCATGTTCAATCAGTGCCGCAACTTCCTTAGGCCGCGATTCGTAAACTGAATGGCTCGCGCCTTGAACTTCAACGGTGTAGCTATGCGCGCGTGCGGCATACCAACGCTCCAGTTCCGGGCTGATGATCCGGTCTGCAGTTGCCACCAGCATTGAGCTTGGTTTTGTTCGCCAGGCAGGAACGGATATCTTCGACGTGAAATTTCCGACAGCCGTTGGTATCTGGGAGTGAGCCTCAAATTCCGCTTGCGCCAGCGGCAAGTCCGCTGCGAAGTATTCCGGAAACTTCGAGGGATTGAGAGAATTGAATCCGTCAGGCGTGGCCTGAACAGCGCCGCTCTTACTCACGTCACTGGGGAGTCGCTTTCCATCTGCGCCCTCACTCTCGCCCGCGTCGGGCATGTGGGCCGCAATGTAGACCAGGCCGACAACATGCGAATCCGTTCCCGCCTCCGTAATCACCGAGCCGCCGTAGCTATGCCCAACCAGAATGCACGGCCCAGTCTGTTCATCCAGAACCCGCTTCGTAGCGGCAACATCTTCCTGGAATGACGTCAGCGGCTCCTGCACGATAGTCACGTGATAGCCGTGTTTCACCAGGATCTCGTAAACCGGCTTCCATCCGGATCCATCCACCCACGCGCCGTGCACGAGGACGATATTCTTCACAGGCTCACTCTGCGCCTGCGCTGGAGCGATACGAGGTCCGAAGAAGAAGATCGCGAAGAGAAGCCAGACCAGCAAAACGCTGTGCGCACGACAGATTCTCTTTGGAATTCGGAAATCGAATTTATCTGGGCGTGAAGTTTTCTGCTGCGCGTTTGTTGAAATGAAATTGAACTGATTCATAGTTCCTCCACCATCCGTAGCTCTTTCCCTTCCGGCTCTGCGACATCCGGGGAACGGCTCGTGATCGCACCGGAGTTCGGCCCGCTTCTTAACTCCGTTCAGTCCGGCTTGGGTCGTTCCGCGGCGCTCGAAGACATCCTTCTGTCGGCGATGTACCGACATGGAGCTTGGCCTGTACCGGCCCGTCATGGTTTTAAGGATGAGCGAAACAAGAATCCGCTGCGACCCCCAATACAACGGTTATTGCACTGGATTTATCTCTAGGGATGAGAGGGGATGAGAAGCGCCGCAGTTGGCGCCAACAGCCCAATGCGCGTTTCGAACCCAGCCGCCAATCGCTCGCTCCCGATAACCGCCCAAGGGCCAGGCCATGACGAGTCATCGCAATTTAGTTTCACAAGGAATGCGTCAGGCTTGGTTACATTTCGCACGACCAGTTTTCATCGGATTCGAGCAGGTAGATTGGTATACCTCGGGGACATGTAGAGGGAGTCGGAGCGGAAATTACCTGATTTGCTGTGTTATTCCTAGCAGGTTTTTTGTCCCCTATATCCCCCCGAAGCGTGCCAAAAGTATCAAGGGTGAGCATGAAAAACAGGGGACCCCGGTCTGTC
>Ga0181520_10001944_pt1 | contig 40441 bp, 25 predicted proteins | sample PEATcosm2014_Bin_29_FD_132451 | JGI IMG/M metagenome (GOLD analysis project Ga0181520, IMG submission 132451) | Peatland microbial communities from MTU Mesocosm Facility, Houghton, MI, USA - PEATcosm2014_Bin02_30_metaG | ecosystem: Environmental > Terrestrial > Soil > Wetlands > Peat | place... | reverse complement strand
TCAAAGCTGGGATGGTTGAACAAAAAATAACACATACCCGCATTGAAGCCCCGCAATGCGGGTATGTGGATTTTAGAATTCATCCGTCGATTTGTCGAGTCGATAATTCAATGAACCCTGCTTCCTTTCCACCACCTCCAAATAAGGCGGTTTAAATCTCACAGATTCCTGAGGCATTGGATTCGTAAAGTGTATTCCACTGAAAACAGCGAAGAACCAAATCCGGTAACTGACTAGCACCAAGCAGTATATGAAAGAAAACGAGCCATGTTATGGATTGACCCCTTTCGTGGGCGCCCGCCCGGCTCCGACTCCGGCGATTTTGTTAAGCGTTCGATTTCTTACGTCTGGGTGAAAGTAATAACGCTAGACCAAGCACGATGGAAACAATAAAAACAGCCTGGAACCAAAGTGGAAAATGCACCGAGTAAACTGACGCGGTCGCAATGTTCGTGTTTGAACTGGAAGAAAACGTCTGGTTGGACTCCAAAGTTTCGGGAAAGACATGAAACAAAACCAGTAAAGTCGAGCCCACAAATGGCGCTCCAATGAGGGCTGCACCAATCCATCTACGTTCAGAAGTTTTCATGTGTGTTAACGACACCTGTTATTCACGAACTGCCGTCTCGTATTGAAATCGACGTTTCGGTAAATGCAAGAGTTATAAACCATTCATATTCCACGATTCCATGCCTGATTAAACGACTGGCGGATCGTTTTGCCAAACCAACTTTAATCATGCGCCCCAAAGGAGGCAAGCGCTTGTCAACGGACGCTTCTGGCCGCCTTCGGGGTGCGGGAAAATTTGGGGGACGTTTCCCGGCGGTGTCGCTCCCGATGGTCGCTCAACCGCCGGCTACTATCTGGAACGCCTTCGGCGTTCAGGGGCGCGGAGGGCATTGCCTATGGAGTGTGCGGATATGTGCGCGGATATGTCCGCGTCTTGGAACTGGCAGACATGTCGCCGCACTCCACATGATGCCTCGCGCAATTACGAGCCGCCCGGCAAGTCCGTGCGCGTCATGGACTGCGCCGGCAGAGCGCCAGCGGCGACGGCGCTTTCGCCCGCCCGCGCGAGCCGCGAGCTTTTAAGCACCGTTGCCCGCACGAAAGCGGCGTGGCGCTTCGCTTCCCGCCGCAGTCCATGACGCCCCGCGCAATTCCGACGCCCCGCCGCCGTTCCCCATGGCCGCTCAGTTTTCCACTGAAAACAGCGAAAGCGGGCTCAGGTGGCGGGCACGAATTTTTGGAGCCACTTGGTGAGGCCGAACAAGGGCAGAAACACCAGGGCGCTGAACCACGGGGGGATTTGCGGCGCCACGGCCAGCCAATCCACCAGCACGATGCCGGCCAGGAGGCTGCTGACGATCCAGCCGATATTGGGCTGATGGCCGAAGAAAATGAAGCGCACATAGCGCACGACCCACAGCACCAGCAACAGGGAGATCCAGAGCACGGGCAGGCGGAAGGGGCCGGCATTGATGGCCAGGGCCAGGAGCACGGGCGCGGCCAGCAATCCCAGCGGCCAGAGGGCCACCCGGCTGCGGGAGCTTTCGCCGCGGGCGAGATAGGTCAGGCCCACGACGTACAGGGCCAGGGCCGCGCCGCCGAAAACCGTGAAGCCGTTCAAGCCCTCCAGGCCCGTGGCGCCGGCGATGATATAGACCCAGAACCGGCACGCGCCCATCAACCAGGGCGAAGCCATCAAGAACTTGTGCGTGAAATCATAGAGCACGATGAACAGGGCGAGGATCATGGCGGCGACGGCGGCCACCTTGCCGCAGCCCAGCAGCAGGAGGATGCCAAGGGCGAGCTGGCCGAAGCCGAAGCGCCAGACGGCGGCGGCGGAGATTTTGCCCGAGGGAATGGGCCGCTCCGGCCGGCGCAGGCGGTCGAATTCCTGGTCGAAGGCGTCATTCAAAAACATGCCGCCGGTGTACAACAGGCTCACCCCCAGGAAGAGCAGGGGCAGTTTTCCGGAATTTCCGCCCCCGCCCAGCCACCAGGCGGCCAGGCAGTTGGACCAGACGGTCGGCAGGTTGGAAACGCGGCCCAGCACCACCAGGGTACGAAACCTTTGGTTCATCGGGGGCGAATGAAAGCAAAAACCGGCGGGTGTGAAAAGGAAGTTTGGATTCACGCCAGTCCCCGCTCCTTCAATTGGGCCAGCGTCCACTGGTATTCGGCGGCCAGTTGCGTCACCACGTCTTGCGATTTCAGGTTGGGTGGCAGCACCTCCCAGGTGTAGGTCTCCATTTCCAGATGGGAGCAAAGCTGCGGGTTCTGGGCGAGCAGATCCAGGACGCCCAGCAGATGATCGTTGGTGTTCTCAAAGGGCGGCGCCGCCGGGGCGTGCAGCGGCACATGGAAATGAATCCGCCATTCGGGCAGCTCCGCCGGGTCCGGCCCGTAGGCGGAGCGCGCGTGCGCCAGAGCCTCCGGCAAATCGGAGAAAATCATCCGGCTCCCGGCCGGGTCGCGGGCCACGACCTGGTGCAAATAGATGTCGTCGGCAAAGCCGCGCAGGGTCTCGCGGGCCTCCGGGGTGGGCACGACCTTGAGGGCGGAGCTGAGTTGGAGCTTGCTGATCTTGATGCCGTTATTGGCCAGGCAGGCCAGCGCGTTCAGCGGTTCCTCGAACTCCACGGCAAAATGGCAGGTGTCGTAATTGACGCCCAGATACTGGGCCAGCCGCTCATCGTGGGGATGCTCGGCGCGCAGGCGGTCGAAGAGTTGCAGGGTTTCGCCGCTGCTTTCGAGCTGGCACAGCGGCTCGGGCTCCAGCCCCAAATGCATTTTGCGTCCGGTCCGGGTGTGGAGCAGGGCGATGTGTTCCACGCAGCGCCAGAAATTTTGCCGGATCGTTTTCAAGGCGTCGGGCGACGGGTAGAATTCCTTGAACGTGCCGGGCAGCGTGCTCACGCTGCCTTCCAAGCCGGGGGGCAGCAACTCGGCCAGCAGGTCAAACAGCAGATTGGTGTAGGCCAGCCGCTCGGGCACCACCCAATCCGGACTGTAAACGTGCTCCTTGACGCGGGTCCCGTGGAATTGGCCGTAGGGGAAACCGTTGAGGGTGAAAACGTAGCAGGAGTTTTGGCCCAGCCAGCGCCGGAAATCCTGCAGCCGGGTGCGCTCGTTCAATTCCATGGCCGCCCGCTGGCTCAGGCGCAGGCCGATGCCAAACGGCTTTTGGGGACAGACCTCCTGGCGCACGGCCAGCGTGTAATTTTGGAGGGAAAAAAACGTCTCTTCCCAGCTCTCGCCCCGGTGAATATTGGTGCAATAGGCGAGCTGAAGCGAATGGTTTAATTGCATGACCCCTGCCCCTAACATGCGCCCAAATTGGCGAATTGCAAGTGCCGCGAAGTCATCGCGCCCTGATCGGCGCGGGGCACCAGGTGGATTTGCGGCGTTTTGACGAGGGCGCGCACGACGGCCGCCAGGCGGTTGCGCGGACTGAAATTCGCGGGGGGCAGCATCCAATACTTTGTGGGCAAACTCACGCAAAAGTTTCAGTTCCTGGCGGCGTCCGGGCTGGCCGGATCAGGGTGGCGGTTTCAGCAAAGCCGGTTTGCTGGCCGGCAAACTTACTTTGCAGACACGAGTTGGTCCGGGGGGCATGGACTCCAATAAGTTGCTGAAAATGAACGATTTTTGCGCTCAGGAACCGTTTGGCATGTTCCCCGCTAACCATCCGAACAGGTTGGCAGCCCCTGGCGATTATTCGCCCCCGGTGGCGGCACGATGTCCCGGGGCAGGGGTAGATTGGAAAAGCCGCTTGATTTTGCGATGTGGTTGGCTACGGTCATCAATCGCGTGTGGCAGAATTCCCGGTTCCGGGACTTCCGGACCCTGGCCTAATTGCGAACATGAAATTTGGTTATTTTAACGAATGGAAATGAACATGTCAGATCCGATATCGCAGTCTGTCTCTTCCCATGCCCAGCGGGAAACGAGTGCCGTCCTAGCGCGAATATTTTCCAGGCAATCTTGTAGCGCAGACTTCCAAGTCTGCTGTGGCGCGGGTTTCCAAACCCGCAGCCGCCACGCCATGGCGACACCCTGCCGATTTGGAAATCGGCGATACAGCAGGTTGGGAAACCCGCGCTACGCCGGTGTTGCCCTCCTCCGTCAATGCAACCATGAAATATCCCGGCTGGCGGCCCGTGGGCGCCAGCCGTGGGCCTGGCTCGTGGTGCTGCTGGTCCTGGCGCTGGCCGGTTGCAAACCGAACACCGCGGCTCAGCCGTCGGCGGCGGGGGGCGGCCGCGGCGGGGCCTCCGGGCCGATCATGATCAGCACCGCGACGGCGACCAACGGGAGCATCGGCATTTATGTGAACGCGCTGGGCGTGGTGACGCCGCTGCAAACGGTGTCCATCAACAGCCGCGTGCAGGGCCAGATCGTGGCCGTGCGCTACACCGAAGGCCAGCAGGTGAAGGTGGGCGACCCGCTGATTGAAATTGATCCCGGTCCCAGCCAGGCGGCACTCACCCAGGCCGAGGGGCAGCTCAAACGGGATCAGGCCATTCTGGCGGATGCCCGGCTGGATTTGCAGCGCTATCAGGAAGCCTACGCCAGCAACGCCATTCCCAAGCAGCAGCTCGATACGCAAGTCGCCGCCGTGGAACAGAACGAAGGCACGGTGAAACTGGACCAGGGCCTGTTGGACAACGCCCGGGTGCAGCTCGCCTATTGCCACATCACCGCCCCGATATCGGGACGCGTGGGTTTGCGGTTGGTGGACGTGGGCAACATGGTGCAGGCCAACAGCACGACGCCCCTGGTGGTGATCGCCCAGTTGCAGCCGATCACCGTGATTTTCAACGTGGCGGAAGACGACCTGCCGCGGATTCTCACGCAATTGCGCGCCGGCAAGCAGCTCCCGGTGGACGCCTTTGATCGCGCGCAAACGCGGAAGCTCGCCGCCGGCATGCTGGAAACCCTGGACAACCAGATTGACCCCGCCAGCGGCACGGTCAAGTTCCGGGCCGTTTTCACCAACGATGACGAGGCGCTGTTCCCCAACCAGTTCGTCAACGCCCGGCTGCTGGTGCGGACGCTGGACCACGCCACGCTGCTGCCGAACTCCGCCATTCAGCGCAACGCCGACGGCGCGTTCGTGTACGTGGTCAAGACCGGCCCCGCCGACGCCTCGCAGACGAACCAGGCGGGCGGCGAGGTGGCCGCCACCAACTCCCCCGCGGGTGCCGGCGGCCAGCATCCCGCCACGCCCGGCACCGTCACCATGCAAACGATCACCCCGGGCACCACCGACGGAATAGTCACGGCCGTGGAGGGGATTGACCCGGGCACGGTCGTGGCGGCGGATAATTTCAACCGGCTGACGGACGGCGCCAAAGTGGCTGTGCGGCCGGGCGCCGCCGCCCCGGGCAGCGGCGCGCCGGCGGGCGCGGGCCAGGGCGGTCATCATCACAAAAGTCCGCCGTCACAATGAGTCCTTCCCGTCCATTCATTTTGCGGCCGGTGGCGACGTCGCTCCTGATGGCCGCCATCTTTTTGACGGGCGTCATCGCCTACGAGTTGCTGGCCGTTTCGGCCCTGCCGGAAGTGGATTATCCCACCATCCAGGTGGTGACCTTCTATCCCGGCGCCAGCCCGGATGTCTCGGCGTCGGCGATCACCGCCCCGCTGGAGCGCCAGTTCGGCGAATTGCCGGGCCTGAACCAGATGACTTCGATCAGTTCCGGCGGCAGCTCGATCATCACCCTGCAATTCGTGCTGAATCTGAACATTGACGTGGCCGAGCAGGAGGTGCAGGCGGCCATCAACGCGGCCCAGACCTACCTGCCCAACGACCTGCCCTCACCGCCCATTTACAGCAAATCCAATCCGGCCGACGCGCCGATCATGACGCTGGCCGTCACCTCGAAGGCGCTGCCCCTGTCGCAGGTCGAGGATTACACGGACACGCGGATGGCCCAGAAGATTTCGCAGGTGTCGGGCGTGGGCTTGGTGACCATCAGCGGCGGCCAAAAGCCCGCCGTGCGCGTGCAGGTGAACCCCACCCAGTTGCTCGCCTACGGCATCAGCCTGGACAATCTCCGCACCACGCTCCAGTCCGCCAGCGTGAACCAGGCCAAGGGCAATTTCGACGGCCCGCACCAGGCTTACGAGATCAACGCCAACGACCAGTTGCTCAGCAGCAAGGATTATCAATCGCTCGTGGTGGCCTACCGCAACGGCGCCCCGGTGATGCTCTCGGACGTGGCCCAGGTGGTGGACGATGTTGAGAACACCAAGCTGGCCGCGTGGAAGAACGAAACCCCGGCGGTCATCGTGAATATTCAGCGTCAGCCCGGCGCCAACATCATCCAGGTGGTGGACCGGGTGAAGAAGCTGCTGCCGCAATTGAAAGCCAACCTGCCGGCTTCGATGGACGTCAGCATCCTCACCGACCGCACGACGACCATCCGCGCCTCGGTGCGCGACGTGCAATTCTCGCTGGCGCTCACCGTGGCCCTGGTGGTGATGGTCATCTTCATATTTTTGCGCAACGTCTCCGCCACGATCATTCCCAGCGTGGCGGTGCCGCTGTCGCTGGTGGGCACGCTGGGCGTCATGTATCTGCTGGGCTTCAGCCTGAACAATCTCACGCTCATGGCGCTGACCATCTCCACCGGCTTCGTGGTGGACGATGCCATCGTGATGATCGAAAACATTTTTCGCTACATCGAACAGGGCGAGAAGCCCCTCGCCGCGGCCCTGAAGGGCGCCGAGCAGATCGGGTTTACGATCATCTCGCTGACCATCTCGCTGATCGCCGGGTTGATCCCGCTGCTGTTCATGGGGGACATCGTGGGCCGGCTGTTCCGCGAGTTCGCGGTGACGCTGAGCGTGACCATCCTCGTCTCCGCCTGCGTGTCGCTCACGCTCACGCCGATGATGTGCGCGCGGCTGCTCAAGGCCAAGGGCGAGCGCAAACCCGGCCGGCTTTTTCAGGCTTCCGAGCGCGTTTTCAACGGCGTCATCGCGCGCTACGGCACCACGCTCCAATGGGTCTTCAAACGCCAGACGGCCACCCTGCTGGTGGCGGTGGGCACGCTCGCCTTGACGGTGCTGCTGTACCTCCTGGTGCCCAAGGGATTCTTTCCCGTGCAGGACACGGGCGTGATCCAGGGCATTTCGGAGGCGGACGAAAGCGTGTCGTTCACCGCCATGGCCGAACGGCAGCAGGCGCTCGCCCAGGTCATCCTCAAGGACCCCGCCGTGGAGAGCATTTCCTCCTTCATCGGCGCCGACGGCATCAACACCACACTCAACAGCGGACGCATTCTGATCAACCTCAAGCCGCTGGCGGAAAGAAAAACCAGCGCCAGCGACGTCATCCGCCGGTTGCAGCCCGAGCTGGCCAGGGTGGACGGCATCATGTTGTTCATGCAGCCGGTGCAGGACCTCACCGTGGAGGACCGCGTCAGCTCCACCGAGTACCAGTACACGCTGGAGGACGCCAACGCCGATGAATTGAACCTGTGGACGACGCGGCTGGTGGAAAAAATGCAGGCCATGCCCGAACTGCGCGACGTGGCCACCGACCAGCAAATCCACGGCCAGCAGGCCATCCTGGTGATTGACCGTGTGACCGCCTCGCGCCTGGGCATCACGCCCGCGGCCATTGACAATGCGCTCTACGACGCCTTTGGCCAGCGGCAGATCTCCACCTTGTTCACGCAGTTGAACCAGTATCACGTCATCCTCGAGGCCCTGCCGGATTTCCAGCGCAATCCGGCCAAGCTGAACGATATCTACGTGCCCGCCACCTCCGGCACGGCGGTGCCGTTGAGCGCCTTCACCCATTTTGAATCCGGCACCACGCCGCTGTCCGTGAATCACCAGGGCCAGTTTCCGGCGGTGACGATTTCGTTCAACCTCGCCCCCGGCGCGGCGCTGGGGCAGGCGACCAAGGCCATCGAGAAGGCGCAAAAGGACCTCAACATGCCCGCCAGCGTCCAGGCCTCCTTCCAAGGCACCGCCCAGGCGTTTATCGCGTCCCTCACCAACGAGCCGCTGCTCATCCTGGCGGCCATCGTCACCATCTATATCGTTCTGGGCGTCCTCTACGAAAGTTACATTCATCCCATCACGATCCTTTCCACCCTGCCGTCCGCCGGCATGGGCGCCATTCTGGCGTTGTTCATCACCGGCACGGAACTGGGCGTGGTGGCCCTGATCGGCATCATCCTGCTGATTGGCATCGTGCAGAAGAACGCGATCATGATGATTGATTTCGCGCTCGACCTGGAGCGCAAGCAGGGCAAGCCGCCCGAGGAGGCGATTTACCAAGCGTGCCTGCTCCGGTTCCGGCCCATTTTGATGACCACGTTCGCGGCGTTGTTCGGCGGCCTGCCGCTCGCGCTGGGCCAGGGCGTGGGGTCCGAGCTCCGCAAGCCCCTGGGCATCGCCATCGTGGGCGGCTTGATCGTCAGCCAGGTGCTGACCTTGTACACGACGCCGGTGATTTATCTTTTCTTCGGCCGGCTGGCCCGGAAGCTCTCCGGCGCCTCCGCGCCGGCGGCGGCGGGTGCCGCGCCGGCCATGCCGGCCACGGAGCGCCCATGAACATTTCGGCGCCATTCATCCGCCGGGCCGTGGGCACGTCCCTGCTCACCGCGGCCATCGCGCTGGCGGGGGCGGTGGCGTACCTGCAACTGCCCGTGGCCCCGCTGCCCCAGGTGGATTTCCCCACCATCAGCGTGGGGGCCTCCCTGCCCGGCGCCAGCCCGGAAATCATGGCGTCCTCCGTCGCCGCGCCCTTGGAACGCCAGCTTGGCCACATCGCCGGTGTCAACGAGATGACGTCCTCGTCCGTCCTCGGCGCCACCGGCATCACGCTCCAGTTTGACCTGACCCGGGACATCAACGGCGCCGCGCGCGACGTCGAGGCCGCCATCAACGCCGCCCGGGCCTATCTGCCCGCCAACCTCCCGTCCAACCCCACCTACCGCAAGGTCAATCCCGCCGACGCGCCCATCATGATCCTCGCGCTGACCTCGGACATCTACGATCGCGGCCAGCTTTACGATGACGCCTCCACCATCATCCAGCAGCGCCTGTTGCAAATCCAGGGCGTGGGGCAGGTGACCGTCGGCGGCGGCGCCCTGCCGGCGGTGCGCGTGGAAGTGGACCCCACCCTGTTGAACAGCTTCGGCCTGAGCCTCACGGACGTCGCCAACACGCTCAAACTGCAAAACGCCAATCTCGCCAAGGGCCAGTTGTCCGATGGCAAGACCACCGCGGACATCGCCGCCAACGACCAGTTGCTGCACGCCGTGGACTACCGGCCGCTGGTCGTCGCCTATCACAACGGCGCGCCCGTGCGGCTCTCGGACGTGGCCAAGGTGGGGGACGGGGTGGAAAACAACCGCACCGCCGGCTTTCTGAACGGCAAGCCGGCCATTCCGCTGATCATTTTCCGCGAGCCGGGCGCGAACATCATTGACACCGTGGACCGCATCAAGGCGGCGCTGCCCTCCCTCACGGCCTCCATCCCCGCCGGCGTCGTTTGCAGCATCGTGCTCGACCGCACCACCACCATCCGCGCCTCCGTCCAGGAAATTGAACGGACCCTGATGATCTCGATCATCCTGGTCATCTTCGTGGTGTTCCTGTTCCTGCGCAGCCCGCGCGCCACGCTCATCCCGGCCATCGTCGTCCCGGTCTCCCTGATCGGCACCTTCGGCGTCATGTACCTGTGCGGCTACAGCGTGGACAATTTGTCGCTCATGGCGCTGACCATTTCCACCGGTTTCGTGGTGGACGATGCCATCGTGGTGATTGAAAACGTTTCCCGCCACCTGGAAATGGGCATGAAGCCCGTGGACGCCGCGCTCAAGGGCGCGGGCGAGGTGGGGTTCACCGTGCTGTCCATCAGCGTTTCGCTGGTGGTGGTCTTCATTCCGCTGCTGCTCATGGGCGGCATCGTCGGCCGCCTGTTCCGCGAATTCGCGGTCGTGCTGTGCACGGCCATCCTCATCTCGCTGGTGGTCTCCCTCACCACCACCGCCATGATGTGCTCGCGCCTGCTGCGGCACCGCCGGCCGGAGGAACACGGCAAGATCTATCGGGCCAGCGAAAGTGTCTTCAACGCCATCCTGGGCTGGTACGAACGCAGCCTGCGCGTGGTGCTCCGCCATCCCGCCATCACGCTCACCGTCCTGGGCGCCACCGTGGCGGTGAACATCGTCCTCTTCCTGATGGTGCCCAAGGGGTTTTTCCCGCAGCAGGACAACGGCACGGCCATGGGCGGCATCCAGGGCTCGCAGGATGCCTCCTTCCTGTCCATGCAGGCGGCGGCCGGCCGCTTCTCCAACCTTGTCAAAAGTGATCCGGCCGTGGACAACGTCATCACCTTCACCGGCGGCAACGGCGCCGCCAACAGCGGCTTCGTCTTCGTTTCCCTGAAGCCGCTCGCGGAGCGCAAAATCCGCTCCGACCAGGTCATCGCCCGCCTGCGTCCGACGCTGACCAAGGTCTCCGGCGCCTCCGTGTTCATGCAGCCCGGGCAGGATTTGCGCATTGGCGGCCGGCAAAGCAGCGCACAGTACCAATACACCATCCAGAGCGACAACCTGGCCGACCTGGTGAAATGGGGCCCCGTGCTGCTGCAACAGATGCGCAAGCTGCACGGCTTCACCGAGGTGAACACTGACCAGCAAAACGACGGTCTCCAGGCCTCGCTGGTTTATGACCGGGCCACCGCCGCGCGGCTGGGCGTTTCCTCGCAGACCCTGGACAGCACGCTCTATGACGCCTTCGGCCAGGCCCAGGTCTCCATCATGTACACCGCCATGAACCAGTATCACGTGGTGATGGAGGCCGCGCCGCAATTCTGGCAGGGGCCGCAGGGCTTGGACGCGATCTACCTGCACGCCACCAACCGCGCCGCCATGGTGCCGCTCTCGGCCGTGGCCCATTACGAGCCCACCACCGCCCCCATCGCCGTGAACCATCAGGGCCAGTTCCCGGCGGTCACCATCTCCTTCAACCTCACCCCGGGCATGTCTCTGAGCGATGCCGTCAAGGCGATCAACCAGATGGAACAGGACATCAAAATGCCCAACACCATCCACGCCAATTTCTCCGGCACCTTGCAGGCGTTCCAGGATTCGCTTTCCAGCGAGCCGCTCCTCATCCTGGCCGCCCTGGTGGCGGTGTACATCGTCCTGGGCATCCTCTATGAAAGTTTCATCCATCCGCTCACCATTATATCCACCCTCCCGTCGGCCGGCGTGGGCGCGGTGCTGGCGTTGATGATCGCCAGCAAGCTGTCTGTGGCCTGCGGGGGACAGCAGATTGACCTGAGCATCATCGCCATCATCGGCATCCTGCTGCTCATCGGCATTGTCAAAAAGAACGCCATCATGATGGTGGATTTCGCCCTGTCGGCCGAGCGCGAGCGGGGCATGAGTTCGCGCGATGCCATCTTCGAAGCCTGTCTGCTGCGGTTCCGGCCCATCTTGATGACCACCATGTCCGCCATTTTCGGCGCGCTGCCGCTCATCCTCAGCGGCGCCACCGGTTCCGAGCTCCGCCGCCCGCTGGGCATCACCATCGTCGGCGGCCTCATCATGAGCCAGGCGCTGACGCTGTTCACCACACCCGTCGTCTATCTCTACCTGGACCGCTGGCGCGTCCTTTGGGGGGAGAAGCATCCCCAAAAAGTCACCGCCGCCATGCTGCCCGGGATCGCACCCAATTGAACGAATTGATTTGATGAATACCGACCTGTCATCCCACCGTGGAGCGCGCCGATCCGGGCGTGCCGGTCTGCCCGCCCTCGCCCTGGCCGCCGCCGCCGGCACCCTGTTCGCCGGCTGCAACTTCGCGCCCAAGTACACCAAGCCCCTGGTGGAAACACCCGCCGCCTTCAAGGAAATGACCCCTGCCGAGGCCAAACTGACCGCCGGCTGGAAAGCCGCCGAGCCCCGGGACGACGCCCTGCGCGGCAAATGGTGGGAGATGTTCGACCAGCCGGAGCTCAACGCTCTGGAGGAGCAGGTCACCGTCACCAACAACCAGACCCTGGCCGCCGCGCTCCAGAACTTCCTCGTGGCCCGCGACATCATGAAGGAGACCCGCACCGAGCTTGCGCCCACCGTCTCGGCTAACCCCAACGTCACCGTCTCGCGCTCCAATTTGCAGTTCCCCGGTGCCGCCGGCGGCTCCGGCAGTTCCACCGTCGGCCGGCGGATCACCTCATATTCGCTGCCGTTGGACGCCTCGTGGCAGCCGGATTTCTGGGGCAGCATCCGCAACGCCGTCAATGCCAATGCCCTCGAAGCCCAGGCCACCTTGGGCGACCTCGAAAACATGCGCCTGACGATTCAAGGCGCGCTGGCCGCCGATTATTTCCAGCTCCGCGAGCTCGATTCACAAAAGGCGCTGCTGGACGCCACCGTCGGCGCCTACCGCGATTCCCTGAACCTCACTCTCGTGCTTCACAAAACCGGCATCGCCTCCGACCAGGACGTGGCGCAGGCGGAAACCCAGGTGAACACCACCCTCGCGCAGGACACCGACCTGGGCATCCAGCGCGCGCAGTTGGAGCACGCCATTGCCACCCTGCTGGGCAAACCGGCTTCGGAATTCTCCCTGGCCACCAACACCCTTTCGGCCAAACCCATCCCCATTCCCTATGGCGTTCCCTCCGCCCTGCTCGAACGCCGGCCGGACATCGCCGCCGCCGAACGCCGCGTGGCCGAAGCCAACGCCCAGATCGGCGTGGCCCGCTCCGCCTTCTTTCCCACCATCACCCTCAGCGGCGAATTGGGCCTCAATGGCGAACACATCGGCAGCCTCTCCTCCGGCCCCGCCCTCCTCTGGTCGCTCGGCGCGGCCGCTTCGGAAACCTTGTTCGACGCCGGCCGGCGCCAGTATGTCACCAAACAGGCCTGGGCGGCTTACCGCCAACAGGTGGCCAACTACCGCCAGACCGTGCTCACCGCTTTCCAGGGCGTGGAAGACAATCTCGCCGCCCTGCGCATTCTTTCCCAGGAGCTCAAACAGCAGGATGACGCCGTGGCCTCTTCGCAGCGTTATCTCAATCTCGCCAAGGACCGCTATCGTCTGGGCATTGACAGCTATCTCAACGTGATCACGGCCCAGACCACCCTGCTGGCCAACCAGCGCACCGAGCTGACCCTCAAAGGCGAGCAAATCACCGACAGTGTGCAATTGATCGAAGACCTCGGCGGCAGTTGGAACGGTTCCCTGACGGCGACCACGGTGGCGCGGTGAGTGGGACTGGAGCGCGGGCTTCAGTCCGCTTCAGCGTGCAAAGCTCAAGCGGGCTGGGCAGGTCACGGGCCTCGTGTTTTTGGATATCGAAGCGGGCTGAAGCCCGCGGGCCGTCGCCGTATTGTGCGAGCCGCAATAAGAATCAGGCCACTACGCCGCGGCTGTGCCGGCGTCCGCCGCTTTGCTGGGGCGGAGCAAGCGCTTTCCGTCGGCCTCCAGATTGGGGCGGGCGGACTTGGCGCACCGGCACCCGAAACGTCGTCGTGCTGAACTGGCTCAACTCCAACGTCTGTCTGGGCGGGCGCTCGTCGCGCCGGTGATGGTTGCTTTTCTTCATTGCGGTTGCTTCGGCGCTTTCACCGGCCAATTATTTCACCAGGGAAGCGCCTGCTGCTGCGGCCGACACCCGTCCGCGAACCCGCCGGCGGCTGGAGGCCTTGCCCGGACCCATAGCGAGGAGTGTGCCAGATTTTCCGCCCGCGTTTTTTGGGGAATTGTGATTTTTCCGTCCCGCCGGGCGCGGCAGAAAGCAAAGCCGCTTTGCCGGAATGCTAACTTGCTTTACACCTCCCCCGGCCAGCCTCTCAAAAAGCCGCGCCGGGCCGCGTTTTTTCGCACCTTCCGGGCCTCGCCAACGCACGGAATTTGGCACGTCAGTTGCATGATAATGACCATCGGGAACGGCCGGTTTTAACGGCTGGTCCGGCCGGGCGGCCACGGGGCAGGGGACTCGTTCGGAGAAAAGAAGTTGCGCCAGATTTATTGCAAGACTTGAGGACGTGGATGGTAATATATATTGCGTATGAGTATGAACAAATGTGTAGTGGTAATCGGTGGGGCAGCGATGCTGCTGACCGGATGCGTGAATCCTGACGGAACTCCAAACAATACCGGATCGGGCGCCCTCATTGGCGGCGCTTCGGGTGCCTTGATCGGCGGCGCCGTGGGCGGCCGCCGTAACGGCGGCGTGGACGCGTTGATTGGCGCCGGCGCCGGCGTCGTGGCGGGTGCGCTGGTCGGCGCAGCCATGGACGCGCAACAGCAGGAGCGGCTCAAGGCCCAATCTCCCGGTACCTACGATCGCGTGAGCCAAGGCCAACCCCTCACCGTGAGCGACGTCAAAGCGCTGGCCAAGGCCGGCGTCAACGACGACACCATCATCAACCAGATCACCAGTACCCGCACGGTTTATCACCTGACCGCTTCGGATATCATTTCCCTGCGCAAGGCGACCGTGTCGGATAAGGTCATCAATTTCATGATTAACACGCCCGCGCTGGCGGCGGCCCAACCGCCGCAGGCGGCGGTGGCGCCGGCGCCCGAGGCCCCCGTTGTTGCAGTGGCCCCGCCGCCGGCCCCCGTCGAGACCGTCGTGGTGGCTCCGGGACCGGGCTACGTGTGGGTGGGCGGCGAATGGGCCTGGGGCGGCGCCGGCTGGGTTTGGGTCGGCGGTCATTGGGGCATGCCGCCCTATGGACATGCCGTATGGATCGGGGGACGTTCCTGGCATGACGGCCGTGGCTGGCATGTCGAACGGGGTCATTGGCGCTGAACCGTCGTGACCCATTTTCTGCAAATCACGGCGCCGACCGGCCGGAGGCTTCCGCCTCCGGCCAGCCGGCCGCCGGCAGACTCCCGGGACTTTTCCCCGGCCTTTGACCCCCTCCTTCGCCCGGTATGACTTCCGCCGTAAAACTCCGTCTCGCAGTCCTCGGTCTGGCCATCGCCATCATGGGCGTGTTGATTGCCGGTGTCACCCTCAACTCCCAGCGCCAGAGCGCCGATCTCAGCGGCAAATTGAAGGAGGTGGACGCCCAGAGTTACGGCATGGCCGAGCTGTTCAAGGACATGCTCCGCGACGGCAGCGACAAGTTCACCCATTACCTGCGCACTGGCGACCCCGCCGCTTGGAACGATTTTCTCAAGTCCAGCAGCGAATTGAATGCCTGGATTCAGACCCAGATTTCCAGCCCGGTCACGCCTCGCGAGCGGACCATCCTGCAACAGCTCAATGCCACCTACACCGACTACCTCAAGCTGGCCGGCCAGGTGCAGAAAAAAATCCAGGCCACCGGCCCCGCTGCCAGCCTCCAATCCGATCTCATTGATCAGCTCAGCCAGACCCGCCGTCATTTGTTTGACCAGGGCCAGGACCTGTCCCAGGCCCATCTGGATTTGAAGAAGCAGCTCGTGGTGGAGGCGCACCAGATGCTCCTCCACTTGCGGGTGACCATCCTCGTGTCGCTGTTCCTCCTCTTTCTGGCCGGCATTGCCCTGGCCACCTTTGTCTATCGCGACATGATCCAGCCGTTGCGCAGCAAGCTGGTGGAAACCCAGGCCATGGTCGAGCAGCGCGAAAAGCTCGCCTCCCTGGGCCTCCTCGCCGCCGGCGTCGCCCACGAAATCCGCAATCCCCTCACAGCCATCAAGGCCGCCCTGTTCACCCAGCAGAAAAAATTCGCCGCCGGCACCCCCGAGCACAACGACGTCAAGGTCGTCGAGCGCGAAATCGTCCGCCTCGAACGCATCGTCAACGACTTCCTCCAGTTCGCCCGGCCCGCCGACCCCGAAACCGTGGTCATCGCCGCCGACCTGCTCCTGTTGGAAACCAAGCTCTTCTTCACGCCGCAATTGGAGAAAAACCACATCCAGATGCACCTGGAAGCCTCCGCGCCCATGTATGTGAAGGTGGACCCCGCCCAGATGAAACAGGTGCTCATCAACCTCGTCCAAAACGCCGCCGACAGCATCGGCCAGAACGGCGACATCACCCTGCGCGCCCGCCAGTCCCGCAAGCCGCTCCTCAACGGCGAGAAAAGCACCGTGATTTTGGAAGTGTCCGACACCGGCAAGGGCATTCCCGTGGAGGCGCAGAAACGGCTGTTCGACCCCTTCTTCACCACCAAGGAAAGCGGCACCGGCCTGGGCCTGTCCATCGCCGCCCGCATCGTGCAAAAGCACGGCGGCGTCCTGCAATATCAAACGCAGGTGAATCGCGGCACGACTTTTGGTATTCTGCTGCCACAGGCAAACGCATGAATACCGGCGCCCGAATTTTACTCATAGACGACGACCCGGGCATTGTGGACACGCTCTCCCGGCTGATGGCCGACGAAGGCTACGCGGTGACCGTGGAAAAACGTGGCGACGAAGGCCTGGCCCGCGCCACCCGCGACGTCTTCAACGTCGTCGTCACCGACCTGAAAATGCCCGGCCTCGGCGGCCTGGACCTCGTGCGCCAGTTGCACGCCGCCCGGCCCCGCCTGCCCATCATCCTCATCACCGCGTTCGGCACCACGCAGACCGCCATCGAGGCCACCAAATTTGGCGCCTACGATTACCTGCTCAAGCCGTTTGAAATTCCGCAACTGCTCGATTTGGTCCGCCGCGCCGTCAACAGCAACCGCCTCATGTCCGAGCCCGTCACCCTCGGCGAACCGGGGGCCGCGCGCGACGCCATCGTGGGCCAGAGCTCGGCCATGCAGACCATTTACAAGGAAATCGGCCGCATCGCCGCCAAGCCCGTCAACGTGCTCATCCGCGGCGAAACCGGCACCGGCAAGGAGCTGATCGCCCGCGCCATCTACCAGAACAGCGACCGCGCCAACGCCGCCTTCGTGGCCATCAATTGCGCCGCCATTCCCGAGACGCTCCTGGAGAGCGAGCTGTTCGGCCATGAACGCGGCGCCTTTACCGGCGCCACCGGCCAGCGCATCGGCCGCTTCGAGCAGGCCGACCACGGCACCATTTTCCTGGACGAGATCGGCGACATGTCCCTGGGTACCCAGGTGAAGCTCCTCCGCGTGCTCCAGGAAAAATCCCTCCAGCGCCTTGGCGGCCGCGAAACCATTCCCGTGGATGTCCGCGTGCTCGCCGCCACCCATCACGACCTGGAAACGAGCATCCGTGAAAAGCAGTTTCGCGAGGACCTGTATTACCGCCTCAACGTGGTCGTCATCACCCTCCCCCCGCTACGCCAGCGCAAGGAGGACATTCCCTCGCTCGTGCGTTATTTTCTGACGAAGTACGGTCCGGAGCTGGGCAACGCCAGCCCCTCGATTCATGCGGACGCGCTGGAATTTCTCCAGTCCCACTCCTGGCCCGGCAACGTGCGCGAGCTGGAGAACGTCATTCGCAAGGCCCTCCTGCTGGCCCAGGGCTACACCGTGAACGTGGACCATGTCCGCGGTGCGTTGCAAAAGGGCTCCACCCCGGCTGGCGCCCCCCACCAGACCCTTGCCGAATACATTGGTGACCTCCTCGCCGCGGCCCAGCGCGGAGAAGCCGCGGAAGTCCACTCGCGCGTGCTGGAATCCGCCGAGCGCGAACTCTTTCGCCAGGCGATTGATCTGGCCCAGGGCAACCAGGCCAAGGCCGCCCGCTGGCTGGGCGTCTCCCGCATCACCATGAAAGCCAAGCTCGTCCAGTTCGGCTTCCACCCCGGCACGGACAGCGACGCCTCGGCCGCGTAGCGGCAAACTGGCGTCTGCCGCCATCTGAAAATAAAGAGCGGGGCATTGAATCAGGGGTGACCAATGGGTTTTCGTATCTATTTTCCCCGTCTTTCATCTTCGCACGGTGTAACGATCCAACGCGACTATTCTGCGGCCGGCTCGTTGACTCAGCAGACCTTTCCAGCCGCCGGTTGACCTTGCAAAATGCAATTGAAGAATATAGCATCGGATAAATTTTTTAATCAAAACTAATGACTCTTAAATCATACAATCCATTCAGACTATTCAAGACGGTAGTGTATCTGATAACGCTGGCGTCGGTTTCCGCCGGGGCGGCCGGTTATTCAGTGACACCGACGAACTGGGTGGAAGGCCCCGTCAGGGGTACCGATTGCGTTTGGCTGGCGGTCAGCCCCGCGACGACCGCTTGGACCAACACGTCGGGCGCCACTTGGTTGCACCTCGGCGCCACCAACGGCACGGGCAGCACGAATGTCGCTTTCACCTTTGACGCCAATACCAATGCCACCCGCACCGGCCTCCTCAGCATCGCCGGACAAGCCGTTACCGTCACCCAGGCGGGAACGAATTATGTTCCGGCGGGCGCCGTCACGATCGTCGCTTCGGCGCCGGGTTGGACCGATCAGATTGCCGTGGACAAGAGCAACAATGTCTATGCGGCATACGGCAGCGGCATCTTGAAATGGACCGCGGCGAATAATACGAGCAGCAACCTGTTTCCGTCCGGGGCCAGCTATTACACCTATTATGCTCAGACCGTGGCGGTGGATGCCTCCAGCAATCTCTATTTCATCAGCGTGGAAAACGGCAAGCTCTCGGAATGGAACCCCAACAGCCAAATCACGACGACGCTGGCTTCGTCGGGATTCGACAACTCGGAGAGCGTGGCTTTGGATGCGGCGGGGAATCTTTATATTGCGGACACCGGCAGCAGCACCATCAAGAAGTGGAGTGTGACCAACAGCAGCCTCACCACGATGATTAGCACGAATTTGGACGGCCCCGGTGGCGTGGCCGTGGATGTGTCCGGCAATATTTATATTGCCGATTCAGAGAATTCGGCGGTGAAAATGTGGAACCCGGCCACGGGCAATCTGACGACCTTGGCGGGGCCATCAGTGATCCCGGCCTATTCCGGCCCTTACGAATTGACAGTGGATGGGGCGGGAAATGTCTTTTTCACCATCAACAATGCGCTCATGGAGTGGAACGCCGCCAATGGCGCGGTAACCACCGTGAGCACCAACGAAAGCTGGGGCGTGGCGGTGGATGCGGCCGAAAATCTTTATATCAGCACCTTTGCCGGTGCCTCGGTCATGGAATTGCCGCGCGCGTTCGTCAATTCCACTGCCGTAACGGAGTCCGCGCTGGCGGGAAATGACAGCTTGCCCGCGGTGGTGCCCGCCACGCAAAATCTGCAAACGCCCTTTGCCCCCGCCACCAATCAAGCGTGGCTCCGCATTACTGGCGTGACCAATGGCGTCGTCAGTTTCAGCTTCACGACCAACAGCGGCTCCGCCAGCCGCACTGCGGAGATCAGTCTGCTTGGCCAAAGTATCTCCATCGTTCAAGCCGCTCCTGTTTTTGTGGTCAGCCCCACTAATTTTAATGTCGGTCCGGCAGCCGGCTCCAACAGCGTGGCGCTGTCCGTGAATGTGGCCACGGCGGCTTGGACCAATACCGCCACCGCCTCGTGGCTGCACCTCGTCAGCACTAGCGGCGCCGGCTCCACCAATGTTGGCTTTTCCTTTGACACCAACATTGGGGCCGCCCGCACCGGCAGCCTGACGATTGCCGGCCAGACCGTCCTCGTCACCCAGGCGGCGCCCACGTTTGTCATGGGCCTGACCAACCGCGTGGAAGGTCCCGGTTCCGGCTCCAACAGCGTGATGCTGACGGTCAATGTCCCCACGGCCCTCTGGACCAACCAAGCCAATGCCACCTGGCTGCACGTCGTCAATACCACCGGCTCCGGTCCCACCAATATCCTCTTCAGTTTCGACGTCAATCCGGGCGCCACCCGCACCGGCACCCTGACGGTTGCGGGCCAGACTCTCACCATTGTACAGGCGGGCGCCACGTATCAGCCGGCGAATTCCCTTGCCACGCTGGCCTCGAAGGTGCCCGAGTCCGCCGGGGTCACCTTGGATGCCGCCGGCAACGTCTATTTTTCCGCCGGCATCAGCCAGGTTCAGGAATGGCTGGCCGCCAGCAACACGCTCACCACCTTGATTTCGACCGGCTTGAAGAATCCCCAGTGCCTGGAGTTGGACGCCACCGGCAACGTGTATTTTGCCGACTTTTACAACCAGGAGATCAAACGGTGGAACGTCGCCAGTGATACCGTGACCATCCTTGATTCCACCCAAAGTTTGTTCAACCCCACGGGCATTGCCTTGGATGGCGCCGGGAATGTCTATTATGCCAACACCGGCAGCAGCCAAATCCGGGAATGGATTGCCACCAGCAATCTCGACGTCGTTGTCTTCAGTTCCGGCCTCGCGAACCCCCAGGGCCTGGCCCGGGATATCGCCGGCAATTTTTACATCGCCGACAGCCGCAACAGTGCCGTTAAAGAATGGAATCCCGTCAGCGGCACCGTGACCACGCTGGTGTCATCCAATGCCACCACGCCCTTGTACTATCCCTACGGTGTGGCTGTGGACGGTTCCGGGAATGTCTTTATTGGCGACACCGATGACAATGCGATCAAACAATGGAACTTCGTCAGCAACTCGGTAGTCACGCTCCTCGCCTCGAATGCGACGACCGCCTTGTTCTATCCCGAGGGCATCGCCGTGGACGCCTGGGGCAACGTGTATCTGGCGGACCAGCGCGATAGCGCCATCAAGGAATTGACGCGGGCGTTTGTGGATTCCACGCCCCGGAGCGAACCGGCCGTGGGCGGCAACGATGCCTTGCCGGCCGTGCTGCCGACGGCCGAGAATCTGGCCGGCCCGTTCTGGCCCACCAGCGACCAATCCTGGCTCACCATCACGGGTGTCACCAACGGCATCGTCAGTTTCAGTGTCGCCGCCAACCCCGCGGGCGTCCGCACGGCGAATATCAGCCTGTTGGGCAAAGTCATTTCCATTACGCAGGCCGCGCCGGCCTTTGTTCTGGCTTGCACCAATCTGGTCGAAGGCCCCGCGGCCGCCTGCGATGGTGTGCTGCTGGCCGTGGACCTGCCCTCCGCGCTCTGGACCAACGTGGTCAACGTCGGTTGGCTGCATCCGTTCATGCCCAACGGGGTCGGCCCCACGAATGACTTCTTCAGTTTCGATGCCAATCCGGGCGCCACCCGCGCGGGCACGCTTGCCGTGGGTGGCCAGACCGTCACCATCACCCAGGCGGGCACCAACTACGTTGCGGTCGGTACTCCCACCACCCTGGTCTCCTCTGGTCTCAATTCGCCCTACGCCCTGACCGTGGACGGCGCAGGCAATGTCTATATCGTTGACACGGACAACGCGGAGGCCAAGCGATGGAATGTGGCCAGTAACACCGTTAGCACCGTGATCGTCTCCGGTCTGGCCCGTCCCTACGGGATTGCCTTGGATAGCTCCAACAACCTGTACATCACTGACCCGGGTTACTTCAACGGCAACGGTTATTCCGCCGTATTGAAATGGACGGCGTCCAGCGGCGCCCTGTCCATGCTGTTCGGCTCCGGCTTGAGCTATCCGTGGGGCGTCGCCGTGGACCGCGTTAACAACGTTTATGCTGCCGACGGCAACAATGGCACCGTGCAAAAATGGACCGCCGCCAACCACACGCTTTCCACGGTCATGTCCGGCCTGAGCAGTCCCTACGGGCTGGCGGTGGATGCGCTGGGCGACTTGTACACCGCGAATTATGGCAACAACACCTGCGCCGAATGGATTGCCGCCATGAACACCACCACGAACCTGCCCGTATCGGGTTTGTACTCACCCGCGGGTGTCGCCGTGGACGGTCGTGGCAATGTCTATATTGCCAACTCCTATCCCGTCAACTCGGTCACGGAATGGAGCCCGGCCAATCAGTGCGAGACCACGGTCGTTGGCTCGGGATTATACAATCCTTTGGGCGTGGCGGCGGATGGCGCCGGCGACCTCTATATTGCGGATACGCAGAACAACGCCATCAAAGAGCTGCCGCGGGCATTTGTCTTCCCCACCCTGCGGACGGAACCCCCGTCTGCCGGCAGCGACACCTTGCCCGCCGTCGTCCCTGCCACCGCCAACCTGACCGGGCCGTTTGCGCCCGTTTCCAGCCAGCCCTGGCTGGCCATCACGGGCGTCACCAACGGGATGGTCAGTTTCAGTTATCCCACCAACACCGGCGCGCCGCGGACCGCCAACCTCACCCTGCTGGGGCAGGCGATTGCCATTACGCAATCGGCGCTGGGTGCGGCCACGCGGCCCGTCATCGTCGGCCCCGGTTGGGGCGGCACCGGCGCGTTTCAGTTTGGCTTCACCAACGGTACGGCGGGCGCCTGCTACACGGTGTTGTCCAGCACCAATCTCCTGCTGCCGCTCGCCAACTGGACCGTGCTGGGCGTCTCCACAAACACTCCGACCGGCCTCTTTGATTTCACGGATACCAACCACGCCGGCGGACCCCGGTTCTACCAAATCCGTTCGCCGTAATCATCCGGCCCCGCAACGGTGTTGGCCGACCTCCCAAGTTTGCCGCTGCGGCCCCGTGGCGGCAAACTGGCGTCTGCCGCCATCTGAAAATAAAGAGCGGGGCATTGAATCAGGGGTGACCAATGGGTCGCCGTGTTTGTGCACGCGTCCGGGACTGGTTGGGTCATTTCTGCGGCGCCGCTGGCGCGGATGATTGCCGCTTTTTCAGCGGACTCGCGCTCGGTAGCGCGGCCGCCTGGCGCGTTTCCGTCAACAGGCGTGCGAGGGTGAAGCCGTTGGCCAGGGCGTTGAAGGATTCCAGCAGCATGCCGCCCACGGAGCCGGTCAGGCAGTTGTTCCCCAGCCAGCAGAGCGTGCTGATGAGCAGCACCACGCGCATGGGCGTGCCGGTCATCGTCAGCAGGGCCACCGAGCCGAGCACCCCGCCCATGATCGGCAGCACGTCTGTCCAACGGCGGGCAAACAGGATGCCCAGCCCCAGGTTCAACGCCACAAACACCAACGCCATCAACCAATGTCGGTACTTGATGGCCAAACCGGATCGGCAGCCGGACAGAAATGCACTCAGCGCCGCCGGCGGATTGCCCAGCAGCCAGAAATGGGCCGTATAAACGGCGCATTCTGCGGCCAGGAAACCTTTCAGCCGGGTGTCTTTCTTTTGCAGAAAAGCCGTCACCCCCAACGCGCACGCCACATAACCCAAACATTGAACCAGCGAAAAAAACTGCATAAAACAACAAAACTCTTGTGACAGGGAAATAGCGCCCGGGCAATGCCCCGCCTATCTCGGACACATTCGTTCACTTTACCACAGCCCGGCCCGGCGACAAGCAACATCCCGGGGGCGGGCATTGGCATTTCAGCCGACGCACCGTTCGGAAGACGTTAATGACCAGGACGTTGAGAACCCATTCTGCCTGATTCAGCCCGCCAAATGCCGCGCTTGGCGCTTGGCGAGCGAATTTCGGGGCGTGGACGCGGCGGCGCGCCGGCCGTTTTCCACCGGCAGAAATTCCCGGAGGCACTCGGGCACGTCGTGGCGGCCGCCGCGCTGCCAGTCCTCCGCCATCACTTGGGCCACGCCCGCCGAGGCCAGCTTCAATTCGGCGGTGAGAAACGCAAACACCAGTTCCGTCAATCGCGCCAGCGCGATGCTGTCCGTCCGCCCCAGCCGGGCATACAACCAGTCGCTCAGGCGCAGGAAGCCGGCGAACGGCGATTCCCCGCCCCAGATCAGTGGCGTGGCGCGCACGAAGTTGCCGCTATTGCCGATCAGCTCCCAATACTTCGCGAACCGGCGCAGGCGCTGCATCGTGGCAAAGTCAATCAACCGGTTTTGCAGGATTTCGTAGGGCGGCAGCGCATGGTAGATCATCTGCCACTCCGCATCGTGCCGCCCGATCGGCGTGCCGCGCAGCCGTTTCAAAATGCCCACTTGAATCTCCTGCGGCCCCAGCGCAATCAATCGGTCAAAGCCCGCCGCAAAGCTCTCCACCGTCTCCCCCGGCAGGCCGGCGATGAGATCGGCGTGAATGTGGACGCTCGTGTGGGTGCGCAAAAAATTGAGATTGTCCGCCAGCCGCTCGTAATTCTGCCGGCGGCTGATGTTCTGGCCCACCTCGGGATTGAACGTCTGCACCCCCACCTCGAATTGCAGCGCGCCGGGCGGGAACCGGGCGATGACCTCCCGCAATTCCCCCGGCAGCCGGTCCGGGACCATTTCAAAATGGTAAAAATTCCCCGGCTGGTGCCGCGCCAGGAAGAATTCCAGGATCGCCCGGCCGGTGGCGATGTTCAGGTTGAACGTCCGGTCCACAAACTTGAACTGCTTGAGGCCGCGATCCAGCAGCTTCTGCATCGCCGCCAGAAACGCCTCCAGCGGCACCGCCCGCACCGGGATGTCCAGCGACGACAGGCAGAATTCGCAGGTGAAGGGACAGCCTCGCGACGCCTCGACATAGATGATGCGATGCGCGATGTCCGCGTCCGTGTAATACTCGTAGGGCAGGGCGAGGCGCGAAAACTCCGGCGGCTCGGCGGGAATGATCTTGGGCAGGGGCGCCCGGCTCGGGGCGTGGCCGTTCCCCTCCGGCGAACCGTTCCCGCCCGCCAGCAATTCCCCGCACACTTCCGCAAATTTCAGGTCGCCCTCGCCGGTGATCACGTGATCCGCCAGCCGCACCAGTTCCTGCCCCTCGGTTTCATAGCTCACTTCCGGACCGCCCAAAACGATGATGATGTCCGGCCGCACGCGTTTGATGGCCGCCACCACGGCGGTGGTTTCCGTCACGTTCCAGATGTAAACGCCCAGGCCGAGGATTTTGGGCGCGCGGGCCAGCAGTGCTTCGGCGATGTCCAGCGGGCGCTGGTTGATGTCGAACTCCGCGATGGCCGCGCGCGGCTGCAGCGCGCCGAGGTTGGCGAAGAGATAGCGCAAGCCGAACGCGGCGTGAATGAACTTCGCGTTGAGGGTGGCGAGGACGATGTCCGGCATTGCCGCCAAATTACCAACGTTTGCAGCAAACGCCAAAAGGGAAATCGGTCCGGCCGGTCAGGGTTTCGCGGCGGCGGCCTTCATGGCCAAGGCCCGGGCGAGGTTGTTGCTGGCCTCCGCGGAATCCGGCCGCAGGCGGACGGCTTCCCGGAACTCAACGATGGCGTCATCCAGCCGCCCCTGGCCGCCCAGCACCACGCCGAGCCGGTCGTGCGCCGCGGCATAATCCGGTTTCAGGCGGATGGCGGCTTGGAACTCGGCGATGGCCTCGCTCGCGCGGCCCAGTTTGGCCAGGGCCACCGCGAGGTAATGGTGCGCCGGCGCGAAATCCGGCGCCAGCCGGGTGACGGTTCGAAATTCGCCGATGGCGTCATCCACCCGGCCCAATTTGTAGAAGGCGCTGGCGAGATTGTAGTGTGCGTCCCGGTAGTCGGGCTTGCTGTGGACGGCGGCCTGGAACTGGGCGATGGCGTCATCGGCGCGGTCCCTGGCCGCGAGCAGATTGCCGAGGTTGTTATGGGCCTCGGCAAAGTCCGGGGCCAGCCGGATGGCCGCCTGGAACTGGCCCATCGCTTCGTCCGTGCGCCCCGCCTTGGCGAACAGGTTGCCCAGTTTGTAATGGGTGTCGGCATCATCGGGCCGGAGGCTCAGGGCCTGCTGAAACTGCGCGATGGCGCCGTCCGGCTGGCCGTTTTTGGCCAGCAAATTCGCCCAGTTGTAGTGCGCATCGGCATCATCCGGCTGGAGCCGGAGGGCCGCTTGAAATTCCCTGATGGCGGCCTGCGTTTGACCTCGCATCGCCAGCACGTTGCCCAGGTTGTTGTGGGCTTCGGGCCAGTCGTTTTTCAGCCGGACCGCTGCTTGCAACTGGACGATCGCATCGTCAGCCTGCCCCTGGCTGGCCAGCGCGTTGCCCAGCTCGAAATGGGCCTGCGGATCATCCGGTTTTTCGCGCAACGCCTGCTGAAACTGGCTGATGGCCAAGTCGGTTTGTCCGCCCCGGGCCAGCAAAGTGCCAAAGTTATAGTGGGCGTCGGGGTAGTCCGGGCTAAGGGCGATGACCTGCTGAAATTGGGCGATGGCTTCATTGGTCCGGCCGGCCAAGTCCAGCAGCGCCGCCAGATTGTTGCGGGCCTCAACGTAATCGGGCCGCAGGCGGACGGCGTTCTGGAATTCCTGGAAGGCGGCGTTGGTTTGGCCTTGGGCCAGCAGCATTGTGGCGAGATTGTTGTGGGGATCGGCAAACCCCGGTTGCAGGCGGATGGCAGTCTCATATTCCCTGATGGCGGCCGGCGTTTGGCCCTTCTGTTTCAAGGCGTTGCCGAGGTTGTTGTGGGCCTCCACGCAGTTGGCTCGGTCCCGGAGGGCGGCCTGAAACTCGTTGAGGGCGGCATCCACCTGGCCCCGGTCCATCAGGACGGTTCCGAGATTGTTGCGCGCCACCTCGTTGTCGGCCGTGACTTCCAGCGAGTGGCGGAAGAGAATCTCGCTGTTCTGCCAAAAGCCAATCTGGTGCCAGGTTGCAGCGCACAGAATGACGGCTGCCAAGCCGGCCAGCGCGCCGGCCAGCGCCTCCTGTCGCCAGCGCCGGGCCAACTCGGAGATGCCCCAGACGATCAGCACGAATATGCCCAACGACGGGATGTAAGTGTAACGATCCGCCATGGCCTGAATGCCCACCTGCACCAAGCCAATCACCGGCACCAGCGTGCCGATAAACCAAAACCAGCCCACCGGCAGAAACGGATATGGTCGCCGGGCCAGCCAAACCAGGATCGAAATGCCCGCCAGACATGCGCCAGCCAGAAGCACCCCCCCCACCGGCCAGTGCCCGGGATGCGGATAGAAGAATGCCAGGTCCACCGGCCAGACCAGCTTGAGCAGATAGCGGCCATAGGAAACCACGGCATTCTCGCACCGGCTGCCAAAAGTCAGGTGTTCCAATATCTTCATGGCGCCCGTTTGGTGTTGGACGTAAAACGTCATCAGGCTCCCCGCTGCTGCCAAGGCAAAGAAGGGAAGCTTTTCCACCAGCAACCGCCCCGCGCGGCCCGGCTGGAACCGTTTCAACGGCCAATAATCCAACAGCAGCAGGACAAACGGCCACGTCACCAGCATCGGCTTGCTCAGCAGCCCGAGGGCGAAACAAAAGCAGGCCAGCCAGTACCAGGCCGAGACATAAAACACGGGGCCGGCGCCGGCTTCCGCGGCTTCCGCATCCTTGGTTTTCCGCCCCTGCGCATAAGCCGAGTACAGCAGCAGTGTCACGAGCCCGAAGCAAGTGCTCAGCACGTCCTTGCGTTCCGCCACCCACGCCACCGACTCCACGTGCAACGGGTGCCAGCCAAAGAGGGCTGCCACCATTGCGCTCCGCCAGCGTGCCCCGGTGAGCCGGTGCAACAGCAGGAAGACCAGCACCGTGTTCAGGGCGTGCAGCAAAATGCTGGTGAGATGATGTCCCCACGGCCGCAAGCCATACCACTGGCAGTCCAGCATGTGGGACAGAACGGTCAGCGGATGCCAGTTCGAGCAAACCACAGCCGTAAGCGCCCACCGGATGTTTTCCAAAGTCAGACCGCGTTGCACCTCGAGATTTGCCGTTACATATTGGCCATCGTCATAGGCCACGAATTCATGACGCAGGACGGGCGTATAGAGTGCGAAGGTGAGCAACCCCAATACGGCGGCCAGCAACCAGGCGGGAAAGCGCGTCCGTTTCACCGACACGGATTCCCCGGTTGGCGGGTGGGCGGCTTCAGTTGGTGGTCGGAACATACGGATGTCGGGGTTTCGCGGCTCTTGGCGGCTTGGGCCTCATTTGTTAAACGAAAACCGGCTGGTTGTGCAAGCCGCTTTGGCGGCGCCGTTCGTCCGTTCGTCCCGGCGGAGGGCCGCCCGCGGCAGGTCTGCGAAAAGACCGGTTGGGGGGAAGATGGTGCGCGGTAGAGGTTTCGAACCTCTGACCCCTACCGTGTCAAGGTAATGCTCTACCACTGAGCTAACCGCGCAACCGATGGCCATGTTTGCTAGCGAACACCGCATTTTCATTGAGGTTTTACGGCCTTTTCCTCAACTCCGCTCAACGCAACTTCTACCAAGCTCCTACCAACCTGTTGCCCTTTTGCGATTGATTTTTTGGGCACAAACGGGCACAGTTGGCTCGATGAAATTCTCGATTTCATATTTGCCTGCCCGCAAGCGCTGGCGATTAGAATATCGTAATGGGAAACGCTTCAGGGTCAACTTCAAAACAAAAGCCCTGGCCCAGGCGGAGGCTGAACGGCTCCAGGAAGACCTGGAAAGGGCCGGCGCGGTGTGGGTGGCCATGTCACACCCGGAACGGAATGAACTCATGTCTGTGGTCACGGAGATGCGCGAGGAGGGCCTTACGCCGCGGCAGGCCTGGGATGAATTCAAAAGGCTGCGGGTGGCCGGTGGGGCACAAACGGGCACAGTGACGGCAGAAAAGGCGCTAACGGAGTTGCACAATGCCAAGCTGGCCGCGGGGCGGGCCAAGCTCTACCTGGCCAACTTGAAGCAGATCATCGGTGATTTCATTGTGGGCCGTGAGTATCTGCCAGTGTCCAGGTTCACCTTGGCGGACGTGGAGACCTTCCTGAACCAGTACAACATCGAGTATCGGAGCACGCTCCGCAGCCGGCTGGCGACTTGGTTCCGGTTCGCTGTCAAACGCGGCTACCGGGCGGATAACCCCTGTGAGCGCTTGGAGACCATCCGGCTCCGCAGGGGAGCCCCGCGGGTGTTCACGCTGCCGGAGGTCACGAAGGCCCTGGGCTGGCTCCAGGTGCATCCGCGGGCGCTGGCGTGGTTCTACCTGTCCACTTTTGCCGGCTTGCGCCCGGAGGAGGCTCAAAAGACAACGTGGAAGATGATAAATTTTCAGGACGGGTGGATACGCTGCGAGGAGCAGACCACCAAGACCGGCGAGCGCCGGGTGGTTTACCCGCGGCCCGGGGTCATGGACGCCTTGAAATACGCGAAGGCGGCGGGCAGCGTGCTTCCCTTGTCCCGCCTGCAAATGAGACGGGAACGGACGAAATTGCGCAAGGCCCTGGGGCTGGAAGCATGGCCGAAGGACGTGACACGGCACACCGCAGCCTCCATGTGGCTGGCTGCTGCTGGGGAGGCATCCAAGGTGGCTGGCCAGCTCGGGCATAGCGAACGCATCCTGCACAGCCGCTACAAGGCCTTGGTGTTGCGGACCGACGCGCAAAAGTTCTGGTGGCTGGTGGACAGTTGTGCCGAGCTGCCATCGTAATGCTGCCAGAACCTCATTTCAGGCTGCCGCTGGACCCGCGCAGATCTCATGAAGCCGGCGCTCCGCCTGGGCGGCGATGGTATGATCGTCGGTTTCAAAGATGACCTTGGCAGAGCCAGACTGGTGGTCAATAAAAGGCAGGGGGGAGAAGTCCTATACAGAATCATCTAACTATTATCTATTATTAACTATTAAATAATTGATAATAGATAATAGTTAGTAGCGTTTTATATAGAGCTTTCCCCCTCGGGTTTTCCCGCGGAGCCCCGGCCCCGGAGAAATTGCCCCCGGCCCCCGCTTTTTTTGAAAAATTAACCCCACCCCTCCCCTGCCAGGAGGTAGCTCCGATTTCCTGCACTCTAGATGAAGCAATATGTCCAGTGACGACAGGCGAGCAGTATAATATAGGTGGAACTCCGCCACGTTGCATCCTGGTGGCCATCTCTGGGACCAGGCAAGCCAACTCGGTCGGTAAGTTTTAGACCAGAAGAAGCCGGGCTGAGGGCGCACGCAGGCGCGCTGGAGGCCCGCCCGGACGCGTTTGATCGCGCGGCGGGGTGGAGAAGAGCCGGCAAGGCTGCTGCGAGCCCCTGGAGGGCATTCCTGCCCCGCCGGACGGACGCTACGCTGCCGGCGTTGCCGCCCGAAGCATGGTTCAGGTGGTCGAAACCGGGATTTTCAATTCCCGGGCTATCGCCCGAACCCCGAGCCCACGCGCCTTGAGCGTCAGCACTTCCGCGGGAACCCGGTTATGCTTTGGATGCCGGCCAAGCTTCACGCCGCGGGCCTTGGCGGCGGCCAGCCCGGCGTTAACCCGCTCGCGGATTATCTCGCGCTCAAACTCAGCCACGGCCATGAGGACGTTCATTTGGAGCCGGCCAACCGGATTGCTGTTGCTGGTGTCTATCCCCTGGCTCGTGGCGATCAGGGCGACGCCATTACGCTCCAATTCGGCCAGCAGCAGCGCCAGATGGGGCAAGGAGCGGCCCAAGCGGTCGAGCTTGAAGACTACCACCCGCTCAATCTTGCCAGCCCGTATGGCGGCCATGAGCGCGTCGAGGCCGGGCCGGACGAATTTGGCCCCCGATATCTGGTCAGAGTAGATTTGGACTTCGCGCCAGCCGCGGCGCTCGCAATAGGCGCGGAGTTCGTGTTCTTGGCTGTCGGTTGTTTGCCCGTCAGTCGAAACTCGGACATAGAGTGCAGTGTTCATAAAATCAATTGTATCCGGACACTAATTTGTGCTTGGGTATTCCCTCGGGAATTTAGTGCTTTTTAGGCTTCTTTTGGGGGAGGGATTCCGGCCGGCCTGAATCGTCGGTGGCGGCTTTCAAGAAGACGCTCCCGGTTAAAGGCGGTTTTTCGCCTGGCTTTGCCCCGTTTGCCGCGGGCCGGGACAGAATTCTCCAGCCGCCGGAGAAGAGTTCGGGCGCGTTCTCCGGCGTGGCCAATCTTATCCGCGAAGTTGTCTCCGGGCTTCCAGGCGCCGTTTGTTTTGCATTTTTATCGTTTTTCATGATTATCTCCACTTTCTCTTTTCTGGTTCCATCCAGGACTCCCCCAAGCCGGCGGGGAGGTACACGCACACCAGCCTGGTTCTGCCCCTCCCCTATAAAGCACCTTCAATTTATCAATTTAATTTTAAGTTGATAAATTGAAGGGGGTTTATGGAGGTTTTGCAGAGACCGAGGCCCCGCCGCCCGCCCAGACCCCCCAGGGTCAAAAAATGGCTTACCTCCTGATGGGGGAGGGTGGGGGTTAATTTTTTACAAAATATCCACGGCGGGGGTATTTTCCCCATAGGCCAGCTCCGATGCCTTCGATGTATGGTCATGGTCGTTTTTTTTGCGTGCTGCCTAACGCATCAGGGAGGATGTGCGACGACAGAATCCCTCCGCGGGATAAGGTCATCGGGAACAGTTTTCGGAGAATCTTTTCTCCGCACATCGGAGCCGGTGTTAGGCCCCTACCACCGTGACTCTCGCACCCGCGAAAGCTCGGATTGGTAGCCATGACCGCTACGGGTCAGGCATTCCTGATGCTCAAAACAGAGTGTGCCTTAGTACTAAAAAGGCAAGCGCAAAGTGGTCGGGCGTCGCATCCGGCGGCAGCGTCAGCTCCACCCAGGTCAGTGCCTGCGCCAAACTCCGTGGATGCCGAGGTCCAGCTCTGACGTGACCACCCCCTCGTCGCCTGCCCCTATGTGGTGTTCGATGCCCGCTACGAAAAGGTCCGCCACGACGGTCAACTCCGCGATTGCGCCGTCCTCGTTGCCCGGACATCACCGCCGAAGGCAAGCGCTCCATCTTGGGCGTCAGCGTCGCCCTCAGTGAAGCCGAAGCCCATTGGCGCACCTTCTTCCAAGGCCTCGTCCAGCGCGGCCTCTGCGGCGTCACTTACATCGTCAGCGATGACCACCCCGGCATGGCTGCCGCCCGTAAAGCCGTCTTTGGCCCCGTCCCGTGGCAGCGCTGCCAGTTCCATCTTCAGCAAAACGCCCAAGCCTACGTGCCCCGCCTGGATCAGCGGGCCGAAGTCGCCCGCGCCATCCGCAGTGTCTTGGACTGCCCCTCGCGCCACGCCGCTGAATTGCGGCTCAAGGAAATCGCCAGCGACTATGCCAAAAGCGCGCCCCAACTGGCCCGCTGGCTGGAGGAAAACCTGCCCCAAGGCTTCACCGTCTTCGCCTTGCCCGCCGCCCATCAGAAACGCCTGCGCACCTCCGATGCGCTCGAACGCGTCAACCAGGAACTCAAACGCCGCACCCGCGTGGCCCGCGTCTTTCCGAACGAGGTCTCCCTCCTGCGGCTCACCACCGCGCTCTTATGCGAAACCAATGACGATTGGGAAACCGGAAAAATTTACCTCAACATGGAGAACCAAACCCGGCCCTCAGTTTAAATGCTAACAACTTTTACAGAAAAAACTTGCGCCTCCTGTGAACAAATAAGGCTTGTCAATTGGAGGCTTACTGATTACCACCAAACGACAGCATTCAGGATTGACAGGAACATCAGATCATTTATGAAACCGTATCCCATTCAACTTGAAATTTCCGGCCCAACTGCCATGTGGACGCGGCCCGACACCGGTTCGTCGCCCGTTTCCTATACCGCACCCACATTCAGCGCCGTGAAGGGTATTTTCGAATCTGTCCTGCGCTGGAAATCCGTGAATGTCCGGCCGATGAAGGTCGAGATTTGTGCGCCCGTGCAATTCCACCGATACACGACGAATTACGGCGGGCCGCTCCGAGCCAGCGACGCCATGAACAAAGGCGCGTCATTCCAATTTTACGCCGTCGTGTTGGTCAATGTGTGCTACCGGCTTTACGCGCAGGCCGAGTTTGCCGGGCATCACGACAGCACCACTTGGCCGCCACATGCGTATCATGATGTTTTCAATCGCGCCTTGGAACGCGGCCAATGGTTCTACACGCCGTGTTTGGGATGGAAGGAATTCGCCCCGGATTATGTCGGCCCGTTTCGCTCGGAAACTCGCGTTTGCGAAGCCGAGAACCACGAACTGTCCTCGATGCTGCGGATGGTATTTGACCAGATGCAGGGCGGTAAAGTGAAGCCGTCTTTCTACAACATGCGCAATCACCCCAACCTCCGCGTCGAGAAAGGAGTCCTCACCTATGCTTAACGAACTGTCACAGGTGGCAGACTCATTGGAACGGCTTGGCACGGTTCCAGGGTCACGCCATCCGCGGATCAACCCAATGGGCAAGAACAGAGACTTGATTGTTGTACTGTTGGGCGGATCTGGCAATCCTTTACGCCTTGAGGTTCTGTCCGGCGAAATTGCCGCAAACTTGTTCCGTATTGAGCACGGTTCAGCCGGTTCGAGCTTTCCCGGTTTTAACATTCCATCTCCGTTACGGTGGCTTGATGACGCTCTCGTGACGGAATTGAGACCGGCTGTTGAGAAGCTGCTTGCACTCGGCAAGAATAAAAACTCCAGCGCAGCAGAAATTGCGCAAGCCGTTCTTGTGCTGTTTAGGCTCTCCAAGCCAGCTGTTTTCAGCGCGAGCCAAGAGAAGCAGTTCTACCGATCATGTTCCGAATTGACTTCAGAACTCAACGAATGGCTGCCTCGCGAAATGGCGGAGCTGAAGAATTTTACGACGCTGGTGGAAACGGTTGCAAAATCGAAGCCGACGCTGCCTGCATTCGCAGAGTCGCTTACGGGCTTGATGGTGAGTCAAAACGCTGAACCTGACCGCATGATGTTGCTGCTGTTTCAGAAAGTTTTATTCGGAACACTTGATTGGAAAAAACGCGCTCCCGAGATTGGGTCGCCTGACTATTGGAATGAGAAGGCCAGGCAGGACAAAAACGCCAACCAGCCAATTTATCTCGACTTGGCGTCGCCAGATATGGTCTTTTGCAGAGTTGCCCATTCAAAGACGAGTGCACTCGTCAATGAGGCCCTTATCCGAACCGAGTCCAAGGTCTCCGACTGTGAGCCGGAACAAAGGAACTTGACAGAAGACGCCTTCGGCGAAACAGCAGTGTTGCAGGACAAATTTCCACCCGGGCCGAAAGTTGCGGAACTTGGCAACGTAAAACTATTTTCAGTGAATACCAACGAGGTACAGGCGTTACAGCGGTATCGCTTCAAAGGTTCGCAATCATTTCCAGTTTCGTCGGCGCGAGTTCAGAAGATGAGTGACGCGTTGCTTTATCTCGCGAGCGAAGATAAGCGTGGCATCACCTGCCGCGCTATACCAAGCGCGCAACCGGACAAACGCGACCTGCTCGTTGCCTACTTGGAAGGTGAACCGACAAATCGCACCCAACTGGCGGAAATGTTTGGAGGCGAGGCAAACAAATTTTCGGATGCCGATTTCGAAGAGATTGCCAGGCCAGTTTTGGAGATGCTTGACGGCAAAGTGGCAGCCAACCCAAATCTCAGTGTTCGGCTGCTGGCGTTCTGCCCGATAGACAAGGCCAAGAAACAAATTAGCCTTAACCGACGCCTGCGTGTAGGCGATGTTGTCAGGGCGGCACGGGATTGGGAAATGGGCGCACGCAACGTACCTGAAATCTCTGTTTGGTTCTACGACAAGAACGCCAGACAATCTGTTTTCCGCTCACACACCGCGCCTTGTCCGCTCGAATTGGCATCGGTCGTCAACCGCGTTTGGAGCGCGGACGCTAAGAGTGGCTTCCAATCCACTTACCAGCGGGCGCTTTCTGTCGCCGACGCCTACGATGTATTTCTTGCGGACACGCCAGTTGCGCAGGAAAAGACGCGGACCGCCTTGGGATTGCTCATAACTCGAATGAGAACGGTGTTGATCGCCCTCGGCGCGGCAAAAACCGCCCGGGAGTGGACTGCTTTGAGCGATACTGTTCGCTGGCAGTCAGTCAAAACATTCGCCCTTCTCGGAATTCTCCTCCATCAGCTCAAACACCAAAGAAAGAACTTTATGCAAGAATCCATCACTCACGTCGGACGGTTGCTCGCCTTGGCAGACAGCTTGCACCAGCAATATTGCAAACATGTGCGTAAGGGCGAATCACCCTCGCAACTCATCGGTAATGCCCTTTTCAACACCGCGCTCGACCAACCGGTCTTCGCGTTGGCTCGGTTGGCGGAGCGATTGGCTCCCTATCAAGCTTGGGCGCGGACTTTCCAGAGCAATGATCCGGAAGCAGGCGTCGGGTTGATAAAATATTTCCTTGGCGAAATCGCCACCTGCACCGCTGCGATCCAATTGAACGAATTGCCCCAGCGTATGACCGACATTGACAAAGCGAAACTCTTGCTCGGCTATCTGGCAGACCACCCCAAAAGCGAAACTTCGAAACAATAATCCGACCCAAAACTGATTCAATTTATGAGCACAACCAAAGACAACAACCTTGTCCCCCGTATTACTGGACTCCTGATTTTGGAGGTCCGCAAATCCAACCCGAACGGCGACCCGGAGCGCGAGAGTTCCCCGCGCCAGCGCCCGGATGGCAAAGGCGAAATTTCGCCCGTCTCCGTGAAACGAAAACTCCGCGACCTCGTTCTTGAAAAGGAAGGTGTTGTCTGGGAAGAAATCAAGAAAGAGCTTGGCCTTGATGACAACCGCTTCCAAATTTTGGAGAGTCGAGGACGTAACCGCGAAGAGATCAAAAAGAAAATGGAGCCGAAAGACGGCAAAATCGGCCAGGAGTTTATAGACGCCTATTGGGATGGGCGTCTTTTTGGCAACACGTTTCTTGAGGAAGGCGGAGCGGACACAATTCGTGCTGGCGTCGCCCATTTTGGCGTGGGAGTTTCCATCGCCCCGGTTGAAATCGAATTCTCAACTTGGACCAGCAAGTCCGGCGTTGAAACTGGAAAAGATCGTGGCATGGCGCCAATGGCTTTTCGCGTTGTCAAGCACGGGCTTTATGCCGTTCCGTTTTTCGTGAACGCGAACCAAGCGCACAAGACCGGGTGCACGAAGCAGGACGTGGACTTGATGTTGCACCTGCTAAAGCATACCTACGCCAGCACTCGCTCGGTTGTCCGCTCGATGGTCGAGGTCGTTCACGCTCATACGCTCACCCACAAGAGCCGCGCAGGTTCGGTTTCTGATTTCGCTTTCATTGACGCCTTCACACCAAAGAAGCTCGAAAAGCCTTCAGAGTCGCTGGCGGATTACGGCGTGCTTCCAACATGGGAGAAGATCAAAGACCAGACCATCCGCCCCGACAGTAACGTTACGTTCGCGCAATGCGGTGAATACCACGACTACGCTTTGTGAGCGAACCCGCGACCAAGCTTGAGCCGCTTGCCCACAGCGCCCGCGATGGGGCACCGGAACAGTCGTATAGCGACCATGCCGGGAATGTCCTTCGTGATGCAACAGGGTTTGCGCGGGCAGCGGTCGCGTTGTCACCCAAGTGGTGCGGTTCGTTTGTGGCGGCGGTCGAGCGGGCGGCGGCTTACCATGACCTCGGCAAATTGGACGAGTTGTTTCAAGAAGTTCTACGCCACAATCGAAAGAACAAGCACGGATTCAATCACGTCGAAGGGGGTACAGCGCATTTGCTGCGCATAAAGCAATTTGAAGCGGCGTTTACTGCCTATGGTCACCACATCGGGTTGCCGTCGTTTCCCAAGGAAAAGGCCAAGTTTGCCAACGGTCACAATCTCGTGTTTCGCGACACGGGCGAACTTGATGGGTTGGAGCAAGCCGCATGGCAGCGAACCGAGGAACATCTGGAAAGCTATTTGTGCCAGCATCACAAATTGCTTGCTCCCATTTCGCCAGTAGCTAACCAACACTTTACTGGTTTGGTGCGCCGCCTTGCCTTGTCCTGCCTGGTGGACGCCGACCACTCGGATACGGCGCGGCATTACCGGAACGAGCGCGAAGTGCCCAGCCCGGATTTGCGCCCGGCGGAGCGTTTGGCGCGGTTGGATGAATATGTGGCCGGTTTGTCCGCGAAGAACCCGCCGGCAAATGACAGGGAGCGACAGCGGCTGAAATTACGGCAGTTGGTGTATAGTGCGTGCCGTGAGAGAAAACTTGGCGACGGGGAGCACATTCTTGCGTGTGATAGCCCCGTTGGCACAGGCAAAACTACGGCAGTCATGGCACATCTCTTGCGCATGGCGGCGGAGCGGAAATTGCGTCGCGTGTTCGTCGTGCTACCGTTTACCAATATAATTGACCAATCGGTGGACGTTTATCGCCGTGCGTTGTGTCTAGCCGGGGAGTCCATGGAGGCAATGGAGAACGTGGTAGCCGCCCATCATCATCGCGTGGATTTCTCAAGCTATGAGGCACGATGTCTTGCCGCGCGCTGGGATTCACCCATTGTCGTCACCACTGCCGTCCAGTTCTTTGAGACGCTCGCCGCTTGTGACACAGCTTCTTTGCGTAAACTTCACCAGGTAGCTGGCAGCGCAATTTTTGTGGATGAGGCGCACGCTGCTGTTCCGCCCGCACTTTGGCCGCAAATGTTTCGCTGGTTGCGGGAACTTTGCGACGACTGGGGTTGCCATCTTGTGCTGGCTTCCGGCACTTTGCCGCGTTTCTGGAATCGTCCCGGATTCCTTAGGGAAAGCGAACGCTGTGAGATTCCCGATCTCATCACGTCAGAAGTCAGGGCAGAAACGATGACGTTTGAGGAAAAGCGTGTATCTATTTGCAGCGAGTCGCAAGCCATGTCCGTTGGACGACTCGCCGATTTTGTCCACAATAAGCCCGGTCCGCGACTTGTCATTCTCAACACGGTTCAATCGGCGGCCGTTTTTGCGCACTATCTTCGCGAAGACGGAAAGCTCGGTCTGAATGTGGAGCATATTTCAACTGCCTTGACGCCACGGGACCGTTCCAAAACTGTGGCGCGGGTGAAAGAACGTCTCGCTGCAAAAGAAATAAATTGGACGTTGGTTGCAACAAGTTGCGTGGAAGCGGGCGTGGATTTTTCCTTCCGCACTGCGTTCCGTGAAAGCTGGGGGTTGGTGAACCTGCTCCAAATCGCCGGGCGCGCCAGTCGTTCGGGGGAATATGATGGCGCAGAAGTTTGGGATTTTAGGCATAACGCGGATAATGGTTTCTCCCTGCATCCACAGGCCAAACTGTCGCGCCGCATCTTGGGACAGATATTTGCGGAATGCGCTGGAAAAAATCGTCAGCCCGGCCCGGATGACTGCACAGATGCGCTCCAGCGTGAAATTCTGCAAGACCACGGCGAAAAGGCGTCTCGGATGGAGGACATTTTCCAAGCGGAGAAGGATGCAGATTATCCACAGGTCGCCAAACTGTGCCGCATCATTGATGCAGCGACACACACGGTCGTGATTGATCCAGAATTGATTAAGCGGTTGGAAAACCACGACCGCAGTCAATGGCCGGGTTGGCGGGAGTTGATGCTCGGCAGCGTGCAGTTGTGGGCGACCCGTTTGGACGCAGAAAAACTGCCAGTGAAACCTCTCGGCCATGACGGCGAAGTTTGGGCGTGGATCGGAGAATATAATTCGTTCCTTGGTTATATGGCTGGCATCCTGCCGCTGATTCGGGCGGGGCGGGAGGGGTTTAAGCCGCTTTGAGTCCAATCTTCGATCATAAATCAAAAATGGAACAACTGCCTCTTTCCCTCCTTAACGATTTTCTCTACTGCCAACGCCGGGCGGCATTGAAGATCGTTGAGGGTTGGCGTTCGGCCAATGAACACACGGCGCGCGGAGACATCGTCCATGAACACGCGGATTTGCCGGGCTACGAGGTCGCCAAAGGCGCGACGCTGTTGCGCGCGTTGCCGGTGTTTTCAGAACGACTGGGCTTGAACGGTAAATGCGACATCGTCGAGCAGCGGCCCGACGGTTCGTATTTCCCGGTCGAATTCAAGGTCGGCCGTCGCCGCGAATTCGACAATGATGACTCGCAACTTTGCGCCCAGGCGCTTTGTCTGGAGGAAATGTTGGGCGTGACCATTCCGCGCGGCGCAATTTTTCATGCCCAAAGCAAGCGACGCCGGGAAGTGGAATTCGATGCGGACTTGCGGGCGCGGACCGCACAGGCGGTGGCTGATTTGCACAAGTTGCTGGCGGTTGAATCAGTTCCGCCCGCCGTCTATATCGAAGGCCGATGTGAGGAGTGTTCGCTTTTTGAGATTTGCCTGCCGCGTTTGACACAAGCGCAGGCCGCATCTGCCACCGCTGCCGCCGTCCGCCGTTTATATCAAACCTGAAATCAACCCGAACAACGTGTGCCCGAAATCATCCAAAACACCCTTTACCTGACGACCAGCGGCACATTCGTGAACCGCGACCATCTGACGTTGCAAGTGGAAGTGCCCGTGTATCCTGCTGATCTGCCATATCATGAACGCACCCGCGACAAGGCCACCGGCTGCCATAAGGTCTCCATTCCGATTCACCATCTTGAATCCCTCTGTGTCTTTGGTCCGGTGACCGTCACGCCGCCCGCGCTCGATTTGTGCTGGGAACATGGCGTGGCCGTCAATTTCTTGAGCGAATGGGGTTATCTACAGGCACGGTTGACCGGTGTGGCGGATACCAGTGTCACCTTGCGCCGGGCGCAGTTCCGGGCCGCGGATATTCGCGGCCGGTGCGCCGTCGTTTCACGCGCCATGATTGCCGGCAAGATTCAGAACAGCCGCAATTCCCTGCTCCGGGCCGCCCGCGAAACCGATGACGCGACCGAGCAAACGAACCTCGAAACCGCCGCCGATGCTCTGGCGCGGCAGATTCAAGACCTGGGACGCTGGACGCCGGAACGGCTGGCCGCGCCGGAAGCGCTCGATGCGTTACGCGGCGCGGAAGGCATGGGCGCGCAAATTTACTTTTCAGTGTTTGCCTTGTTGCTCAAGCAGCAGCGCGACGATTTCTCGTTCAGCACCCGCAGCCGCCGTCCCCCGCGCGACCGCATCAATTGCCTGCTTTCGTTTCTTTACGCCCTGATACGGCATGATTGCCTTGCGGCGCTGACGGTGGTTGGACTTGATCCGTTTGTCGGCTTTCTTCACGCCGAGCGCCCCAATCGCCCGGCGCTGGCGCTGGATTTGATGGAGGAATTTCGCCCGTGGCTGGCTGACCGACTGGCGGTGACGCTCGTTAACCGCAAGCAAGTCGGGCCGGAACATTTCCGCACGCGCGAGGGTGGCGCGGTGGAATTCACGGACGCTGGACGCAAGCTGGTGATTCAATCGTATCAGACCCGCAAACAGGAAACGTTGCAGCATCCGTTGCTGGACCAGCAATTGCGTATCGGCCAGCTTCCGTTCATCCAGGCGCGCATACTGGCCCGCCACTTGCGCGGCGATGTCGCGGATTATGTGCCGCTTGTGCCAAAGTAACCGGACTAAAGGCCATGCTCATTTTAATCACCTACGACGTTTCGACCGTGGCGAAAGCCGGCCTGCGGCGGTTGCGCCGCGTGGCGCGAGCATGTGAGGACTACGGCGTCCGCGTCCAAAAGAGCGTGTTCGAGTGCCAAGTCGGGCAGACAGAATGGGTGCAGTTGCGCGACCGCTTGTTGCACGAGATAAAGGAGGACCAAGACTCGTTGCGGTTTTATTTTCTCGATGAGACCGCCAAACAGCGAATCGAACATCACGGGGTGGACAAGCCCATGGATTTGACTGAACCGCTGATTTTATGACCCCGCTTCCGCGAACCATGAGTGACGGCTGGCACGCCGGGGTTTCGCGTTTGGGCACAAACGCAATGCCGACGCAGAATTTCCATCGTTCTTTGACATACACATCGCAGAAATGCGGTGTCAACTTGGCAAGTTCGCGCAAATGGAGTAGAAAGTTGTTGCGGCTCAACCGAAAGAGTGAGCCGG